>Ga0208246_1001365_pt1 | contig 13883 bp, 8 predicted proteins | sample RifOxyD2_FD_184039 | JGI IMG/M metagenome (GOLD analysis project Ga0208246, IMG submission 184039) | Soil microbial communities from Rifle, Colorado - Rifle Oxygen_injection D2 (SPAdes) | ecosystem: Environmental > Terrestrial > Deep subsurface > Rock core/Sediment | place: Rifle, Colorado... | reverse complement strand
AAGCTACGCGGGACGAACTCCGAAGGGAGCTCGAAAAAATGAAAATAAGATTAGAGGAGCTTGGTGGGGCAGGTGGTGCTGAAATGACCAAGGAGTATAGAGAGACGGTAGAGAGGGATGAATTTTTACAAAAAGAATTAGAGGATTTAAAAAAATCGGCTGAATCTCTTGAAATACTAATAAATGAGTTACTTGAAAAACTAGATATTGAATTTAAGCAGGGAATAGAGAAAATAAACAAAACATTTCATGAATTTTTTGTACTTATGTTTGGTGGAGGTAATGCGCAATTAAAATTAATTAAAAATTTTAAATTAAAAATTAAAAATTTACCCGAGGATGAGATTGGAGAAATGCCGGAAGAAAAAGAACCAGAAGATGGAATTGAAATAACAGTATCATTGCCAAGAAAAAACATCCGAGGGTTAGATATGCTTTCGGGCGGGGAGAGAGCGCTCACTTCAATTGCTCTTCTTTTTGCCATTTCTCAAGTTAATCCACCACCATTTATTATTCTTGATGAGACCGATGCCGCACTCGATGAAGCTAATTCCAAAAAATATGGAGATATGATTGAAAATCTTTCAAAAGTCTCCCAGCTTATCCTCATCACTCACAACCGCGAAACAATGTCCCGCGCTGGTGTCATCTATGGCATCACAATGGGCCGCGACGGCGTCTCTCGCCTCCTCTCCATCGCGTTTGATGAGGCCGTTGCAGTAGCTAAATAAACTTGCAATTTCAACTAATACATGATATAATAAGAATAGGAGTGTACTATGGTAGATGAAGCAGTTAGTGTGTCGATCAACACGATTGTCACACACGTAAGTCCACATATCGACGAGATTTGTGGAATCTGGCTTTTACGCCGATATGGTAGAAGTCAATTTATAGGAATTGAAACCGCTCCAGTGATTTTCTGGAGCGAAGGAACAACGGCGATAATGAAATCCCCAGAAGAATTTCTTGCAGAAGGAGTGCTTTTGGTGGGTGTTGGTGGTGGAATGTTTGACGAGCATTCTACTGTCGACAGTGAAAGGAAAAGTGGCAAATGCTCGGCCACTCTTGTTGCTGAACACCTGGGCATCGACGATGATCCGGCCTTGGAGTTTATACTGGACTTCGTCCAGCGCAACGACTTAAATGGCAGTGGCTCGATGTTTGATATTGCTTCAATCTGCCGCAAAATGTATACCATGATGCCAGCAGAAAAAGTGATCAACTGGGCAACACTTGCGTTCGAAGCGTTTTACCGTGAGCAGGCAAAGTTTGCTCAGCAAGCGGTGAGTGAATATCATGGCGCACGAGTCTTCAACGTCCCGAACGGTGCGAACCACACGATGAAGGTTGCTGTGATTCAATCAGACAATGACATGGTGGCCAAATTTGCACGTGCCGCTCGAGGCGGTAATGCGGCGTTGGTGATCCAAAAGCAGAGTAGCGGTAATGTTCAAATCTTTTCTAACAGAAGATATAAGGTTAACATGAACAAAATCGCTCGTTTCATCCGGATTGCTGAACAGAAGAAAAAGGGGAAACTACTCACGCTTAAACCCGAGGATCTTGAACGAGACGGATCAGTTCGGGGAGCGGAGGAATGGCACTTCTTTAAAAAAGGCCAGATGCTCTTCAACGGAAGCACGTCGCATCCCGACGTATCACCGACAAATCTGTCACTTGAGGAGATCACAAAAATCGTTCGCGACTGTGTCTTTTAGACACTGGCCGCAATGCGGCAAAGGTCCGACCTTACGAGGTTCGGACTTTTCTTTTATATAACAATTGCCATTGATTACACATTGCTGTCGCCAAATAAATGTTTTAATATGTAAATAGAGGTGACGCTATGAGCGAAGGAAGTAGTTTTGGAGTACCCAAGGAAATTCTTGAAGAACTTTCAAGAATGAAAATGGTCGAATTCAGACCATGTTTTGCCCAACTTCCTAGGTTGGACCAATTAGTAATCTTACAAGAAAATTGCTTCTACACCGAAGAAACGGCACCGGGTAGTGCAATAGGAATTCTCAAGAAAAACCACGGTGAAGATGCCGGCAAAGTAGTCGGTGTAGTCATACATGGTTACAGTCGATGGAAACACGACTGACGTTCTCAAGAGCCCCGACTAACAATCGGGGCAACTCTTTTATAAAGAATCTTTTATACAAAAATCCGCGGTCGCGGAAAAGTGTATAGTCATGACAAATGTGACGACCGTCACAAATGTTATAACTATTTTTAGTAATCTATCGAATAAATAAAACCCGGACGCGTGAACGCCCGGGCACATGTCAGATTTCCAACCTTGTGGAAGCCTTGTTCGCTTATACGTTGGAACGAGTGAAGAAAGGTTATCTGAGACCAGCCGCTACGGTTTCCCGCACGAGTCCTGCTTAGTTCTCCATTCCACAAGGAACCTGACTAGCAACTATGGTATTCCTTAAAAGATTTTTGTCAAACCAACTTAAAATCTAGGGTTTTGCGGTTGAGGTCGGCGGAGAGGAGTTTGACGCGGACAGAGTCGCCGAGCGAAAATTTCTTTTTCGTACGCTCGCCTTTAATACAATAATTTTTTTGATCAAGTTTGTAGAAGTCGTCACCGAGATCTTTTATTCGTACTAATCCTTCGACCTTAGTCTCAGGATTTTCAACATACATACCCCATTCGGTCACACCCGAAATAACCACATCAAATTCTTGCCCGATTTTATCAATCATAAATTCTACTTGTTTGTATTTGATACTATCTCTCTCCGCCTCTGCAATCACAACCTCCTTTTCACTGGCGTCATTTGCAATTTTGGAGAAATTGGTAAATTCGTTTTTGGGTACCGGTTCATTTTTTAAATATCTCTCGAGTATTCTATGAATCATAAGGTCAGGGTAACGACGGATTGGTGAGGTGAAATGAGTGTAATATTTAAACGCTAATCCAAAATGCCCAATATTTTTGGTGGAATAAATAGCCTTGGCCATTGATCTGATGGTAGCAGTCTTAATGAGTGACTCGGAAGCATGACCCTCTATTTGTTTGAGCAATAAATTAATATCCTTGGCAGAAACTTCACCATTTTTGATTGGCAAATCGTGACCCAAAGCTCTAACGAAAATTGCCAATTCTTCAATACGCTCCATTTTAGGTAAATTATGGACTCTAAATATACCTGCTCCACCTTTTTTGCCTATTTTATCACTTATAAATTTTGCCACTTCTCTGTTAGCTAAAAGCATCCACTCCTCAATCATCTTCATTGTATCTAGCCTCTCTTTTTTATAGATTCTAATTGGTTTGCCTTTTTCATCAAGTTCAAACCTCACTTCATCTGTTTCAAATTCTATGGCTCCATTTTTTTTATTTTCTGCTCTATATATATTGGCAATTCTATTTAATTCCTTAAGCCGCAGGGAAAACTCTTGTAGCGAGATATGCGCAGCATCTTGGGAGCGAAAAGAGTTGCTCCCTGCCGCTTCATCCAATGACTCCTGTGCTTCTTCATAACTAAATCTTTTGTCAGAATTTATTATGGTTTTACCAAACCAACGATCAAGTATTTCCCCAGTATCAACCTTAATATCAAATACGGCTGAAAAGGCTAGGCGGTCGACATTGGGCATAAGAGAACAGAGATTGTTGCTCAAAACTTCAGGAAGCATGGGGATAGTGCGGTCAACTAGGTATGTAGAAAAGCTTCTCTCCTTTGCTTCACGATCGAGAGCGGTACCGGGTCTCACAAAATGTGAGACATCAGCGATATGTACACCTACCCTAATTTTGTTTTCTCCCAATTCTTCATACGAATGGGCATCATCAAAATCTTTGGCATCTTTGGGATCAATGGTGAAGGTTGTTATATTGCGGAAATCACGCCTGTCAGATGTGTCAAAGGGCATCTTTGACACCTGCTCTGCTTCTTTTTCAACATCAGGTGGGAAATTATAAACAATTCCTTTGTCTAGAAGGATGGATTGCATCTCGGTTTCGTGTTCACCCTTTTTGCCAATCACTGAAATTATTTTACCTTTTGGATTTAGGTTCGGATTAGTCCAATTTATTTCAGCCAAAACCTTGGTTCCAGGCTTTATGTCTTTGGGAAAATCAAACAAATCAACATCTTTATAAAATTTAAAATCATCTGGTTTAAATATAATTTTGGAACCAATCAACTCTATGGTGCCCACAAACCGCACCTTATTTCTTTTTATAATTTTAGTTATGCGTCCCTTTTTTCTAGTCTCCCCGCCCGCAACGCTCTCGCGTATGCGAGGCGGGCGGGTGTCCTTACCTATTATTTCAACTTCAACTTCATCTTTATCTAATGCGCAGTTTAAATTTTCCTCAAATACAATGATATCATCGTCTCGATCAGGGACTACCACAAAACCCATTGGTTTGGCGGTAATTTTAATAATTCCTAACAACTTTTTGTTTTCCCCACCTTTGTGGGAAGGTTTCTTTTTATTCATATCTGTATTATAATAGCATACAATTAATAACTAATTGAAATTTATGTTTTCGATAAAAGAATCTATAAAATACGGGTGGGCAAAATTTAAAGAGAATAAAGAGATAAGTCTCCTCACAACTTTGCTTTTGCTTGCCGTCGGTGCAGTCGGTAGTGACAAGGAATTGAATATGAATAATTTTTTGTTCAATTTTGCCGTCATTATATTTATGGTTATAATTAGAATTGGTTATAACAAAATTTATTTGAAAATGCATGACGGTGAACAAACAAAATTTTCAGATATATTTCAGGAATATAAAACATTTTGGCGATATATTGGTGTCTCTATTCTCGTTCCTCTAACAGTGCTCGGTGGGCTTATACTTCTTATTGTGCCTGGCCTTATCTGGCTAGTCAGATTTTCGTTTGCTCCTATCATTGTGATTGACACTGCGATGGGTCCCATCAAATCAATGAAAGAAAGCTACGCTATTACAAAAGGAAATTTCTGGAAACTCACACTATTTTGGATTGTTTTGGCACTACTTAATCTTGCCGGACTTATCCTAGTCGGAGTTGGTTTGCTTGTCTCAGTCCCGGTTTCAACTCTAGCTTACATCTATATTTATAGAAATCTCACTCAAAGCAAGGCAGCCGTAGCCACTGTGGTATAAAAGGCTTGACCCCAACACCTAATATATATTAGGTGTGGGGGTTGACTTGTTTTCTCAAAAGTATATACTTTATCTGCTCTCTTATGAGAGCAGTTTTTAAAGTTCATTGACATCTTGAAATAATAAATAATTGTTCCAACTGCATTCGGATAAAATGAAAATTAATTTTCATTTTACTCCTCATTTGTTGGAATAAGTACAAGAAAAAGAACTACTCGTTTTGAGCCATGGTAAGGTTTGATGAGTAGTTGCAAGTCCCAATTTTTAAGAGTCCGCCCAGGACTCTATAAAAATTGAGGATGCTGGTTTTGCAAAAACCAGCGCCCAAATTTTTTGCTAATTTTTTAAAAAAATTAGCGGTGATTCTTAGTAGCTAGGATCAAAACGAAATAAAGGTATTTTTTGTTTTGTTCCGTTCAAAAATCTAAAATTTAATTTTTGATTTAATTTTAGAGTTTGATCCTAGCTCAGGATGAACGCTGGCGGCGTGGATAAGGCATGCAAGTCAAGGGGGCCCGCAAGGGCAACCGGCGAACGAGGTAGTAACACGTAGGTACGTACCCTTTAGTCTGGAATAGCCCCGCGAAAGCGGGGGTAACACCGGATAGTCTCGAAAGAGTAAAAATTTATTGCTAAAGGAGCGGCCTGCGGGATATCAGCTAGTTGGTAAGGTAATGGCTTACCAAGGCTATGACGTCTAGGGGAGCTGAGAGGCTGACCCCCACCGATGGAACTGAGAAACGGTCCATACACCTACGGGTGGCTGCAGCCGAGAATATTCGACAATGGGCGAAAGCCTGATCGAGCGACGCCGCGTGGTTGATGAAGTCCTTCGGGACGTAAAAACCTTTTATGATTAAGAAAGTTTATTGATCTGATCATGAATAAGGGGCTCCAAACTCTGTGCCAGCAGGAGCGGTAATACAGAGGCCCCAAGCGTTATCCGGAATCACTGGGCGTAAAGGGTGTGTAGGTGGTTTTGTTAGTCTTTTGTTAAAACCCGCGGCCTAACCGCGGAGGTGCGAAGGAAACGGCAAAACTTAGAGGATGCGAGAGGTATATGGAACTCATGGAGTAGGGGTGAAATCCGTTGATATCATGGGGAACACCAAAAGCGAAGGCAATATACTGGCGCATTCCTGACACTGAAACACGAAAGCGTAGGTAGCGAATGGGATTAGATACCCCAGTAGTCTACGCCCTAAACGATGATCGCTAGCTTTTCGGAGTATCGACCCTCTGAGAGGCGAAGCTAACGCGTTAAGCGATCCGCCTGGGTATTACGAGCGCAAGCTTAAAACTCAAAGGAATAGACGGGGACTTGCACAAGCGGTGGATTATGCGGTTCAATTCGATGACAAACGAAAAACCTTACCAAGGCTTGAAATTCAGATGAATGTTATAGAAATATAACAGTCTCACAAGGACATCTGGACAGGTGATGCATGGCCGTCGTCAGTTCGTGATTTGAATTGTTCCCTTAAGTGGGGTAACGAACGCAACCCTCGTTGGCTGTTACAAGTGTCAGCCGAGACCATCCCCCACACCAATTTTGAACATCTAGATTTTATAAATCTTCTAGAGTGATCAAAATAATTGAGATATTCTAAATCAAATGGAATATTTCGAAATTGGTGTGGGGGGAGGAAGCGAGGATGACGCCAGGTCAGCATGTCCCTTTGACGCCTTGGGCTACACGCATAATACAATGGTCACTACAACAGGTTGCGACATCGTAAGATTGAGCTAATCCTTAGAAAAGTGGCCCCAGTTCGGATTGGGGGCTGAAACTCGACCCCATGAAGTTGGAATCGCTAGTAATCGCGGGTCAGCTATACCGCGGTGAATACGTTCTCAAGTCTTGTACTCACCGCCCGTCAAGTCAGGGAAGTTGGGAGTACCCAAAGGCTCACATTAGTGGGACTAAGGTAAACTCAATGACAAGGACTAAGTCGTAACAAGGCACGGCTAGCGGAAGCTGGTCGTGGAATATTTCAAGGTGAAAAACGTCAGTGCTGCGCACCTATAACTTATGATTATGAGTTATGAGTGCGTAGCAGTGACTAAACGAGTCGTTATTGTGTGTTCCAATTGGACACATAATGGTTTAGCAGATACCTTAAACTGTTTGGCCGTACAGAAAGATGTACAAAAATGTCCCACTTCGTTTTGCTTTGCAGAACTTCGCGGGACGCTGAATTTTGAAAAGCCTTTGGCTAACAAAATTCGCGAACGGAACAAAACAAAGAATACCAGAAGCCGCCCCCTTACGGGGGCGGCTTCGTTTTACCCATATTTATAGCCCCATTTTTACTTATCCCCACCTACCCCTTGACTTTTGCCTTATAATTTGCTATACTTTATTTTAGAGGTGACAAATGATAAGTAAGCTTCTCGGGCTTGCAGGAGCCCTTTTCCTACTTATGGTGGTTCTTGCATTATCACCACCAACAACAGAAGTGAGACCTCTGTTTCCCGAGAAGTGGATCGGGATAGGTCTGATCATTGCAATCGCAGCATGTCTAGTTGCCGCGGCCCTAATCGGAATCGCAAAAGGAATCAGCTGGTTTGTCTGGCGACGTAGAGGTCGAAAGGCAATTGATCGGTTCATGGAAGCCAATCATCCACTCCCTGATCTCATGGCTCGGTGGCGCTTGTAAGCGCCATCCCCAAACAAGTCCGCCGATGCGCAACGCTCGGCGGACTTTCTCTATTATAATTTTCTGTGCTTGCACCGCGAAGCTTTAGCGAAGTGGTGCGCGTGCCAGGGTTCGAACCTGGGACCCCACGAGTATCAGTCGAGTGCTCTACCAGCTGAGCTACACGCGCGAAAATTTAAGGAATGAAATGACTATAAATTTTCAGCGTCCCGCGTAGCTTTAGCGAAGCGGGACAATGAATCCTTAATTGCTTTATAATATAACAGAAATATGTACTACAAACAACCAAAAATTTTATAAAATCAAAAAACACTCCCGGCTTATTGAAGAGTGTTTTTTGGCAAGTTCTGACCGAGATCAATGATTATTGATTGGTCTTGAAGCTTGAAGGCCAAGTCATACTCATATTTCCTGAGCTATCTACGGCTCTTGTTAGGAAGTAATAAGTAGTATTTGGCTGCAAATTTTGGATAGTGATAGAGTGGTTGTAGGTGTTACCACTATCAGTAGAGTAGGCGCCACTTACATAAGGTTGCTGACGAGGACCAGTAGCCTCATAAAAGACTAATGGTGAATTGTTGTAGTAAACCTGACCTTGTGCAAGTTCATTTGTTGTCCATGTAATAGTGGCACTATTGCTACTATATTGAACTGATGCGACACTGAGTATTGGTGACGCGTCCCAAGAAACTTGTCCTCCTGAACCCATGAGACTATTTATCCTTGCCATAGTGACAGGGCCAACCCGGCCATAACCTGTCGTCTCAGGAGTACCGGCTGAAACTATACCTTGAGCAGTTTGAAATCTTTGCACAGCTGCTTGAGTAAGAGACCCAAAATATCATGTGACCAGACCTGATGGATAGATATTTGAATCTTTGGCAAGATAAGTCTGAAGTTCAGTAACATTGGCACCTCTTGAACCAAAATCCAATGAGCTTGTCAGAGCAAACACACTTTGGGCTCCCACAAGTAGTGAGAGTACTACTGCCAACATTATTATTGTTTTTTTCATATTTTTTTTGATTATTTAATAAATTTGAGGTTATTGTCCTCCTGAACCTATGCCGTATCCGACATTGATGTATTACATGATTTTAAATGCAGAACAAGTTTGATATACTTTCGACATCATGATGTACAAAATTGAGAAGGTATTGGCCAGAGAAATATTGGACTCAAGAGGCAACCCAACAGTTGAGGCTGATGTTATTTTGGAAGGTGGGCACACAGGCACTGCCGCTGTTCCATCTGGCGCAAGCACAGGAAGCAACGAGGCTTTAGAATTGCGCGACGGTGATATGGAAAGATATGGTGGCAAAGGAGTCCTGAAAGCAGTTCTAAATGTAAACACAAAAATTGCAGATGTTTTAATTGGTATGGACGCATCAAATCAAAATGAAATTGATGCAAGGATGATTGAGTTAGACGGTACAGAAAATAAAGGCAATCTTGGAGCAAACGCAATTTTGGCAGTCTCATTAGCGACAGCCAAGGCGGTGGCGGGAGCAAAAAATATTCCTCTTTTTGAACATATCAGAAGTTTTGCCAAAAATCCCAAAGAAATTTCACTGCCCATACCACTTTGCAATATTATAAATGGAGGCAGACACGCATCAGGTTCCAGTGATATTCAAGAATTTATGATCGCTCCTATTGGTGCCAAAAGTTTTGGCGAGGCAATGCAAATACTTCACGATATCTTTAATTCACTTAGACTCGTCGTAGAAAGCAAAGGATATGAGACAAATTTGGGCGATGAAGGTGGTTTTGCGCCACATCTTAAGGGCGGCAATAGGGAGGCACTCGAGCTCATATCTGAAGCGATAGGGAAAACAAATTACAAACCTGGAAGTGACATATATTTCGCACTAGATGTTGCAGCTAGCGAATTCTATGATGACACAACCCAAAAATATAAATTTGCTACCGAAAATAAAGAATTCAATTCGGATGAACTGATTGAATATTATAAAAATTTAATTAAGGAATTTCCTATTTTTTCAATTGAAGATGGTCTGGCAGAAGATGATTGGGACGGTTGGGATAAAATGACTTCGGAACTGCAAGGACTTCAACTGGTTGGTGATGATTTGTTGGTAACCAATATAAAATTTTTAGAAAAAGCGATTGCCAAAGGTGCCGGTAACGCAATTTTGATTAAACCAAACCAAATCGGCACTCTGAGCGAGACTATTAGCGCAGTTGATCTTGCACACTCTGTCGGCTGGAACACTATAATATCTCATCGTTCGGGAGAGACTATGGATTCAACGATTGCCCATATCGCCGTTGGGCTTGGAACAGGGCAAATCAAAACTGGCTCAGTATCAAAACCAGAAAGAATGGCCAAATATGATGAGCTTTTGCAAATAGAAAAGATGCTTGGTGAAAAGGCTACCTATGCTGGTCACTTATTTAATTAGGAATTTTGTTTTTGATTTCTCCTCCTGTAAATGACTGGATATTTTCTATTGTGGTGTCTAATATCCTCTTAACTGCTTCTTTAGTATTGAAGGCAATATGAGGAGTGACAATCACCCGTGGATGATTGATTAAATAATTGTTTGCCAAAACATTTTTGAGTTCTTCAAGTTTAGGGTGAGGGCTAAATAACAAATTTTCTTCATCGCCCATATCTCCTTCTTCTTCCAAAACATCTAAGCCCGCCGCACTAATAATACCTTCTTTGAGTGCCTTAACTAACGCTGTAGTTTGTACCAACCCGCCACGAGCAGTGTTTATAAGCACAACTCCTTTTTTGATATGCCTAATACTTTCTTCGTTTATCATATGACGAGTGCTGTCAGAGAGAGAAGCATGAAGTGAAATAATATCAGACAAACTAAGTAATTCTTCAAAACCAACATATCTGAAGCCCAATTCTTGGTCCAAATTTTGTTTAGGGAACGGGTCATAAGCCACCACCTCCATACCAAAACCTTTGGCCATTTTGATCGCGTGAGCACCAATACGACCAGTACCAATGATTCCTATTGTTTTATCCTTTAAATCAAAACCGTTGAGATTTGATTGATCAAATGAACCAGATTCGGTCACTTGTTCATGTGCCTCCGGTATTTTGCGGGATATTGCGAGAAGGAGGGCAAAAGCAAACTCAGCCACAGTGTTTTCGCCATAAGAGGGGACATAAACCACAGCAATATTCCTTTCTTTTGCCGCCGAGACATCAATATGATCAAAGCCGGTAGAACGCGCAGCAATCAATTTCAAATTTGGCATTTTTTCTATTGTTTCCCTAGAAACTGGATGACTTACAAAAACCGAAAGCACTTCTGATTTTTGTAGTATTTCATTTTCAGTATTTTCTATCGAGTCTCGAAACTCTAAGCTCAAATCTCCAAGCTTTTCCTTTACATATTCTTTCTCCCACTCTTCTTTGTATAAATATAAAATGTTCATAAGTTTATTATAACTCACTATAATAATATTTCACAATATTTCTAACCTCCCTAACCCTCCTTACTTTAAGGAGGGAACCACGCAACAAACTCTATTAAACTACTGAATAATATATAACAGTCACCCCTTCCTTAAGGTAAGGAAGGGGCTGGGGGAAGGTTAGAATATAAAATCTTAAAATCCTTGCAAATTTTGATGATGTGCTGTTTAATGTGGTAAGAAGGAGTTACGTATGGAATGTCGATGTTATTATATTGACAGCACTAACGAAATAATGGAAATTTCAACAATTTCTGGCGAACTTTCAACAAAACTCGCCACCAAGGAAGGGCTGAAGTTTGTACTGGATATTTGGCTGGACAATAAGGAGTTTAAACCAGTACTCACACTGGCAATAGGCGAAATGAAACATAGTCGTCTATTGGGCCGACAACAATCGTTCTTTGAGTGCCTAGGAAATTATCGACATGTGGAAATGGGACCAATCTGGGGTACTGACGGTAAAAACACCGATGGTGGTGGTTCTGTAAGGATTCGGAAGGATATCTTGATCTTTTTTAGTGATTCTGCTGGACTCGATCGCTACAACAAACACCTCGTAGAAAGAATGTTTACACATTTAATGCAGGTGTTTGGAGTTTATGCTTTCAAACTCCTCTAGAACCAGTCAGCGGCCGCTCATCTCGAGTGGTCGCTTTCATTTTATAAAATTAATTACCCAGCTTTTGTTCTTCTTCGGCGATGGCGAGAATCATAGGGATGATGGAATCAGGGTTGAGGGAAATTGCTTCGATGTTGTTTGATACGAGGAAACGAGTGAAGTCAGGATAGTCGGAAGGCGCTTGACCGCAGAAACCGATATATTTGCCTCGTTCCCGACATTTGGCAATAGCTTCAGAGACAAACTTTTTAACAGCTGGATCATTTTCATTTGAAATGTGAGCGACAATGCCTGAGTCTCGATCAAGACCAAGTGTAAGTTGGGCTAAGTCATTTGAACCAATCGAGAAGCCATCAAAGATATCTAGGAATTCATCAGCTCGCAAAACATTGGCTGGTATTTCACACATAACATAAACCTTAAACCCGTCGACGCCCCTCTCAATACCTTCTTCTTTCATAATATCTAAAACCTTTTGACCTTCTTCAGGAGTACGGCAGAAGGGAACTAGCGCCACTATATTTTTGAGACCAAATTGCTCTCGCACTTTTTTGAAAGCACGACATTCGAGTTTGAAAGCTTCTTTGAATTTGGGATCATAATATCTGGACGCTCCACGCCAACCAATCATAGGATTTTCTTCATCTGGTTCGTATTCCTTACCACCAAGCAAGGTTGAATATTCATTGGTTTTAAAATCAGAAAATCGGACAATCACATCTTTTGGATAAAAGGCGGCGCAAATTTGACCAATACCTTCGGCCAATTTATCAACATAAAAATCTACTTTATTTTCATAACCCAAGGTCGCTTTTTCAATTTTGTTTTTTAGAGATTTTGGTTCTATATTTTCAAAATTAAGTAAAGCATTTGGATGCACTTTAATACTTGAAGCAATTATAAATTCTTCTCTAGCTAGTCCAACACCTTTGTTAGGAATAAAGGAATACATAAATGCTGACTCAGGTGAGCCGATGTTCATACAAACTTTTGTTTTGGTTTCCGGAAGAGTAGTAATATCGTGAACCTCTTCTTGCCACTCCAATTTGCCATCAAAAACATTACCAGCGGTGCCGCTCGATGTGTCAACAGTTATCATCTGCCCGGTTTTCAATATTGAAAGCGCATTACCTGTACCAACAACAGCTGGTATACCAAGCTCACGAGAGACAATAGCGGCGTGGCTAGTGCGTCCACCTTTTTCGGTGATAATAGCGGAAGCGATTTTCATAATCGGCTCCCAATCGGGGTCAGTGATTTCGGTAACTAATATTTCACCCTTCTCAAATTCATGTAGCTTTTTAACATCAGTAATGATATGCGCTTTGCCGCTTGCAATCTTGGTACCAACAGCGATGCCCACAACGATTGGTTTCTCATTAGTGGAAAGTGAATACTCAGTGATGCTGTTGTGCTTCTTTTCAGATTGAACAGTTTCTGGTCTAGCTTGAACAATGAAAAGTTCATTCGTTATACCATCCTTCGCCCATTCCATATCCATAGGCATTTCTTTGCCCGCTCTTTCGGTATAATGTTTTTCAATCTCTAGTGCCCAACGAGAAAGAGTTAAAATTTCTTCATTATTTAAAACAAAAATATTTCTGTCTTTTTCTGGCACTTCAACTTCTTTGACTGGACCTTCTTTGCCACTAAAATAAATCATTTTGTTTTCCTTTGAGCCAATACTTTTTTTGACAATGGCTGGGAACCCCATATTTAGAGTAGGTTTGAAAACCAAATATGAATCTGGAGTCACTTTGCCTTGCACCACCATTTCACCAAGGCCCCAAGAAGCGTCAATTTCAACTACATCTTTAAAACCACTTTCAGTATCAATGGTAAACATCACACCCGATGATCCTTTGTCAGAGCGAACCATTTTTTGCACACCAACTGAAAGCGCAACATCAAAATGATCAAAACCTTTATCTACTCGATAGGAAATTGCGCGATCGTTCCAAAGTGATGCCATCGCCATTTTTACTGCTTGAAAAACATTTTTTTGACCCACGACATTGAG
>Ga0208246_1001364_pt1 | contig 13888 bp, 13 predicted proteins | sample RifOxyD2_FD_184039 | JGI IMG/M metagenome (GOLD analysis project Ga0208246, IMG submission 184039) | Soil microbial communities from Rifle, Colorado - Rifle Oxygen_injection D2 (SPAdes) | ecosystem: Environmental > Terrestrial > Deep subsurface > Rock core/Sediment | place: Rifle, Colorado... | reverse complement strand
CAGCATGACTCACGGATCCATACCAAAAAAAGAGCGAGAAAAAATTGGTATAAAAGATGGCCTCGTGAGATTATCAGTCGGGATAGAAGATCCAACCGACCTTATAAACGATCTGCGCGAACAGTTGCTAAAAGTATAGAAACATAAAAAAATATCCACCAAATCGGCGGATATTTTTTAAGTTAATTCACAAACTTTCAACTTCATAAACTTTACTAACTGTCTAGCTTACCGCGCCAGCGCCAAAAGAGCCGGTGCCCGATCAAGATAATATATTTCCACTTCTACGCGCTTGACACCAAACTGGCGGGCTTGCGCGCGCGTGGCATCCATCCAAATATCAAAGCGGCCAAAAGCATAGCGCCTATTCATTCGGTCATCCACCCGAAACACCTTGTCGCCAAACAGAGCGGGAATTTTAACCATCGTTCCCATTGGCAAACCATTAGCGGCAATCATACCATCATACACGCGCTTACCAGAGGCCGCGATAAACGGGTCATCATCGGTTTGGTCAATAGTACTGGTATAGGCGGTAATAACGGCCCTAACCGTAAGGTCGGCTTTTTTAGTGGTATTAGGGTAAAACATTCGATCGGCCTGGGTTTGAGTCAAAAATACCTCATTATCTTGATTTTTTCGGCTAGAATCAGCCAAAACAGTCATGGGATTGACCACTTGACTGAGCAAAACGCTCAACACAGCCAAATTAATGGCTAAAGACGGGTGGCTGTTGCTGTTTTTTGGCTTATTTAACATATTTTTAGGAAATTAATAGGATACCTTATGCAAGTATCCCTCATTTCTTAACTCGGAAGTATAGCACAAAACAAGGAAATTGTCAAGATGCCAAGTTTAGGTTATAATATAGGCACTGTCACCAAATGGCTCAAATGTCATCCCCGGCGTATGCGGGGTTCCAGAAATTTGGCTGAATTGCGCGAACCCTGGATTCCCGCATACGCCGGGAATGACAAAAAACGCTATTCGGCGACAGCCCCATATAGTCAAAATATTATACCACACTATGGCATTTTGGTTCTGGAAAAAAAGACGGACGCGCGCGTATGGTGAGATAGACAACAGCGAGCCCAAACATCTTTTTTCAATAAATGGTAAACTCCCTTTTAAAAAAATAGCGTGGGCTTTTTTACTGTTAGCGGTTTTGGGATTGTTGGTCGGCACTGTGATGGTTGCTTGGATTAGTCGCGATCTGCCTGATCCCAATAAATTATCAGAGCGCCAAGTGGACGAAAGCACAAAAATCTATGACCGCACCGGCACACATTTACTTTATGAAATCTATCAGGATCAAAAGCGCACCAATATTGAATTGGATAAAATTTCTCCGTGGATTGCCAAAGCAACAGTGGCGGTGGAAGATAAATATTTTTACGAACACAACGGTATTAGAATTTTAAGTATTATTCGCGCCGGCATTAACAATCTTCTGGGGAGAGTGGCGGGCTCGGGCGGGGCATCAACTTTAACACAACAGCTTATTAAAAATACAATTGTCGGCGATGAACATAGTTATTTTAGAAAAATCAAGGAAGCAATTCTCGCCATGCAATTAGAAAAAAAATATACCAAACCAGAAATTTTGCAAATGTATTTGAACGCCGTCCCCTATGGTTCAACGAACTACGGGGTGGAATCAGCCAGCCAAGGTTATTTTAAAAAATCCACGGCTGATATAGATTTAGCTGAGGCCGCCACTTTGGCGGCAATTGTTAAGGCACCCACTAAATATTTAAACAACCCGGACGCTTTGCGTGATCGCCGTGATTTAGTGTTGAGATTAATGTTTGATCAAGGCATGATTACCGAGGATCAAAAAAATGAAGCGCAAAATAGCGCTTTGCGCCTTTACCACAACACCGGATTGTCCGACGCGCCTCATTTTATTTTGTATGTCAAACAATTATTAACCGAACAATTCGGTGAAAAAATGGTGGACACCGGCGGTCTAAAAGTAATCACAACACTGGATTATGATTTACAAGTCACTGCCCAAAATATAGTTAAAGAACAGGGTGATAAGTACGTGGCGACAGCCGATGCCAACAACGCCGCACTCGTGGGCATTGACCCCAAGACCGGACAAATTTTAGCAATGGTGGGGTCAAGAGATTACGAAAATGATGATATTGACGGCCAGTTTAATGTGGCGGTTTTGGGTAAACGTCAGCCGGGATCTTCATTTAAACCATTTGTATATTTAGCAGCTTTTGAAAAGGGCTACACCCCCGAGACCGTACTTTATGATGTTACCACTAATTTTGAAAAACGCACTGATGGCACTGATTATATTCCCAAAAATTACGACGGCACCGAGCATGGTCTTGTAACATTGCGCAAGGCCTTACAAGGTTCATTAAATATTCCGGCCGTAAAAACTTTGTATTTGGTTGGCCAAGAAAAAGTAATTAATCTCGCTCAAAGATTTGGCTATGCCACTTTAAGTTCAGACGCGATTAAACGCGCTGGTTTAAGTTTGGTGTTGGGTGGAGCAGAAGTAAATTTGTTAGAACACACCAATGGCTATGCCACTTTGGCCGACAATGGCGTGTATCATACACCAGTAAGTATTTTGAAAGTGACAAATCCGACTGGAGAAAATTTAGTAGAATGGAAACCGGACAGTGGCAGTGAAGCCACTACACCCGAAATGGCTGCTTTAATTACTAACGTTTTATCAGATAATCAAGCCCGTGCCTATATGTTCGGTCTAAACAGCACGCTTGTTTTGGGCGACCGCCCAGTGGCCGCCAAAACCGGTACTACCAACGATAACAAAGATGCTTGGACAATGGGTTATACCCCAAGCATCGCGGCTGGCGTGTGGGTGGGCAATACTACTCCTTCACCCATGAAAGGCGGCGGTAGTTTGTTGGCCGGAACTATCTGGAATCAATTTATGAAAGCCGCGACGAAAGATACGCCCACAGAAAATTTTCTCGCTCCGCCGGAAAACACGGCCACAAAACCAGTTTTGCGAGGCGCGGACAATGGCATTGTTCTTAAACTAAATGAAAATAACGGAAAAATTGCGACCTCGTCCACACCAGAATATTTAATTGTCAACAAAACCTATTTACCGCCCCACGATATTCTATATTATGTAAATAAAGATGACCCCAATGGTCCCGCTCCGGAAAATCCTGAAAGTGATTCGCAATATCAAGGTTGGGAAGATGGCCTCTACGCCTACATTGACAAGAACCGCACGAGCGGGCATGAATTAAGTTTAGAAGAACCGCCGACGGAACTAGACACCGGGTTTGCTTCCGAGCTTGCACCGACGGTTAATATCACCACACCGCAAGAAGGGGAAATTTTTAACAATCGCTTAATGGCTATTACTGTTGCTGCGGGTGCTCCCCGTGGCGTCAGTCGTGTGACATTTACCGTGGACGGCCAAACCTTAGGGCAAGCAACTACCCCACCATTTAATTTTATTTACGCACCCGATAAATTAAAAAACGGCAACCACGCTATTAAAGTTTTCGCGGAAGATGACTTGGGTAATGTGGGAGTGGCTGTCCGACATTTTATTTTGGACGCACCCGCTGGCCCACCAGATTTTGAATGGAAAAATTCATCTCCTTTGGAATTATCTAATAACAATTTTCCGTTTACAGTGAGTTTAACTCCGGACAATTGGGATAACACCGAAATAATTAAAATTTATTTGATCGGACCGGGTACTAATAAATATATTTATAACTTCAACCACACTGAAGACAGTTTAAAAGATGGCGATCTTTCTTTTACCTGGAAAACCGTGCCAGCGGTGGGGTCGTACCAACTAAAAGGAGTGTTAACCGATAAGTCCGGAAACAACACTGAGGAAATTTTAAATGTGGTGGTGAAGTGATGATACCGCAGCAAATAAATAACTCCACAAAAAAACGAATTCACATAATATACAAAGTTTAATTTTTAATCTCAATAATTAATAAAAAAATATGTCGGAACCTAAATGGGAAAATATACGCAACAGAGAAATTAATCCGAAAAATCTAACAGTATGAACTTAAAACCAACACGTAAAAAAATCACAGTGGCCAGCTTATCGGTTCTGATAACATATTTTTTATTACCCCTTACATACACACTAGCCGACCGTTATTTGAGATGCAAGGACTACAACCGCGCTGACATGCTCTATTCCACCCCTCTGGGGCCTCATATTTGTGATAGAAAAATTGATATAGCCGGCTCTTTACTTGTCAAACCAAACTTAATGTTGTTTTGTTTCGCTGGTGTGCTTTTTTTACTTATTTATTTAATATATTCTTGTTTTGAAAAAAAATAATTTTATTTTAAACGTTCGCTCGTCCAAACTCGCCCAAAAGACAAGCTTCAAATATTCCGGAACGTTACGCAAAATATTTCAAGATTAAAAACCACCCAACAAATGGATGGTTTTTAATTTAGTATATGCTATTTTAATAGCGAGGGATCCTGAAACACGACAGCCACGCGGCATCGCGTGGAGTTCGGGATGATAATAATTTTATTGTCGTATTGGCATTACAATATATAAATAACTATCGTCTTTGTCCGGTTGCACTAAACACGGACTGTCGGCATTTGTTAATTTCATCACAATTGCTTCGGAGCGCATATTACCAAGCCCATCCAACAAATAGCGGTGGTTCAATAAAATATTATTTTCTTGGCCGGACACATCCGTACTGATTTCAGATTGATATTCACCGGTTTGAGTAGAGGTGGAATTGATAGATACTACCCCGCTGGTGTTAAATTTAAAAGCCACGCCATTAACACCAGTAGTGGAAAATAAACTAGCGGATTTTATTTCCTTAATTAACTGTGCGGTAGAAAAAGTAACGGTAGTGGTAAAATTTTTCGGAATAATCTGAGTGTAGTCCGGGTATTTGCCTTCAACTAAACGCGATACTAGTTGCACATCATTATAATTTATGGCCAACTGATTTTCATTTATTAATAATCTAATATTTTTTTCATCACCTACAACCGACGATAAAATATGATGAATTTCTTGGGCAGTTCGTCCCGGAACAATAGTTTTAAATTCTTCTATTCCTTGCGACAGAGCCAACTTCTTTTCGGCCAAACGATAACTGTCGGTCGCGGCCAAAACCAAACCTTTATAATATTCAGTATTAAAGGCAAAATAAACGCCGGCTAATTCCGGTCTAATATCATGCCGCGCTAAAGCAGGGATAACCTGATTTAAACCAATTTTCAAATCTTCGGCTGGCAAAACATATCCTTGACCGTCTTGCACCACTGGCACAACTGGAAAATCATCCGCGGGTGATCCTTTAATTTTAGTTACGGCTTTGCCACAAGTTACCACTAATTCATTATCCACCAGCTCAATATCCACTTTTTCACCAGCCAGTAAATTAACAAAATCTGCTAAAGTGCGTGCCGGCACAGTAAAGCTTCCGGGTTCGTCAATTTTGGCTCGCAATTTACTCACAACTGCCAATTCTAAATTGGTGGCTACAATTTCCGCAACTTGGCTGTCGGCTTTTATTAAAACATTACCTAAGATTGGTAAGTTTACACTCTTGTTCGCTATCCCTCCTATCAACGCCAACGCTTGGGACAAATTGTCTTTGGTGCAGGAAAGTTTCATAAGTTTATTTATTTTTTATAAAATATTTATCGTTAATAATAATTATAATAAGGGAGTGGATAAGTGGTATAAATCGGTTTTTTATTTGTGATTAGCCAAAAAATAAGTTTATAGATTGTGGATATTTTGGGTAGAAATATTAACTAACAGTGGGTGATAAGTGGGTAAGTCCGAGCGAAAATTAAAATGTGAATCTATTTGTGGATAGCTGTGTCGTTTTGTTAATAACTATCCTTATTTATCCGCAAAGTTATCAACAGACAGCTGGCTTAGATATTATTAATGTATAACTTTTGTTTAATTAAATCAAGCTCTTGTTTAAGTTTTTGGTCGTCTTCTAAAAGTCCGCGAATTTTTTCATAAGCATGCATGGCAGTGGAATGGTCGCGTCCGCCTAGTTCATCTCCGATGGAGGGAAATGACATTTTTAATTCCTCACGCAACAAATACATAATAATTTGGCGCGGAAACGACAACTTCTTTTCGCGGTTTTTACTGGTAATTTCCTCGTAGGTGACATTATAAAATTCGGTCACTGCATCTATTACTTGTTTGGGGGCCACGGAATGATGATTAGACATACCACCCATATTGGCGAACAAATCTTTGACGGTTACGAAGGTTGGCCCTACTCCTTTTAATTCATGATAAGCGATAATTTTGTTTAAGGCACCTTCTAATTCGCGGATATTACTGTGGACAGTTGTGGCTACTAAATTTAATACATCTTGAGTTAAAGGAAAATTCTTTTCCGCGCATTTTTTAGCCAAAATAGCGGCGCGGGTCTCAAAATCCGGCGCGGCGACATCTACAATCATTCCCCATTCAAATCGTGATTTCAAGCGGTCTTCCAAGGCCGGTATGGCTTTGGGTGGTCGGTCGGAAGTTAAAATTACCTGTTTGTTTTGCTGGTGGAGTTCATTAAATGTGTGGAAAAATGATTCTTGGGTGCGGTCTTTGCCGGCAATAAATTGGATGTCATCAATTAAAAGAGCATCAATTAAACGATAGCGGTTTTGAAAGTCGCGGGCATTGCCGTCTTTGATTGAAGAAATAAAATCATTAGAAAATTTTTCCGCGCTCACATACATAATCTGACAGCGCGGGTTTTTAGCCAAAAGCTCATTGCCGATAGCTTGTAAAAGATGGGTTTTGCCCAAACCAACACCGCCGTAGATAAATAGTGGGTTATAGGCCTCGCCAGGGCGATTACAGACCGCTTGGGCAGCAGCAAAAGCTAGTTCTGTTCCTTTTCCTACCACAAAATTTTCAAAACGATATTTGGGGTTTATGGAAAATCCATTACCAGCCGCCAACGAAGAGGCGACTTCTGTCGTGGCTATTTGTTCTGGGTCGGTTTGCGGTGGTTGCTCAGTAGCAAATTTTTCGGTAATGTTTTTTATATTTTCTATCTTATACTCTAACTTTTTTATTGGTTTTTCAGTAATTCTTTCCAATGATTTAATTAGTTGGTGGTGGTATTTTTTTTCGATCCAGGCCTGGTTGAAGGTGTTGGGCACGCAAATAATAGCCAAACCTTCATCAAATGAGATTATGCCGGTATTTTTAAACCAGGTATTAAAATTCGCCTTAGAAATAGATAATTCTAGTTCCGCGAGGACGGCTTGCCAGATTTCGTGATTAGTCATAATTGCTTTATATTAACAGGTAAATCGTATTTTAGCATAGATTCTCTTTTATACCAATTAATATAATTAGGTTAGTGTGGGCGGTTTGTGGATAAGGTGTGGACAACCATTGTATTCACAACCCGTGACTCAGATAGCACGACACATTTAGTGGTTTTTGGGGTGAGTCATGCTATTTGAGTTATGAATTATGATTGCTTCCTTGACAAAAAGCGAAAAATGTGCTATAATTACTAGCGTTGAGTCAAAAGAAAGCTTGCTTTCGTTTGCGAGACGCGAAGTAATTTCAAGCTTCGCTTATAATTAAGCCACATTAAATAATTTTATATAAATATGGTCAAACGAACTTATCAACCCAAAAAACGTAAAAGAGCCAAAGCTCATGGTTTTCGCAAGCGTAATAGCACAAAAAACGGCCGGACCGTTTTAGCACGTCGTCGCACTAAGGGGCGTAAAAAATTGACAGTTTCGGATGAGAAGAAGGGCAAGCTATTGCGTAAGAGAAGCTAATTTTTCTTTAATTTTAGCCAAAATCCGGTATTATGCCGGATTTTGTTGTATATGGTGGGTACAATTATGGTATAATATAGACATGTTAAATCAAAATAATCGGCTTAAAAAATTAAGAGATTTTAATTTGCTATTAAAATACGGCCAATATGTTGGAGGTCAGTTTTTTACGTTAAAATTGCTTGATTTAGCCAAAAAACAAGATTATTTTCCCAAAAAAGAAGATCCGGGCGAGTTTAAAAAACAATTAAGATTGGCGTTTGTGGTGGGGTTAAAGGTAAGTAAAAAGGCGGTTGAGCGCAATCGGCTAAAGCGGCAGATGCGGGAGGTGGTGAGATTGTTGATTAAAGATGAGAGAGTGAAAAGCGGGTATTATGTGATGGTGGTGGCGAAGAACGAGGCGCTGGGGAAAGAGTATGGGGAGATTAGCAAGGAGATTGAGGGGTTGTTGGGGAAGATTGGGATAGTTAAATAAATTTAAAATGCAAAAATCAAAAATCAAAATTACAATTCAAAATTTAAAATTAACGCGAATAGTTTTGAATTTATTTCGGTGGCCGCTTTTATTTTTAATTCGTATTTACCAGAAAACAATATCACCTGATCATGGTTTTTTTAAAAATTTATTTCCGCACGGGTATTGTCGATTTTATCCGACCTGTTCGGAATATGGTTATCAGGCGATAAAGAAAAGGGGGTTGGTAGTTGGAAGTTTTAAAACCATTTGGAGAATTTTGCGGTGTAATCCGTGGAATAAAGGTGGGGTGGATGAGCCGTGAGTTGGTGTTGTCAAAAAAGTACTTTAATGTTAAACTGGAAACAGTTTTCTTTTAATTATAAACACATGAAAAATAAATTCTTCTTAGGGTCACTCGCCATCGTAGTCGCCGCTTTACTCTGGAGTTTAGACGGTACCTTTTTGCGGCCGGGGTTATTTTCTTTGCCATCGCCACTGTTGGTTTTTTTGGAACATTTATTGGGTTTTGTCGTGCTCGCGCCGTTTTTATTTATTTACCGGACGCAACTAAAAGAAATTAATAAAAAATCTTGGGCAGCGATATTTTGGGTGGCATTATTCGGGGGGGCGCTCGGCACCACTTTTTTTACCAAGGCGTTATTCGCGACCGGGTTTGTGGATATTTCGGTGGTAATTTTATTACAAAAATTTCAGCCGATTTTCGCGATAATTTTAGCGGCAATATTTTTGCGCGAACGTTTTCCGCGTGAGTTTTATGCTTATGCCGGGCTTGCGGTCGTAGCCGGATATTTTGTTACTTTTAAAGATCCATTGACGGTGTCTGGTGTTTGGGGCGCGCCCGCCCAAGCGGCCTTATTTTCGCTTTTGGCCGCATTTGCGTGGGGCTCGTCCACTGTCTTTGGAAAATATTCTTTAAAAAATTTAAATCACGGCCTGCTCGCGGCTTTGCGGTTTGGATTGACGGTTTTAATTATGGTTTTTCCGGCGTTGTATTTTTATGGCGCGGGAATTTCGGCTGTGGCGGGCAAACAATGGTGGACACTTATCGCCATTGTATTTAGTTCGGGCGCGGTGGCGATGTTTTTGTATTATTGGGGATTAAAAAAAGTGCCGGCGTCAGTGTCAACTTTGTGTGAATTGGCTTGGCCAGTGTCCGCGATTATTTTTGATTATTTTTTAAATGGTAATATTTTATCAGCCACGCAAATTATTGGCGCATTTATTTTAGTGTTTGCCGCGTATCGCGCTACGGCTTTAAATCAGCCGATTACATTTACTGGTAAAGTGTTGCCCGGCCAAGGTAAAGGCGAAGAAGTAGGGGCCAAAACTGCTAATTTAGATGTTGCGCTGGCAGAAAAATTACCGCCCGGGCTGTATGATTGTGTAGTCACTACTGAAGTGGGCGGTATTTATAGTGGGTTATTATATTATGGTTATAATTCGTTATCGCAAAAAAATTGCTTGGAAGTTCATCTGTTAAATTTTTCTGGTGATTTGAAAGGGCAAGAAATTACCGTTACCACCAAAAGGTTTTTGCGCCTACCGAAAAAATTTAATTCTCTTGATGGCTTAAAATCGAAAGTAGAAGAAGATCTAAAAAAGGCGAATAATTGAAAATCAAAAAATTAAGAATAAAAAATCCTCGCGGCGTTATTTCGCGAGGATTTTTTAATTGTGAAATTATTTACAGAAAGATTCTCCGTCCGGTTTGGCGCCATCATTGGAGCGGATATTATATTTATTTGTATAGGCAGATTTTAATTCCGATGTGAAATAATCATACGGACATACAGCGGTGGTGTAAACCCAGCTGGAATTAAAATTGGTGTTGTCAGTGTATTTGTTTTTTGTGGCGGAATTATATACGCCAAAATCCCAGTTTCCGGCGACGTTAGTGCCGGTGGTGTAACCAATTAAATCTCCGGCTTTAAATTTTATTTGATTTTTTGTTGGTTGGTCGCGACTATCCGACGCCAGGGCTGGTGTTGAGGGGAAAACATCAGTAATTTTTATTATTGGTTCAGTAATGTGGGCCAATCTTAATGTTATCTCGCAACTTATCTGAAAATCTAATCTATATGGGCCGGATTTATAATAAGCGCCACCGGTTAAAATCATATCCACTGGAGCGTAAATTGGAACGCGGGCGTGGTCGGTTTCAATATAGCTGTGGGTTTTTAAATCTGTGCCCACAAAATTGGGAGGGATAACGATGTTATTAATTTTGGCAATGTCGGTTATGTGGTGAGTAAAAATCGGGTTGGTGTTTGGGAGACACGTAAAATTATCTGTTTTTGGATTTTCCGGATCAACGATTATTATTGGTTCAGGTGGTTTGTTTGTGGGGATAGGTTGCGTGGCGGGTTTTGGGATATTATTAATGGTTTTGTCTATTTTTTTTACAACAATTGGTGTTGTGGTTGTTATTTTGACTGGCGCGTCTGATTGTTTTGGTGATTGTGTTATTTGGTTGGTTGTGGTATTAGTATTTTTTAGAAATATAGCAGTTGTCTCGTTCTCATTAATTTGTTTGTGAAAATATTTAAAATTTGGGAAATAAAAAACATAAGTTGATAGCAGAGCCACGCCAATAATTGAAAAGATTATTTTTTTATTAATCATAAAATTTCCAATGTTTTATTTTTTGATTTTTGTCCGGAGATAATTTTAATCCGGCTTTTGGGGATTTGGTATTTTTTGCTTAATAATTCTATCAGTGCTTCGTTGGCCTTGCCGTCCACCGGCGGGGCGGTTAGTTTTACTTTAATAGTACCACCACGCTGAGCGTGGCCGTTAGAGACGCTTAGCGTCTCGTCAGCCATTGGGCCGACGATTTCGTTTTTTGATGAGCGGGGAAGGACGCGGATTTTAATAATCATATTTTTTTTGTCATTCCGACCGACCGTCGCAGGGAGTGGAGGAATCCCTTAAACCCATTCTGAGCTTAAGTCGTGCCAGTGCGGATTGATTTGCTTAATTAAAAATTCTTTTTTGTCTCTGCGCCAATTTTTCAATTGTTTTTCACGGGCGATTGCCGTGTTAATATCTTGATAATGTTCGTAATATACTAATTTTTCAACATCATATTTTTCTGTAAATCCTTTTACTAACTTTTGTTTGTGTTCAGAAAGTCGTTTCTCTAAATTATTCGTGACGCCGGTGTACAATGTTCCGCTGTCGCTAGCTAATATATAAACATAATAATTGTGCTGTTTCATAGTGTAAGGGATCCCTCGGCTACGCTCGGGATGACAACTGGTGGTTTTGATTATCTTGTTTTTTGTCATTCCGACCGACCGTCGCAGGGAGCGGAGGAATCCCTTAAATTTGTCAGCACGTAAATAATGACTATAAGGGATCCCTCCGCTCGCTATGGCTCGGTCGGGATGACAAATGATGTTAACCTCGTATTTTTTTTACAATCTCCAAATCTTTTACTACTTTATCATGCTCGGTCTCCAAATAAAAATTAATATTTTTTAAACGTTTGTCAGTTAATAGTGCTTTAAAACCGGAGAGGCCAATATGGCCGTCGCCAATATGTTCATGGCGGTCTTTTTTTGCGCCCAGTTCTACTTTGGAATCATTACAGTGTGCCATTTTTAATTTGGAGAGGCCGATTATTTTATCAAATTTTTTTAAAGTCGTGTCCACCGCTTCTGGCGTGCGGCAATCATAGCCGGAGGCAAAGGCGTGCTCGGTGTCATAGCAAACGCCAATATCATATTTTTTTAAGCGCGGGTGAAACATAATTTCCGAGATTTCTTCAAAGGTGTCGCCGATAATTTCGCCGGCACCGGCGGCAATTTCAATTAAAAATTGGGTTTCGCCTTTGTATCCTTTTAACATTTCGGCCAAGCCCTGCGCTACTTGCGCCAAACCAACATCGTGGCCTAAATCTTTGTAACTGCCCAAATGGGCCATTAAATATTTCGCGCCGAGCAGTGACGCGCGTTCTAATTCTTGGCGCACGACCGTAATGGATCCGTGGTAAATACGCGGATTGCCCGAAGCGAAATTAATAAAATACGGGGCATGGACGACGCATTCTTTTTGGTTGTAGGCCTTACAAGCATTTTTAAAATCAGTGGCGATGGCGGTGGTTAGGGGCGGGACACTGCCGCCTTGGGGTGAGCGTGTGAACATTTGGAAAACTTCGCAACCTAAATCAGCCGCGTTTTTTGGGGCGTTCGTTAGACCGCCGGCAATGGAGACATGGGCGCCGAAGAGCATATAGTTTTAATTTATTTTACAATTTTTCCCACAAAATTTCAAATATCATTTTAAAAGTGTTGGCTAGAAGTGGGCTCGTAATGATGGTACCGAATATCGGCACTTCCAGTGTAATAAGCGCGATTTTATTGTCCCAAATTAGCAAATCAGTCGGTTGGTCGTGATATTTTTCCGGCAAGAACTTAAAATCATACAGTCCTTTTAATATTTCTTTTCCCATTGGACCACCCACTTCTTTGGAAGCGTTTGTCAATATGTCATATAGCACAATATTTCTTTTTTTGATTTCGTCAAAATAATATTTTAAAAAATGTTTATCTAAAGTAGATAGTTGTCCGGTAGAACCAAGGCCATAAATTTTAGTTGCCTCAAATGAGGCCAGATAAATTTCTTTTACTTGATCAAAGCCATTATAAAAAGTTACCCCGGGCTTATTTTTGTTGGTGGTATATAGGGCGCGTAAATCTGGCAACATTCTTTCCAGATCAATTTTTTGCCTTTCCCAATTTAGCATTAAAGCCCCCGGGTCGGCGGCCAAATAGGCTTTGCGTCGGTGGGGTGCTTCCTGCCTGATTAGCCCGCGTTCTTTTAGGGCGCGTAAAATATGATAGGTGTTAGTGCGAGCAATGCCGGTACCCTTGGCGATTTGGGGCGGGGTGGATTGGCCTTCTTGGAGTAAATATAAGTAAATATCCGTCTCGTTGTCATTTAAACCCGCTGTTTTTAATTGATTTTTTAGGTCCATATTAGAATATATGTCAATTTTATTTATACCATATTTTCATTATTTTATCAAGTAAAATTCATTTTGTATACTAAAAAGACATAAAAAATATTGACCAATAATTTTAGTTATTATATTATAACTACTTGCTATCGCGTTAGTATTTTTTGGCTAAATATAGGCATAGATTGGCTTGTTAGTGTTCTTTGCTTGCGGGGGGGGGCATTAGTGATATAATAATTTTATATATTTTTTAAAAATTAAATTTAATGAGTATGAATAATAAAATAATTTCCGTCATTCTTTTAGTAGTAGTTGTTATTTTATCAGTTTTTATTTATCGCTTGAAATTTAAAACAGGCAGTGTCCAGTCGTTGGTTGATTTAGATCGCCCCTTGGTGGTCGGGGTGGTTTCCTGGCCGGGTTATGTTGGTGGCATTATGGCTAATGGCGGTTTTACAGAAAATAGTGATAGTATTTTTACCAAAAAATATGGTTTACCGGTAAAATTTGTTTTGATTGAAGACATTGACGCGCGCGGTAAGGCCTTTGCCAAGGGTGGCCCGGATGGTGTGGATGTGGTATGGTCCACAGTAGATTTTTGGGCGAATGAATTGCCTAATTTTGTAAAAGGTGGTATCAACGGCAAGGCGTTT
>Ga0208246_1001354_pt1 | contig 13965 bp, 11 predicted proteins | sample RifOxyD2_FD_184039 | JGI IMG/M metagenome (GOLD analysis project Ga0208246, IMG submission 184039) | Soil microbial communities from Rifle, Colorado - Rifle Oxygen_injection D2 (SPAdes) | ecosystem: Environmental > Terrestrial > Deep subsurface > Rock core/Sediment | place: Rifle, Colorado... | reverse complement strand
CCGCGCACGGGCGCGCTTGAAATCATACCCTGGCTTGCCAAATGGCAGCCTACTAAGCTACTGTATATTTCATGCAATCCGAGCACTTTGGCACGTGACGCCAAAGAACTGGCCGCAATCGGCTATACTGTAACTTGTGCGGGCGTAATGGATATGTTCCCGCATACCAAACATGTAGAGGCGATGGCATTATTCGAATGTTTACCGAATGGCTCGAAAATTTAAAACAAAACTACCCGCAACTTCACTCTGAAAAAATTGCCGCGGCCTGTCACAGCGTCAACGAAATTGATGCCAATTTACTCGCTCAAGGCTTAGCGATTGCCGATGAATTGCTCGCTATTGCTCCGCGTGAAGAAAGCCTCATCACAGCTATTTTATATCCGGCGTTTCATCAACACCAAAATTTAGAAAAGCCCATTATTGAAAAACACGGCGAGACTATTTGGCATTTATTAGTTGCTTTGCAGCGCATGAGCCTGATGGATGAATGGTCAAGAACTCGTGAAAGCGATTTCTCCAATTCGCATCATCATCTCGAAAACTTACGAAAAATGTTACTCGCTATGATTGATGACACGCGTATCGTATTAATTAAATTAGCTGAACGTTTAGCTATGTTAAAAAGAATTAAAAACGAGAGCGATGTTATTAAAAAATCGGCTGCGCAACAAATTTCAACTTTATACGCTCCACTCGCCAATCGCCTGGGCATCGGTCAATTAAAATGGCAATTAGAAGATTTCGCATTTCGCTATTCCAATCCCGAAAAATACAAACAAATTTCAAAAGATTTAAATATGCGTCGAATTGAACGCGAGCAATTTATTGACGACATGCAAAATCAACTCGCTGAATTATTAATAGAAAACGAAGTACGAAATGCACAGATCTCTGGTCGACCCAAGCATATTTACAGCATTTATAAAAAAACCCAACGTAAAAATGTCGCTGTTTCTGAAATTTATGACACAAGCGCGCTGCGAATTTTAGTGGCTTCCGTGAGCGATTGCTATCGTGCTTTAAGCGCGGTGCACCACAAATGGCAGCCCATTCAAAGCGAATTTGATGACTATATTGCAAAACCCAAGGCTAATGGTTACCAATCCATTCACACCGCTGTCATCGGCCCGAACAACCACAATGTCGAAATTCAAATTCGTACGATAAAAATGCATGAAGATGCTGAACTGGGTGTTGCCGCGCATTGGCATTACAAAGAAGGTGGCGATGCACAGGAAGAAATTGGCAACAAAATAAATTGGTTACGCGAAGTATTGGCTTGGCAACAAGAGCTTGATGACGAAAAAAGCGCTGCTTTTGCAAATGTCTTTTCGGATCACATTTATGTTTTTACACCGAATGGTGATCTGCTCGATTTGCCAAAAAACGCTACCGCTCTCGATTTTGCTTATCATGTCCACACCGAAATCGGTCATCGTTGCCGCGGAGCCAAAGTGAATGGCAAAATTATTCCGCTCACTCAAAGTCTACAAACCGGCGATCATATTGAAATATTAACCAGTAAAGAAGCGCAGCCTTCGCGCGATTGGCTGCGCACCGAAAGTCATTATTTAACGACCACTTCAGCGAAATCCAAAGTGCGCAATTGGTTTAAAAAACAATTTTACCAGGCGCATTTAAACTCGGGTCAATTATTGTGGGAGAAAATGCAAAAAGAGCATCATTTCCCAAAAAATGCGCTTGACTCTATTATCACCGAATTAAATTTCAAATCACCTAAAGATTTGCTCGCTGCAATCGGTGCCGGTAATCTCGGCAGCCAAACAATTTTGCAAAAATTGCGTCAGCATTTTGAAACAGAAAAAACCCAGACGACCTCAATACCCATTACAGGCATACAAAAAAGAAAATCCAGTAATTCATTTATTGTAGCTGGCGTTGATGACGTACTAACCCAATTAGCACGCTGCTGCAATCCCATTCCTGGCGACAGCATCATTGGCTATATTACCCAAGGTCGTGGAATTAGTATTCATAAACAAGAATGTCATAACATTGAAACGGCACGCGAGCGCAAAGCCGAGCGTTTAATTGAGGCGCAATGGCCCACTCACTCCGATAATCGCTATCCCGTGCATTTACAAATTGAGGCCCAGGATCGTGCCGGTTTAATTCGCGACATCAGCAGCATTATTGCCAACGAAAATGCGTCGATTTTAAGCGCCAACAGCCGCCTTAATCGCGCCGATAACATGGCGCTTTTAGCCATAGTCTTTGAGACTCAAAGCAAAGAGCAATTGCAGATGATCATCAAAAAAATCGAGCAGCTGCCAGGGTTGATGCAAATAAAAAGATTGTAATGTCATCTTAGCCCGGAGTAGCACAAAACACTAATTTCGGGCTACAAAGAAGCTCAGAAGACTTGCTAGTTTTGATTTCCTCCCCTATTCTTTAGCTGTGTTAGACGTAAAAATAAATACTCAGCCAGATGATGAAACCTGTGGGCCCACTTGTCTACATGCCATCTATCGCTTTTATGGCGACAACATTTCACCCGAAGAGGTGATCAAGGGCGTTGGTCGCTTACGCAATGGCGGAACCTTGGCAGCCCTACTCGGCACGCACGCCTTAAAACAAAAATACAGCGCCATGATTTACGTTTACAACTTAGACTTATTCGATCCCAGCTGGTTTCATCCTCACAAATTAAATAATGATGAATTAATTTTACGTCTAAAAAATCAATTACGTTATAAAAAAACCAAGCGCATGAAAGAAGCAACCCATGCTTTTATCGATTTTTTAAAATTAGGCGGGGAGCTCGTATTTCGAGATTTAAATGCCAGCATGCTCAAAGAGCATTTTGATGAAAAAACGCCGATTTTAGCCGGTTTAAGCGCCACGTATTTATATCAGTCACCACGCGAACGGACCCTGAAAAAGGGTCAAATGATGTTTGATGATCTACGTGGAGAACCCTGCGGTCATTTCGTTGTACTCAGCGGTTATGACGAACAAAATCGTCGCATCGTGGTTGCTGATCCGCACAAACAAAATCCTTTATCAAGTGACAACTATTATCGCGTTAATAGCGGGCGCTTAATGAGCGCCATCATGTTAGGCGCCCTTACTTTTGATGCGAATTTGCTGGTAATTCAACCTAAAAAAAGTAATGCATGAAAACTATTTTGGTAACCGACAAACCCGAGGACTGGGCTTTTGCGAGCAAATTTGCCAGCATTATTCCCGCCATGGAGTACCTCACTGAAACCTACGATAATGAAAAATCGCCAATGCGGATCATTAATCTATGCAACTCTTATCAATATCAGAGCTTCGGGTATTATGTTTCGTTAATTGCAACCGCGCGCGGCCACAAAGTATTGCCCAGCGTGATGGCAATTCAAGACGTAAAAAATCTGTCAATCCTCGACTCACTCTCAGAATCGATCACCGAGGAAATCCAAAAAGAACTAGCCAATATAAAATCCGAAGAATTTATTCTCAGTGTTTATTTTGGGAAAAATATTGCCAAACGCCACAATAACTTAGCAAGAAAATTGCACAGCCTATTCCCCTTGCCAATTTTTCGCGTCCATTTTATTCATAAGAAAAAATGGCGGATCCAAAAAGTCTGCGCTCTGGAAATTGCCGAAATTCCAGAAAACCACTTAGATTTTCTAAAAGAATCCGCTAAAGAATATTTTGAGAAAAAACGTTTTTACCTGCAGCGAAAAAAAACCTATTTTTATGACATGGCGATTTTAATTAATCCCGAAGAAACCAACAAACCTTCTAATGAAATCGCCATTGAAAAATTTATCGAAGCCGCCGAAGAATTGGACATTAATGCCCAATTAATTGAAAAAGAAGAAATTCGCTTTATTGCAGAATACGATGCATTATTTATTCGTGAAACCACTTCTGTTAATCATCATAGTTATCGTATTTCGCGACGTGCCGCATCTGAAGGCCTGATTGTTATGGACAGTCCGAATGCCATTGTGAAATGCTCAAACAAAGTGTATTTAGCTGAACTGCTGCGAAAACATTCCGTTAAAACCCCTCTAACCCATATTTTAAATAAGCAAAATTACAAAGAGTTAGCAAAAGTAATCGATTTTCCTTGCGTATTAAAATTACCAGACAGCGCCTTTTCCAAAGGGGTTGTCAAAATCAATAATCTTCTTGAACTTGAGGAAAATCTCAAAGAATTTTTCAAACAATCCGACTTAATTGTCGTACAAACTTTTATGCCCTCGGAATACGATTGGCGAATTGGCGTGCTTGATAACGAGGCCTTGTTTGCTTGCCGTTATTTTATGGCTAAAGGGCATTGGCAAATTTACGATTGGCAATCTGAAGAACCCGAGGGCGAATTTGAAACCATTCCACTTAGCGATGTACCGCCGTTTGTACTCCAAACCGCCGTAAAAGCGGCACGCCTAATTGGTGATGAGTTATATGGCGTCGACCTAAAACAAATCGGCGATGAGGCTTATGTCATCGAAATTAATGACAATCCAAATTTAGATCATGGCGTTGAAGATGTGGTGCTTAAAGATGAGCTGTATCTTAAAGTCATGCAAAGTTTTTTAAAGAGGTTAAAAAAATCCTATGGCCAAAACTAATTATCCGATTTTTTCGGTTTATGGCATCGAAATGGAATACATGATCGTTGATCAACATTCTTTGGCCATCAAGCCGTTGGCTGACAAATTAATCGGCACGGTCGCGGGTGAAATCACCAACGAAGTGGCTTGTGGCGAAATTATGCTTACGAATGAATTGGCTTTGCACGTCATTGAGCTCACCACCAACGGCCCAAAGAACTCACTGAAGGATTTAGATCTTATTTTTCATGAACGAATTATTGAGCTAAATAAATTACTCGTGCCAAGCGGTGCAAAATTAATGCCAACTGGTACACATCCGTTTTTTATACCCGATCAAAATGTGGCTTTATGGCCTCATGGCGATCAAATTATTTATCAAACTTATAATAAAATTTTCAATTGCAGTGGCCATGGCTGGACTAATTTGCAAAGCGTGCACATCAATTTGCCTTTTTCTAACGATGATGAATTGAAGAAATTACATAGCGCCATTCGCTTGATTTTGCCTTTAATCCCTGCTTTAGCGGCAAGCACACCTTTTAGCGAAGGCAAGTTAAGCGAGGCTCTTGATTCTCGCTTATTGCATTACGGCCAAAATCAAAAATTGTTGCCCATTATCTCGGGTGATATTATTCCTGAATTTATTCAAAGCGAAAAAGAATATCATGAGAAAATTTTAAATCCGATGTATCATGCCATCGCCCCCCATGATCCGGAGAAAATTCTGCAAGAAGAATGGCTAAATTCTCGCGGCGCGATTGCTCGTTTCGATCGTTATGCCGTTGAGATTCGTATTATGGATATTCAAGAATCACCTTTAATGGATATTTCCTGCATTAGCGCCATTACAGCGGCAATTAAACATATTATCCAGCATCAATCCTTGTATTTAGAAAAGCCGATGGCCACGCAACGTTTAAAGCAAATTTATCAAGATGCGATTTATCATGGTATGGCAACCCTAGTAACCGACCAAGACTATTTAGCTCAGCTGGGTTTAAAACCTCAGAACGCCATCAGTATGCAGCTTATTTGGGAGAAATTAATTGGAAAGTCGGCGACCGAAATTGATGCGCGCCATCAAAAAGGTCTCGATTTTATTTTAAAAAACGGTAATTTAGCTGAGCGCTTGAAAAAACACTATCAAAGTGAGCCTCATGACAAAACAATCGCTGATTTGTTTAATCAGCTATGTGAAAATTTAGAAAATAATAGTAGCTTTCGATGAAGTTAATACTAACCTGCGAACACGCTAGTAATAAAATTCCCTCAGAATTTTCTAGCCTTTTTACCCGATCCGTTTTAAATTCGCACCGCGGTCTCGATATCGGTTCCAACTTTATTTATCAATTTCTGCGTAAAAAATTAAGCTGCTACTCACAAGCGGCTGAATATTCGCGCCTCTTAATTGAATTAAATCGCAGTCTAGATCATAAAGATCTGTTTTCTGAATTCAGCGCCAATCTAGATGCAAAACAAAAAAAACACCTAATTGAAAAAATCTACCTTCCTTATCAAAAAAAATTAATCCAACAAATTACAGCCCCCACTTTGCATCTCGGTATTCACAGTTTTACACCTGTTTTAAATGGCAAAAAGCGCCTTACTGATATCGGCCTGCTGTATGATCCCAAAAGAAAAAAAGAAAGGGCTTTTTGTCTCGCATGGAAAAAATGGCTAGCTCAAAACAGCAACTACCGAGTTAAATTAAATTATCCCTACAAAGGCAGCAGTGATGGACTCACCACTATTTTACGCAAAAAATTCCCGAAAAATTACCTGGGTATTGAATTAGAGATTAATCAAAAATTACTAATGAATAAAGAATCAGCAGGGAAAATAGCGATGTTGATTTATGAATCATTGATTGCGATTTTGTGATATTAAGTTTTATGCCAAACTAAAAAGCTCAACTCCAGAACTTGACGGCTCTGCTACCGCAAGCTTCATCCCAAAAAGACCTACTGCTTTCTGAGCGGCAAACTCCGTAACTTGCTGCAACCCGGCCGCACGCAAAAAAAGCCAACTTCCTATCCCCGTCGCCATCGCGAGCAATGCTTGCTGATTGGCATTATCTTCACTGCTGCCCAGCAAACGCGTAAGTGGCAGATTCGTAAACTGGTAACTCAAAAAAAACAAGGCGGCCATAACAGCGCCTTGCGCGGAATGAGCTAAACACTGTTGTGAATAATAAGCTATCTCTGAATCTTGCTTCTTACTAGGCTCCGTCTCATTACGATTACATGCTATTAGAGAATCAATGCTAAAACGCGCAAGAAGATAGGTGATAGAGGCCGCTAAAAAAACGCTCGCATTAGCCAGAGCCGTCGATGGCTTTGACAAGCCAAAACAAAAAAAGACTTTCGTATAAATGAAAAATTCCAACGCCGTACGTCCACCATTTTTCAGCAAACTTAAATACGATGCCTTACTTTCAGCACTAGCACAGCTCTGAAGAAAATAAAAATAACTTGGCGCAAAACCCAGCGCTGTTATTGTATTAGCAAAATCAAAATGCAGTGTTAAATCCATGCTTGCCGACAATGATTTATCTAGACCCGTGCTGCCGAATGGATTAAGAAACAATCCTGCGCTATAAAAAGAAGATAAAAAAAATAAAAAACTAGGTAGCACTTTAAGATTATGAACTGCATATTCTCCGGCTGAATTATGCACTTTAAATTTGTCAGGAACGCTTCTCTTATAACCCATCATAACCATTTCCACACTTTATCAGCAGCACTACACTGTCGATCAAATTTTACATTGAAAATGATTTTACAGCTTAAAAATTAAACTAATCTTAAATTAATCAGTAATACCCCCATGGGAAAATTACCCATCTGTTTTCAATGAGTTAGCGCTGCGTTGAGTAAGTTTTCAGAAATCATTTTTTATTGGAACTCTGCCGAGGTTAATAAAAATTTCCAAGCTATTGTAGGGGCGCCCCTTGCGGGCGCCCTCTTTATTATGGTGATGAAGGGCGCCCGCAAGGGACGCCCCTACAATTAAACCGCGGCTTTACCGATTTATGCAACACAGCCGCTTTCGCAGGAAGGACGACGCATATCACAAATGCAAATTCAGCACATTAAAAATAATTTCAATTGCAATTAAGATAATAATGACGACTTCTAAACGATAACTGTGCTGAGTTTCCAAGTAACTATTAAGCATTAAGAAAATTTCGTTCAAGGTATTGAGCTTTTCATTCACTGTTTCCGCACGAACCTGCACATCCATATACTTACGCAATTTAAAGAAATTTTCTTCTAAATTGGGATGCTGCCAGAAAAATTTAGGCGCATACAAAAAATCACTGGTAAGGTTTAATTCAGCCTTCGCTGTTAATATTTCGCTAATAATTTTTTGAACTTTTTTACGTGAAGCAAACATTTTGCCGGTTTTTGATAGCTTCTGCGTCATCGGCAAATAGCGCTGAATAAGCGATTCTAGCTTTTCCTCAAAATATTTTAATTTAATCGATTGAGAAAAGCCGTAGGATAAGCTCAGGGTCGTTTCAAGATCGATTTCTTCTAACATCAATAAATCAACATTAAAATATTCATGGGGAACAATTTTGGTAGCATCGGATTTGCAATAGCTAACCCCATCAAACAGCGGTTTCGCCAATAATTGACTCGAACTCTGCGCCACCAAATTTAAAAACGGCCGCAATTGATAACGTTTCAAACCCCAGGTCACCATTGCACCATTTGAAAAAATAAAGCAAACACCTCGTAAACCAATCGGATCTAAAATAATCACCTGCGATTGACGCGACACTTTATAAATTTCGAGTGCCCGTGCATTTTTTTCCAAAAGCTGCAGATCGATTTTTTCAGCAAGGCAGTAGCTTAAACATTCCATTTTGCCATTATACCTATAATTTTTGCAGATGTCTTAAGAACTGTTATCTCAGCTTGCTCACATTCTCAAGAATGGCTCAATTTCAGTGCGGCTGATGCAAGAAATAAGCCTAGCAATTTCAATATCCGAGATTTGACACTGCAGCCCTCCCCTTACGCACACACAACTGCGCTAGATATAAGCTCTTTGGGCTCACTGGTGAGCCCAAGGATTCAATCGTCGCTGGATATTGATTTGGTATATCGCGAGTTTCTAAAACGGCATTCGGGAAAATAGGGTCCGTGAGTTCGCCCATGAGGCCAATCGCCCAAGTTAAGGTCCCCGGCGCTTGCTGCAATTTAAAACTGTTGGCTCTGCTGTTCCAAATCACAGCCCAACCCATCGTCCAGCCATGCCCGCTACCATAAGTGCCACGACTCATAATATCAACACCACCCTGCGTCGTTGTGAAATTATCAACAAGCAAACCGGTGGCCCAGCGCATATGCGGCTCTAAGCGTGACAGCCCTGTTCCCGTTGAGTTTAAAATCACATTGGGGCCTTGGGTTAGGCTTCCGGTCACAAATGAGAACGTATTATCACCGCCCGCGCTGCAGCGATTGCAAAGCAGCAGCTGCGAATTATCGAAGCTATATTGAAATTGTTTTGCACCGTGGGGCGATGCTGGCGGATTGTGAATAAACGCAATATCCTGCAGCGTTATCAATTTGGAAAAATCCATAACTGCTACACCCGTCACAAAATTTTCAGCGAGAATATTGCGCACCCAAGCATTTTGCGCACCAAAAATTTTCAGCAATTCAAAAGTCGGCCCCGTGCTAAACTCAGTGAAAGCCGTTTTTGGAGCTCGCACTTGCAAATTTTCTAACCCCACATTTTCAATTCGATCGGGCATGCGGTATCTTAGCAATTCAGCGTGCGTATACTGACTGTCCAAAGAATCTGGAATCGGCGCATCTAAGCGAATTAATTTTTGATTCGGATCAATTGCCGTAATCACCCGATCGTATTCCGAAAATTTCTGGGGTGACAACCAATCGCAATCCGAACACAGATTCGCCATACCCATGAATTCAACCCAGGCTTCTGTCACTGGGCGTCGCAACATCACGGTATCGCCTACATTAAAACCATTGGTGTTTTCTACGTGAACTTGCATGGCTCCTGAGGGCACATAAGAATCGCTTACTTTTACCGCTGTTCCAACAATTTCAGGCTTTACTGCATTACCTAGTTTTAAAAAAGCATGTGGGCTGCCTACTAAATTCACCAGGCTTCCCTTCGCTTTTGAACCACTACCACGTAACACCACACCGCTCGTTTTAATTCTCAAGGCTTGATTCGTTGAATAGATACCGGGAGCCAACAATACCGCGCCACGAAAACCATTCTGCAAAGGCAGTGAAGAAACCCGATCAATTGCTGTTTGAATTGCTGCGGTATCATCTTGACCGGTCGCTTCCACCGTAACAACTGTCGGAACATTCGGTAATGCGACACCACCGCCACCATAACCTGCATAAGAAAAATCCATAATTCGATCGCCGCGGTCGGTAAGACGATATACTAAATTTCCTTGATCGTTAACACTCACCCAAGTGCTTTGCGCATTGGATGTATCTAAAATGTCGCTGCAATCTGTCGCCGCAAGGCAGATTGAAGGCAAAAAAATAAAATAAAGGCTCAGCGAACAAATCCATTTTTTCATAGAAAAAACTCCATTCTTTCATTATACAGACTTCAGGCGGCTCAACAATTTAATTTCTCAATGTTGAAATTTGTCGCTGCGCCACTTTGTGCCGAACAAATAAAGGATGCAAACTTGCAGAAAGAGGCAAGAAAAGCAAATGAAAAGTAGAATTTCTTTAGACCTGACATTCCAGAACAAAGCACTGGAAAAATCAATCCGGTAAAAGCAGGCAATGATCTAAATGGCTCCTTAATTTGAAATTCGCTTTAGAAATTATTTCTGCTCATAGCGATTTCGCGAAATATGCACGCCGAGCAAATATCCCGTCAAAATAATTAACCACAACAGAAACTGCCAGGCTTCCGCGAGACGCAAGTAATTTAACATAAGGCCAATCAAGCCCAAACTGACAGAAAAAAACACCAACAAAAGAGTTGATAAGCTGGCATCAATTCCGGCTACATGCAGCACATGATGAACATGATCACGCCCGGCTCGAAAAACCGATTGGCCACGACTCGCACGATAAATCACCACATTCAGCAAATCAAACAAAGGAAAGGACATTACCCACAAAATCACGATGGGTCTTAAATTCACTAAATCCATCTGAGACAAACGAATCGCAAACCACACCAATAAAAATGCCAATAAAGTACTGCCTGCGTCGCCGAGAAAAATCGCCGCCGTTTTACGCCAAGGCGCGCGCATATTAAAACTCAAAAAAACCAGCAACAGCACACCAAGAATAATCAATAAACGCAGATCGTGGAAATTCTTGACTTGATAAGCCAGCCACGCTAGCAAAGCACATTGCCCCAGCGCAATCCCACCGGCCAAACCATCTTGACCATCGACCATATTCATCGCATTAATATTCGCCATAATGATAACGATCGTCAGCGGCAAAGCCCACAGACCTGGGTTAAAATCACCGATAAATAAAAAATTCCCCAGATGTGCCAACAAGGCACCGCTCCAAATCACCAAAAATAAGGATGCAATTAAATGCCCAGCTAGGCGTAAGCGCGAACTGATATTATGAAAATCATCGAGCACGCCCATTAAAACCAATAAAATAGCGCCAGCCAACAAGCCGCGATATTGCATTAAAGAAATATGTAAGGTAAGCAAGGAAAAGCAAAAACCAAAAAAAATCACCAAGCCGCCAATCAAAGGTACGTGATTAATATGCTGTTTACGCTCATCTGGGCGATCCACCAAGCCGATACTCACGGCAAGCGGCCGCAATAAATAAAGGCAAAATAAACTGGCTAGTAAAGCCACCATGGCGCTGCGAAATATTTCCATCATGCGCTGATCCTAACATCTGGGGTTTGGGTGAAGCAATAAGCAAAAAATAACCTCGTCGTGGTTATTTTTTAACCAGTAAAAAACCGTATACGTTTCTATAAGATCCGAGATATTGGTAATGAAAATGGTATTGCACAGCCCTTGCTGCCAAATCCTTTTGAAAATTATCTAGCACGATATTTCGAAACAAAATATCATGTAGAAATACCAATGAATTTGTGCTGTTCGCATATTGAGCCGACAGCATATTTTTACTAAAAAAATACACCCTTGGAAAGCGCAATTTTCCATTTTTTAGTTGATCATTAAAAGTAATAAACTGACAATCTAGAGGGGTTAAAATCCTATTTTCTGGTATTTTTTCTAAATGATTTTCTTTTAATAATTTATCTGAATAAGCATGAATAGATTTTTTATAATATGATAACAATACAAACTGACACTTAATATAAAGGTCTGCAACAATCAAAGGCGCTGAAATCAAAAAATTTAACCCAACCAAAGCCCATAGCACTGTTTTATTTACCTTCAGATAATAGAAACTCAATGACAGCAAGGCGAGCAAAGGAAACCAGCTCCAAGAAGAATAAGAGGCTGTTTTTGCCATCAAAAATATAGCGAAGCAACTGAGCAATGCTAGAGAAAAAATAGCCAAGTTATTAACAATTTTGATCTGGCGAAAAATCACTAGCACCGCTAAAACTATCCACGAAACGGCCGACAAAGAAAAACCAACTAATGAAGGATTAGTGACAAGATCCCAAGAAGGCGTAACGCTGGCGCCAATAATATGCTCATAAGTAAAGTTAAATCCGGTATTTTCATTAATGCTAAGATTTTTAAAATATTCCAGGGGGGACCACAATAACGAGCAGCTGCTCAGCAAAAATCCCAAAAGAAAAAATAGCACAAAAAGCCAAATCGTCTTCTGCAAAAAAAGTCGAAAACACGATTTAAAACTGAGTTGCTTTAAGTCTTTCTGTAAAAAAACAACTAGACAAAAGATTGGCATAAAAATATAATTTAATTTTATGCCAACTGCCAAACCCATCAACAAAAATCCCAAATTTTTAAAGCGTGAAACATCTTCATCTTCAGGATATGCTAAATACAAGCCAAAAAAGCTCAAAAACAAGCAATAAAGATCTGGACCAATTAATTTCCCCACCCACCAAGCTGCCGGAAAAGACAACCACAACATCATGACTGGATAACGTAAATTTTTTTCAATTTTCAACTTTAAGCCAAATGCATACAAAAGCACAGGAACCGATAGCATCGAAATCATAGAAAAAAAACGCAATACCAATTTATTATGAAATAATCTCGTAAAAATCCAATAAAGATCGCCATAACCTAAATAATTGGCGTGGATATGTTCGTAAAGATACGGGGGTGGTGGATTAAAAAACCAATTCTCATCAAAAACCATAGCGGAAGCGAAAAGATAAACAAACATACAGACTAGTAAATAAAAACAAAAAAAACTTGAAAGAATTCGGTTTGGTTGATGTGATTTCCAGCTATTAAAAACCTGGCGCACAGATTTCTCCTCCCTGACCTATTATCGCTTCTATAATTAGGCTGATGCTAACATCCGGGGTTTGATTGACGCAATAACCAACACTAGAAACTCCAGGTGAAAACTCTGCTCATTTTGCAATCAGTTTGACAACCGATAGCTCGCGTTTGCTCGGCAAGGTCGCCATCCTGGCTCGTCCCGCCCCCTTGAAAAAAGGGGGCCACTGAACGAAGTGAAGCGGGGGGATTTGATATTAAAAGTAAAATCTCCCCGCCTCGCAAAGCTCGGCGACCCTCTTTTACAAAGAGGGTGATGAATTATTACTTTAATTTCATGCGATCCGGATTATTTTTTTCCCAACGATCCAAGACCTTGGCGCTCACACCTTTTACCCCAGTAAGCTCATCCAAAGACTTAAAATCGCCATGCTGCTTACGAAAATCAACAATTTCATCCGCACGTTTAGGACCAACACCTTTCAACGTTGCTAATTGTGCCGCGGTAGCTGTATTAATATTAACCGGTCCTGTGTCTGTTTTAGCCGCGATTGTTGCGGCTTGCGCTCCAAAAACCAAAGCGCCTAAAATTAAACCAAATGCATACTTTTTCATAAAAAACTCCTGTTGTTGTTAAAAACAGCAAGAGTTTAAATGGGTTTTTTGATTTGCAGTACAGTGCTTGCTGCTAAAGCTATAAAAGCCATTCCCGCGAACAGCAGCGTGCCCGCCTCCATACTTCCCATCGCGCTGAATAGCGCAATACCGAGCGTAAGGCCCAATTGTCGAATCGTAGTAAATGTGCCTGAAGCAGCGCCGGCCTGCTCGGCTGGCGCTGAATTCATAATCGTCATAATGCTATTAGGAATCGCCAACGGAATACCGAAACCAAATAATATGAGACCTGCAAAAAACCACAGATAATTCTGTAACGGAATCACACAAACCATCCAAACTAAACTCAATAAAACCAGCATACAGCCCAATAATAAC
>Ga0208246_1001352_pt1 | contig 13978 bp, 11 predicted proteins | sample RifOxyD2_FD_184039 | JGI IMG/M metagenome (GOLD analysis project Ga0208246, IMG submission 184039) | Soil microbial communities from Rifle, Colorado - Rifle Oxygen_injection D2 (SPAdes) | ecosystem: Environmental > Terrestrial > Deep subsurface > Rock core/Sediment | place: Rifle, Colorado... | reverse complement strand
TCCTCTCCTCATTTGTTCACGATAACTTCTCTCTCACCCCTAACTGGATTACCCGTAAATTTGATCTCGATCATCCGAGTGAAGAGACATTTCTTTATGCCGATGTCGCCTCTCGCGGTCAAGTGGGTCAAAGTGATTATCCGTGGGAAAAACTCGATGAATTAGAGAAATTTGAAAGGCTAAAATCTTGAAAAAAATTCTTATTGTATTTGGTACTCGTCCCGAAGCAATAAAAATGGCACCATTGGTTAAAGAATTTCAAAAGTATCCAAAATCCTTTGAGATAAAAATTTGTGTAACAGCTCAGCATCGGGAGATGCTTGATCAGGTATTAGAAATTTTTGAAATCTCTCCTGATTATGATCTTAATGTAATGAAGTCAGGACAAGATTTATACGATGTAACCGCTAATGTATTACTAGGGATGAGGGATATCCTCAATCAATTTTCCCCTGATATCGCATTCGTTCATGGAGATACAAGCACAACATTCGCTGCAGCCCTAGCTTGTTTTTATAAAAAAATCCCCGTTGCACATATTGAAGCAGGTCTACGAACCCACGACATGTATAACCCATGGCCAGAAGAAGCGAATCGACAATTAACCGGAAAATTAGCAAAATATCATTTTACACCCACTACAATATCTGAAGCAAACTTACGTAATGAAAATATCACAGGGGCAACTATTTCAGTAACAGGCAATACCGTCATAGATGCGTTATTTTTGACTTTAAATAAAATTCGATCCAATCCGGAGCTAAAAAATAAAATTGAAACTCAATTAGTAACGATGGGATATCAATTAAAAAATAATCCAAAAATAATTTTAGTAACCGGGCACAGAAGAGAAAATTTTGGAGAAGGCTTTATTAATATATGTGAAGCATTAAAAGAGATTGCCTTATCAAATCCGAATATAGATATAGTCTATCCAGTACATCTTAATCCAAATGTACAAAAACCGGTAAAAGAAATTCTTTCTCACATACCAAATATTTATCTTATAGAGCCACTGAGTTATGAACCGTTTGTATATCTTATGAACCAAGCATATTTTATTATCACCGATAGCGGTGGGATTCAAGAAGAAGCGCCAAGTTTAGGCAAACCCGTATTAGTCTTGAGAGATACTACTGAACGCCCTGAAGCAGTAGAAGCAGGAACAGTCAAATTAGTAGGAACCAATAAAGAAAAAATCATACAAGAAACTCAAAAACTGATCAATGATAGCACTGAATATGAAAAAATGGCGAAAGCACATAATCCCTATGGGGATGGAAATGCCTGTCATAAAATTGTAAAGTACTTTTTGGAGAGCGATTAATATGCAAAAAAGAAAAATTTGTATTATCGGATTAGGATACATAGGACTTCCAACCGCCGCTTTATTGGCAAATCGAGGTTATAATGTTCATGGCGTCGACATCAATCAAAATACCGTTAATACAATCAACCGCGGGGAAATTCACATTGTAGAGCCCGAACTGGATACTTTTGTAAAAGCGGCTGTAAATAGCAATAAATTAAAAGCTGATACCAAACCTGACTATGCTGATGTCTTTATCATAGCCGTTCCTACACCTTTTCATGATGGCTTTGTACCTAATCTAGATTACGTTCTCGCAGCTACTCAAGCGATATCTCCTTTTGTCCAAGAAGGGAATATCATCATTCTTGAGTCTACCTCACCGGTAGGGACTACCGATGAAATGGAAAAGCTTCTCAATGAAACTGGTGTCAATACCGACCAGCTTTATATCGCACATTGTCCAGAAAGGGTGCTACCCGGACATATTATGCGCGAACTGGTTGAAAACGACCGTATTGTAGGCGGTACTACACCAGAATCTACAAAAATTACTGCTGCTTTTTATAGAGAATTCGTTCAAGGTGAAGTTTTTGAAACCGATGCGAGAACGGCAGAAATGGCGAAGCTAACTGAAAACAGTTTTAGAGATACCAATATAGCATTTGCCAATGAACTTAGTATATTATGCGATAAATTTGGTATCAATGTATGGGAACTCATCAAACTGGCAAATCGTCATCCAAGGGTAAATATATTAAATCCAGGTGCCGGAGTGGGTGGCCACTGTATCGCCGTTGACCCATGGTTTATTGTACATGCAGGAGGCGAAACTGCCAAACTTATCAAAACGGCACGCGAAGTAAATAACTACAAAACAGAATGGGTCATCGAAAAAATAAAAAATACGGCATTAATTTTTGAAAGAAACCATGGAAGAAAAGCAATAATTGCTTGTATGGGATTGGCATTCAAACCTGATATTGATGATTTAAGAGAATCACCGGCTTTATATATTGCTTCAAGACTCAAAGAAGAAGGTCTTACAATTTTAGCAGTTGAACCAAATATACCTAGTCATAAAACATTTAAAATCATTAACTATAAAGATGCAATTGAAACAGCAGATATTATAACTTTTCTTGTAGCTCACAAAGAATTCAAAAAGTTAAATATCAAAACGGAACTAGATTTTTGTGGAGTACTAAACTAAAATAGGATTATCGTTTTGAAAAAAAAAATATTAATTTGTGATCATGAAAAATATAGTGAAACTGATCGCAACAATTATGACACTATCTACATTCTAGACAAAAGTCATAAATCATCTGAGTATAAAAATGTTTTTTTTATACACTTACCTCTTTATTTTATGCGGGCACATAAAGAAACCAGAGTCTTAAATAAATTAATTTTTGACAAACTCATGTTAAATGATAAAAATGTATTTTTAATACTAAGTTTATTTAAACATAGTGATGTTGAATTATTTAGGGCAATGAGATTGGTATTAATTGCTCGCGATTACTGTTCGGAAAATGACACAGTAGTGGTTAAAGCTGACTATAGTAATTTAATAATACCGCTCATTAAAATTTTAAATATTCAATTACAAATCCAAGTGCCAAAAGTGACAAAAACTTTTCAATTTAATTTTTATGGCATAAAACTATTCGGCGCTTTGCTTGTTTATTTATTTAACAGCTTTCTAGTGCCTAAAGGGAAAGAGAAGAATGTTTTCTTTCTTTGGAATGACCCCGTTTCTTATGAGTTTACAAAGCCTTATTTGAGTAACAATCTTATTACTTATCCATTTTTTGGAAATAACTTTTACATAAAAAAAATACATTATGATGAAAAAAAAATAATCAAATACCGGTTTATTTGTATGAAAGAACTCAAGGATGGAATCAAACAATATTTCAAAAATCTAATATTAATCAATGAAATTAATATTGATAAAGAGTTCAAAAAATTATTCAAAAATAAATTACTTTTTTTAGAAATGAACTCAATGATGATATTGAGTCTAAAATCCAAATATACACATTTGCAAAATATAGTGGGATTATTCGATACCTACTCTTCAATAGACTATGTTACTTCAAATCTCAATCAAAAATACAACATTGCTACACTCTGTATTCCTCACGGGATAAATTTTAAATATAAAGTCAACTATATATCGTATGGAGTGAATACTTATACTTTTTGGAGCAAAGATCATCTTGATAGAATGGAAAACAACACTCTTGTGAAAAATGAGCACGTCGATAAAAAAATTACCGGCAATATAGTTTATAACAAAACTTTTCATTCAAAATGCACTAATCTGGCCCCTACAAAATCTATTTTAATCGTAGGTGAATACTTTCCTAATGACGACTATTATTCTTCACCTTTTAATGAAGATACATCAAAAAAATTCTTTGATACTGTAAATAAATTTTCCATCAAATACCCCGAAGTTAAAATCACAATTAGAACTAGATTAAGTGATGGTTATTATGAACTTGCCAAACAGTATGTTTCAGACCGAATTACCCTCTCTTCTCCCGATCATAATATCATTAATGAAATATGCCATCATGACTTAATAGTTTCAGTTTTTTCAAATGTATTACATGAAGCGTTAATTCTTGAAAAAAAAGTACTTCAAGTAAACCTTTTCGAAATTGAAAATTATAGAGATTTGGCAAAAGACAACCTTGTTTATTATGCAGATACAGAAGCAAAGTTTTATCAAACTTTAGAAGAGTGGTACCATAACAAATTATCAACAATAAATTATGATTTCCATTTGATAAAATACTGCAATGGGTGTGAGTATGAAAAATTAAATTTTAGTGAGGAAACAATTTGAAAAATCTTTTTTTTAAACTCCCTTTGTATAGCGATGACAAAAAATCAATCCAGAAACTTGATCAAAACCAGCAAATAGCTGTTAAAGATTTTGCAAAAAAAATAGAAATAAATACTTATAATTATATAGATAATAGATGTTTATGTGGTAATGTAGATAAAAGTTTAGACATTTTGTTATCAGAAAAAGATAGATATGGCATAAGTATTAAATTTTTACTATGCAAAAAATGCTCACTAATCAGAACAGATAAAAAACTTGATGAACCTTCTCTATCATCTTTTTACTCTACCGATTATAGAAAAATTTACGGTAATGATCTATTATCCATTGAAGATGAATACAATGGACAAGTACAAAAAGGTGAATACTACAAGCGGCTACTTCAAAAACATATTTCACTGACAAACATTACAACCGTATTAGATGTTGGATGTGGAACAGGCGGAGTTCTTTACCCCTTTATGCAAATCGGGAAAAAAGTAACGGGAAGCGATTTCAATATCGACCGATTAAATTTTGGCAGATCAAGAGGTTTACACCTTTTGCATGCGGATAAAGATTCCGCCGCAATTACCGAGACAAAATATGATTTGATTATTTTATCACATGTGATGGAACACTATTCCGATCCTATACTCGAAGTCAACAATTTATTCGAATTGCTCACAGATAACGGTTATATTTTGATTATTGTGCCAAGCCCCCTAAATATAGGTAACTCGCCCCATATAACCCATCGTTTTTTTCAAAATATTCATTTGTATAATTTTAATAAGAAATATTTAACAGGATTTTTCAAAAAGCTTGGAATGGACGTAATTTATATTGATGAAGTTTGTCACTGCATCTTAAAAAAACCAAATAATTGGCACCGAAATAATATAATTTGTTACGAAGATAGTTCGCTGGAAGAGTATTATCGTGAAATACTAAATCATTTAAAAAAAGTAGTTTTGCTGAATGATTTATTGAAGATAGGTATAGCATACAAACAAATACAAATCTTAGGAATAAAAGTATTAGGATTTTTAAGAATAAAGAACTTTGTAAAAAGAATTATAAGAGGCAACAATGGATAAGTGTATAGTATGTGGAAATAATGAATGGAAATCATATTGCAAAATAGAAAACAAATATGATGTAATCGGTTGCAAACAGTGCTCGTTTTTTAAATTAGACCCTTTGCCGACCGAAAAAGAGCTAAATGAATTTTACAGCGGGTTATATAGAAAAAAATATTCCTCTCAGGATGAAGTCAATCTTGATGTTATTGGATATGAGCAAAAAAGAGCGAATAGAGTCATTAACATTGTAAAAAAACATTTTAAAAAAGAATATCGAAACATCCTTGATATTGGTTGCAGCAGCGGAACACTTTTAAAAAATCTAGGATCGCTATCAGATCAACCAAATTTGTACGGTATTGAAATGAACGATAATTATAGAAAATATATTAAAAGTGAAAAGATCGCCCAAGAAGAAAACATTACCAATGATGATATAGAAAATTATTTTATCGGCAGAGAGAATAAATTTGATTTTATATCTATTGTCCATGTATTAGAACATTTAAGAAACCCACAAAAAGCATTAGAATCTATATATACCTTACTCGATAAGAATGGTCTTTTGTATATTGAAGTTCCGAATTTAAAAACGCCGTATGGTGACTTACGAAAAAACTATTTTATAATGTATCATCTTTATTATTTTTCTGATGTTACGTTGCAGCTATTACTTGAAAAAATTGGTTTCTCTATACTTGAAAAAAAACAGATTGCCAATACAAGTATTTGTTTTGTATGTTCAAAAGTCGGCCCACAGACTACTTCTTTGAATAGCACTGAATATAATAATGTAATTAAAAAACTAAAAAACTATGAATTATTTTTTCCTATTCTTTCTTTAAAAAAGTATCCAATCAAATTATTACAATCAATGGGTATCCAGAAATTGTTAGGAAAAAAATAGTTGTCTTTATTTACTATAATCAAGAACCATTCATTTAAGTACCTACTCTCTTCCATTATCTCTTCGGGTGCTTCAGTTTTAATGCTAAAGTATTATACTTGGACATTTAACCCGTCCGAATTTGGAGTTCTAGCACTTTACTTGGTTATGTTTAAGTATGTTGTTTCTTTTACCTCTTTGAATCTTGATTATGGTAGTACGCGGTTTTATTTCGATCATAAAGAATTAAGACGCGATGAATATTTAAGTACCATGTTTTGGTTTATCACTTTTTTAGCTATTGCCGTTTTCATCATCGGATTATTGGTGATTAATCCTGTATCGAATTGGATAGCACCCGATAGTCAAATAGTTTATCTGGTAACTTTATTAACTGGAATAGGAGCCGTTTACATAAGCTTTTTGACAAGAATACTTTACAATGAGTACAAATCAACTTCGGTACTAAAACATACAGTTTTTCAAACTTTAATTAATCACGCATCGTCAGTACTATTTATATCTGTATTCCACCTTGGAATATTAGGTCGAATGAGCGGACAAGGACTTGGTTATTTTTTAAATATTTTTACTCTTTTAAAAGAATTCTCAACGGAGAATCTTTTTAAACTTAAAATGACTTTCAATGCCTCAATGGCAAAAGAAACATTTATGCTTACACTCCCCACAATGATGTCTATGCTATTAGGGGCAGTTTTTATCTATGCAGATAGATTTTTTTTAAAACATTTTATGGGGGACAGTGCTGTAGGTATTTATACTCTAGGCTATATGTTGGGACAAGGATTGTCTTTGGTGTATGAAGCAATATCTCAAGCAATACTCCCAAAAGTTTATACTGATATGAATTCTAACTATGAAAAAGCAATAGAAGAGTTAGAGCACTTTTCCTATAGATACTATATAGGCTTAATCCTAACTACCATTATAATAGCACTACTTAGTCCGGTAATGGTATCACTTTTTTCAACTCAAGATTACAATGAGGCTTCTACTGTTATGCCATTTATCATGGCCGGTTTTATGATGGGTGGATTTTATAAAATACCTACTTTACTTTTGGGCTATCATAAAATAGTCTGGTTTTATCCCTATTTAGCTGTTCTTGCATTCGGTACAAATGCTTTTTTGAACTGGTGGCTTATTCCAATATATGGGTTAACAGGTTCAGCATTTTCAAGCTTTGTAGGCTTTTTTATTTATTCTTTGATCATTACAATCATTTCAATACGATATTTTAGCAAACGGCTTTTACTTTATATTTTAATGCTCTATTGTTTCACTTTTATGACGTTGTTATTTTTATTTTTGGGGTATGTATGAGAATTATCATTTTTACAGATTCTTTAGGTAGACCGAGACCAGAAATCAATGGACCCGATAAAACTGAATATGAAGACACGTATGGGTATAAAATCAAAAACTATTTTAAAGATACCCATGATGTTGACATAATATATATTGACTCATTAGACACTGATGATGCTATTTATTGGTCACAAAGAATGGTAGCATTTAGAAGACCGGATATAGTCGTATATCATTTAGGAATAAATGACTGTGTTCCGAGACTGTTTAAAAAAAAGAGTAAAAGCATTATTCTTAACCCTTTTTTTAGAAAAGTGACCTTTGATTTTTTTCTAAAAGCATTAAGTTATCTCAGATATCCCATCACCAAATATATCAAAATTGTCTATGTAAAAGAACAAAAGTTTAAAAAAAATATAGTCAATATGATCAATGAAGTTAGAAAATACAATTCAAATTGCTTATTCTTAAATATAGGAATAATGAAATCATCAAAAAATAATAAAAAAAGCTACGGATACAATCAAAATATTGATGATTATAATAATATTTTAAAAAGTATATTCAAAGAAAACTATATTGATATCAATGAGGTTATTCAAGATACCGGTTTAATTTCCGATGGAGTACATTTATCAAATGAATCTCATGATAAATTGTATATTTTCTTAAGAAAAAAACTTGAGGAGCTTACAAGATGTGTGGAATAACCGGTTTCTTTTCTTATGAAAATAAATGTGAAACAAAAAAGTATTATGAAGCTCATAAAAAAATAGCTCATAGAGGACCCGATGATGAAGGATTTATTTACAAAGACGAGAGTGGGTCTATTGAACATATCAGTGGGGATGATACGATTGATGAATTAAAATTCCGAACTCATATTATCAAAAAAGAATCCTCATCATTGATTTTAGGACACAGAAGGCTCAGCATTATCGATTTAACGGCTCACGGCCATCAGCCATTTGTATATGACGATTTATATCTCACTTACAATGGAGAGATATTTAACTATATTGAACTTAGAGAAGAACTTGAAGCCAAAGGGTATATTTTTGAAACACAAAGTGACACAGAAGTATTCTTAAAGGCATACCACTGTTGGAAAGAAAAGGCATTTAATAAGTTCAATGGTATGTGGGCTGCTGCTATTTATGACAAAGTCAATGATAATCTTACCTTGACAAGAGACAGATTTGGAATAAAACCACTTTACTATACTGCGATGGATGGAAACTTCATATTCGGAAGTGAAATTAAATTTTTAACTCCATTTTTTGAAAAGTTAGAAGCTAACAAACAGATGGTTTATGCGTATCTCAGGTTCAATTATATAAATCACTCAAATGAAACTCTTTTTGAAAATATATCGCAAGTAGAACCCGGTACTTTTTTACAATACTCGTCACAAAAGATAACTTCAAAAAGATACTGGAATTTAGAAAATGTCCATACTACAGAGGAACGAATAGAAGCCCTACTAAAAGACTCTATTGCTCTTAGAATGCGATCAGATGTTGAAGTCGGGTCTCTACTTAGCGGAGGGATAGATTCGTCCACCATACTTGGACTAATAGATGATAGCAAATTAACAACCGATTTTAAAACTTTTTCAGCAGTATTCAATGAAGAACAATTTAGCGAAAAAAAATACATAGATCTATTCACAACCAAAAATATAGTATTAGATAAAAGATTTATTTATCCAAAGCCAGAAGATATACCAAAAATCATCGAAGATCTTATTTATACCCAAGAAGAGCCATTCAGAAGCTTGGCTGTTTTTTCTCAGTATGAACTGTACAGGTATATCAAAAATCACACAAGCACTACTGTTTTACTCAACGGACAAGGAGCAGATGAAATTTTTACCGGTTATACCAATATGTACTATGTCTATTTGGTTGAATTATTACGGAGTTTTAAACTTAAATTATTTTTGCAAGAATTTAATGCGCTTAGAATCAACAAAAGCGTATCTGTAAAAGCATTGATCTTTGAAATTATTAAATCCGTTTTGACTATCACAGGACTTTATCGACGTGATAAATATAATCTTTTCAAGCAAGAATTCAAGCTTCCCCTAAAAAACAAAAAATTCACTGACTTATTGAAAAATGATCTTTGGAATAATCTCACTTTTTCAGCCCTTAGAGAATATCTTAGATATGAAGATAAAAATTCCATGCGATTTTCACTTGAAAGTAGATTACCATTTATGGATTATAGATTGGTAGAAAATGCATTTTCTTTAGAAAATAACAAAAAAATCAAAAATGGAATTTCAAAATATATATTAAGAAAAATTGCAAAACACAAAATACCCGATATAACCCTCAATAGAAAAGATAAAATGGGATTTATCTCTCCTCAAGAAGTATGGCAAAAAACCCTCTTAAAAGAAGAATTAGATAGAATCTTCCAAATGATAGAGGAAGATGGGATTTTTGATTTTATAGATTCAAAAAAGATTACTAAAATTTATAATGAATATCAAAACAATGCTTTTAACGATTGGGCCTTCATTTGGAGGATTTATTGCTTGTATCAATGGAAAAAAATATGGAATATAACATGAAACATATTTTAATAATAGCATATCGATTCCCTCCAATGGGGGGTATCGGAACACGAAGATGGGCGAAATTTGCAAAGTATCTCGCTAAAGAAGGGTATATAGTTCACGTCATAACAATTGATAATACAAAAGTAGGTACTGTAAATTGGTTTCATGATATAAAAGAGAACCAAAATATACTCATTCATCGGATCAAAGCAGCCTATCCTATATGGCTCCTTAATACTTCATCAAACAGATATATAGCTTTCATTAAAAGGTTGCTCAATTTTATTTTAAGAAAAACACTTTTTGATATTGATATTGCACAAAATTGGGCAAAGTATATGCTTCCGGCAGCAAAAAAAATTATTACCGAACATAATATTCACAATATAATCGTTACTAGTGCCCCTCATTCAGTAGGTTACATCAGTACTTATCTGAAAATTGACTTACCCCATATTAATTTAATTCAGGACTTTCGAGACAGTTGGAATGATGACTATCATTATGATTATCCTAAAAGGTTAAGCTTTTTTTACCAGAAAGAAAAATCTGCTTACATGGAATGGTTCGTAATAACACACAGTGATTTTATTGTTAACGTATCGCAAGACATTACCAATAAACTCAAAAACAAATATAAACACTTTGAACAAAAGCTACTAACAATACATAATGGATTTGATAGAGATGACATTAAAAACATAGCTATTTCAAAGCAAAAAAGCAATGATAACGTTAGTATTTTGTATGCCGGTGAACTAGGATTTGGTAGGATCAATGCTATAAAACTCATGATGGACGTCTTACTCTCTTCAAAAGATTTATCTGATAAGATTACAATAAATATCTACTCAAGTTTTAATAAGAAAGAATTAGAGCACAAATACGCTCCATTGATGGATAAGGCTGTATTTTTTCATTCTTTAATACCTTCTAGCAAAATATTTGACAAGATCTCTGAAAACGACTATTGCTTATCCATCAATGCACCAATGTACCCCTATGCTTTTGGTACAAAAGTTTTTGATTATATGATGCTTAATAAAAAAATAATTCATATATCCGGGGATGGGGAGTTGTCTAAACTCATGATTTCTTTCAATCAATTCAGTGTTGACTACGACCTAGAAAAGATCAAAGATATGCTAAATAGATTAGCTCCTCAATCTAATAGTAATACTTTTTTAGCGTATGAAAAATTCAACATTGCAAACTTAACAAAAGCATTTGAAAGGCTATTTATTGATTAATCCCATCAAAATACTTACAATTTTAGGGGCAAGACCCCAATTTATAAAAGCAGGGACAGTTAGTCGAGCATTTAGTCAATATCCCACCAATATCAATGAAATTATTGTACATACCGGACAACATTATGATACAGATATGAGTGATATTTTTTTTCAAGAAATGAAAATACCGAAACCAGCATATTTTTTAGGTATTGGAGGAAAAACACACGGGGCAATGACTGGTCAAATGATTGAAAAAATTGAAAAAATTGCCATAAAAGAAAATCCGGATTGGATTTTAATTTATGGTGATACCAATTCAACGTTGGCCGGTGCAATAGTAGCTAGCAAACTGCATATAAAACTGGCTCATATAGAAGCTGGACTGCGGAGCTTTAATATGCATATGCCTGAAGAAATAAATAGAATTTTAGCTGATAGAGTAAGTAATGTGTTATTTTGCCCTACAGACACCGCTGTTAAAAACTTAGAAAATGAAGGATTTAGTCGTTTTAATTGTGATATTATCAAATGCGGTGATGTTATGCAAGATGGAGCAAACTTTTACAAAAATTTCTCTAAAAAGCCTACTATTAATGTGCATACTAATTTCATGCTTTGCACAATCCATAGAGCTGAAAATACGGACGATAAAGAGAGACTTATTTCGATATTTGATGCTTTGTCCGAGATAAGTGAAGAAAAAAGAGTTATTCTGCCGCTTCATCCCAGAACAAAAAATATGATTACTCAATTGAAAATCAATACAAAAAATATAGATATTATAAATCCCGTTGGCTATTTGGAAATGGTTTGGTTAATTAATAATTGCGATTTAATTATGACTGATAGCGGCGGCTTACAAAAAGAAGCATTTTTTTTCTCAAAGCCCTGCATAACGTTACGCGAAGAGACAGAATGGACTGAGCTTGTAGAAAACAAATCCAATGTCCTTGTTGGTGCCAATAAAGATAAAATTATCGATACGTATAAAAACCATAATTTTGATAATATAGATTTTTCAAAAAATTTATACGGTGACGGAAAAGCAAGCGAATATATTGTTCAATATTTTTTAAAAGGATTAAAAAATGACTAAGATTTCTATTATAGGGCTTGGCTATGTCGGATTACCATTAGCCGCAGCTTTTGCTGAAAAATACCCTATTATTGGTTTTGATATTAATCCAAAACGGATAGAGGAGTTGAAAAATAGTTACGATCGTACTTTAGAACTGAGTGAAGCTCAGCTGAAATCGGTAGAATCAAATTTACTTTATACGTGTGACATTTCCGAAGCCAGAGATGCCACTATTTTTATCGTCACCGTTCCTACTCCTATCGATGAAAGTAACCGCCCTGATCTGACTCCCCTAATTAAGTCCTCTCAATCAGTGGGATCAGTTCTCAAAAAAGGAGATATCGTTATCTACGAAAGTACCGTATACCCTGGTGTTACCGAAGAAATATGTGTTCCTGAACTGGAAAGAATTTCTGGACTAAAATTCAATAAAGATTTTTTCTGCGGTTATTCTCCGGAGCGAATCAATCCAGGTGACAAAGAGCACACAGTCAAAAAAATTCTCAAAGTTACCTCGGGAAGTACCCCCGAAATTGCCCAAAAGGTCGATGAGCTTTACAAAAGTGTTATCACCGCCGGAACGTATCTCGCCAGCAGTATCAAAGTCGCCGAAGCCTCCAAAGTGATCGAGAACACTCAGCGTGACGTTAATATCGCCCTTATCAACGAACTTGCTCTTATTTTCGACACAATGGGGATCGACACCAATGAGGTAATCGAAGCAGCAGCTACAAAATGGAACTTTATCAAACTAAAACCTGGGCTCGTAGGAGGACATTGCATCGGAGTTGACCCCTATTATCTCACCTTTAAGGCAGAGGAACTGGGATACAAACCCAATCTAATCCTAGGAGCCCGTCAGATCAACAACGGAATGAGTAAATACATCGCTGAAAAAACGGTCAAATGTATGATCGATTCTGATAAAAAGATCAAAAATGCCCGCATTCTGATTTTAGGAGTGACTTTTAAAGAGAACTGCCCCGACATGCGAAACACCAAAGTACTAGATATCACAGACGAACTTAAGTCGTATGGATGTATCATCGACTTTTACGATCCATGGGTCGATCCGAATGAAGAGAAACATCATTATTCCGTCGAGATTATCCCCGATCCTTTTAAAAACTCCCTCACGTACGATGCCATTGTTCTTGCTGTCGCCCATGATCAATTTATCCCACTAAAAGAGGAAGATTACCGAAGAATTTCCAACGGAACTCCTGTCATTGTAGATGTAAAAGGGATCGTTCCCAACCCCACTTGGAGACTCTAATGAGTAAAAATTTTGCCCTAATCGGTGCTGCCGGATACATTGCGCCACGTCATATGAAGGCTATCAAAGAGACGGGAAATACCCTCATAGCAGCGTTAGATAAATATGATGGAATCGGGATTATGGACAGTCATTTTCCACAAGCCCATTTTTTTACTGAGTTTGAACGGTTTGATCGATTCGTAGATAAATGGCACCGAGAAAATGCAAAACGTATCGAGTATATCGCCATTACAACGCCTAACTATCTTCATGACAGCCATATTCGCTTTGCCCTCAAAAGCGGAGCACACGCCATATGCGAAAAGCCGCTTGTTCTTAACCCGCATAATATAGATCAACTGCAGGTGATCGAAGAAGAGACCG
>Ga0208246_1001342_pt1 | contig 14054 bp, 15 predicted proteins | sample RifOxyD2_FD_184039 | JGI IMG/M metagenome (GOLD analysis project Ga0208246, IMG submission 184039) | Soil microbial communities from Rifle, Colorado - Rifle Oxygen_injection D2 (SPAdes) | ecosystem: Environmental > Terrestrial > Deep subsurface > Rock core/Sediment | place: Rifle, Colorado... | reverse complement strand
ACCTTAAAATTTAAAATACATGGATTTGATATTGACTTAGGAAAAAAATGGGAAAAATATGATTTTCAGTCAATGATTTCAAAATACACCGGTGTAAATATTGAAAATGCCAGTTTGCCGGAAATTGAGAAAACATTGCAAAAATTGAAAATTGATTATGATAAGAATGGTTTTAATATAACGCGTGCAATAGACAACTGCTGGAAATATTGCAGAAAAAATATTTCAGGCCCAGGGTTTTTAATAAATGTGCCAATTATTATGGAACCATTGGCTAAAAAAATGGAGAAAAATCCTAAACTTGTACAGCGTTTTCAGGTAATTTTGGCTGGTTCGGAAATGGGTAAGGGTTATTCTGAATTAAACGATCCAATTGATCAGGCAGAACGTTTTATGCAACAGCAAAAACTTCGTGATGCTGGAGACGAAGAAGCCCAAATGTATGATCAAGAATTCGTCGAGGCTCTCGAGTATGGCATGCCACCGACTTTTGGCTTTGGAGTTAGCGAACGGCTGTTTGCCTTCCTCTGTGACAAACCCGCCCGCGAGACCCAAATTTTCCCGCTGATGAGACCAAAAAACTAATACCGCCAAAAACCCTTATAGTATAAGAGGTTTTTAGGAATGAGTTTTTGCTCTTGACTTTGTAGTCAAATATAGTGTATAATAAAAACCAGAGTAGAAAAAAGTGGCATGGGGCCACAATAAGGAGGAATTTGATGTACGAGGAATTGGATCCAAAGATTGTTGATCTCCTCACCAAGGGAGGATTTGTCAACGTTACAGGGTTGCTACCTTTTGGTGGGACTTCTTCGGGTGGCGAAATCCAAGTGACCGACCCCAACGACTTCGGACGATTCGGAAGCAACAAGGGCAAGTCTGTGATCGTTACGCCACAAGGAGAAGTTTGGCTCGGGACGCACTTGCCGGAAAGCGACATTCTCGCCAAGCTTTGTCCGAGAGGAGAGGGTGCCAGAGTCCCTTGTTCCAATGGACAATACCTGACGACTTTTCACCTTCTCCATCGTCTCCGCGATCCGTACTGTAGTTTTGGGGGATCTTACTCCCCAAAACCGGCCTACTGGAAGTAGTTTTTCCCGCCCGCGCAAAAGGTTTCAGCAGAAACCGCTTACGCCGGCGGTTTTCTGTCTTCATATAATGTACAAAATGTGCGTGTGCGAAATCGGATTTCGCACAAAAAACGTGAAGATTATTCAATTTTTAACCCTTGCGTAACGGTCGCCAGCATGGTTCCCGCCCTCTTTTTTTTGTTGTAGCAACAACAAGGGCGGGATGGCGACGTGAAGCAGAAGAAAACCCCTCGCTGGAGGGGTTTTCTGTGGTAAAAAATTGAATAATCTTCACGTTTTTTACTACACCAGACTTGCCCCAGTGGAGTAGCATAGCTAAATTTTTGGAAAAATTTACTCCACGGGGTAAACTTATCCACCTTTTTATTTGGCCGAGTGGGAGAAAGTGGAGTAGAATGTGTGGACAGTGGCAAGAAGTGGCATGTGGCCATTTTAGTTAAAAAACTCCTATGTTAATTGGCGAATACAGACACAATTTAGATGATAAGAAAAGAGTTTCTGTACCCGCCAATTTTCGCAAGGAGTTGGGTAAAAAAGTCGTGGTTAGTCGCGGTTTCGATAAGTGTCTTTTTATTCATCCGCTCAAAGAATGGCAACGCTTCACCGAGGAGCTCGAGAAGATGCCCGTCGGCCGGATTGATTCCCGCGACCTCAACCGTTTCGTTTTTGCCGGTGCTGTGGAAACTGAGATCGATAGCATGGGCCGAGTTTTAATCCCAGACTTTCTCAAAGGTTTTGCGGAATTGAAAGCCAAAGTGGTGGTGATCGGTGTCAGTCGTCGTCTAGAGATTTGGGACGAGACGAAGTGGGACGACAATACTCGTCGGATCGAAGGTCAGGCCGATGTTTTAGCCGAAAAAATGGGTGAGCTAGGCATGTTTTAGCGGTTAGATTTTATCACGACCTGATATGGCTCACATCCCTGTTCTTTTACAACCGACAATTGAGTGGCTTAATCTCCAACCCGGGGAGAAGTTTGTTGATGGCACCATCAATCGTGGTGGCCATGCTAGGAAACTATGTCAATTTTTAGGTCCAAAGGGTTTATTGATTGGGATTGATACTGATGGCGAGGCCATAGTTCAAGCGACTGTTAATTTAAAAGACTGTGTTTGTCCAGTTAAATTGATCAGAGGCAATTTCCGTAATTTTAATAATTTACTAGATCAAATCGGAGTAGAAAAAATTGACGCGGTTTTGCTCGATCTGGGTTTTAGCTCTAATCAGATGGATGATTCTGGCTGCGGCTTTTCTTTTCAGCGTAACGAACCATTGATGATGACTTTGTCTAACGACGACACCCTGGGAACTCTCGTGACAGCCGAAGAGGCGGTCAACGACTGGGCCGAAGAGAGCCTGGCCGATATCATTTATGGTTTTGGTGAGGAGCATTTTTCTCGGCGAATCGCCAAAGCAATTGTTGAAGCTCGTGCTATTAAACCGATCAAAACGACGAGTGAACTGGTGGCTATCATCGAGCAGGCGGTGCCGATCTGGTATCGCAAGCGCAAGCTTCATCCCGCGACCAAGACTTTCCAGGCTCTACGCATTGCGGTCAATGACGAACTAGGGGCGATCCAATCGGCTCTGCCAGCCATCTGGCAGAGATTAAATCCGGGTGGCCGGCTAGCGGTCATTAGCTTCCACAGTCTAGAGGCCAGGATCGTTAAAGATTGGATGAGAGAGAAAAAAACTGCTGGTGAGGGAGTGTTGCTAACTAAAAAAGCGGTCAAGCCGGATCGAGAGGAAGAATTAGCCAATCCACGTTCGCGGAGCGCTCAATTGCGGGTAATCAAAAAAGTTATATAAGCTAATTTAAAAACATGAATAACAAAATCCTAAAAATCAATTTCAGCGAAATCCATGGCAACTTGCTGTCTATCGCTTTGGTGGCTTCTCTGTTGGTTTTGGGTATCGCTTATATCTATCTGATCAATACTTCAGTTTTTCTGGTCAACGCTCGCGGTTTAGCTGAAGAAAAAAGAGTTCAGACCGAGTCCGAATTGGCTATTTTAGAAACTAATTATATCAGTGCTCAAGAGACGATTGATATGTCTCTAGCAACCGCTCACGGCTTTGTGGCTGCTCCCAAAGACAGCACTTTTGCCTATCGAACCAAACCTGCAGATCAAGAAACCTCCCTGTCTTTTCTGCGTTAATTTGTTAAACTCTAGAGAGGCTTAAATGAAAAATTCTACCTCTCGTATCAGGTTAATGGCGGTTATTTTTGTCGCGGTGACGTTACTTTTTGTGGTGCGCCTATTTTTTGTTCAGGTGATTCGTGGATCGGATTACGCTGAGCAAGCCGATCGTCAATACCTCCGACCAGCCAATAATATTTTTGAACGCGGATCAATCTTTTTTACGACCAAGGACGGCACCTTAGTCTCAGCCGCTTCTCTAAAAGTAGGTTTTATGGTGGTCGCCAATCCACAAAAAATTACTGAGGCTAGCACGACTTACACCCAATTGGCCAGTCTTTTGCCCGATTTAAAGCGAGAAAAATTTATGCAACAAGTGTCTGATCGGACTGATACTTATGTTGAAATCGCCACGCGGATTGATCAAATTTCGGCTGACAAAATCAAAGCTCGCAATATCACGGGCGTTGATATTTACAAACAAAAGTGGCGCTTCTATCCGGCTGGCCCAGCAGCAGCTCACGCGATTGGTTTTATGGGCTACAAGGGTGATCTGTATAGCGGACGTTATGGTTTGGAAAAACAATACGATAGTCTACTGACCCGTAACAAAGATGGTCTTTTTGTTAACTTTTTTGCCGAGTTGTTTTCTGAGTTTGCTTCCTCGACCCAAAATGCTTCGACTGGAGCCGAGGGTGATATCGTCTTGACCATCGAGCCAATTGTTCAGAATGCTTTGGAAAAAGAATTGACTGCTTATGTTGAAAAATGGCGACCGGATATGGCCGCGGGGATTATTATCAATCCGCAAAACGGTGAGATTTATGCTATGGCTGGTCGCCCCAATTTTGACCCGGGGGAGAAGCAAACCAACATTGAGGCTCTCAATAATAAGATGGTTGAAAAGACTTATGAAATGGGTTCAATTTTTAAACCCTTAACGATTGCCGCGGCTTTAGATACTGGTGTGGTTACCGCCAGCACCACTTACAATGACAAGGGCTGTCTGACTCTCAATAAGAAGAAGTTTTGTAATTTTGATGGTAAGGCCCGTGGCGTGATTCCAGTACAAGAGATTTTGAATCAATCACTTAACGTGGGCTCAACTTTTGTTATGCAACAATTGGGCACCGAACGTTTTCGTAATTATTTTCATGCCTATGGCTTTAGTGAAAAAACTGGTATTGATCTGCCCGATGAAGCGTCTGGCCAGACGGCTAATTTAGATGGTAAACCACGAGAACTTGATTTGGCCAGTATGTCTTTTGGCCAAAGCATTGCGATCACACCGGTGGAAATGGTCCGAGCGCTGTCAGTCTTGGGCAATGGTGGTCGGCTGATTCGTCCCCATCTGGTCCGCCAGATTAATCACAAAAATCTTTTGACGGAGATTATTCCGATCGAGCCTGGTCAGCCGGTGATTAAGCCGGAGACTAGTGCTGAGATTAGCCGGATGTTGACTATTGTAGTTGATACCAAATTAGCTGATGGTAAAGTCAAAATGGCTCATTATCGCATTGCGGCCAAAACGGGCACGGCTCAAATTGCCAAACCAGGCGGTGGCGGTTATTATGATGACAGGAACTTACATTCCTTTTTCGGCTATTTTCCGGCCTCTAAACCTCAGTTTCTGATCTTTTTAATGTCGGTTTATCCCAAAGGAGCGGCTTATTCTTCCCAGACCTTGACGGATCCCTTTATCAGTCTCAATCGTTTTTTGATTAATTATTATCAGGTGCCACCGGACCGCTAGAAACGCGGATCGTCGCGGATAAAACGCAGATTTACGCAGAATTTTTAATTAACATTATGTCCCAAATCAAAAATTTCATCAAAGATATTGTCATTTGTATTCTGCGTTTTGAGGCGTGGTTAATTTTAAAAAAATATCGGCCAAAAGTCGTTGGCGTCACTGGCAGTGTTGGTAAGACTTCGACCAAGGATGCCGTTTTTGCGGTCTTGTCGGCCAAGTTTAAAGTCCGAGCCAGTGCCAAAAGTTACAATACTGATTTTGGTGTGCCTCTAACAATCTTGGGCTGTGATAATGCTTGGAACGATCCGATTGGTTGGTTGGAGATTATGCTCCATGGCCTTTTGTTATTAGCTTGGAAGCAGGATTACCCAGAGTGGTTGATTCTGGAAGTCGGGGCGGATCGACCTGGTGATATCAAACGGATTGCCAAGTGGGTTAAATTTGATATTGGGGTATTAACTCGCTTGCCAGAAGTACCGGTTCATATTGAATTTTTTAAGAACAAACATCAGTATTTGGAGGAAAAATTTGCCTTGGTTCGCTCTTTGAAGGAAGATGGTTGGGCCGTATTAAATTTTGATGATCCAGCGATCGAAGAAGTGGCCGGTCACCTCAAGGCTAAAATTGTTGGCTATGGTTTTCGTCCGGACGTTGAGGTCCAGGCTTCAAATGTGGCTTTGCATTATGAAAATGAAAAATTAATTGGTCTATCTTTCAAGGTGGATTGTAGTAATAATATTTTACCAGTGCGTCTCAATGGCATCGTTGGACGACACCAGGTTTACTCAGCTCTGGCGGCTTTTGCGGTCGGCGTTAGTCAGGAAATTAATTTAGTTGATATTGTCGAAGCTCTGTCTCGGATGCCACTACCACCAGGTCGTTTGCGAATTTTGGACGGTATTAAAAATACTGTTTTGTTAGATGATACCTACAACGCTTCTCCGGCGGCTATGGAGGCGGGCTTGGCGACGGTAGCGGAGATAAAGACTAGCGGTAAAAAAATAGCCGCTTTGGCGGATATGATGGAATTAGGGGAGCATACGATCGAGGCTCATCGAGCGATTGGCCGACAGGTGGCGGGAGTAGCCAGCGATTTAGTCTTGGTGGGTTTGCGAGCCAAGTTTATTGGCGAAGGGGCCGAGGAGGCCGGTCTAGGGGAAGATCATATTTACTATTTTGACGAGGCTACTAAAGCGGGGAAATTTATTCAAGATTTAATGAAGGAGGGGGATCTAGTTTATCTCAAGGGATCGCAGAGTGTGCGCATGGAACGAGCGGTTGAGGAAATCATGGCCGAACCGGAGAGGAAAGGGGCACTGTTGTGCCGGCAGGATAAGGAGTGGCTAAAACGTTAGTTTTTTAAAACTAACGTTCGCCCGAACAAATTTTTAGATAAAATTTGTTTTAGGGCTGAAACGTTAGTAAATGCGGATAAAACGCGGATTTTTGCAGATAAAAACGCGGTGAGGCCTACACATTGGCAGGCAGACACAAAGATGTTAATATTTTGTTGTTATTTTAGGCCCTATCGTCTAACGGTTAGGACAGCGCCTTCTCAAGGCGTAAATCAGAGTTCGATTCTCTGTGGGGTCACCCAACGAGACTTTTCATCACCAAATTCCGATTTTACGTTGTAAATAGGACATAATTTGGGAGTTTTAATAGTCGGATATTGGTAGGTAAGATTTTCAGGAAAAAGTAGAGGTCTTAAAACTCTGAGGTCTTTTACGTCTAAGTCTTTCCATCTTTCAGATAGATGTTTTAAAAACTCTACTCCCGAATCGACAACACTATCAATCTCCAACTCTGGAACATAGAGACTGTTCACTTCTTTTTCTAATTCTGAAATTTGGATTTTATACTTCTCCATAGTAGAAGCATAATCTTCTGGTTTGATTTCTCCCGCTACCCTTAACTCAATAAGCTTATCTTTATTATTTTTGAGCTCGGCAATCTTCACATCCAACTTTCTTTCTAGAGTAGTCACTGATTGAAGCTCTGTTTTGTGAGCGATCCTGATTGATTCCTTAAGCACCTCAAAATAATCACTATTGGGAGTGATTTCTTTAAGGAACTTTGTGAAATCATCATGCAAATCTTTTTGCTGTATCAACCCTTTCTTGGAACAATTATGGTTGTAACAATTGTAATAGTAATAGTATTTTTTCTTCATTTTACCCATTGTCCGCCCTCCAGTCATATTTTTGCCACACAGGCCACATTGTATACCACGCAAGGGTAGCTCAGGGCTATCCTTGTTGCGACAAAGTCTATGGCCAGCTACACCCTTGTCATTGGAGTTGGCTTCATCAAACAGACTCTCGGAGATTATTGTCTCGTGACTTCCCTGAGTAGAAACTTCAAATTTTCTAACCACTATTCTTCCGCAATAGATAGGATTAGCAATAATCTTAGACACCAGTTGTTTTCCCATCTTCATCCCGTGTCTACTTTTAACTCCCATCTTATTAGCCATGTTAGCTAATTCTCTAAAACTGTATTTACCAGTGGCATATTGCTCAAAGAGCATTTTTACCACAGGAGCTTTTTCTGGATGAGGAGCAATTATTTTATTTCCCAACTCATCCTTGGTGTTTATATAGCCCCAAGGAGCTATTCCGCTCCACAACCCATTGAGTAAACGAGCCTTCATCCCCTCCGAAGTTCTTTGAGATCTGACATCATTATCAAATTGGGCAAAAGCTGAAAGGATAGTCTCATTTAGTTTTCCAGAGGGAGTGTTTTCAAATCCTTCTGTGGCCGACACTAGAGAGATGTCCAATTTATTGAGCACAGCTTTAAGGGCGAGATAATCAGCAGTCGTTCTAGAGAATCTATCTACTTTATACACCACCACCCGAGAAATTTGTTTTTTATTCTTCTCACAATATCTCAACATTTCTTGGAGCTTGGTACGATTGGCAGTTTTGGCAGATTCTCCCTCTTCTCTAAAAATCACAAGGACAGAATACCCAGTCTTATTAGAAAATTCTTGGCAATACTTTTCTTGGTTATCTAGACTAAACCCTGCCACTTGTTCACCAGTAGAGACTCTGACGTAAATAACATCATTTTTAGGCTTCTCATTTTTACTGTTTACATTTTTCATAAATTATATTGTCCTAATTAAAACTCTTAATCTTGTAATCCCAAAATTTTGTTTTTAAATCAAAAAAACAAAATCCTTCTAATTTGTTGCCTCATGGTGGGAGTCTCGCCAAACAAGGATTCTCCCACCAAAAGCAACAAAAACGTCTTATAGAGCCTATTTTGGCTGTTTACCAGCCTCTCTCAACAGAGACTCAGTGATAGAAACGAGAATTATTTTGTGTGCCCGCAGAAATTGTTTAATTCGGTTATAGTCAGCCACACTACAGGTTAGTCTGGATACATTAATTACCAAAAGAAACTTTACCCCGCCTTTATTGGCTCGGACATAATCAATCATCTCCTCGAATGAGTGTCTCTTAAGACTCTTACCTGAAGCTTCATCTCTGAAAACTTTCAGGATGCTGTATCCTTCTTTATCAGCATATTGACGAATGACCTTCTCTTGCTCATCAGCTCCATTTTGGTTTATGGACTCTTTGTTATAAGAGCGAACATAAACGATGGAGGCTTTGAGCCATTTTTTTGACTCTCTCATATTAGTTGTTGTCATTTAATTTTTAAATTAATTAATAATGCACATATTTTTATTAATTAAGGTGGTTCAACTTTAATATCTTTAATTGCATCTTTGCCCTCTAATTTTGAAGATTGGGAATATTCTTTTACTCTCATTCGAACCAAAAACAAACCTAATACCAGTAGGTCCTGAGCTACTTTTTCCAGTTCTTCTGCGGAAGTGTAGGGCTGAAATTTCTGCAGAAGACTTACAATTTTTTTGATGTCTTGTTCCACCCACTAAAGATAGAAAAAAGTAGTTGGTAAAAAAAGTTACTGGAATGTAAAAACAACATAAAAATAAACCTTATAAAATAAGGTTTATTTTTAGTTTATTGACGATAACTAAAGGTTAAGTTAAATTTTATTTAACTATCTTGATATAGTATTTAGTATTTATCTCGTACCCACCTCTTTTGGTAGGGTTTACTATTAACTTATCAACCAGACTCAACCCATTATTGAGTTCATCATTTATCTGTTTAATTTCGCCACTTAGATGCTGGAAACTGGATTTCCCTCTTAATTCTTGCCCGCTAATTTGGGGTTTTTTATAAATTTTGATTATGTATTCAAAGCGTTTGTTTGTTCCTCTCGGATGGAGAAAGGCATATTTTAAACCAGTATCTTTTTGTGTAATCTCTTTTCTCTCTTTACTTATTTCTAAAATAATCTTTTTGTTTGGTGCCAGTATTTTATCTATTTTTTCCTTAATTTCTTTTAATTTTGCTAAATCTTCTACCAAAAAATAGAAAGACACTTCCTCATCAAACCAATAACTAAAATTTAAATCAAATGCACTTCTTATTCTCTGTAACTTATTAAGATTCTCTGGGGTCCATTTAAATATAAAATCAACCTTTTCTAAGTCAAGACCAGAAAGAACTCGGATAACTCTGGTTGCTTTTTCTTCATTTATTTTTTCAATTATTTTACCTAAATCACTCGGATATTTAAATTTTTTACTCAAAATTTGTACTAGAAGTAGGCCTCCCATCGGCTCCCTGTCTTGAAGTGAGATTTCATATAAAATAATTTCTATAAATTCCCGAATATTGGTAAGGACATTTTCAGGTAGTTTATCTATTTTCATTATCCTTAATATTAACCATAAATAACAACAAAATAAAGGGTTATTGAGAGATAACTCTATCTACTTTTCTTTTTACCCAATAGAGAGTAAGCTTAAAGCACAACTGAATATGTAAGAAGTAGCCTAAACCCATAGCAATATGGGCATGGTGAAAAAACCAGTCAAGGATAAAGAACCCATCATATGGGGTTACCTTGACTGGTCATGCTGGGAAACTGGCATGGAGGATTTCGGTCCTCGCCCATGTGGTGGGCTTTTTGTGTTTATTTTTTTAACTAAATTATATGAAAAAGTACTTAATATCTATTAGCCTGTTAACATTTATTATTCCTTCAATGGCATTTGCATCTTGGTGGAATCCTTTTTCTTGGGGAGTTTTTAACAGACAAGCAGTAATAAAAACAGAAAACACTTCTATCGCCTTACCTTCAACTTCTACCAAAGAAGTTCTCAAGGAAACATCCAGCCTTCCTATTGAGAAAGCAAAGTATGTTCAACCTCAAAGAGTTAAAGAAAAGCCAGAAAATCTACCTATTATAGAAATACATAAAACGGATAGCTCTGTAGTTCAAGAGACAAACCTAAAAATTGAGCAATGCAAGGCAGTGAAGGAAAAAACCTTTAATGACGCGACTTTAAAACTCAACCAGACTGTAGATAGCAGGTTGGAAGAAGTATTCAACTCCATAAATAATCAAACCGAGGATGAGGTAAAAAGAATCAACAATGATGCAAATGCAAAGATATCCAGTGTGAGTGATAACTACTTATTTTACAATGCTTATTACAATGACAACGCTTCTTATAAATTAGATAAACTTCACAGAGACCAGCAATCTTTTTGGTATAGTCAGAAAAGAGAGATAGAAAATAGTAAACAAAAAGCTATAGACCAAATAAATTCATTATTAAGTGAAGAATATATTAAATGCTTAAATAAATAATATGCTTTATCTAATTGGAGGAATAATAATACTAAATATTTATTTATATATCCTACTAATAAACGAGCAATCATACAGAAGGGCTATTGAGGTAATATTGTCTGGTCTGTTGAATTTTTCTCTTAACGAAAAAGGGAGTAAGGAAGATAGGATTTCCAGATACAGCGATCTTGTTTATAATATTAAACACTCGATAGATGGGTCGTATGGAGGAAAGGGTTTTTACAAATTGAGAAGGTGTAAACACTTATTTAGAGAGAATGCTTGTGACGAGATATATCTTAATCAGATATACAATGAGGCTGTCGAACAGGGTGTGGCCGAAATGAGACAAATAGAAAGAGAACAAAATGAAAAAACTGCAAACAAATAAATGGATGATACTTTTAATAATTATACTCATAATAATGGGAGGGTTTTTGGCAAACCTACTTTACGATAAGTTTAAATCTAAAGAATTTTTAGGGTGCAAAAATCTTTCTTTTGAAGCAACGAGTAAGATTGATAATAAAATTTTTCATTTAATGGAAGAAAAGAAATATAAAGAGTTAATTACCCTAGGGAATAAACATCTAAAAGACGATGAATTATGGTATTGCGACCCCTATTTTTGGAATCAAAGAGCTAGGGCTTTTTACAATCTTGGTGATTGTGTACAGGCACAGATAGCTTCTATCCATGCTATTTATGTGACTCCAATAGAGGCCAATAAACCAGAACGAGAATTCTATGATTTTGTTAGAAGTAGTAACATTTGCCATCTTTCGCTATAAATAACCCTCCTTTTCAAAATTACAAAAAGATGTATTATGGGGAAAAGTCAATCCTCGGATAATTAATCTTCCATGAAACTTGAACGAGTAAGTATAAAAAATTTTCGCTCTATAAAACAACTCGAGCTCGATTTTAATACTAGATGCAGAGTGTTGGTAGGAATAAATGAATCTGGAAAGTCAAATATTTTAAAGGCTTTAAATTTGCTTGATCCAAAAGAAAATTCTACCCCGAGAGACAAAAGAGAAGTCGTAATAAGGGAAAAACCAATCGATGAGGCATATGTAAGATTCATCTTTAATTTCTCTAATGAGGAAATTAAAGAACTCTACAATTTACTCGCTGAAAAGGTACTTTTCAATTCGCCAAACGAAATTTTATTTAATGGCATAAGCAAACTCTCTTTGAAAGCTTATTGCGAGAGTAAACAAGTATTGTATGTGGCGAATGTTCTTACAGACCAAAAATACTTTACAAATTGGAAATCAAACAATTTAATAATATCTAAAAACTGGAAAGAGATTGCGGATGCCTGTCCGGTTGATTTTACGATTAAGAACAAAAAAGGCGAAAATATATATTTGAAGAATTATGTGTTAGTCAATTCTTCAGAATTTAAAGACATACCGGATGAATATTTAGCAGACGCTAGTTCCCGAAATGTTATAGATCTGGTAGATGAATTCACTAAAAAAATAGCAAAGGAAAACCTCCCAGAGGTGTTATTTTGGAATTATGATGACGATAAGATATTGCCTCCAAAAATTAACCTCCAGGTTTTTTGTGATAATCCAGACTCATGTACCCCTCTAAAAAGAATGTTCAACTTATACGGTATATGGAAAATAAAAGAAGAAATAGACAACGCTAAACAGGGAAGCTCAAACACCCTTAGTAATTTATTAAAAAGGGTAGCAGAAAAAACAACAAAACATTTTCACGAAACTTGGAACGAATACAATGATATTAAATTTTCTTTAACTTTGGATGGGCCAGATGTTAAAGCTGCTATTGAAGATAAATCTAACCATTACGAACTATCTCAAAGGAGCGATGGCTTCAAAAGATTTATTACATTTCTATTGTTGGTATCTGTTAGATCTACAACAAATCTATTTAGAGACAGTGTTTTACTCATTGATGAACCAGAAATAGGTTTACACCCTAAAGGATCGAGATACTTAAGAGATGAACTTATAAAGATATCTAAAAATAACCACGTTATTTTTAGCACCCATTCCATCTTCATGATTGATAGCCAGTTAATTAGTAGACATTTAATTGTAAAAAAGAAAGACGAAATCACTCATGTGACAGAAGTATCTGATTCAAATATTCAAGATGAAGAAGTAATATATAAATCTTTAGGATATTCTATTTTTTCAAGTCTAAAAGAAAAAAACTTGATTTTTGAAGGATGGAGAGACAAGAAGCTTTTTGAAACAGCTTTATTGAAGGTTCCTAAAAAATTCAACGGATTAAAAGTCCCACTTAATTTGGTAGGACATTGTTTTGCCCAAGGGGTAAAAGGAATCCCAAGCATTACTCCTCTATTTGAGACTGGGGAGAGAAAGTGCTTAATTTTGAGTGATAATGATTTGATGGCAATAAATAAGCAAAAAGAATATCAGAACGCTAAAGGCTATGGAACATGGAAGCGATATAGCGAGATAGACTGCGAAGTATTAGCTATCACAGGGGAAGATTTTGTTAAAGCTCAGGCATTTTCTAAAATTATTGATGACATAAAATCTAGACACACGTTACCAGGCCTTCCAGATCTTTTGGATACCAAGGGGAAAATATATGCCATAAGACAATGGCTTTTAAAAAATAATGTATCAAAAGATGACACGGATAAATACATCAGGGAGATAAAAGATGATGTGTTTGAGAATCTAAAAAACTCAGAAATAAGTTCAGAGTATTACACATATTTAACTGGCGTAGTCACCCATTTAGCTGCACTTAAATGAGCATAAAAACATACCTACGTATCTAATCTAATAATCATTGGTTTCTGATTGCCATTCTTCACTTCTACATTTTCTTTTGCCTTTCCAGCCACTTGATTAAGTAAATATTCCCCGACCTTAGTATCAGGAAGCTTAGTGTATATTTTTCCATCTTTTCCTAAATATGATAACCCTTTCGCTGCTTCTATTTGAGCAGATACAATTGGAGACAGACTCTCAATAATAGAGTTTACGAGAAATTCACGAGCCTTTTCTGAAGCAATTGTGTGCTTGGCCTTTTTTCTGCCAGCTCCTTCTCTTTTTCCACCATTTTGTTTTATTGTTTTCTTTTCCATAAATGTTATAAAATCAACTAATCAACACTGAGTATGATATTACTGTAAGTTAAGTATCCCTCTTAACCAAGATTTTGGAAAGGGGTTTGGTTGATAATCAAAAAAAGAGGTATTTTATTATATAAGTCTTAGAAAGATTCAAATCAAAAAAGTTATGAAGTTTGTGAAAAAGATATGCCCTATTATTTATACGGGGATAAAAATAAAACTTAAATACCGAGACTGGCAAGTACCCCATATACTAGACACAGTTGTGCAGATAGTCTGGGTTGATTGGGGGC
>Ga0208246_1001340_pt1 | contig 14067 bp, 10 predicted proteins | sample RifOxyD2_FD_184039 | JGI IMG/M metagenome (GOLD analysis project Ga0208246, IMG submission 184039) | Soil microbial communities from Rifle, Colorado - Rifle Oxygen_injection D2 (SPAdes) | ecosystem: Environmental > Terrestrial > Deep subsurface > Rock core/Sediment | place: Rifle, Colorado... | reverse complement strand
CCCATGGTTGAACAGCAAAGCCCAAAATTATCCAAATTAAAAACCATAAATAAATCACAAAGATATCTGCTCTTTTTTCAATATAGTCTTTAATATATACTAAATAACCTGAAAAAAATAAAACAACAGGGAATATTAGCCCGATTCCATACCCATAGTTTTCGAATAACGATATAAAAAAATCCTTATGGAAAGAAAAAGCATATGACATTTTCTTTTGTAGTGTATAGTAAATAAATCCGTATCCGGCATGTACAGGTTTTATATATAGGAATATATATACTACAATAATAAAAACAGGCAGCAGTATTGAAATATCGGCAAAATACAAAAATGTCTTATATACTGATAAAGATATTTTTCTTAATAAATTTGCTTCAGGGAAATCCTTCAGCTTATTTAAAAATATTAATAATAAACCTAAAAAAAGAAATATCGGAAATCCATTGTCGGAAAAAATCATAAGCCCTAATATTAAAATCGCAATCTTTTTCCAAAATACGGAATTTTTTGAGAGAGATATTGAGAGAGAATAAAGAAAAAATATCCTAATAAAAGTTAACGGATAAAAATATTGCCTGCCCATACCAATAGCGATTGGAATAAAAATATAAATTAAAAATGCTAAAAATGATATAAAACGTTTTTTTGTTATTTTATAAGTAAATAAATAAATAACTATAGCTGTTAACCAGGCAGAAATAGCTGCCGGCAAGGTAAATATCCATGTGTAAAGAGAAATTTTAAAAAAAGCCGCGGTTACATAGAATCCAAGAATCCATATCAAATTAAATCCGCCATGTGAAAAATCGAATAACCTAAAAAAAACGCTTTCCATCGGCTTGAATGAAAATATTTTATATTCTAATTGTTTTAACCCGGCTAATATAATCGCACAATCGTCCTGCCCTAATCCTGTCCTAAATAAAAAAAACGGTATAGAAACAAATATTATCGATATCATTAAAAACAAATAATTCTTGTGATATCTTAATTGTCCTTTTATAGATTCCAGAAAATAGCTTTTATATTCCGTCATAATTAATTAAAAACTTTCTACTCCATTTATCAAAAGCTAGTAACTCAAACCATTGCCAATACAAACTATCATTTTTAAAAAGAAATTCTTCCCAATGTTTCTGCATCATATCCATATTGAATATTTCAGGAAATAAAGGATTAGTAAATATAGAATTATAAACATATTTTTTATTAGATTTAATAACATCCGGATAATATACCAAGTTATGTATTCTTTCTCCCGGCAACTGCTTTTTCAATATACGCATAAAATAATAACTCAATGTTTGTTTAATATATATATAATGCGTATCAAAAGAACTAGGTTTTACTATAGGCATGGGATCGGCTGTAGTCATAACCTCTGAAAAACCTTTGAATTTTGATCGCATGAATTCCTTAAAAAATAAACGGTTATGCAAAATTGCAGGAGAAAGTGAAAAGAAAAAGTTTACATTTGAATGGCTAATATAAGGAGCTACTGCTTCACCCAAATTAGAATTATAATCTAAAATATAAGATATAAAACGGCGCATTTGAGTATTTAATAAATATAATGTCCATTTTTCCTTAATTGTATTACCATATGTATTTTCCAAATAATACCTTGAAGATTTTTCTTCTTCATTCAATAATTCCACAAAATCTTTTTTCAGTAACTTACTGCAGGTTTCCATCGGCATTCTTCCGGTATATCTTTGTAAAACAATTTTAGCTTTTTCTGACATGGATAAACTATTTTTATCAATGCCTTCAGCTAAATTATAATATGAACCTGCAAAAACATCCCCTATGTATCCGGATAGAATACAATCATATTCACTTTTCACCTTATATAATGTCGGAAACCAATGTGTAGCATGACTATCTACTACCAATTCACTTATCCAATTCTGTTCCTCGATATAATCCGGCAAAAAATTATCTTTTAAAGTAACTTGAATTAAGGGGACTCTTGCTTTTTTCGTTATCAAATCCGCTACTTTTGATTCAGTACTAGATTCTCTCCCATGATTTATAGCTGTTAATTTAAAATCATTTTTTGATTTTATATTATTTGCGACAATCAGTAATAATCTCGAATCAAGACCTCCTGATACCGGAACCAATACTTTTCTTGCTCCTGATAGACAATCAGTAACCGTATTCGATATAATTTGATGATATTCTTCAATTAAATCAGCAGTATCATAATTATACCGGTCATCACTAAATTTAGCCCAATTAAATATTTTAATTTCTAATTCGGTCTGGAAATATTTAAGCAAACTATCCGAAGGAATTAATTTTATATTCTCATATATATTGTTATCTTGTATTAAGTAGTTTCTTCTAAGAAATTGAACTAAACTAAATTTATCAAGTTTTGGTTTAAAATCCGGGTGCAACAAGCATATTTTATACTCGCTACCAAAAACAACACCTGTCATTGATTGCCAATAATATAATTTTCGTGATCCCAACCAATCATTTGCACTATATAGACAATGTTTCTTTTTATCCCATATACAAAGTGTATAACTGCCGTCCATATGTACTAATGATTCAACACCCTTTGTTTTATATAAACTTGCCAATTCGTTTAAATTATTAAAAGAACTATCCAATTTTGTGTTTTTAAGATGCTTTCTTGAAATATTACCGTATAGCAAAATTATTAAATCATCATCTTCATATAAATAATTTTTAATATTTAAACAATCAGGTAACGCTAAAAATCCCTTGAATTCATCATTAGAAATAGAATGAACCTTCAGCCAAGGAAAATGCTTTACCATTGATGTTACTTTATTTAAAGTAAAATTAGCCGCTTTCTCACTATTTTTTTCAACTATACCGAATATACCTGCCATAATTAATTCTCAACTACTTTTCCTTCTCTATATGATTAATCCAGTTTTTACTAGGTATAAATTTAAATAAATAATCTACATCATTTAATTTTTTATTATTTAATATTTCATTATTTGAATGAATGATTATATCATTAAAATCAAATTTCATTATAGGATATTTTTTAATTTTAAGTGCATTAAAAATAAGCGGAATTTTATTATAATCAAATCCGATTATATTAGCTGATACAGCATCTAAAGCAACAGGATTTTCTGCTGATAATAACAAACCGGCATTTTTTGGAATGTTAAAAAGCGGACCCTCCCCTTCGCCGGCTACTATACCATCAATTATTGTTAAATATCTTCTTTTGATACTTTCTGATAAAATACCATATTTATCAGCATATAAACACAAGCGATTTATATCAAGAATACCCCGCCATAAAGTATCATTCCCATACCAACTTCCTCCATATATATTTAACGGATCGCTTACTTTGCCGAATATTTTAAATATTTTTCTTATTATTCTCAAAAATAAATATATAAATGATTTTAAAGAATATTTTTTTGTTAAATTAATTATATCCCACAATTTTGATTCAATATAAGGTAATAGTTCTGCATTACAATATTCATCTCCTCCGCCGTAAGATGAACCTTGCCTGTGATGAGGTAAAGATTGCTTATCTGCTAAAGTGCCTACTAAATTCTTTAAAGAAGCTGTAATTCCTGTCTTACAATGTGTTTTTAATTTTGGCATATTAATAATTACATCTGATTCTATGACATAATTATTTAGTTTAAAAACATGATATTCTATATTATGATACTTCCTTGTTAGTTTGAACGGATAATCAATAGTTCTATATTTATTGATATCTTGCTTTGTATTATGCAACAAACTATCATTGTTTAATTTAATTTCCTTAGAATGTTCTGTTTTACTAGATTTATTTACTAAAAGTGCCGATTTGTATTCTGCTGTTAATCCTCTAAAATCTACCAATTCTACCGAAACATGAAAAAAACTATTTAGATGTTTAACAATTTCTTTTAATGGTGTCTGCTTTTCGGTTAATAGTTTAAAATCACATCCCTGAATAGGAGCATCTCCGATAATCAAACGACCGTTTTTTCCCAATTTTATTAATACCAATTTTGCCACTTCATATATTACAGACCAATGTGTAACTAAACATTCAATCGGCGGGCCGCCTTCTTTATAATGAAAAACAAGATTAGGTTTGATTAAAACAGAATCTCCGGGAAATACTGTATTTATTAATGGATCATCATAAGGGGTATTTAAAGAAAGTGCGATTACTGAACGTATCTGTTCTTCAATATGTTTATAGGAAGGTAGACTTCCGTCGGGATTAATGCTAAATTCTTTAGGGTAATTTAAAGATTCATCTTTCACAACTCCGACTTGATAGTTTGTTAATATGCTTTCTATGTCCATAGAAACTTATTCTTTTTTATAATTACTTCGGCTAATTCGAGATCAAATTTTTCATCTATATCAATACTTTCTTCCCTTTTCATAAAATACGGTAATATTTTATCTCCATATATGCTATTTTTTTTAATTAAACAATTAAATTTAAAAGCATAGATAGCAGCGCCGTTTCTTGCATAAAATTTAGGTTTTTTCTGACGTAAGTTCATGTTTTCATTATATTTTAAAAACGGTTTTAAATATCCGTTTTTTAGTTTCATCACTGAGTAAGGATTAAAATTGTGAGGAACCTCAACTACACTTACGACAGAATCAGCATCCGAGCTCATTAATAAATTCAAAGCCTCGTCTATATGCTTGTAAGTTCTTAGCGGTGAGGTAGGTTGCAAAAGCAAAATATAATCTGGAACATACTTTTTATTAACTTTTAAAAAATTAATTGCATGTTTTATCACCGGAAGCATCGGTGTATTATCTTTAGCAAAGTTTTTCGGCCTTTTAAAAGGAACTTCTATCCCCTGTTTTCTGCAATATTCTATTATTTCGTTATCATCACTTGATAAAATTATCTTATCTATTAAATTACTTTTTTTTGCCTCATCTATAGTCCATTTTATCAAAGGTTTTCTACATAAATTAAATAAATTCTTTCCCGGAATTCCCTTTGATCCACCGCGGGCAGGAATAATTGCTAATATTTTTTTCATATAATCATTTGTTATCTATGCTAATCAAGATTAGCAACTACAAGTCTAAGAAAGCCTGACTACCCCCAATCCCACTTTCCTTTTTATTATATTAAAATTCTCTTTTGTATATCAACTTTATTTAAATCTATTTCGCTTAGAATCTTTGCTATTTTCTTCCCGGCTTTACCGTCACCATATATGTGGTTCGGCTTATATTTTCCATGTTCTATTTGTTTTTTAATTGCATTATAAATTTCTTTATGTTTATAATCTACGTCAATAACATTTGCGCCTCTGCATCTTCCCTGTTGTCTGGTACCTATATTAACTACCGGAACGCCTACGATGCCACCTTCTCTAATAGCACTGCTGGTATTGCCGATTAAAACCTTACATTTATCCATTAATTGAACAAAAATCTCCATAGGCAAATTTTTAAATACATGCAACCAATCCGGTCTATTATTTTCTCTGAAAGAACGTATACCTTTTGAAATTTCATCGCTACCGGCATCAGCATTAGGCCAAAGCATTATAGTCGGTATCTTCAATTCATTCAATGCCATTAAAGTCTCATTTATATGTTCCCTGTTTTCATGAAATTCAGTAGTGACTGGATGCTGTAATACTAATAAAAATTTATCTTTTTTCAGGGAAAAATTTCCACCTACTCCTTTATACTTTTCCCAAAAATAATTTTCATCAAAATTATTTTTCCTCCTGCTTTCATCAATAACTTCTTTAACTATATCTATTCTCGGACATCCGGTTACAAAAACATTTTTTGGTTCTTCTCCCATTTTTATAATTCTGTCTGATGCCCTTTTATTTGCAGGGAAATGAATATGTGCGAATTTTGTGACAGCATGCCTTATAGACTCGTCAACTGTTCCCGAGACCTCTCCGCCCATAGTATGCGCTAAAAATATATTAAGATATGCGGCAGAAATAGCGGTAGCCATTGTCTCAAACCTATCTCCAACCGTAATTACTATATCCGGTTTATTATTTTGGAATATATCAACCAGACGTATTATCCCCAGACCGGTAGACATAGCCATTGTTTCAGGTGTTTCACCTTCAACCAACATATAGAATCTTTCGTCTATATGAAATCCATCCTTTTCTATAATATCCTCAACCTTACCATATTTATCTAAAATTGCAGAAGCACCGGCATAAATATGAAGCTCAATATTCTTATTTTTCTTAAGTTCCCGTGCGACGGACTTAATACTCGCATAATTTGCGCGGCTTCCGATAACAATACCTATTTTCCTTTTTCCTTTCATTTTATATTCTCCAGTAAAACACTCTGCAAACTATTGCTAAATTAATTAATTTTTGCTAATTATACTGAACCATTTTAAATCATCTAATTTCTTCTATTACTAAAATCTTTCCATGTATTTTATGTTCTTATTATTCTTTGTGTTTAATAACAGTCACTCCGATATTTGGATTTGATAAATCCTGAAAACTCCTCAGTTCAAAGTTCGTAATAAAATTTAGCCACGCTTTATTCCACAAAACATCATCAGAAATTATAATTTTACCGTCTTGCATATTCAAAAAGGCAGTTACATATTCCCATATCATATGTTCATATGTATGCAGACTATCATGTATAAAAATATCACAAGGTTCTTCTCTTAAACACTCAACGAGCAAATCTTTAGAATCACCTGTTCTCAATTCCCATCTATGTTTGTATTGTTCAGGCACTAAAAAACCTGCTTTCTGCCGTTCCGGCAGAGACCAATTCATAGTATTTTTTCCTTTTTCCGACGGCAAATCAATAGAGATTAACTTTCCAGAATTATTTGCTTCAAGAGCAGCAAGAATCATTGATGTTGTACCACCGGCAGCTGTACCTGTTTCTACAACTCTTTTAGGTTTTAATTCTCTTATTAAAGCGTAAAACCAAGATATATTTGCGCTTGAACGGAAAAGATTATTAAAACGATCCTCATACGAATCACACTTTTTAGGAACCCATCCTTTATTGACTGCACTAAGATAAATTTCTTTTAGGACGCTATTTTTTAATAACTCTTCTTGATAGATTCCAAGCTTCAATTCAGTTTTACGTGATATATGTTTTAAAAGTGATTTTAGTGCAGCACCCGGAGGACAGACTGCTTCATGAATACCCCGTTTTATTCTAAGATAATTTAAAAATTTTTTATTACCGGGTCTTATTAAAAATTTATCCAACATATTCTACTCCTTTTATTTAAATCAGTTATAAATATTAATAAATTCTACTTGAAATATAATCTTCATCTATAGAATTTTTTATGAAATTACATAAATTTATTAAATCCTTATTATCAAATAAATTCTTATCAACAATCTCAATATCCCTATTTAAAGGATGTTCTTGCGGATAAGGATAAATATCATATATATATGAGTCATATTTTGCCGGTCTTTCTTTAAAAAACAGATACGCATGCTTAATCGCCAGATTTTTTTGATATTCTGATAATGCAGGTATTTTTTGAATATTTGCTATCTTATTTAAATATTCTTCTACACTATCCGAATCTATTGTGAATCCTCTGCCGGAATACCTGCCTGTCCCTGCTGTCAATACAGGTACACCGAAACACGGTAATTCGGCCCCTATTGTTCCCCTTACAGTTATCCCATAATCTGCAATCTTAAAAAACGAATAAGGATTAATATTAATATCGGCAGGTATAATGGTAATATTTTCCGGAATTTTTCCAAGTGATTCTTTTATTGCGATTATTTCCCCATATTCGCCCCGGTATTTCATATTTTTTCGTCTGAATATATTAGCTGGATGTAATTTCAACAACCAATTAACATCTTTATTTTTACTTGCGACTTCCACAGTTTTTACCAACCATTCAGTAAATCCATTTCTAAACAAATCTTTCCCAAAAAAGAAATTTGCATCATTTAAAATATGCGAAAATATAATTGCTATTTTCTTGTCAGGATTTAATTTTAATCTCTTAATTATTTCCTCTTTGGTAACCAATGCCTTGTTCGTTGCCAATTTTTTATACTCAAACCATTTACCGTCCAAATATCCTTTTTTAAAATAATCCAATACAAATTCACTATAATTATCATTATTGTTTTTATAGTTATTCCATGTTTTTTCTGAGACTGAAAACGGATGTTCTCTGAAATTATCTATATTATATCTTTTAACCATAATAGAATTCGGTTCGTGGCAGCTAGCCCATTGCAAATAATCAATCTTACGGTAGATTGATTCATAAAATATTTCACAGACACCGACCATTCCCTTATCCAAAACTAAAACCTTTTCCGGTTTAGTTAATTCTATTATCTTCTCTATGCCGTCAACAACGCGGCATGAACTTCTGACTATTTTTGCAATATTCTTTTTTGATTTGCCATCAATTTGTATTTTACCTGAAGGCATAATTCCGCTAAATGATGCAAGCGAATGAATTCCAACCAAAGTATTTTTATATCTCATATTTTTTATTTCATTTACATCATTTATTAATAATACTTTTCCATACAATCCTTTAGCTTCAGATGAATTATTGATACTTAAAAAATCTTCCAAATATAAAATATTATTAAACCCATATATTTTACTATGTATACTATCGGACATTTTTTTCAAATGGATAAAAGTTAATATCACTATATTAAATCCATATTCTTCTAACTTTTTCGCAATTATTGATTCTATATTCATTGAATATGAACTATTTAATGTACTAAATATTAAGACCGTATGACCGTTTTTGTTATTTCTTTTTTTTGTTGTCGGAAACTCCCCGTATTTTTCCTTAAATTTATCAGTATACATAACAATATCTTTATCATATTTATTTAGATTTTTACTTTTTAAAAATTTGAACAAATAATATTTTATTTTATATAAAATATTTGATAATTTCATTTAAAATACCTTGCTTAATATCACTATAATATCGTTTTAGCTATAATAATTCTACAAAATTACATTTTTTAACTGAATTTACTTAATCTGTTATAGATTTCCACTAAAATCTCTTTAATATTAAAAATATAATTCCAATCAGGATAATGTGATTTAAACTTCCGCACATCACTAATCCACCAAATATGATCTCCGATACGATTTGTTTCATTGTAAGACCAATTCATTTTTTTTCCGGTTATTTCTTCGCACATTTTTATTGCTTCTATCATTGAACAATTCGAGTGCCTGCTCCCGCCTGCATTATAAACCTCTGCACTACGCGGTTTCTGATAAAAATTCCAGAACATATTTACCAAATCATAACTATGTATATTATCCCTGACTTGTTTGCCTTTGTATCCAAAAACCAAGTATTTCTCACCCGAAATTGCACATTTCATCAAATATGCTAAAAAACCATGTAACTGTGTACCGGAATGGTTAGGTCCTGTCAAACATCCTCCGCGGAAGCACGCTGTCTTCATTCCAAAATATTTTCCGTATTCCTGAACTAATACGTCAGCTGCAACTTTAGATGCACCAAATAAACTGTGTTTTGAATTGTCTATACTCATACTTTCATCTATGCCAAACTTAAAATATTGATGTTCAGTATCCACTTCCCATCTTGTTTCTAATTCTACTAAAGGTAAATTATTAGGAGTATCCCCGTATACCTTATTTGTGGAAGTAAATATAAATACCGCATCAGGACAATATTTACGGGTCATCTCCAACATTGTCATTGTTCCATTTGCATTAACCGTAAAATCTGTAAAGGGTTCTTTTGCCGCCCAGTCATGAGATGGCTGAGCCGCAGTATGAATAACCAGTTTTATATCTTCCCCGTATTCTTTGAATACTTTTTCCACAGACTCATGATTTCTTATATCAATATCATAATGTTTATAATTCTCAATTTCTTTTTCAAGTTTATTTTGATTCCATCTGGTAGACGCTTCATTACCGAAAAAATATTTTCGCATATCATTATCTATGCCTACAATTTTAAAATCCTTTTTAGAGAAAAAACGGGCACTTTCAGAACCAATTAAACCCGCAGAACCAGTAATCAATACTATTGACATATTAAAATTTCCCTCTACTAATTTATATTTATCATACAATTAATCATTTAAAATAATTAATGTCCGCTTTCCGCAACTTCCAATAAAAATACCTGTTTTTCACTTTCATTTTACATGCTCCAGCAAAATCATGGTATTTCCCGGTATATCAACCTTTACTTTTTTCCCTATTATTTCTTTCATTCTATCAGCCCGTATACCGTCACCTGGTTTTTTAAAATCTAATAAATCGGAAGTTATAACAGTACCCTTTTTTATATATTTTTTAGAAACAATGCTTTTTTCAAAAATTAACTTCATATCTTTAAATTTAATTATATCATCTTTATCAACCTTATTATTCAGCATTATTTCAATACTTCTTATACCTTCTACTAAATTTTTCATTTCTACGGGTACTAAAGAAAATTTTGCATCGGGACCATAAAGATTCTTATGAGTAGTAAAATGTTTTTCAATTATCTTTGCTCCAAGTGTAACAGCAGCTAAAGAAGCATAAATAGTCAATGTATGGTCAGATAATCCCACCGGTAATCCATACCTATCTTGCATTTCTTTTATAACATTCAAGCCTACTTCCTCATAACTGCAAGGATAAGATGATGTACATTGCATAATAAATAGATTTTTATTGTATTTATTAATAGTTTTTTTAGCACTATCTAATTCCTTCCAATTATTCATTCCTGTTGATAAAATAATCGGTTTTTTAGTTTTTGCAACAATTTCTAAATATGGTGTATTTGTAACTTCTCCTGAAGGGATTTTATATATATCAACTCCTATCTTTTCCAATGACTTTACTGCTTTAGTTGAAAATGGAGAACAAACAAATTTCTTCCCTCTATCTTTTATATGTTTTCTAATTTCTATCCATTGTTTCTCGGTAAACGATGTTCTTTTAAAAAACTGTTTTCTACTTTCATTTGTAAAATATTTCGGAGATGGTGCATCCGGCAAACTTTCTTCATCAAATATATGCATTTGAAATTTAACAGCATCTACTCCGCAATCTATTGCGGAATTTATCAATTTTTTTGCAAGTGATACCGAACCATTATGCGTCATTCCAAGTTCAGCTATAATTAAAACTTTGTTTAACATATTATTATATAAATATCTTTTACTTTTAAGATAATCCTCATCATCTGAACGAGTTATGAAATTACATATTTTTGCTGAATTTTTATTTTGTATACCGACAAATAAAAGCTAATTTTTTCTGCCAATTAAACAGAGTATAACCGCAACCATTCCGGAGAAATTTTCGCCTTTGATATCTTCAACCACGAATAATTTGAAATTTTTGAAACGATATTTGCACCGGGATTATATTCAACAGACTTATTAATATCTTCTATAAATGAAGAAACGGCTCTGTAAATTTCATCGGCTGAGTTATTATATAAATCAAAACCAAACTCTTCAAAATTATAATGATATGAATAATCGGATAATAATTTTTCGAACTTCATTAAATTTCCGTTTTTATCTCTTACTGTTTTATAATACACCCAGGAATTTGGAAGACCGTAACTAAAAGGAAAAGCATTAATAATCAACTTTAAAATATTATTTATATTTGGCAACCATGCCCCGCCCCCAGGTTCTCCGATAAAAATATCTGAATTGGTTGCAGCATATAAATAAAAAATATTTTTATTAATTTTGCTAAGCCTATTATCTATGAGCATACCGTTAAATTCCTTCATTTTTAATAATGGAGGGACAACATCTCCTGTTAACAATACTACATAACCGGAATCATTTAGTTTTTTTATTGCCATAATATAATCTTCAAATTTTGAGCCGCTTCTTGTATAATTAGAAGCATCGTCTTTTTCTTCCATTCCTTTCTGGCGTAAGTACAAACAACTTAATTTTATTTTACTTTTTTTTTCTTCCGGCAATAAATTCAATATTCTATTTTCAATATTTCTTTGTAAACTATTAGGCAAATAAACATTTGGTGCAAATACCTTTTCAGACAATTTAAAATATCCCGTTGGCCAAGAATGGCCAAAATTATTTAATCCTCCAGGTTTTAATTCATCTTTTCCTATCTCTTTGGGTAACTGCAAATTACCGTAAACTTCGTTAACATAGTGAATGTTACATGATGCATTTAACAAATTAAAAATGTTTTTTACAATATTGATAACTCTTTCCCTATACCAATAAGCCCATGGAAAAATCAATGCTTTTCCAAACATCCTATATTTGGTGCCAATACTCAATGGTAAAAAAATAATCTCAATATCAGGCCAAATTAACGACACTCTCCAATTATGCCTGCTATATTCCGAAAAAACTATAAAAACACATCTTTGGCCTTTATATACCTTTCTTGTTATGTCCGGGCCTGTAATAGTGTGCCCGAAACCACCATCTGGTAATAATACAACTACCTGAGCTTTTCTAATAATATTTATATTTAATAACAATTTGGCTACAGAATATGTGAAACAAATAATAATATTTATAGATTTAATTATTGTTAAAATAAATCTTTTCATTATAATATTTTATTTATCCTGCAGCCAGAAGACCACGTTTATAAAAGCGATAGTGAATGGTCTTCGGACAGGATTCCGCTTCATAAAATCCTGAAGCAAAAGATACTACGGGTTTTTAACCCGTGTCGCTTCATTTAAAGGTTGTTTTAAGAAATAGGTCGTTATAAGATGATCAAATATTAAATGAATGTCTTCTATCGGGCCATAGTCCTCTGCGGGAACTACTATGCATAAATCAGCTATTTTACCTACATCACCACCATTTCTGCCGAGAAATGCAATCGTTTTTATTTTAATTTTCTTTGCCATCTCTACTACACGCACTATATTTGGCGAGTTACCGCTACCTGAAAAAACGATAAGTATATCATCTTTATTACCCAATTCTACCAACTGTGCAGAAAATATTTCTTCATAACTATTATCATTTGCTACTGCTGTTATAATAGAATTACTGTCAGAAAGTGAAATGGCTCTAAATCCTCTGCCTCTTTTCTTAGCAACACCCATCATAAAATCGTTTGCCATATGGGATGCAGTTGATGCACTGCCGCCGTTTCCGGCTATAAATATCTGTCTTTTGTCTTGATAAGCTGCTTCTAGTAATGAAATAACAGATACTACTTTTTCTATTGGTATATTATCCAAAATACTCTTGATATTTCCAAAATAATCTTTAATAAAAACATTTTTATCAGCATTAGACATATTTAACACCAATCCTTTTAGATTTTATAACAATTTTTACAAAATTTCGGAATTTTACCTTCTAAATGCGACTTACGGAAATTCTGATAAATTTTACCATTCCATATATTTACTAAATCTCTTGCATCACCAAAATTGCTTACATCAGGATTACCTATCATGCAACATGGCACTATTTTCAAATCTGAACTTATAAATGCTCTATTAAACGGCCAGGGACATTTTGTATTTACAGTGTCATTATTATATTTTTGCTCAAGGTTCCAGCGGGTAATTTCTATTCCGTATTCTTTTGCTTTTTTCAACAATTTGGATAAATCTGATTTGGGTAAAAATTCTTTTATCTCCAGAGATTTATTATTTTTATTCCATTTCTCCTGACCAAAATCACTCATCCCTATCGAATAAGTTAAACGCTTGAACTCCATATATTTTGCCAGGTCTAAAAACTCAAATACCTGATGTTTATTATGTTCTTGTAGCAATACCCACATTCTCGTCACTAATTTATTTTTGGAATTAGAATAATTATTTAGCATTTTTAAGTTTTCTACCACCTTGTCAAAATTAGAATTTCTTCGGATTTTTTCAAATACTTTCTTTGTCGCTCCATCAACTGATATTTGTATTTCATTTACACCGGAATCAACCAGCTTCTTGTAATTATCGTTAATATGAAGCAATGAGCCATTAACCGTCGTCCTGATCCATATATATTTTTTTACTACATACTCTATCATTTTAAAGAATTCTTTATTCAACAAAGGTTCACCCATGCCCTGTAA
>Ga0208246_1001335_pt1 | contig 14110 bp, 16 predicted proteins | sample RifOxyD2_FD_184039 | JGI IMG/M metagenome (GOLD analysis project Ga0208246, IMG submission 184039) | Soil microbial communities from Rifle, Colorado - Rifle Oxygen_injection D2 (SPAdes) | ecosystem: Environmental > Terrestrial > Deep subsurface > Rock core/Sediment | place: Rifle, Colorado... | reverse complement strand
CAATCTCTCCTGCTGTCGAGCACACCACCAGATGGGAAGAAGGGTACAGTGATTTTATTTCGTCATATCTGGCCTTGTCTTTCAGGAGCGCTGTTGCACCAAAGGCAAGCACTAGCTGAGGCTTTGCCGTAAGCTTTTGTGAAGTAATTTCTTTCCATCCTGATTCCTTTGCCCATTGTTTTTGTTCAACTTGCATTGCTTTCACCTTTTTTTTTGCTACGTACACCAGCTTTCAGGCGTTGTGCATAGGGGCACAGGCTCTGCCTTATGCGCCGCAAAATGGCCTGGTATTCTTGCTGGGCATCTTTTATCGGGATGCTATTTATAGCTTTCGCTGTCGTAAAATGGCAAAGGCATTAGCAGGATAATCCATGAAGAATTTTATCAAAAAAAAAAGCCCGCTTAGGCATGCAATTCAGGAAGCCTGTTGATGGTTGGTGCTGAATAAAGGAATAAAAGCAAAACGATTATATATGCTGGAGGTTTGCAATGGGTTATGGGTTCAAAAGATGCTGCGCTTGTTGTTTTTCAGGACAAGAGAATCCGAAGTGCTTGGGATGAAGGGAAGTGGATGTCAAAATTAGATAGAGGGATACAATGATTGAAGCATTGAAAAAAGGCAAGCTTTCCGAGATAAAAGATGTTGAGCACAAAGAGGACTTATTGGTCTCGACAGTATTTCCTCGTGTCCTTAAATCGTTCTTGACCCACTATTCCCTTGAGGAGAATAGGATGCTCTGGGAACGATATGAGGACACTAAGGAAAAATTAAACAACCCTAATTTTAATTATGGCGAATATGCCGCAATTAGAAGCAAAGCAGGATTGAACAATTTTAAGGTTAGTGTAAAAGAATGGGTTGAAAAAACAAATGCTATTGGATTGAGGGCAACTGCCGGTCGTTATGGCGGAACGTATGCCCACAAAGACATTGCTTTTGAATTTGGCATGTGGATTAGCCCGGAATTTAAGATATATCTCATCAAGGAATTCCAACGGCTGAAGGAGCAGGAAAGAGAGCTATTGGGCTGGGACATCAGGAGGAATCTTGCCAAAATCAACTATCGGATTCATACGGATGCAATAAAAGAAAATCTCATACCTGAAGAGATTACAAAAGAGCAGGCAAACTGCATCTATGCAAGCGAAGCAGATATCCTGAATGTGGCATTATTCGGGATGATTGCTAAAGAGTGGAGAGACAGCAACACCAGCAAAAACGGTAATATTAAGAGATTACGCAAACGTTTCTCAACTGGTATGCCTTTCCAATCTGGAAAACCTCAATGCCCTATTCATCAATGAAGGCATGCAGCAGGATAAAAGGCTGGTCAAATTAAACAGAATAGCGATTCAGCAAATGAGATTGCTTACAGAAGACAAGGCGGCCAAAAGGCTGGAATTGAAAAGGCAGTCCAGATAAAAATGAAACCATAACTCATTTCCAAGCTAAGGGACGCTATCTATCACCTTATGAGGAGGCATAGAATGAAAACCAGCAAAGATATGCTTGATTTTTTCGACAAACATTACGACATGGCCAATCTGATGGAGCTAAAGACGAAAGACTTCACCCCTGTAGTTGACGCTCTTGAGCTTTTGCTCAAACAGATGAGCACCACTAGAGAAATCTCTGAAGAAATCAAGAAAGAATTAGGCGAATGCAGTGAGAAAGCATTTACAAAAGCTGTGAAAGAAAGGCTCGAGCCAAAACTCAGAGGATTTAAAAAAGCGTATAAAAAAATGGATGACACCGGCTTTCATGAGTTCCTATTCCTGCTTCCCGACAGAAAAGGAAGGATATTTTTTGAACTGATGGAGCGACTAGAAGATGCAGGGGAACTGCCATTTAACGACAAGTCCAAAAGAAGCAGGATTGATGCTGTTACGGAGGATTTGAAAAAATATATTGAGGAAATCAAAGCAATAAGCAAGCCCTTCGTCCCAGCACCAATTGACAAGAAACAGACAATCATCTTTAAAGTCAAATTCAAGTATCGAAAAAGCACATGGAGAACAATTGAGCTGAAGGCATCGCAGACTCTGGAAGACCTGCATGATGCTATCCAAGATGCCCTTGACTGGGATGATGACCACCTGTATTCTTTTTACATGGACAACAAGTTTTATAGCAAGGATCCCGATGCTGAATTTACCTGCCCTTATGAACCTGAAGGAAGAAAGACTGCTGATATCGAGGCTGGAGCTTTTGCATTCAGGAAAGGGCAGAAATTTGCTTACCTGTTTGATTTTGGGGATGACCACAGGTTTGAGATAGAGGTAATCGATTTTGGAGAAGTAGAGAAGGGAAAGAAATATCCTGTTTTGCTCGACTCTAAAGGAGACTCTCCTGAACAATATCCTGACTGGGAGGAATGATAAAGCCACCCAAAAAAGGGAGACGGAAAAATGAAACTCAGCATACCATTTGATGACATCAAAGAAGCAATAGAATTAGCATCCTCTGAGCATCATTACCTGATAGACAAGAAGAACCAGTGCATTGTCTTTATCAGCGACTATGAGAATGATTATGAAAAGAAGCTTGAAGAAACGGATAATGACAATTTCATCGCATTTCAGCCAAGAATGCCACAAGATGACATCAACATTATGCAATCATTTGCCTATGGGCTCAGGGACTTTAATCTTGCACAGGAATTTGACAGAAGCCTGAAGGGAAGAAAGCCATTCCTGAATTTTAAGGCGCTGCTTGAACTGCACCCTGAGCTGAGGGAACAATGGCTTGCCCATAGGGATAAAGAGATTACTGATGAGGCTATGGACTTCCTGTTTGAGCATGATATCGAGCTTGAAGACAAAAGCTTCATGCCAGTAATTGAGATAAGGGAAGTGAAGCCAGGTGATGTGAAACTGCCTGATGGATGGGATACATTTGGGCCTGTTGCCTGCCTAAAGTGCGACAACAAAAAAGGGATAAGGACCAGATATTTTGAATTGAATACTTCTCCTGAGAATATGCTCATTGATAAGGAAATCAAAAAAATCATGCTGGAGAGATATGGGGTGGAAAACTATGGCCATATCGGGGGCGGTGAAAGGGATATCCTGACCATTTCTGAATGCCCAAAATGCAAAAGCACAGACATTTTTGAGGATTTTTGAGAGCTGGAGATGAAAGAGATAAGGCTATCTCACCCACCAAGCGCCCTTCTTCCCTTTGCAGTCAGCGATAATGACTTGTATCTTCCCTTCTGGTCAACAGTGACTAGTCCCAAATCATAGAGGCGTCTGATTCTGGCTCTTGTGGTGGGCTTGGTGATATTCTGGCTTGCCGAGATGTCCCGAAAAGAGATCATTTTGTGCTCAGCGTTGCGCTCATTGATGAGAGAAAGGATGGCAAGCTCCTGCCCGGTGAGATGGAGGCTTCTTGCCAGCTCCTTGTGATAGAGGTCAACTGCCTCTGTGCGAAGGGAAGCGAGTGCCTGTTGCGTAATAGATTCGGGATTGATGCCAAGAATGAGGACTGCCTGCTTTCCTGTTATCGCATCCTTGAGATTTCTAACCATACCAAGGGTCTCCTGCTCCCCATGCTCAGCGATAAGATATTCAAGCCGGTCTATCAGTACTGCGCTCTTTCCTCCTTTCTCGATAAACTCTCTGATGAGTGCAAGGAGCTTTTTTGGATCAGTTTCAGAAGGATACTGTTCACTTTTTGCCTTGCTGAGCCAGAGGAAGGGAGTATTTTTGAGGTGATAGCGCTCCTGAACTGATGAAGGGTTTTCCCTTGTCAGGGCAAAGCCAGCATTGCCTTCCTGAAGGAGTCCTGCAAATAATTCGTAGGCCTGATTCTCGCTGTCATCTGCTATAAGATAGACCTTTCCTGAAACCAAAGAGAAGGCAGGCTTTGCATAGGGCTTGTCAGTCTCATGGCTGATATTGATGCCTAGCTCTTCAAGGGTGACATGCACCTGCGAGAGCTTTTCTTCAGCAGTTTCCTTTGACCGATAGAGAGAAAGCAGAAGCACAAAAACCCCTGCCATGAGAAGGACGATGATAATGAGACTTGCGATGTGCCCAGCCTGAGCTTCCCGAATGTCCTTGTTGTGGTAGGAGAGAGGGGTAATGACTGCAAGCTTCCATGTCTCTCCACCGAGAATGATGCTTTCACTGGTGATGATTGCTTTTCCCATAACAGGTAGCTTTGCAAGAGCATATTTTTTTTCCTCCGACAGTGGAGAGGCACGCACAATGGGATTAATCAGGTCCTGCCCAATACCATCGCTTTGGAGAAGCACCTGACCGTCTCCTTCATGCATAAGTATAAAGCTGCTTCCGTCAGCATCAGTGATTGGATGGATAAAGCTGTGATAAATGCTTGTGACGCTGACGATGCCAATGATTGTCCCCTGGAAGGACTTGCGAAAATCAGGGTAGGGAGTGTAGCCGCTGGTCTCAAACAGCGGGACAGAGACAGCGATGAATGCGCTACTGCCTTCATTCATGGCTCCTGATACGTAGGGCTCTCTTGTCTCCCGTGGCTTTTGAAAGAGCGGGCTGTTTTTCAGGCTTGCTCCCGCAAAGGCAGAATATTGGGACGAAGAGCAGCCGATGACATCACCATTCCGGTCAAGCTGGAGGAGAGTGTCGCTTACCGTATCAGGGTGAGTGCCTGTTGCATTGATGCAGCGCAGTGCACTCACTTCTTCTATGACTGGGAACTTGCTTTTGGTGAGCAACTCATCCCGCATCATGGTAAGATGCGTCTCTATCTGGTGGGCGGCATGCTCTGTCTCTATCTGCTGCTTTTCAGCCAGATACATGACGACGGTCTGCTCGATTGCTGAGAACTGTAGTGCATGGATGAAGATGACAACAGCGACAATGGCAATTCCTCCCATGATGCCCGCTACAAGGAGCCGTTTTTTCCCATGCATTTGCATAGCAGCCGCTGTCAAAGCAAGTTTGCATATAAGCCTTTCCCTGTTTTTTCCCTGTCGTTTCCCCACTCTTATATATAGGGTCAGCGGTTGTTAAGGCGATACAGGTGGTGTGTAATGGAAGATAAAGAGCCAAGCAAAGAAGTACGCAACGAATCACAATCAGACGACATCAAGCAGGACGCTGCTGATGCAACAGAAGGGAAGCACACAGCGCATGGTAAGCATCATGCCATTCATCACCAGGAAGAAACGCTATTCACAAAGCATGTGATTACGCTTGTTGTTGCAGCCATCCTTCTGATAGGGTTCAACCAGTTTCAGCTTGCATCTGTCTCAGCACTTGCAGAAAGAGGCACAGGGGCAAACAGGATGATGTATGGCGGAGGGGATCTTGGTGAGCTTTCTCTTGATGGCATTTCCTCTACACCCCAGGCGATAGCTGCGGTGTTTCCTGTTGCAGAGATGACATCACCAGATGCAGCGATGAAGGTAATGTTTCCTACAGGGACGCCTGAGTATGGAGAAGCGCTTGGGGTGAGCTTTGACGAGCCAGTAGACTCCCTTGCAAAGCTCGCCAACATGTTCAGGTCACTGAAGGCAGAAGTACAGAAGAGTAATCCTGAGGCGTTCAGGCGGTATGTGAATCTTGCATCCAATCCCTATGGAGTGTCGTGCGAGTATTGCTGTGGTGTAGGGCCTGCTGGAGCAGACAAGAACGGTGAGTCAAAGTGCGGCTGCCAGCATAATCCGGCATTGCTATCCGTAACGCTTTACCTTACTGCCTATACTGATTATAGCGACGCAGAAGTTTTGCGCGAAGTGATGCGCTGGAAGACGTTGTTTTTCCCAAAGAATATGATAGAGTTAGGCGCAAAGCTTGGAGGAGGGGATACGTCAGTATTGAAGGACCTGCCAGGCATGGTCGGCGGGTGTTAATTATTTACCTGAAAATGGAGGAATGAAAGAATGAAACAGACAACTATTATGGCTGTTGTTCTTGGAGTGCTGCTGCTGGTCTCGGCAGTGCAGGCATTCCAGCTAAACAGCATCAAAAGCGACCTAGCCGGAAGCGATTTCTCGGTGAAAGCAGCCTCGTCATCGCAGGCACCAGGGGCATCAGGCGGCACTTCGGGAGCACCAGCAGCACTTCCCAGCAGCATCAATAACCTTCCGCAGATGGTCGGGGGATGCTAAATAAGGGCACAAACCATGAGCAGAGAACATGGTGAAGAAAAAAATATGAAAAGGACGCGCCTGCTGCTCATGGGTTTAGTTGCAGCCCTCCTCCTGATAGCAGTTGTGAACGCTGGCCAGCTTGCCTTGCTCAATCCAATTGTTGAGGAAAAGATGGCTGAGGCAAAGGAAGCAGCAAGGCCTGCTGAACTGAAACTGACGACCATCACAACATCCTGCAGCAATTGCTTTCCCATTGAGGATGTCACTGACAGGATAAAAACAGGCAACGTGAACATCGTGTCCGAGAGGGCTCTGCAATCCACAGAGCCTGAGGCGAAGAATCTTATCCTGAAGCACGGCATCGCAAGGCTGCCGACTGTGGTTGCTGAAGGAGAACTTGAGAAGGCAGGCTTTCTCTTGTCGTTCATGGAAGAGGGCAACGATGCTTTTATTTTCTCTGATGTCCTGGCGCCTTATGTTGATGCTGCCAGCGGTAATGTGAAGGGAAGCGTTGCGGCTATCCTTCTTGCCAAGGATACTTGCGAAAAGTGCACAGATCCTGAGCCACTCCTTACACAATTTGCGCAGGCAGGTGTCGCCATCGGCCAGCAAGACAGGATAGATGCTGATTCAGCAGAAGGGAAGGAGCTCATCGCACGGTACGGCATTGAGAAGCTTCCTGCGCTCATTCTTGACCAGGAGCTAAACGAATATCCCGAGATAGCACAGGCATGGAAACTTGCAGGAAGTATTGAAGAGGATGGCTCGTTTGTCCAAAGAGAGGTTGAGCCACCTTATTACAGTATCCCTGACAGAAAAGTGAAGGGCTTTGTTGATGTCATCTATCTTTCTGACAGCTCGTGCGAGGAATGTTATGACCCTAAGGAAGTCCACAGCCAGATACTTTCCCGCATGGGAATCGCAAAAGGCAGCGAAGAGGTTATTGATGCAGTGAGCGCCAAAGGAAAGGAGCTTGTTGAGCGGTATGAGATTGCCAAACTTCCGACACTGCTACTTTCAGGAGACGTTGAGGAGTACCCGCTGCTTATTGCATCATGGAAGCAGGTGGGAAAAGTCGCAAACGACAGCACCTATGTCTTTGAGGCGGTAGAGTTTGCCGGTTTGCCGTACATGGATGCTGCTACAGGAAAGGTAACCCAACCTTCACAGCAGCCATAGGGCTTTTTTCTGATGGGATATCACAAACTGTCAAGGAATTTTGCGCTGTGCTTAACAATTGTTATAGCCTTGGCTGCTTTTGCTCCCTTTGCTTTTGCCGATGCACACCTGCCCGATAATCTGCAGAAAATCGTAGCGTATAATGATGAGATGACCGCATCACTTCTTATGAAGCTCTCACTTGCTGTAGCGTTTCTTGCAGGAACACTGACCATACTCTCTCCCTGCATTCTTCCATTGCTTCCAGCATATCTTTCGTATGCATGCAGGGAAAAGAAAGACATTACCCGCATGACACTGGTGTTTTTTGCTGGGTTTGCCCTTGTATTCTCAGCATTTGGGATTGTCGCAGGCATCATAGGCGAAAGGTCGTACAGCGCATTGCAGCATCCTGCGGTCATCGTCTTTGCAGGCATTCTGCTCGTGGTATTAGGGATGCTCTCCTTCCTTGGCATGGGCTTTGCCTCTCCTCTTCGAAAAAAAATGATTGCTGGCAATGGGGGAAGGGCAGTATTTGCGCAGGGCCTGCTGTTTGCCTTAGGCTGGACTGCGTGTGTAGGGCCAATTCTTGGAGGCATCTTAGGGATAGCTGCACTCCAAGGTAGCATTGCAAGGGCTGTGCTGCTTATGTTTTTCTACTCGCTTGGCATCTTTGTCCCGCTGTTTATTCTCTCGATTGCCTATGACCGCTTTGATATTGGCAGCAGAAAGTGGATGCAGGGGAAGGGGTATCAGATACGGCTTTTTGGGAAGGCTTTCACACTAACTATACCCAACATGATTTCAGGCGTGTTGCTTGCGGGAATCGGTGCAGTATTCATTATCTTCAGGGGTACTGGTGTTGTGAATGGGTGGAATATCTTTGGGACAAGCCAGTACTTTTATGGGTTGCAGCGGTGGCTGCTTGGCTTTGCGTATGCTGATACGATGGGGATAACAACATTGGCGATTTTCATCGGCATTGTCATAGTATCAGTCATCAGGATGCGCGTAAAAAAAAAGGAAGGAGGCAAGGATGAGTGAATTTATGTGCCGCAACTGCAATAAGCAGTTTCAGTCAGCAGAGGCGCTGCAACAGCACAAAAACGCAAAGCACTCACCGCCAACAAAAAAGCCACTCCTTGACTCGGCTGCAAAAAAAAGGATGAAAATATGGTCAGTAATCATTATCAGCATCATCCTTCTCAGCTTAGGCGCCTATTTTGCTTCAACGGCAAAGACATTTCCTCCTACCTACATAAAGGGTCATGTGGAGGCGTCCCCGCCATCCCATGTGCTCAGAAATCCCCTGCGTATAGAAGTGCAGAAGCATATGCTTGAGCATGCTGATGGTGAAGAGAATGGGCGGGGAGGGGTCATCATCAATTATGATTGTAGGAATTATACCTGTGAAGATGGGCTTATCGGAAAGCTTGAAGGCTTTGCAGATGAATTTGATTTTGTATATATCGCACCTTATAAAAACATGAAGGCAAAGATTGCCTTAACAAGGCTTGGCAGCATCAAGGTGCTTGATGCCTATGATGAGGATGCTATTAGGGGGTTTATTGGCTCTGGCCTAGGCACAGACCCCGAGGGATGAAAGCTAAACCAATGATTATCATACACCGTGAAAAAAATCTCAAGGGGATGTTAACATGAAAAAAAATGGATTTGGCAACAAAGAAGCTTATGCTACCGCCAGAATGAAGCATATACTGCCGCTACTTGGCATGGCTGCCATGGTATTTCTGGCAGGATGCGCAGTGTCCAACCAACAGAATGGAGAAGAAGCGGCCCTTAATGCAGAGAAAATTGTCCTTAGCGAGAAAGACATGGCAATGATTGAGCACTGCAAGATGATGCCCAACATGAGAGGGTGTGATGATTATCGCGAGCTTGAGCAGAAAGCATCAGGAAGCATGATGCCAAGCAATCAAGGAAAGGGCATGATGGATGACATAAGGATGGACTCTCAGTATACGGCCAGCCCTGGTGAGGATGTTTTGTTAAGCTCTCTTTCTCCTGCGAAGAGCACCACAATCCTTACTCTGGATGATGGAGATACGGTAGAGTTGACTGCTGAAATTGTTTCTAAGATGATTAATGGAAAGTCCTACAAGATGTACGGATATAACGGCCAGATTCCAGGGCCCGTCTTTAAGGTTAAGCAGGGTTCAACAATCACGGTCATCTTCAAGAATACTATAGAATGGAATACCACTGTCCACTGGCACGGATTGCGGCACAATATCAAGGATGATGGCGTTCCATGGATTTCCCAAGAGCCTGTACAGGAAGGGGAATCATTCACCTACACTACCTATTTCCCTGATGATGGAATCTTCTGGTATCATCCACACATCCGGGAAGACTTCCAGCAGGACAGCGGCCTTGCCGGAAATATGCTGGTTGTCCCATCGCAAGCCTACAACCCTGTGAACAGGGAAGAGCTTCTCGTCCTTGATGACATCCTGATTGAGGATGGTGATATCGTCCCTTATGGCAGTGACCATGCGAACTTCGCTATCATGGGAAGATTCGGCAATACCCTGCTTGTCAATGGTGGCACCGATTATGCGCTTGACGCGATGAAAGGGGATGTTGTCAGGTTTTACCTCACCAATGTAGCGAATGTACGGCCTTTTAATATTACATTTGTGGGCGGCAAGATGAAGCTTGTGGGCAGCGACCTTGGCCAATATGAGCAGGAAGAGTATGTTGACAGCATACTAATTGCCCCTGCTGAGCGATACATTGTTGATGTCTTCTATGAGCAGGAAGGGAACTATGCAATACTGCACACCACGCCGAAGAGGACATATACTCTTGGCTCAGTAAGAGTAAGCCCTTCGCAAACCGATGCCTCTTATGCACGCTCTTTTGATGCCATGAGGGAGAACAGAGAGGTCATCAGCGATGTGGACCATTTCAGGGAATATTTTAGCAAACCTGTGGATTACCAGCTCAATCTCACTATCGGCCTGCCAATGGGGATGATGAAGGATATGATGAAGATGGATGGGGATCAGGAAAGAGAAAAAATTGAATGGGAGGACACTATGCAGATGATGAATTCTCATTCTGACACAAGCAACATCAAGTGGATATTGAAAGATGGATTGACAGGCAAAGAAAACATGGGCATAGGCATGAAGGCAAAGGTTGGAGATAAGCTTAAAATCAGCTTATTCAACGACCCTAACTCAATGCACCCTATGCAGCATCCTATACACCTGCACGGGCAGAGATTCCTGGTGCTAAGCGTTGATGGAGTGCCTACCAAAAATTTTGCCTGGAAAGACACCGTGCTTGTGCCGCTCGGAAGCACAGTTGATATCCTGGTTGATGTGACAAATCCAGGCGAGTGGATGGCGCATTGTCATATCGCAGAGCATCTTGAAGCTGGAATGATGACAGCATTGTCAGTTACATAGGTGGGTGAGGATAGTCATGTGCATGAGAAAAAATACGGCATCAGCTTTTGCCAATGCAGTGGGTGTCCTGAAGAAAAAGGAATACGCCATGCTCACCATAGCGGTTGCTTTCTTCTTTTATCTTGCGAATGCCGTTCTTGCAAATCTTGGTAATATCTGGTCATTTTCCGCAGGGCAATCTTTGGGATATGCAACTACGTCTGTTGCCATCCTCCTCTGGAGCTTTCCTGCAACAATCATGTTGCATTCCTTTCTGAGCCTGGCCGTTATCAGCCTGCTGTTGGGAGTGCTGGTTAGCCTGCTTGCATATAAAATGAGGGTAGGTGCAATTGCAGGGGGAGGGAAGGCAAAAATACTTGCTTCAGTTGGCGCATTTCTTGGCGTCCTTGCTCCAGGATGTGCTGCATGCGGGCTTGGTGTCGCATCGCTTCTAGGCATAGGAGGAAGTGTGCTTGTGCTCCTGCCATACAAAGGATTTGAGTTGTCTCTTATGTCTATTGCATTGCTTTGCTATGGCATCTACCGCACTGCTCTGTACCTGCATTCCTGTCCGGTGAAACAGGCAAGAACAGAGAATATTTAAATATTAGGATATACTAATATCCAATTATGAAGGAATTATATGAACTCCATGCTGAAATGTGTAAAGTATTTTCAAATCCCACAAGGTTGGAAATTTCCTCGTGTCCTTAAATCGTTCTTGACCCACTATTCCCTTGAGGAGAATAGGATGCTCTGGGAACGATATTAGGACACTAAGGGAAATTTTAAACCTATTGAGAGATAAGGAGATGGCAGTAGCTGAATTAATAGATAGAACAAAATCAAGCCAGTCTAACATTTCCCAGCATTTGTCAATTATGAAATCAAAAGGCATTGTTACATCAAGCAGAAAGGGCAAAAATATCTATTACAAGCTTATAAATCCAAATATCAGCAAAGCGTTTGATATCATCAGGGAAGTTTTGGCTGAGAAGTTAAGGAAGATGGGGGCATTGTCAAGAGATTCTGATGCCCAAAGATGAGAGTCAGGGAGGCAAATCCAATGGAAAAAGAGAAACATCTGCTGGCAGGGATTGTCATTGCTGTAATCGTTGTGCTTTTTCTCCTGGGAGGTTTGGGAATGGGCGGTTATGGCATGATGGGATTTGGAATGGGGTTTGGATTCTTGTTCCTGCTACTGTTTTTGGGAGCTATCGTCTTTGTCATGGTAACCTTGATCAACTCGTCAAGAACAGGCACAGTAAGTTCAGACCCTCTTGTTACCCTAAAGAACAGATATGCTCAGGGAGATATTACTAAGAAGCAGTATGAAGAGATGAAAAAGGAGCTGAGCAGATGAAACTGCTGATGCTTGCTACTGAATGTGGGGGGTAATACCATGAGAATCGGAATTGTAGTAAGTACAAACGAGCCAGAAACAGTTTGGAACGCCTTTAGATTTGGGGTTGCTTCACTAAAAGCAGGCCATGAAGTGAAAGTGTTCCTGATGGGGAAAGGCGTTGAAATAGAAGACATCAATGATGAAAAATACAATGTAAAGGAGCAAACGGGCTCATTCATAGAGGGCAAAGGCCAGATATTAGCCTGCGGCACATGCTTAAAATCTAGGCATAAGGGGGGAAGCAACCTATGCCCAATTTCAACCATGAAGGATATGCTAAAATTAGTTGAGGAGTCGGACAAAGTATTAACTTTTGGCTGACCATAGGGAAGAAAAAAATGGCCAGGGGAAGGCTTGCTTCCCCTAAAAGCCACTGCCTAATGGCATTTGCCTCCGCCCATAGGTATCACCTCCAAGCTTTGATTGCCCTTCCAGCTTTCTCCTTCTCATTTGTCCTCAAAATCCTGCATGGGATCGTTGAGGTTGAGTATGAGGAACCACATTGCCGCTCACCTCCTGATACACGCGCTGTAGAAGCCTTTTGTCTTATATAGCGGTTGCTAAGGAAGAATCAGATGCATCCTGCGTAAAGCTTATAAACCAATAATTCAGTTTTCCATCAATGGCAGTGTTTCTCAGGCCGGAGTGGTTCACGGGGCCTGATGTGCTTTTTGAGTTCACGTTTGCTGTAGTCGCATTGCTTGTAGCTGTCTATGCCTTCAGGGTTTTTAGGCTTACTAAGAGCAGGAACGCTCTGTCCCTTGGTGCAGGCTTCCTGCTGATGTCAGTTTCCTATTTATCTCTTTCTCTGATGAATGCTAGTGCGATTTTTTCAATTGCTGCGCATGATGGAATCTCTTATGGTATACTCAGGGGACTTGCCATCTTATCGGTGCTAACGCTTTATACGCACGTCCTGCTCTATATCCTTGGGCTTGCCTCCCTCAGTTGCATTGCATTGAAAGACAAAAGCGCAAAGGCCTTCCTGCTGATCAGCCTGCCATCAATCATCGCCCTTCTTCTCAGCCCCAACACGCTATTGCTGTTCCATGTCCTTTCATCGTTCTTCCTCGTCGTCATCAGCTTTCAGTACTGGAGAAATTATGCCAAAAAGAAACAGGGAAAAGCACTGATGATTGCGATTGCTTTTTTCCTGCTGCTGCTCGGAAGAATCCACTTCATCTTTTCACCCAATCATGAGATATTTTATCCCATTGGACACGCGCTTGAGCTTTTGTCCTATGTGCTGATACTTATCAGCCTGGCACGCACGCACAGGTAGAACATGGCAGGAAAACGAGAGCGCCTCCAGGTAATACATGACATCCTGAGGGCCATGCAGGCAAAAAACGGCCCCATGAAGCCGACTCACATCCTGTACAAGGCAAATCTCTCAAGCCAGATGCTGAAAGGATACCTTTTGTTCCTGCTCAAGGAAGGGTTCATTGAGAAGCAAAACGAGGGCAGGAAACAGACCTATCAGCTTACCATAAAAGGGTATGAGTATCTGAGCAAGTACCGCCATGTCAGGGAGTTCATGGAATTGTTTAGTTTGGAGGAAAGCGAATGAGGTGCAGCCTACGTCTACGGATATTAATGGAGGGCTAGAATTTCTTCCTCAGAAAGACTTTGTTCGTCTTCCCCTCAGGCTTCTTGGAAACTATCTCCCGCTCCTCCAATGACTTAAGAAGAAGGGAAACATCAGTCTTTGATAGTCCAGTCCTGTAGCGCAGGGTTGACTGGAGGATGCCATCCTGCTCTTTAATTGCTGCAATCAGTTTCTGTTCGTTTTCAGTAAAGCCTGCAAGGAAAGCCTTAAACTCGTCCTTCGCCTTTGCTTCCTGTAGTGCTTCTGCAACTGATTTTTGGTGCTCGGCTAGTTTAGCCTGTGTCTTGTCAAAATAGATGAGATATATCCCTAATGTGACAAGGGCTGCTGGGAAGTGCTGTAATACTTCACTATCCTGAAGCTATTTTCTCATCTCTATTTTCCATCACCTAAAAACATAAATAGGAGGTAGTTACTTTGTAACTACCATGAAAAAAACTAT
>Ga0208246_1001334_pt1 | contig 14114 bp, 9 predicted proteins | sample RifOxyD2_FD_184039 | JGI IMG/M metagenome (GOLD analysis project Ga0208246, IMG submission 184039) | Soil microbial communities from Rifle, Colorado - Rifle Oxygen_injection D2 (SPAdes) | ecosystem: Environmental > Terrestrial > Deep subsurface > Rock core/Sediment | place: Rifle, Colorado... | reverse complement strand
TTTCAATATATTATTATTCATATTTATTAAAAAAATTTAAATCAGTCAAAAACTTTTCGACTCTTCTCTCCAAATCCGATTGATATATTAATTTTAATATTAATGATTTAGGCACTTCTTCTTCCAATAATTGACGTAATTGTTTGCGATTGCAGGAGCTATTTGCCAACAACTCATCACCACTCAACAAGTCGCCTAGCGACGACAGCTGATTAACAAGTGCCAGTTTATTGTCCAACAATTGTCGTTGTGCATTGTCCCAATCAATTTCTGTTTTCAAAAATAATTGCAAAGTATCACTATTTATTTTTCCTTCAGCCAACATTTTTTTAACCCATAAAATCAATTCTTTGATTTTAAAAAAATAAGTAGGATGACGAAATACCACATCACCAGGAAAAAAAGATCTAAGACTTTCAGGATTAACCGACAGAGTTTCATGCGTATCAGGCAGTTCCAAGTAAGCCTGTTGATCATTGTGTTTTAAATAAATCACACGCTCAAAAATATTATGATGGAACATGGCTGTGATATAAACATGTTTATCTGTCAAATCAATAAATTTTAAAGAAAATTTACACAACAAAACAAAACTAAGTGCAGTAAATTTTATCTTCTTTTGATCTGAAACTGGCTGAAAATTATCTTGATAATATGGAGCAATACCGCAAAATCTGGAAATAGTAAACAATCTTTGTGCAGAATTTTCTTGATTATAAAACAACTTTTCTTTAATCAAATCAAACAATTTTTTCTGATCCAAAAACTCCACCTGTAAATCTTCCGACAACACCGGTTCACCCTGAGCTGGAACCAACCTAATTGTTAGCCACTCTTTTACCAAACGTTCGTCAACTAAATAACTAACACCAACAATACTAACCAAAGATTTATTGTCATAGCCATCTTCTACCGCAACTTTTCCATAGCGATGAAAAGATTCACGACATTTTAAAACTAAAGCCCGCAATGGTTCATTTTCCCACTGCTCAGAATAAAATTTCTTGGCCAAATAAATATCAAATTTAACACCCTGCCAATCATAACTTTCATCGGCAACGGGCAATGATAAAGATATTTGTTCTAGATTTGACATCATATTATTTATCTAAGCTTCCTTTCCAACCGCTTCACTGATATTTTTATATCCATCCTTTTTTATCAAATCTATCAATCCTTCATTAATTTTTTTTATAGTCACTGGTCCCCCATAAATAAAACCGGTAATCAATTGCAAAGCACTTGCGCCAGCTTTAATTTTTTTATAAGCATCTTCCGCAGAAAAAATTCCTCCCACACCAATAATTTTTATTTTACCATTGGCGCGACGATATAAATATTTAATAATTTCTAAATTTTTATCACCGACCAATTTACCAGAAATTCCACCGGGGTGGCTTAACTCTGCCACACTACTAAGAGGTGCAATGTTAGAACGATTTTTTACCAAATTAGTTGAAATGATTGCTGTGATATTATTTTGGATACAAATCTTTATAATTTCATCGTACTGATCCAATGTCATATCTGGACCAATTTTAACAAAAATATCAATAGTGGAATTGAGTTTATTTTTTGAAATATTAATTTTTTCAATCAATTCCTCGATAAAAGAAACTTGCGCAAACATATCGAAATTCGCCACATTTGGGCAACTCACATTTAGAGTAATATAATCTGCAAAAGAAACTAGTTTTTCAAAACTAGACACATAGTCATCGGCCATCTGCTCCAACAACAATCCTGTCGTTGGAGCAATACTAACACCAAAAGGTATTGGGTGAATATTTATTTTTTTAAGTTTTTCTACAACTTTATCAACTCCACAATTTGCCAAACCATAATAAACGATCAGCCCTTTATCCTTTGGAATACGCCAAAGGCGTGGCTTAGAGTTGCCGGCTTGCTCACTAAAAGTGATGGAACCAAGTTCTTCATGACCAAATCCAAGCATGGAATAAGCTAATGGAGCGGAAATATTTTTATCAAAACCAGCAGCCAAACCAATTGGATTTTTTAAAACAACTCTACCTATTTTTGTTGATAATATCGGGTCGTTAACATTTAAAAATTCTCTGACTACTTTGTAAATAGGTTTTATACTACTAGCAATAGCCAATCCAGCAATGACCAAATGGTGAATCTTTTCTGGGTCAGTTTTGAACAAAATTGGACGTAATACTTTTTGATAAAACATAATTTACATTACATCTACCGGCTCGATAGACAACATTAATAGACAGTTTTCCAATACTTGTTTTGTAGCATCACACAACGCTAAACGTGCATTAATCAATACTTTGTTTTCATTATTCAAAACACTGTGCTTAGCATAAAAATTACTAAAGGCTTGAGCGACATCAAAGCTATATTTTGTTAAAACCGAAGGATTGTAATTATCAAATGACTTTTTCAATACTTCACCATATTCACCAAGCATCAATACCAATTCTTTTTCTTCAGACTCTTTGAGCAAACTAAAATCTATAGCGGACTTTTTTATTTTTACTTTACGCAACATACTATTGATACGAGCCACCATATATAAAATATATGGCCCAGTAAAACCTTCAAATTTAGTGGCCATGGCCGCATCAAAAACTATTGTTTTATTGGCTTCGTGTTTCAAAAATTCAAATTTAATGGCTGCTAATGCAATTTTTAGTGAACTGTCGGCTATTTTCTTTTTACTCCAATCTGAATGTCGCTTTGTTGTCTCTTCAAACACTTTAGAATAAACCAAATCACGAACATCATCATACAAAACTACCTTACCGGTTCGTGACGACATTTTTCCTTCTGGCAACATTACGAGACCATATCCAATATGAGTCATTTTATAATGGTAACCTGCTTTTTGTAATATTTTAAATAACTGTTTAAAATAAAAATTTTGTTCACTGCCAGTCAAAGTAATACTTTCGGAAATATTTTTATATTTTTTATTTTTAGCCACCGCCAAACCCAAATCACTAGTAAGATACAAGCCAGAACCATTACTTTTGCGCAACAAAGCAATATCCAAATTTTCTGTGGTTAAATCCAAAATAATCGCCCCACCCTCACCCACGGTCGCAATGTCTTTTTTTAATAGTTCGTCTACAATTTTTTGTCCATTATCTTTTACATCTTGTTCATAAAAAGTATATTCCAATTTTAAACCCAACTCCTTAAACGCTTTTTCAAAACCTTTGATACTCCATGTTCTAGTTTTTTTAAATAATGGCCAAATACTTTTATCGCGTGCTTCTATTTTTTTCTGCAATTCAAAAGATTCTTCTTTGAGTTCTGGATGCTCTTCTAAATATTTACTAGATTGCGCATAAATTTCACCGAGCCATTTTTGTTCCTGTCCTTTTGGTGGTTGTTCGCCTCTATGAAATTTTTGTAAACCCCAAAGACACTTAGCAACATGTGCTCCAAAATCATTGAGATAATTTATTCTATTAACCGACATGCCGTTTGCCGATAAAATATTTGTCAGTGCATTACCCAAACAAATATTGCGCAAATGACCAATATGAAGTTCTTTGTGAGTATTATTACTAGGGTATTCTACAATCACTTTTTTGCCATTTTGTGAATTGTTAAAACCGTATTTTTTACCTTGTTTTTGAATATCAGTAATTATTTGTTTAGCAATTTGGCCTGGGTTTAAATAAAAATTTACATAGGGACCAAAAGCTACCACCTTTTCCACTACGCTGTCATTCCCGTGCAAACGGGAATCTAATTGAACCACCAATTCTTTTGCACATTCCACGGGACTTTTTCCCTGTGTTTTACTGAGATCAAAACAACCAAACGCCAAATCCCCCATTTCTGGCTTTGGTACAGACGATAATTTGATATCACCTTTTACACCAGCGATTTGCAATGATTTTATAATAAATTCAGAAGCAGTCATAAAATAATTATTTAACTTTTACAAACCAGCGGCTACCTTTTTGCACAACATCGCCAGGTTTTATTTCAACATGTATGTTATCAATTCTAATATTATTTATTTTTACACCACCCTCTCTAATCACCCTTCTAGCTTCTGATGTAGTATTTACAACACCAGATTCAACTAATAATTCAATAATAAAACCTCTACTCAACTTTTTAAATTCAATTTCTGGCATCTCATCTGGCTGTTCTTTTTTACTAAAAGTAGTCACAAAATATTCTTGAGCTTTTTGTGCAGAATTTGCTCCCAAAAATGTTTTTACTATTTCTCCAGCCAAACGTAATTTAATATCACGCGGATTAATACCGTTTTTCATATCTGTCTCAATTTGTACGACTTCGTCCATTGGCAATTTAGTGCATAATTCAAAACCTTTTAAAATCATACTATCGGTCCAACTCATCACCTTTCCAAACATATCTTCAGGTGAATCGTCTAGCGCAATCATATTGCCTTCACTCTTACCCATTTTTTTGCCAGAACTATCAACCAATAGTTTTGTGGTCAAAACAAATTTTTCTTTATTTTTTAAATCTTTCATCAAATCACGTCCCGCCAACATATTATAAGTTTGATCATTACCACCAACTTCACCATCTACGTCCATAGCGACACTGTCATAAGCCTGCATCACAGGATACATAAACTCATGCAAAAATATTGGCTTATTTTCTTCTTTTCTTTTGGCAAACATATCGCGCTCCATCAGACGATCAACCGTAAAATGCGAAGTTAAATTTAAAATATCAGCAAAATTCATTTTAGAAAGCCACTGCCCATTGTATTTTAATTCTACTGGATTTTCTCCTTCAAAATTTAAAATTGTACTCGCTTGTTTTTGATAATTTTTACAATTTTCTAATACTTGTTCATGAGTCAGCTGAACGCGCGCCGAAGATTTATCAGTTGGATCACCTATCATTCCAGTGAAATCTCCAATTAACATTATCACCTTATGCCCCAGATCTTGAAACTGGCGTAATTTCATCATGGTGATAGCATGGCCTATGTGTAAAGTAGGCGCCGTTGGATCATAGCCAGTATAAAGAGTTAATTGCTGACCCTCTTTTAAACGTGCCTCCAAAAATTCCTTCTTTGGGTAAATATTTTCTACCCCGCGATCAAGTAACTCCTGAATTTTTTGTGTGTCGGTAATTGTCATAAATATATAATTTATTTTTGTTTTTGAGTAATTGGTAAACGTATTTCAAAAACTGTGCCATGTTCTAAATTTTGATCAAATTCAACTTCGTTCGCTTTTTCTGGTGTTGATCCATATTGAAAACGAACCAACCCATCTTCTTTTGCATATTTTGGTTTACTAACTACATACAGTTCGCCGCCAACAGAAGCTAGTCGTGTATCAAAATCAGCCAAACCAATTCCACTACTTCCTGTCCCAGACGCTCCTTCGTGGAATATGTAAATTTCTTTTTCTTCACCAGTCGTTTCGTCTTTTTCTGTATATCCTTTTTGTAAAAATTTTGATGGAATACCTTTTCCGTCATCTTGCACCCTCATCACAAACCAACCACCTTTAATACTCACAGATAAATTAATATGATCTGACTCTACTCGATCTTTTAGCGAATTTCTCAAAGCATTTAAAATAAAATTTCCTACTAAACCATCATTGCCAGCAATTTGTCTATCGCCTAATTCTTCTTTTATTTTGTCCCATTCCTCTAAGCCAACGGATTCAAATTCTTTGTATTTTATTTTTTTATAAGCGGAATCAGGTTCTTTCGAAAATAAAATTATTTTAGCCAATTCATCATTTGCGAAATAATTTATTGCCCCACCAATCGTCTCAATGTTTAATCCAGAATTATATTCAGGCACCACTTCAGTTTCAGATATAATGCGTAAAAGTATATCTTCCACACCCACCAAGCAACGATCCCATTTTATCAATACTCTATCCAAACTATCGACATCTATGTCTTGTCCGTTTTTAGCAAAATATAAAAATAAAGATAAATTAGCACGTACTGTTACAAAAATATTATCTAAATCATGTTTTAAGCGAGCGTCCGTTTTTTTATAATGCTTCAAAAAATCAAACAACCCAGTGGTTCGCTTCTGCCCAGAATCTTTGTCTTCAGCAAAACCTATTATTTTTTTAATTTTATTAGCATTATTTAACAATATTTTTTTTATTATCTCTTGTCCTTCCGGTTTGTTTAAATCGTTCTCTTTAACAACCTGCTTAATTTGCGGAAACATAGAATCATCCAGGCTGTGATCACTAAGAGAGTGTAGGACATCCAAAAATTCTTTCGCTCCACTTATTCTGTTTTCTTGCTCTCTCTTTGCTTCCATTTTTTTTGCTTCCAACTCTTGCACGTCTTGAGAAGTTTCACCACCAGACATAATATAAAATTATGATAATTAAAGCTGTATTTCAATCTTATCTAACTTAAGTTGTGCCTCTGCCAATTTCTGACGTTCTTTTTCAATAACAATAGGTGGTGCGTTTTTAACAAATTCTTCATTCGCCAATTTAGTTTCAATACCATTTATATATTTTGTTAAAGACTCAAATTCTTTTTGCAGGCGTTCTTTTTCTTTATCTAGATCGATCGCCCCAGCAAGTTCTACAAAAATCTCCATACCACCCTCAACAAAACTTGTGGCTGTTTTTGATTTTTGAGCTTTACCTACAATTTCTAATACTTCCAAACGTGCCAATGTTTTAATTACAATTGAATTCTCATTAATCAGTTTTATTTTTTCACCCGCACTAATAATTGCGTCCAATTTCTTAGCGGGTTCAATTTTATTGTCTGCTCGTAAAGTGCGGATACCAGTAATAATGTTTTTAATAATTTCAAATTCAGAAATATCTTCAGACACTTCTTCGGCCTTTGGCCACTTTGCTATCATCAACATTTCATCCTCATATATTTCTTGCCAGATTTGCTCTGTTACAAACGGTATAAATGGATGCCAGAGCTTCAAGATAGTATTCAGCAAATAATTCAAAATTACTTGTTTATCACCCTCAACTTTGGCGATCTCCACATACCAATCAGCAAAATCTGTCCAAGTAAAAGTTCGTAAATTTTCAACCGCCAAAGAAAAATCAGAACGATCTAAAAGTTTTTCCGTTTCCGCTTTTACTGTTTCTAATTTAGACAAAATCCATTTGTCAGACAATGTTTTGGCTTGAGGTTTTGAAATATTTTTATCAGCTTTTTCAATCTGTAAAAAGACATAACGAGAAATGTTCCAAAGCTTATTAACGAAATTGCGCGATCCCTCTATTTTTTCTTTATAAAAAGCTGAATCATTTCCAGGTGAAATACCTGATAACAAACTCAAACGCAATGCATCACATCCATATTCATTAATGGCATCAAGCGGGTCAATACCGTTATTGGCTGATTTAGAAAATTTCTTCCCATGTTCATCACGTAGCATACCGTGAATGTACACTTCTTTAAACGGTATAATATCGACAGTATAAGTGGTCATCAAAATCATTCTGGCCATCCAAAAGAAAATTATTTCATAGCCCATCTGCATCCAACTAGTTGGGTGATATGAGTTCACATCCTTAAGATCGTCAGGCCAACCTAAGGTCGAAAAAGTCCAAAGACCTGAACTAAACCAAGTATCCAAAGTATCTTCATCTTGTGACCAACCTTCGCCTTCAGGCGCTTTTAAATCACAATAAATCTCTTCGCCTTTATACCATACTGGCACGCGATGCCCCCACCAAATTTGGCGAGAAATACACCAATCACGAAGATTATCTATCCAATTTAAATAAACTTTTTCAAAACGCTCTGGAGTAATTTTAATTTTATGATTAATATCTCCATTATGACCTACGGTCACCGCTTCTTTCATCAAATCTTTAAGACTCTTATTTTTACTAGAAATAATTTTATTAACATCAACAAACCATTGGGTCAATGGTAAAGCTTCAACCACATCTCCAAAACGATCTGAAGTACCGACGTTATGTTTTATATCATCCTCTTTTATTAATAAATCATTTTCTTTTAACCATTCAACAAATTTTGTACGGGCTTCAATTACAGTTAATCCAACATAATTGTCACCAGCTGCAGCCAACATCTTTCCGTCTATTCCGATTACCGGAATTAAATCAATTGGAGTTCCTTGAGCTTTTTGTTTGATATACATTTCGTAATCAACCGCACTGTGAGCTGGTGTTACACCCAAAGCTCCAGTTCCAAACTCAAGTTCAACACCGTCATCGGCAATAATTTTTATATTCAATGGTTTTTGTGCCCCAACATCAACTACAAAAGTTTGGCCAATATATTTTTGGTAACGTTCGTCTTTTGGGTTCACAGCCACAGCAGTATCACCTAATTTAGTTTCAGGACGAGTAGAAGAAATAACTAGCGGAAAATCTTTAGAATATTTAAACGTATACATCTTAGCGACTCGCTCGATATGTACCAGTTCATCATCAGAACAAGTAGATTGTCCTTTGACCGACCAATTCACTACTCGATAACCACGATAAATCAAACCATGATCATACATTTTTTTAAAAACAATGTTTACCGCTAAACTACGTTTATCATCAAAAGTGTAAGCCAAACGAGACCAGTCACAGCTAGTTCCCATTTTTTTAATTTGATTTAAAATAGTAGCCTTGGAACTCTCGGCAAATTCACGAATGATATCTAATAATTTTTCACGGCCATATTCTTCGCGAGGATGAAGATGACCTTGTTTAATCAAATCTTTTTCAACTTTAGCTTGAGTAGCAACAGCGGCATGGTCTGTACCTGGTAATAATAGTGCTTTTTTACCTTTCATACGTTGATAACGCACCATTGTGTCCATCAAAGAATTTTCCAAAGCATGACCGAGATGTAAAACACCTGTCACGTTTGGTGGTGGAAAAAGGATAGAAAAAGGTTCACCGGATAAATTGTCTGGATTAAAAAAACCACTATCTTCCCAGCGTTTATAGATAGAATCTTCGTATTTTTTGGGTTCGTAGGTTTTTGGTAATTCTTTCATAATTTCTAGAATTGAGTTAAAAAAGAGGCACTCTTTTTTGCGAAACTCGACGAAATTTCAAGTTTCGCAGAAACTTATTAGATTTTTTAGCTTAACATAGCTTTTTATATTTTTTAATTGCCTTAATATTTTACCTAAATAGAGATAAAATTGCAAGTTGACAAGACCCTTGACAACCCTTTGTTTAACTGATAATATCACCAGTTACTTATGTTGAATGAAATCCAACAAATCAAACAGGAGATTGAAAACTGCAAACATGTTTTGGTAGTTTTCAATAACCACGAAAATACGGATGCTACCGCTTCGGCTTTGGCTCTTTTTTCGTTTTTAGAAAAAAATAACAAATCAGTGGACATTTCGTGTCCAAATTTTATACCATCTAAAAATCTTGGATTCCTATCAAACCTTAAAAAGGTTAAATCAGAGTTAGAACATTTACAAAAATTAATTATTAAAGTAGATGTATCTCACGCGAAAATAGAAAGCCTTAGTTATGATATCAAAGATAACTGGCTTTCTATTTATTTAACTCCAAAAAATGGATTACTTACAAAAGATGAATTACGCACCGCTCAGTCTGCCTACAAATATGATTTAATCATTACTTTGGGGACATCTGAGTTAGAATCATTAGGTCCTGCTTTTTTAAATAATACCGACCTATTTTATCGTACCAACATAATTAATATTGATTACCACGCCAATAACGAGCGTTACGGACAAATAAATTTTATTGATCTCAATGCAACTTCAGTAAGTGAATTGGTTTATCGATTGAGCAAACAGCTTTGGGAAACACACCTTGAAGAAAATAATGCCACTGCTTTGTTGACTGGGATGATCGCCGCTACTCACAGTTTCAAAACTACTAACGTTACTCCTCTCACTTTACAGGCCGCTAGTGAATTGATTAACCACGGAGCAAATCGCGAAAAAATTATTCAGAATTTATATCGCACTCGTAGTTTGTCTACTTTAAAACTTTGGGGTACCGCTTTATCCAAACTGAAAATAGAATCAAATAAACATTTTGCTTGGACCACTATTACTAAAGAAGAATTTATTAATTGTAATTCTAGCGAAGATGATTTACGCGACATAATTTCAGAATTGATCGGTAACTCACCTGAAATCGATATGATACTAATGCTTTATGAAAAAGAAAATGTATCAGGACAAAAAACTATTAACGGCATTTTACATTCTAAAAAAGGACAGGATACACGATTGATTTTGAAACCTCATAATCCAAGTGGTTCAAACGAACAATCGAAAATTGTCATGGAAAACATCTCCTTGTTAGATGCTGAAAAAACTCTTACCGAAGAAATAAAAAAATCCCTGAATTAATCAGGGATTTTTCAAATTTTTACATCTTTTTTACTATACCTTTATTTGCATCCACTTCTACCTTGTCGCCATTTTTAAATATTTTGGTAGCGTTTTTTGTGCCAATAACAGAAGGGATGTTTAATTCACGCGAAATTACGGCTGCGTGACATAGCATACCGCCCTCATCAGTCACTATTGCCAAGGCATGTTTTAGCCCTGAAACTAGAGCTGGCGTTGTCATTGGCGAAACAATAATCACACCTACCGGTACATCTTTAATTTGATCAATTCGTTTTAAAATAAATACTTTTCCAAAAACAAAACCGCTATTACCTACTTGACCGGAGACTAAAATATTTTTATCAGATGAATTTAAAATTTCATCTTTAAAAATGTAATCTCTATTTTTGTTTTTAAAATCAACGAATGTTGTGCTATCAAAATGGCCATTGGAATCTATAATAAATTTATTATATCTTTCTTTTAATTGTGAAATCGTGACTCCACCATTAAATTCTGTTTGTCGAATATATGTAGTATAAGGAAAATATTCTGGAAATAAATGTGCCAAACTTTTTCTTATCAACAAATCATTACTGGCAAAAAATGTGTCGACTGATCTTAATTTTTCCGCCTTTTCTTTAATTGATTTTTCTACCCTATCATCAGAGCCAAGATACAAAATAATAATATCTTCAGCCATTAGTGTTTCAACCCTATTAATAAAAACTAACAATTCGGCTTTAGTTTCAAAATATGGTTTAGACCATAATAATTTTAATTTTTCTACTTCCTGTTCAAAATTTATTAATTTTTTTAATAGATTATCTGTTTTTTCAAATGATTTTTTTATTAATTTATCAATTATAAAATTAATTGCATGCTCATTTTCCCATATTTCTATCACCCCATCATTGATGTAATCAATACCGATGACGGGAAAATGAATTAAACAATCATTCTTTAAATTTTCTTCAATAATTTCACCTAATTTTTTGAACCACATTTCCTGAATAATCAAGGTAGTATCACGAGTATAATTTTTGACAAAAGTAATTTTTTTACTCATATTCAAAACTATAGCAATTTTAAATCAATGGCGTGCCAGTCATTTCTGCTGGCTGTTCAATACCCATCAGACTCAAAACTGTCGGTGCTACATCTGCCAATACTCCAACCGGTGGCATCAAACTTAAATCGCCTTCTGGAGGATCGCCCGCTGGTCCAGCTTGACCTTCAAAATCTTTTCCAATGACCAAAAATGGCACGGGGTTTGTAGAGTGTTCTTTGTCCATTTCACCAGTTTGTAAATTTAATACTTCTTCAGCGTTGCCATGATCAGCAGTTACTACGACCACTCCACCTTTAGCCAAAGTGTGTTGAACAACTTCGCCAAAAGCTTTGTCCGCCGCTTCACATCCTTTTATGGTCGCAGCGATATCACCGGTATGACCAACCATATCAGCGTTAGCAAAATTTAAAACTACAAAATCATATTTACCACTGTCGATGGCTTTGGTAGCTTCTTTGGCGACTAATGCCGCTGACATCTCGGGAGCTTCAACATAGGATGACACTTTTGGTGATGGCACTATCATTCTATCTTCTCCAGCAAACGGCTCTTCGACAGTACCGTTTAAGAAAAAAGTGATATGGGCATACTTTTCAGTTTCAGCAACATGAAATTGTTTCTTCCCTGCTTTACTGATAGTTTCAGCCAAAGAATTATGTACTACAATTGGCGGATAAGCTACCACAGCTGGTAAATCTTTTTCATATTCAGTCATTGTTACAAAATATAAATTTTTAATATATTCACGCTCGAATTTATTGAAACCAGGCAATACAAATGCTTTAGTCAATTCACGGGCACGATCTGGACGGAAGTTAAAAAATATCACTGCATCATTTTCTTTGATGGTCGCTACTGGCTTTCCATCTTTTGTAATTACGGTCGGCGCAAACTCTTCGTCATAATTTTTTATTGCGTATGATTCCTCAATAATTTTAAGTGGGTCTTCACCATTTCTATCTGCCTTGCCCAATGCCATTGCTTGATAAGCTTTTTCACAACGATCCCAACGATTATCTCTATCCAATGCAAAAAAACGTCCAGACAAAGAAGCGAGTTGTCCGGTCTTGAGTACTTTCATTTTTTCCAACAAATCAGTAACAAAATTCTTTCCAGAATTATACAAAGCATCACGACCATCCATGATGCCGTGTACAAAAACATTGTCTCCCAATTTGTTTTGAGCACAAAAATCTAATAGTCCATACAAATGAGTGTCACTAGCATGAACATTACCAATACCCAACAACCCAACGAGATGCAATTTACTTTTGTATTTTTTTATATGTTCTACGGCGCCCAAAAAAGCGGGATTCTTTGCAAACTCACCATTGCTAATTTCGCTATTGATACGTGGACATGATTGATAATAAACCCGGCCCGCCCCAATATTTAAATGGCCAACTTCAGAATTACCCATTTCACCAAATGACAAGCCAACTTCATTTCCAGAAGCAAATACCGTCATGACAGGATAGTTTTTTATATAATTTTGAAAATTTGTCATTTTGGCATGCGTAACCGCATTGCCATCAGAAGACGGAGCTACGCCCAAACCATCAAAAATTGCTAATGTAACTAATTTATAAGACATACTATATCAATGATTTACCAGTCATTTCTTTTGGTTTTTTAATTCCCATCATTCTTAATATGGTGGGAGCCACATCGGCAAGTTTTCCTAATTTACGAATTTTTTTTGCTTTAGAACCAACTACAATACAAGGTACTGGATTCAAAGAATGCTCCGTGTCAATTCCACCAGTTCGAATATTTAACATTTCTTCGATGTTACCATGGTCGGCAGTGATTATACCTTGACCCTTATTTACTGTCAAAGCTTGGACAATTCTACCTAGTTGCAAATCAATTGATTTAACCGCTTCTTGGGCGGCCTTAAAATTTCCAGTATGACCAACCATATCCGCATTAGCAAAATTACAAGTTATGAACTCATACTTTCCAGAATTTATTGCGTCAACTACTTTATCGCCCACTCCTTTGGCGTTCATCTCTGGAATATTTTCATAATTTTCCGCTGTCGGTGTTGGTATCTTTACCCAATCTTCATCACAAAAATGTTGAGCATAACCACCATTAAAAAAATAGGTTACGTGCGCAAATTTTTCTGATTCTGCAACATATAATTGTTTTCTTGGACACAAAAATTGTACTAGACTATTGTCTACATCGCGACTTGGAAATGCCGTTAGTACACCAGGTAAATCTGGTCCAAAATCGGTCAGAGCAACAAAACGAATGTTTTTTGGTACGCGTGTACGTTTAAAAGCACCAGGATTAACTTTTTCAAAATCTTTTTGTACAATAGATTTAGTTATTTCACGTGCCCGATCACTTCGCAAATTAAAAAAAATAACTGAATCATTGTCTTTTATTACCGCCACTGGTTTTTTATTTTCCAATATTATTGTTGGATATATAAATTCATCTGTCTCTCCACGATTATAAGCTTTGAGCAAGGCATCTTCTGCTCCATTGGCAGTTTGACCTTTTCCCAGTACCAATGCCTCATAAGCATATTTTGTACGCTTCCAATTTTTATTTCTATCCATTGCAAACAAGCGCCCCATCATTGTAGCAATTTTTTCATTTCCATATAAATGAGTCCTTAAATTTTCTAAATGTCGCACGGCATCATGTTGAGCGGAATCACGACCATCTGTAAATAAGTGCAGATAAACATTAGTAATTTTTTCTCGATGTAACAAATCTAAAAGCGCATAG
>Ga0208246_1001332_pt1 | contig 14136 bp, 8 predicted proteins | sample RifOxyD2_FD_184039 | JGI IMG/M metagenome (GOLD analysis project Ga0208246, IMG submission 184039) | Soil microbial communities from Rifle, Colorado - Rifle Oxygen_injection D2 (SPAdes) | ecosystem: Environmental > Terrestrial > Deep subsurface > Rock core/Sediment | place: Rifle, Colorado... | reverse complement strand
GGTGGTCTGGGTCAGGAAAGCGCCCGGTATTAAGGCCTAGGGCGTGGGTGTTAAATTTGTGTCGATGGAGCAAACAAACATTGATAAGTTAAAATTATTACTTGTTAACACCAATCTGAATAAAACCAAGATTTCCGATAGCGTGCATCTGAAAAGAATCGGCAAATTATAATAACCGATTCATAGGCTACCTGAAAGGAAGCGGAATATGCCGGACTCGAAAATATTTGACGAGAAATGCCAGCAAGTAAAAGAGCGCCCAAAAGAACCGGAAGCGATTAAAAAATCCGCAGATGCCGCTCTTGAATACGCCGAAAGCATCATTAACACGGTGCGCGAGCCGTTAATCGCCCTGGACCAGGATTTACGGGTGGTTTCTGTCAGCCGGTCATTTTATGAAGTCTTTAAGGTGAACCCCGAAGAAACCGTGGGACAGCTTATCTATGACCTGGGCAATAAACAGTGGAATATTCCCAAGCTGAGGGAGTTGCTGGAAACCATCCTGCCCCAAAAGGCCACTTTTGATAACTATGAGGTGGAACACAATTTTGCCACGATTGGCCGGCGCATCATGCTGCTGAATGCCCGGCAGATTCAAAGAGTGCTGGGTAAGGAACGAATCATTCTGCTGGCTATCGAGGATGTTACTGAGCGCCGGGAGATAGAAAAGGGTCTGGAAAAAGCGCGGGTGAAATTAGAAGAAGTGTCCATTGAATTAAAGCGCACCAGCCGGGTGAAGTCCGAGTTCTTGGCGAATATGTCGCATGAACTGCGGACGCCGCTCAATTCCATTATCGGTTTCTCCGAAGTGTTGTATGACGAGACCTTTGGCAAGCTTGGCGAAAAGCAGAAGGAGTATGTTAACTATGTGTTAGTAAGCGGGAAACATCTTCTTTTACTGATAAATGATGTGCTGGATATGGCCAAGGTCGAGGCCGGAAAAATGGAACTGTCTATTTCTTCTTTATCGCTGAAAAATATACTTGAGGATGCTTTGATATTGATAAAAGGGATGGCTCTTAAAAAGAAGATTACGCTGGCTCTTAAAATAGACGAAAATATCGGCCAAATCGAAGCCGACGAACGCAAGCTTAAAGAGGTGCTCTATAACCTGTTTTCCAATGCAATAAAATTCACTCTGCCTGAAGGGAAGGTGGGAATCACGGCCCAAATAATCGGCTCCGAGATTGAAATAGCTGTAACTGATACGGGCATCGGCATTGCGCCGGAAAATATCAGCCGGGTTTTCGAAGCGTTTACCCGCATCGAAAATCCATACAGCAAAGCCATTGAAGGAACCGGGTTAGGCCTGGGTCTTTCAAAGAAACTGGTTGAACTGCATGGCGGGAAAATTCGGATTGAATCCAACGGATTAAACACCGGAACGGTTGTAAAGTTTACTTTGCCGATTAAGGCAAGAAAGGATGTATAAAATGAAGAAAAGAGTGCTGATTGTAGAAGATGACGAAAGAAATCTCGCGCTGGAAAAAGACCTCTTGGAGGTGGCCGGGTTTGAAGTGTTTACGGCGGTTAATGGCCAAGACGGGATTAGCATTGCCCGGAAAGAAAAACCGGATGTCATATTGATGGATGTGCGGCTGCCGGATATGCTCGGCACTGAAGCCGCCGAAAAATTGCGGGCCGACGACGCCACCTGTGATATCCCGATTATCTTTGTAACTGCTTCTGTCATCGGAGATGAAATGAAACTGATTACGGCTTTAAGAATCAGCGGATACATAAGCAAGCCGATAGATACGCGCACCTTTGCGGAAGATGTCGAAAGATTTATGAATGTCAGGAGATGTATAAAATGAAAGATAAACCGATAATCTTAGTGGTAGACGATGAGCCCAAAAACAGGGAACTTATCAGGGCGCACCTGATGCCCCATCATTATAAAATAATAGGCGCTGTTGACGGGGAAGACGCTATTAATAAGACCAAGGAATTTGCTCCGGACCTGATTCTGCTGGATGTCATGATGCCCAATAAAAACGGCTTCGAAGTCTGCAGAATATTAAAAGCCAGATTGGAAACTTTATTTGTTCCCATAATAATGGTTACCGCGTTAAGCGGGCGGGAAGACAGGATAAAAGGGATAGAGGCCGGCGCCGATGATTTTTTAAGCAAGCCGATAAACGCGCAGGAACTGGTCGCCCGGGTGAAATCATTATTACGGATTAAAACACAGCGCGATGAAATCACGCGGACCAACCGCAAGTTAGCTGAAGCGCAGAATGCGTCATTATTGCGGATTAAAACACAGCGCGATGAAATTGAGCTGGCTAACCGCCAAATGACCGATTTAGCGGCTCAACTGGAACCCCATAACCGCGAGGTGACCCTGTTAAGCGAGATGAGCGAGCAACTCCACATCTGCCTGACGACTGAAGAGGCCTCTAGCGTCATAAAACAGTTCGTAATCAAATTATTCCCGAATGAATCCGGCGTGCTTTATATTATCAACGACTCCAGGAATTTTCTTGAAGCCATGGTGACCTGGGGTGAACTGGCGATTGAGCCCGTGTTCTCGCCGGATGATTGCTGGGCGCTTAGGCGCGGGCAGATAAACATGGTCGGCGCCTCCCACTCCGGGGTATTATGCTTGGAATGTGTCGTACCGGAGATATTTAGTTACTATATGTGCCTGCCCATGATGGCCCAAGGCGAAACCGTCGGAATCCTGAATATCCGCCATGTCAAAAATCCAGCTAATAATGACCAAGCCCGCTACTTTGAAGCCCAAAAACAGCTGGCGACCACGGTTGCCGAACACATTGCGTCAGCCCTGGCTAACCTAAGATTGCGCCAAAAACTCCGCGAGCAATCAATCCGGGACCCGCTCACCGGATTGTTTAACCGCCGGTATATGGAAGAGTTCATGAAGCGCGAACTCCATCGGGCCAAACGCAGTAATGCGCCTCTCGGTATCATTCTTTTTGATATTGACAACTTTAAGATATTTAACGATACCGCGGGCCACGATGCCGGCGACAAGGTCCTCCAGGCCCTGGCCGCTCTGATGAAGTCCCAAATCCGGGAGGAAGATATTGCCTGCCGGTTCGGCGGCGAGGAATTCATACTCATCCTGCCGGAAATGCCGCTGGATAAAATCAAAGAACGGGCCGAAGACCTGCGCAGTCAGGCCCAGGCGCTGGTTCTGACCCACAAGGATAAGCCGCTCGGCCCGATTACCATTTCGCTGGGCGTATCTATTTTCCCCCTGAACGGCGCTACGGCCGAGGTCCTTATCAAGTCCGCTGACCAAGCCATGTACCGCGCCAAACAGTCCGGTAAAAACCGGGTAGTGGTCAGCGATATTGCGGAACCGTCCAAAACCAACGGCAAGATATTAAAGCCTGAGGAAGTCAGGGAACATCTATAAACAAGCGTTTTAGTTATGAAAAAATATAAGTGGCTGGCAAAAATGGGCGGATTCCTGGGGAAGTAAATTAGCCGTAAATAATTAAATCCCCCTTTCATCCCCCTTTGCAAAAGGGGGATTGAAGGGGATTTTTATTCCCCTCTATTAAGAGGGGGAGGGGTGTGTCGTCTACATTATATAACCAAGTATGTAGATGACTAACTCAGTGGAACTGTTTCCGTTTACGTAGGCTTGCCATAACAGAGTCCTATCGGCCGCCACCGGCATCAGCACCGATGCCCCGTTAGATATTCCGGGCGCGTTAACCGGCGGAGCCATGACTTGCAGAGCATACTCCGCGCCCAACTGCCTGAAGATGTATGCCATCATCCCGCCATCGGTATAACCCTGATTGATACATGCGATAGAGACAATCACGCCTTTGGTGCCTACCGGGATGATTGACGAGAGGTCAACGCTGGCCGGTTGGGTAGTGGCGATGATTCCGCCTTGGTCCAGTGCCGTAGCCGGAACCGGAAGCATGGTCAAGGTATCGCCTCCGCCGCCCGGAACAAACGACAGTTTTTCCGGCGTGACCGCGCCATCCTGTATTTTCTCAGTTATTACACTGTCTACTGCCAACTGACTACTGCCTACTGCCGAAGATGCAATCTTCGGCCCGGTCACTTGCCCGTCACCGATTTCATCGGTAGTAACCGGCGGGGTCAGCGGCCGTGCCTCGGCTCCCGGGGTTACCCATTTGAACCACCACTGATTACCCTGGGACAAGTCAGCCACTGGTATCTGTCCTTCGGTTGCCGGCGCGCCTGAAATGGTCTTGATAGACCTGGGCTCGAGCGACTGTGACGCGATTTCCGAATAGCCTACCGCGTTAGGCGCAATCTCGGATGAGCCGACCGCATTGGCCGCGATTTTGGATGCGGTTATGGTATTAGCCGCTATCTTGACGTTAGTTATTGCGCCGTCCACCAAATCCTCGGTCCGGACGCTCTGGTCGGCCACCTTATCTCTAGTAATCGCCCCGTTGGCAATCTTCTCCGTGGTGATTGCGCCGGCCACAATCTTGCCTGAGGTTATTGACCCGTCTGCAATCTTTTCGTTGGTTACGCTGGCCGATTGCAACTTATCATTGGTTACCGCCTTACTGGCTATCTTGACGGTGGTAACAGAACCGTCCACCAATTCATCGGTTCCGACCACGCCATCAGCAATCTTGCGCCTGGTGACTACGCCGTCCTTGATATGTTTTTCCTCAATAGCATCGCTGGCTATCTTATCACCCGTGACCGATTGCGGGCTTAAGTGCTTTGTTTTGATTTCGTTGAGTCGGTCGTATAAAATCCTTGCCATAAAATTCTACTCCTTTAGCGTTCCCGAACCTATGGTCCGGGCAGACGCATAATCTTTTCCGGCCGTAGCGATAGAACGATTGGTTCTGGCATCGCCGGCCGTATTTGTTTAGTGCTTCACATTGTTTCATAATGCTTTATTCCGTTTAAATCCCCCTTCCCCTAATCCCCCTCATCTCCCCCTTTGCAAAAGGGGGATAAAGGGGGATTTAAGGGTTGGGGAGAGGGTGTTTCCAGTTTACGCCGTGTAAACCTGTGTTTCCAGTTTCAATTGCCCATCCTCCACAAACCATACACAGTATGATTTATCAGGGGTAACGGCGAAGACCCAATCCGCGGCTTTAACCGGGTCAGACAACTTCTCCATCAAATCCTTGATTCTGGTATTGTGCCTGATAAGCATTGCCGGATCATAGCCGGATTCGGAAATAATCACGCCGGTCTGGATAAGCATCTGGGTTATAGCCGCCCTTAGGGTAGCCCTGAGTCCGTCTGCGGCGATGTCATAAGGACCTCCGGCCAGAACCTGAGAACCGTCCGGCACTCTCTGTAATGCCTGGATATCGCCGGTCAGCCAATAGCCCATTACTGAAGCCACCTGTCTGCCCCGGGCGCGCGAACCGGTAAACCTCAATGTGGTCTTAGCCGCCTGTTCGTCCCAGTTGGATTGTTTTGCCTCAACCGCATCCTTAAACCGCTTGGCATAGATGCCGTCCACCTCTGCGAACTGGTAATCCAGGCCATCGTTATACTTATTATATGCCCCGAGCATCTTATTGCGTTGGAGGGCATAGATATCCTCGGCGTTACGGTCGCCCTGGGTGGAGCCGGGAAAACTGACCGTGGCCTTAAACTTATCAGCCGCGGGAGTTGCCACTATCTGGGCATAGGCGCCTTCATCAGGCAACCGGACCTTACGGCGGTTGTTAATGATTTCCGCGCTGTTGGACAGATTAGTCACCCGTTTCTCGGACATATCCGAGTTTGGGGTGATAATCGCCGCCACCGGAACCAGTATTTTAGTGTGTATCATTAGTTTAATCTCTCTTAGTCGCTGTTAAACTTCAGTTGTTACAGCGACTTAGACCCCGCAGAATTGCGGGGCCTTCATTGTTATCGGCCCAGAGGGGCTATCGCGTCTTATCGGCCCTATTCAAGCCCCGCACATAAATTATGTGCGGGGAAGCCTGACGCTCATAATAGCCCCAGCCGGACTGGTTAGTTTTTACCACAAAGCAACAACCTGTCATTCCCGCGAAAGCGGGAATCCAGATGTCTCTGTGATTTATTTGTTAATCCTCTTTTGGAGCAGGTCTAAGACAACCACAACGATTACCTTAATAACCTTTCTCCAGAAATCAGACATTAAGCGAAACATAATCTAACCTTTCTGGACCGCCCGGAATTGCCGGGTGGTCTATGTTCTCTGGTTATATAGACAAGTGAAAGGGAGAAAGGTTACAGGAAAAAGTGAAATCTAAGTAAATGAATTTATTTATCGAGACGAATTACAGGTGGATAATTATAATAAAATCCCCTCTATTAAGAGGGGCAGGGGGCGTGTTATCTTCGTGTCCGTTGTAGCGAAAAATCAATTAACCAGTAGCTTAAAATCAGGGTCATCCCAAAGTATCTTGAAATCCTCATCCCCGTCTTTCCTTGCCCTGTCTTTAAGAGTTTTGTCAAATTTTATTGCCTTAGTTAAATTCTTTAGAGCTTCTATATTTTTACCCTGCCTGGCATATATGCAAGCCTTATTATAGAATCCGCCTCCGTCTTTCGGATTAATTTCCAAAACTTTGTTACAAACAATTAATGCCTCTTTTAATCTATCCAACAAAATTAGTGTCGAACTTTTGTTATATAATGCCTTTTTGTATTTCGGGTCAATCTTGAGTGCTTGGTCATAGGCATCTAACGCTTCCTGGTGCCTCTTTAAATTCCCTAAGGTAACACCTTTGTTATATAATGCCATTATATCTTTTGGGTCAATCTTAAGTGCCTTTTCATAGGCGATAAGTGCCTCTTTATATCTGCCTATTTCATCTAAAGTAAAACCTATGTTAACCCATGCTTCCTTGTATTTCGGGTCAATCTTAAGTGTCTTATTATAAGCGATTAATGCCTCTTTATGCCTGCTAAGTTCCCCCAAGGCTATGCCTTTATTGTACCACGTTATTCCGTTTTTTTGATTAATCTCTAATATTCTATTAAATAATACTAAGGCTTCTTTATATCTACCTACCTTCCCAAGAGTAATTCCTTTATTCCCTAATACATCTTCGTCTTTTGGGTCAATCCTAAGTGCCTTATTATAGGCAGTTAACGCCTCTTTATATCTGCTAAGTTTCCCCAAAGCATTACCTTTGTTATACCATGCTATCTTGTCTTTCGGATCAATCTTTAATATCTTATTAAATAATACTAACGCCTCTTTATATCTCTCTGACTGTTCAAAGATAATTCCTTTGTTTCCTAATGCTTCCTTGTATCTCGGGTCAATCCTTAGCGCCTTATTATAGACAGTTAATGCCTCTTTGTATTTACCAAGTTCCTCTAAAACAATACCTTTGTTGTACCACGCTTCCTTGTCTTTCGGATCAATCTTTAATACCATATTAAATAATACCAATGCTTCTTTATATCGACCTGTTTTTCCAAAGATAATCCCTTTATTTCCTAATGCACTTTCGTATTTTGGGTCAAGTTTGAGTGTCTTATTATAAGCGATTAATGCCTCTTTATATTTGCCTAATTCATCTAAGATAAGACCTTTACGGTACCATGCTATCTTGTCTTTCGGGTCAATCTTTAATATCTTATTAAATAATACTAATGCCTCTTTATATCTCCCTGACTGTTCAAAGATAATCCCTTTGTTTCCTAATGCTTTCTTGTATATCGGGTCAATCCTTAACGCCTTATTATAGGCAGTTAATGCCTCTTTATACCTACCCAATTCATCTAAAGTAAAACCTATGTTAAACCAGGCATCCTTGTATCTCGGGTCAATCTTTAGCGCCTTATTATAGGCGATTAATTCTTCTTTATGTCTGCCGAGTTCCCCTAATATTACACCCTGGTTATACAATACCATTGTATTTTCTGGATCGAGTTTGAGTGCCTTTTCATAGGCGATTAATTCTTCTTTATGTCTGCCGAGTTCCCCTAATATTACACCCTTGTTATACCACGCCATTGTATTTTCTGGATCAAGTTTGAGTGCCTTTTCATAGGCGATTAATTCTTCTTTATGTCTGCCGAGTTCCCCTAAAATATCGCCTTTTTTAAACCATACTTCTTTCAGTGTCGGATCACATTTTAATACTGCATCATATGCTTTTAAAACATTTTTATACTTGCTTGGTATTCCTATCAGGTAATCCTTTTTACGGTGCGCAGATTTTTTCGATAACGACTTTGGTTGGGAGCCCTTATGATATTTAAACGATTCAGTATGTTCTGACGACTGGGGCGTACCAGATGTAACGAATGTCACTGGACCATAAAATATTTGCGTTCCAGAAGATTGTCCAATTTGCGTAGCGGGAGAGTGAACGGGCCTTGATATTTGCTGAAATGTATTCCCTCTAATAATACTTGGCGAACTCCTCAAGGATTTATTTTGTGTCTTTAATCCAAGATTGGCGATTAATTCCTTCCTTGTTTCTGCAAATACGATATGCTTCTCACCATTTTTTATCCCGATACAAACAGGGCGATCAATTCCCACTTTTTTGCCACCTGTTTTTATTATTTTATCAATTCTATCGAAAACCGAGATAGCCGCTTTTTTAATATCATTATTATTTATCCTATACCCAAAAACTTTACTCCAACCACTACCAATAGCAACACAGTAATTTTGAATGGGGTGAGGCTGTATTTTTAATACACCAATGCTACTCTCATTAACACTTATTTCTAAAATCGGAGTATCTTTCCTGTTCTCTACTATTAAAACTCCTGCATATTCATTATATCTCTGTAATAACTTTTCTAATTTTTTGCGTAATGGACCATGATCCTTTAATTGATGAAGCGTCAATTTATAGTATTGATTCAGGTATTGCTTTAAGTCGTTATATAATCTATCATTATTGTAAGAAAAACCCATTAGCTTATCTTGCCCTAACTCTTCAATCTTAGAAGAACTTATTTGCATCGCGATTGATTTACCTGATTGCTTAGCTGTAAGACAACCATCTGCGCCTAAGATAACCCCATCAGGGCATTTAAGAGCAACTATAAGCGTCATTTCTTATTTCCTTTTTTAGGTTTATGGAATGCCCCTTTTGATGATGCGGCATAGCGAATCTGTCCCATTCTTTGAATTGGCTCTATTTTCCTTACCTCTGGCTTTTTTTCCTGTAATTTATGCAGTTCAGATTTTATATTGTCAATATCCTGCTTGCTTAATTTGGGTATTTTATTGAATCTGCCCTGACCTGCCAATAACGACATATAACTGGCGATTAGATATTCTCTCAGGAGTAGTTTATTCACAGATGTCTTGCCCGCTACCTCTTTAAAGTAGGCATCAACAGAAACATTTTCGCCTGCCAGATACCGGTCTTCAAAGGCAGAGACCAATCTGAAAATCTCTTCCTGCTCCGGAGTTAGGGGAATGTTTTTCATATTCATATTCTACTCCCTTCTAATTGATTGTCAATAGTTTATTATAAATTCGGACGAAATTTGCTTATTGTCTGCCGCACCTTGCCGTGCAGTCTGAAAAAACAGACCTTAATGGTATTTAATGGCTTTCCCAGTGTTTTAGCGATTTCCTCGTATTTTAACCCCTGAACATAATGCAAGGCATATAGAACTTGCTCGTCTTTGGATAATTCTTCAATTGCCTGATGGACTTGCCTTATCTGTTCGTTTTTATCAGCTTCCTGCAAAGGTGTTGCCGTATCCGAAGCAAAGGTTTCCCCGCGCGTGGTTTCATTACTGCCTTTTGTCTTTATTGGCTCATCAAGCGATACCTGCTTCACCTTTTTTCGCCTTTTGATTTCGTTCAGGGCTTGATTCCTGGCCGCGGTAAAAAGGTAGCGCAAAAATTCCTTCTCAGTATTGCCCGTGAAACTTCTGATTCGCTTAAATGAGCGAAGAAATGTTTCCTGGCAGATATCCCTGGCCATTTCCTTGTTATTTACAATTTTGAATACCGTGCCGTTAATAATATCCGCATAACCTTCTACCAATTCGTCCCATTCATCCCTATTGCCTGCTTTAATTTTATTTATATCCATATCTTCTTTCCTTGTTGTACAAGTTATCAATTCAGTTCATAGATATAAAGACAATTATATCAAGAAAAGGTTACACGAAATCCACGAATTATTTTTGTTTAAGCACAAAATCGGCCCCTAACCATATCCTTGTCTTGGCAAACGGACACTGTCCTTTTGGCCAGGCCATATCCTTCTGATAATAAAACAATAGCCATCAGATGCCAAGCGAACACTGTCCGGAAAGCAAGCGGACACTGTTCAGAAAATAAGCCGACACTGTCGGGCTGGCAAGACAATAGCCATCAGATACAATCCGGAGACCGTCCGGCTGACAAGACAATAGCCATCAGAAAACAAGCCGATAGCCATCAGATAACACCAAGGCAGTATTCGTTTGGTAGAATAATAGCCATCGTAAATGCAAAGAACGCTCGGCGTGTGGAGAAACCACTACCCCCTATACCCTACCCCCCACCCCCCTTGACGGGAAATGGGATAAGTGCAGATAAATCAAAGAGTAGCGTCAAAAACCGTCTAAAATCGGTTGCATAAATTAAGTTTTACGAAACTCCATCCCCTCCCCCTAAATTCATGCACAAGTTCTTGTGCAAAAACACCAAGTGCCACCCATTTCATAAAAACACGCCTTAACCGGACAGGTAAATTAATGATTTTGCACTTTCCTTAACGCTAATATTATAATAATGTTATATCAAGACACACCATATTTTCATCGCCCAATCACCCAAATTGGCACGCTATTTGCATATACTACTTATTATGGGTACGAAATATCATAAGAACGGCAAGAATGGCCGGTTAACCGCCCAGGAACGCCGGCTGGTAAACCGCCGCCTTAAGGTGATAAAACTAGCCAAGAAACTGGGCAGTGTTTCAGATGCCTGCCGGATATGCCGCATGAATCGTTCCTTGTTCTACAGGTACAAGAGACGCTATGAGAAATACGGCATGAAAGGACTCAGAAACCTGCCGACCACCCCGCATCACAGCCCACGGTCTGTCAAGCCGGAGGTAAAACACAAGATATTATTTCTGGCAATGAAGAATACCCAATGCGGCTGTCGTCCCATAGCAGATATGATTGCTTCGCAAGGACATCCTATTTCGCACGAGACCGTCAGGAATTACCTCAAGGAAAAGGGATTAAATACCATTGCCGAAAGGCAGATCTTGGCATCCCAAAGACAGGATAAACTCATTTTCATATAAATGGAATTGTATATAATGTCTCTTGGCACAATTTGCTCTGGGTTTCGGGAAAAACTTGACAGATAATATCAGCGTAGGTATTATCCGATTACTTTTCAATATAGATTCTTGTTTGTCGTAATATTCTGAGGCAGAGAGAGGGATTGCTGATGAATTATTCGCCGGCTCAAGCGATTGCTGATTTTCACACGGCTTACCTATTTCGTCCAATATCTATTAATAATCACAATGGTATCATTATCCCTATAATAACATAGAAAGAGAGGTGTCTATGCCACACGCAATCAATACCCGTCGCGCCAATAGTGATAAATGTCACACTGTACTTTCTGAGGCAATGAAATTCATCCTGCCTCTACTATTAATAATACTCAGTCCGGTTATCGCCTCGGCCGACCCGATTACCATCACCACCGCGTCCCTGCCCAACGGGCAGGTCAATTCCTATTATAACACCCAGGTAAACGCCTCCAACGGCACGCTCTTTGACTGCTGGGGTTATGATGAATACGAACCGCCTTACATCGGCTCAGGATATGTTTGGGACATAACCGCCGGTAGCCTGCCGCCCGGAGTAAGCCTGACCACGACCAATGGCGGACCCGGCGGCTGGTGGGACCAGGCCGATAATTATTATACCTCATTATATCCGGGACAGGCGCGTTTTATCGGCACGGCCACCCAGGCCGGCACATACAACTTCACCTTAAGGGCCAAGGGTTATCCAAACGACCCGGTTACGAGAGAGTTCAGCATTGTCATCAACGGCCAGCCCTTAAACATTACGACTACTTCAATGCCGGACGGCCAGGTGAATTATTCATATACCAAGACCTTAACGGCCATAGGCGGCGCCACGCCTTATGCCTGGTCTATTTATTCCGGCTCTCTGCCGGCCGGACTGGATATAATTTCATCCACCGGAGTCATCACTGGCACACCCACAACCAACGGCACAACCAACGTTACTTTTAAGGTCGTTTCCAACGACAGCCAGGAAGACACACAGGCATTAAGCATCTATATTGCCTCGGCATTATCAATTACCACCGTCACATTGCCATCGGCCACCTTAAGTAGCACTTATAATACTACTATTAATAGTAGCGGCGGCATTCTCTTTGACTGCTGGGGTTATGACGAATACGAACCGCCTTACATCGGCTCAGGATATCGCGCCAGCATCGTCAGCGGTTCTCTGCCGGCCGGGCTTAGCTTATCCTCGACCAACGGCGGCCCCGGCGGCTGGTGGGACCAGGCCGATAATTATTATACCTCATTATATCCGGGACAGGCAAAACTAATCGGCACGGCTACCCAATATGGCACATTCCCCTTTACCCTGCAGATACAGGATTATCTCGGAGTCATTGTAACCAGGGAATACAGTTTGAGCGTTACAATTCCCCAACTCAATATCACCACGACATCCCTGCCCGAAGGCGAAAAGGATTATCCTTACAGCGCTACTATTAATTACACCGGCGGCTTGCCCCCTTATAATTGGTCAGTCATCTCCGGCTCTCTACCGGCCGGTCTGGGCCTGGGTTCACCGCTGATTACCGGCACCGGCACGGTCACCGGCACGAGCTATTTCACGCTCCAGGTCACTTCATACGACCAACAGACCGCCACCAGGAATCTGTCCATCTATTTAGCGCCCCGCTGTGCGCTCACCACCCAAAGCCCTCTGTCTTCAATAATCATAAGCCAGAGTTATAATACTATCCTCAACGCCGCTGGCGGCATACTCTATGACTGCTGGGGTTATGACGAATACGAACCGCCTTACATCTGCTCGGGCTACCGCTTCAGCTTAATCAGCGGCTCGTGGCCCACCGGAATCAGTATGGTATCAACCAACGGCGGACCCGGCGGCTGGTGGGACCAAGGCGATACTTTTTATGCCAACGAGGTATATCCGGGACTGCCCAAACTCATCGGCACGCCGACCGTTACCGGCGTTTACAATGCCGTGCTCCAATTGACGGACTATCTGGGCGCCCAGTCAACCGTCAATTATTCGCTCACCGTCAACTATGATTTCAAGGTCGATACCCAGACCGTTGCGCATCCCCACAAGGATGTGCCGTTTTATTTTACCTTGAGCGCCAGCGGCGCGCCGGGTCCGTATACCTGGTCTATTATTTCCGGCTCTCTGCCTGCCGGCTTAACCTTGGACAGCGCCACCGGTATTTTGACCGGCACCTCGACTGCTATCGAGCAATGCTACGTCACCTTCCAGGTAACGGCCCCGGACCCGGTATTAAATCCCATGGCCCAGAAACAACTGCTGATAGATGCCCGTGACACCTGGGACAACACCACCGGCGGCGACCATCAGGGCGCGGATTGGGCCATTACCGGGACCACCACCATTGGCGGCGAACATAAAAATATTGGTAAATTAACCATCAGCCAGGGTGTTACCGTAACGGTCCAGGCCGGCAGTGACACTAACTGCGAGACCAACGATGATATAAATATAGAAGAAGACGCCGTGTTGATGGTGGTCGACGATATAATATTCGCGCTTACCACCAAGGGTAATATTTATATGCGCAAAGGCAGCAGGATTAGAGTCCAGCACCTGACAGGCGAGGGTCCGAGCCCCAGGGTATTATGTTACGACTATTATACCGGCGCCAATGGCGCTCCGCACGCCGGACTACCCGGCCTGGGTGCCAATAGTACCGAACCTCTCAGATTGCCCTATGACACTAAGCATGGCATGTATAGTTATCCTGGCTCAAACGGCGACAGTAAAATTGCTCCGGATCAGATTGACCCGGTGGGCGGCCCGGGCGGCCGGGCGGTCTTTACGGCCGGCAAGGATGTAATTATCGACGGTTTAATCGACGTCAGCGGTGGCAAGGGCGAAGACGGCGTCCAGGTTGATGACCTCTACACCGGAGGGGCCGGCGGCGGCTCT
>Ga0208246_1001331_pt1 | contig 14151 bp, 15 predicted proteins | sample RifOxyD2_FD_184039 | JGI IMG/M metagenome (GOLD analysis project Ga0208246, IMG submission 184039) | Soil microbial communities from Rifle, Colorado - Rifle Oxygen_injection D2 (SPAdes) | ecosystem: Environmental > Terrestrial > Deep subsurface > Rock core/Sediment | place: Rifle, Colorado... | reverse complement strand
GAGGCATTGGGCTCCATATAAAAGGTACCACCCATGCTCACGGTGAGAATTTTCCACGGTGCGGTCGTGGACTTACAATACTGCTTCACTTCATCACGACCGGTGTAGCGGGTGGGTGCTTTGTAGAAACTTTCGAGTGGTGCCGGCGTCTTCCCAAAATGCTCGCGGATCATGTTGACGGCATTGCGCGAAAAGTCTTCGGGAATCTCTTCTGCAACCGAGGTGAGCAAGAGGCGCGCTACATCTTGCAGAAACTCCATCTTCTCTTCGCCGTTCGCGTTGTTGAGCGCGTAGCGCATTTTTTCAATCGCGGCGGCTTTGGTCATAGGTCCGAGTGAAATAGCACCAGCTTTGACTGCGGCTGCACCTGTGTCGTACAGACCCATGTCGGAGCTGCCTTTCTTGTTGTTAGTAATAACAGCGACCGCTTTGCCTTTATCGAATACGGCCCGATAGATGGAGGGGATCATCTTGGCAGGAACATTGCCTGCGCCGAATGCACCGATGACGATGCCTTGGATAGTCTTATCATCCACGATCTGATTGAAGCTACTCAAGTGGGTTTCCGAGACCAGGTCAAAATAGGCGAGGTTGGTATTGGTGTTGTAGGAGTAGTTCAAGCGCGAGGGCTGCCGTGGGCGCGCGATAGTCTCGAGTTTGATGGTCCAGCCCACGTCACCCAGCTTGGGCACGCGGGGAGTGATGATGGGATTGTTCGAACGAGTGCCACGATTGATGGTGGCCGTCGCGCGACAGAGTGAGTCGTCGAAAAGGATGCCGACTTCGCCAAAGCTGGGCGCATTCACATCAGTAGCGCCCATGACTGCTACCTTGATAGCGTTCGGCAGGTTGAGTCTGAAATCTGTGTCCCACTCTCTCACGTTAAAAGTAGCACCGGTGAAGATAATGGGTGTGCCCATGCCACGCAAGGCAAAGGCTGTTGCCGAGGCGGTGTAAGGCATAGTGTCCGTGCCGGCGATAACGACAAAGCCATCGTAGTTGTTTTCATAGCGGTAGATAGTCTTCGCAATAGCGGCAACATCTACCGATGTCATGTCGGCGCTATCTTTGCGTGCGAGCGCGGTGTAATCAATCTTTCCCGCACTTGCTTTCAAGTAGGGCACTTGGTCGAGTCCGGCAAGTAGGTTTGCTGTTGGATCCGGCGTGAGATTGGGAATACCGGCCCCACCGACGGCGATAATAAGTACACGGCCGGTGCGGAGTGGGTCTGTAGAAAACGTATGGATCACTTGAGTGTCTTCGGCCATGGGTATGTTGATTTTAAAAGTTGGCCACAGTCTACGCGCGGGAGAGGCTTTAGGCAACTTCCGCACTCTCCCTAAAGCAAAGTGGGACTCACTTGTGGTGAGTCCCGACTACTGGCCCGAAAGGGCAAGCAAAAGGAGAACAATGCCCATACCGGCATCGAGATGGTACTCGACGGTTTTCGGGCTTCCATTCTTGAGTAGTAGTGCAGCACCCATCACTATGGGAATGCCGCCAAGGAGAGTCCATGGAGACACCCGTGCAGCGACGAGGAGAGCTAGCCCGAGAGCGGCCACCGCGATGTGCTTCGCGCGCTCGCTGCCGAGTGCGAGCGGGATAGTCCACTTGTAACCTCGGTCTGCAGGTTCGTCGCCCAGATCTTTGACGATCTCATTACTGAACATGGCGAGTGCGGCAGCTCCAAGAAGTCCCGCAACTGTTCGGAAGTCGCCACCAAGGATGACTGGAAGCAGCACTGGGCTCGCGGATGTGAGGGCAACAATGGTGATCGGTGCCATGGGGAACCGCCGCGTCTCTGAGTAGACCGCTCCCGCAAGGGCCATCATGGCGAGGAGTGTCCCGAGCTTCTGATGCGACATGAAGATGACGGCGATCAGGCAAAGCGTCCAGCTCCAGAAGAGGATGAGTGCGCAGAGAAAGAGTTCTTCATGGTCCAAGGCGAGTCGCTTCTCTTTCCTCGCGGCGTCATGCTTGCGATCTCGCCAGTCGTTCTGGAGCATGGTCGTGGCGGTGATCAGGAACACCGCCACAAGAGCGAGCCAGTGCAACTGCATGTGTGCCAAGTGGAAGCTGGCAGCCGTGAGAGCGACAGAAAGGAAACAAGCTATGGGCCGCAACGCCGTGAGCACGAAAGTCACCTCCTCTACAATAGCTGTTGTTCCGAAAGTCTGAACCTTTCTCGGGGAGGTTCAATTTTTCGGTGAGTGTTCTGGCCGAGGGTAGTATGGCCTGTATTTATGCTAGGCCCAACGATTCAATAACCTTGAAATGTTCTGCGGATACGGGCTGCACGGAGAGGCGGCAGCCTTTTTGGGCAACCATGATGCCAGCGAGTTTGGGATTGACTTTGATCTCCTCGAGCGACACGAAGCGTTTGAACTTTTTGACGAAGGCAATGTCGACTAGGAACCAGATTGGCTTCTCTTTGGTTGCCTTGGGATCGTAGTACTTACTCTTTTTATCGAACTGGGTAGGGTCGGGATAGGGCTTGCTCGCTACTTTGGCTACACCTGCTATGCCTGAGGGATCAGCGATGGAATGGTAGAAAAAGATTAAGTCGCCTACCTGCATTTGGTCGCGCATGTAGTTACGCGCTTGGTAATTGCGTACGCCAACCCATGCAGTTTTCTTGTCTCGCTTGAGATCGTCGATGGAATAATCCCCGACATCAGTCTTCATGAGCCAGTGGTTCATATGCTTTCCCTAACTGGGGAAGGTTCAACCTTCCCCAGTTAGTCACTTAGGGTATATAATGGGCAGGACACGAATAACTAACCTTTCAGAATATGAACAGAATACCACTTGAAGTGGATTCGTTCCATCATGTGTACAATCGAGGCGTCGACAAACGTATTGTCTTTCAAGAAGATGCTGACTACGAACTTTTTCTCATCTATCTGAGAATCCTTAATGATACGGAAATCGATAGTCCGACTCGCAATAGCCCAGCGCTAGATGATTTCTCTTGGCACCTTCGCGGGGAGCGCTTAGTAGATATAATTGCGTATTGCTTGATGCCGAATCATTTTCATTTGTTACTCCACGAAAGAAGAGAAGGCGGTATCAGTAAGTTCATGCAACGTCTCGGTACCGCATACACGATGTACTTTAACGAAAAGAATGATCGTAGCGGAGCCTTATTCCAGGGACGTTTTAAAAACAAATTGGTCGATGAGTATAACTACCTGCTACACGTTATCGATTATCTTCATTTGAATCCGTATGATCTCTGGCTCTCGCAGAACAAAAGAGTAGAAGGGAGAAAGAGTATCTCCCTGTTTCTTGAAGAGTACCGGTGGTCAAGCTACCAGAGCTATCTCACGGGAACAAATAACCCCATACTCTATCGCGAAGCACTTGATGAGTTTGTGGAAGTCCCCGCCGACTACAAGAGTTGGCTGTTTGAGCAAAATGACTTTAGCCAGATAGGTCATTTACTCATTGACGACAAGAAATAACCCTAACTAGGGAAGGTTCAACCTTCCGTAGTTAGGGGTGAAGGGTTAGTGCTTGCTCTTGTGTGCAAAACTTAGTCCGGCAAAGAACTCGTAGAATGGCCCGAGGAGGGCGCCAATGGCGAAGGATTCCAGAAATTCCTCGATGGGAATTCCGGCGATAAAGTGCCCGCTCAGGCTATCGAGCTGCCACCATACATCAAAGATACCTCTGAAGAGTACGGAGAAAACAAGGAGAACGCAAAAGGAGATGAGGCCGACAAGTATGCCACTCACGAAGGCGTCGAGGAAGAGATCTCGGCGGAAGAACAGATAGATGAGTATGCAAAAGAAACACGAGATAAGGGCGGCGTAGAGGGAGTTGGCGCCAAACAGGAAGATCGGGGCAATAAAGAGGGGAATACCGATCCCAAAGAATGGAATCAGGAGGAGCAACCAATGATGGGTGCGGATGTGCCGTTTGGTGTAGTGCTGACCAAAGATAACTTCATAAATTGCCGCAGCGATACCACCCTTGAAGAAGCCATAGAGGAAGTCTTCGAGTGAGCCGAGTTGATGGAGCGAGCCATTCCATGTGAACGAGAGGCTTTTCCAGTAGAGCGGCTGCCAATAGTCGCGGAGGAAGAGTGGCTCCGTGCTCCACGCGATAATGCCAAAGACGAGACTCACGATGAGTATTTCTCGGCGCAGGTCCTTCCGATACCAAAGACAGGCGAGCCAAAAGGGCAGAAAAAGTAGTACCCCCACGAGATATGCATACTGAAAATCGAACGACATTATGATATGCTCAGTTCGTAGACCATCATACCTCGTAAGACAATTGCTGCCTACCAGCATGAGCTAGTTCTCGCGAAAAAGACTATGGAAACTGCAGACAAACCGATACTAGGACAAGAAGGGACACCAGAGCGAATGATTGATGCGGTGAAAATCACCGCAGTGTTTGCGAGCGACAAAGTACTTGAAAAGATTGGCGATCAGCTTCTTTCTCACGGCTTGGTGTCTGGTTTTCATATAGATCGTATCCATGGTGGCTATATTTACCAAGGGAAAAAAGTGGCAGAAGCACAATACTCTCTCGAAATAGTGCTCGAGGACGCGGTAGGGGATGAGGTAAAAGCAAAAATCGTGCAACACATCAGTACGGAGATCAAACGGTTTTGGGATGTCCCCATTATTGAGGAGGAACAAGTGAAAATAAACGAGAATCTACTGCACTTTATTAAACGTGCTGAAGTGGAACATGGTAAATATGTCCGCGAAAAAAGCTTGCGCCGGGCTGTCTCCATTGCTGCTTTACTCGGCCTTGCTGCAACGTTGTATACTCTCGAAGAGAGCTACGTGGAGCGGAAGGAGCAGCAAGCCGCGAACGTAGAGATAGATAAGGCGCATGAGAAGATTGCAGCCTTAGAAAAAAAGATCGAGCGACACGTGTGGACACTTAACCACAAGATTGAAATTGGCGAGCAGTTTACGCCTACGCCGAATGATATGGCAGCAGATCAGGGGTACATTGAGTCGGAAGAGATCCTCACCACTGTACGAGAAGTTGAATTTGAAATGCGAAAACTTCGGAAACTAAGGTAGCAGCGGATGCTCGTCGCTGACTTCTTGATCTAGCCAAGAGCTAGAAAGAGTGGTATTGTTTCGCGGGGGAAATTATCCGCAAGATCATTCAAAAACCTTCACATGCTGAAGCCCTAGGAGGATATCTCTGATGATGACTGTAAATCTGGTGCTGATGGCGGTGCTCATGGCCGCCGCTTCCGTGTACTACTGCCGCTATATGCTGGCGGGTAACGGAGCAAGGGTGATGACGACGTGGGCGATCATCACCGTCGGTGTCGGTCTTTCCTGGGTGACCTACATTACCTATGGTGGTAACGACTGGCTGAGTAATGCTGCAAATCTGATCGATTTCGTAGCATCACTCTGCATCGTCGTTACCATCGTGGTGAGTTACGGTCCGTCTCGGCCGGCCCTAGAACTCTGGGATTGGATTGGCCTCATGTTTGTACCCATCATCCTTTACCAATGGCTCGGAGCAAACGACTCTAGTGCTGCCAACTTCTGGGCACAGGCGATGATGACTGTGGCCTATGTTCCATCGTGGAAGAAGCTGGCCACGGGCGAGGAGAACCCCGAGCCGTTCACCTTCTGGTTCATGATTCTCGCCATCTCTGCCTTGGCTGCTTCGCAGGGCTATGTTGGCGGGAACACGACCGCCGTGTGGTACGGCCTGCGCTCGCTTGTGATCTCCGTCTCCATTCTTGTGTTGATGGAACGGCTGGAGTTCTACTCCATGCTGAAGCGAGTGTTCGCCAAACTAAACTAAGTCGCCCTCGTAGGGCAAGACACTTCTCCGCCCTGCTCTGATTGAAGAATCCCGTTTGTGCTGATCGTACTGCGGCAGCGTTCTTCATGAGCGGGGTTTCTTCTTGCCTGATTTTCCTAAATCACCCTTCTCCCGTGCATGTACGGCTGCAGAACGTCAGGAATCGCAATCGAACCGTCCTCTTGTTGGTAGTTCTCTAGGATGGCGATCAAGGGACGCTCGGAAGACATGGTGGCGTCGTTCGTATGGATAAGCTCGACGTCACCAGATTTACGGCGGACGCGGGTGTTTAGCCTTCTTGCTTGATAGTCGGCCATGTAGTCAGCGGTGTGCGTCTCGCGGTACTTACCTTGGCCAGGGAGCCAGGTGTCGATGTCGACACCACGCGCATTCGGCTTGCCAATGTCTGCGGTGCACTTCATGACGAAGCGGTAGGGGAGGCCGAGTGATTGTACGAAGTACTCTTGGATGGCAACCAAGAGCTTGTGTTCCTCGAGCGAGGTTTCTTTCGTCGAGAATGACTCCATTTCGAGCTTGTTGAACTGGTGGAGACGAATGATGCCCTCCATGTCTTTGCCATAGCTACCAGCCTCGCGGCGAAATGAAGTCGCAAAGCCGACGTAGCGCACGGGAATGTCGGCCTCATCGAAGATCTCGTCCGCATGCATGCTGCCGAGCACGTGTTCAGCACTACCCTGGAGCCAGAGTTCCTCGCCTTCTATTTTATAGCGTTCTTCGCGCGGTTCCAATCGATCCATGGCATCATACGGTTCGGTGCGAATCATGAGGGGAGGCAGTACTGGGGTGAATGCCTTGGGGCTCACTGAAAGTCCTGCGCCTGCAATGATCTTCGCGAGAAGGGCTTCGTCGGTAAGGATGTCCATAGCGTACTGCATAAGTGCCCACTCAAGCTTGACCAAGTCGCCCTTGAGATACGCGAAGCGGGCCCCGGCTACTTTGGTAGCGCGCTCTTTGTCGATCCAGCCTCGGGCTTCGCCAATCTGCCAGTGGTTCTTGGGGGCGAAAGCAAAGTCGGGCCTCTCACCAACTTCTTTGACTACCATATTCTCGTCCTCTGAGGCGCCTACGGGCACGTCCTCGGCTGGCATGTTGGGGATCTTTTTAAATGCTGCAAGAAAAGTGGCTTCTGTTGCTTTGAGTTCGGCCTCCAATCCTGTGAGCTTATCCTTGAGTTCTCGGCCCTTCGCAATTTGCTCTTCGCTTGGCTTTACGCTCTTCATGCTTGCGGCGAGCTCGTTCCTCTCGTGACGAAGGTTCTCCACCTCGATAAGGAGGGCGCGGTGGGCCGCGTCGAGGGCAAGCGTGGCCGCTACGTCGACGGAGTAGCCTTTCTCGGTGCTCTTCTGCTGTACGAGTTCTGGATTTTCCCGAACAAATTTAATATCGAGCATAGAATTAATTGTAGAGTACTATATTTTTACCTACAAAGTCGAGGGTGTCGGTTTTGATCTCGAGGCCGAGCTGCTTGCCGTAGTCGACGAGGGTGTTCTCCCAGTACACATTCGGTTGTTTGCCTATCGGCTCATCGATCACACAACAGGGAAGGATGGCGAACTTCTTTTGGTATTTCGCGGCGGCCTCGAGGATCTTCATTTGCACACCATGGCCATGGAGGGAGATCAAGAGGTCGAAGTCGGCGGCCATAGGCACTTCGAACTTTTCTTCTCGCCAAGGTACCCCTGCCCAATCAGCGGCGGTGAGCGGAACGTTCTTCTTCGTCTTCAAATCCTTGTACTTATCGAGGAGGAGCGTCTTCTCCGGATCGATGACCGTCACCGTCCAGCCCTCCTTTTGGAGCAAGAAAGAGAGGAGGCCTTTCCCGCCGGCAATATCAGCCACGCGGCACGGCGGGTAGTGCTCGACAATCCAGTCCTTCAAAATATAGGCACGCCACTTTTTGTGCTTTCTTGGTTTCTTGCGGACAGTGTGTTGGCTCATCTTGAGGAACTACTCTATCACAAAAAGCTCATGCTTGCCTTGGGAAAGATATTCCTTGGTGACAGGGTAGAGTACGGGCGCAAGGTTCACGATGATCTGCTCGTCTTTGGTGAGTCGCCCCAGCTCGTGGGTCTCACGGTGGAGCTCGTTGTAGCGGTAGCAAGTAGCGCCATGCTGCACAAAGCAGTGATTGCGCTCGAGTACGTGGAACTTCTTTGGAGAGGGTGCGCTAGAAAGCAGCTGGCCTTTGAGTAAGGTGTCGGTAAGCCAAAGCTTGAGTTGGAGCGGTTGACTCGAGATATTCTTTGCTTGGAGGTCGAGGTAGTTACTAAAGACCGTCGCACCACTACCGAAAGGGAGGGTACGATTGTAGTCAGGGAAAACGTCGATTGAGTGATGATGCCGTTCCACGATCTCCATTTCTGCGTGGAGGAAGATCCAGTAGAGAAAGTTTGAGAGCTGGCAGAGTCCTCCCCCGAGGCCGGACGACACTTTGCCATTCGAGAGAAGCATGCCGTCGACGTAGCCTTTGCGTCTCGTGACGCTGCCAAGCGTGTGCCAGAGCGAGAAGGTCTTTCCTGGTGTAATCACCAGGCCATCCAGTTTGGCTACTGCAATAGTAAGGTTGCTTACCTTGTTTTGCTGCATCACGTCGGTAATATCTGCCGGCTTGCGAAAGAGCACAGAAGAGTGTCGCGCGATGACTGCAGGTAGGTACGCACACTTCCGTAGCGTGGGGAGCGTCAGTAAATTTTTGAGCGCACGGTGCACTCGTCTGAGCGCAATAGCTGGCCCTTTAAGGAAAGGATAGCGTTGGGAGAGTGCTTGACGCTCGGGCTTCGCACGTGTCCACAGACGTTCGTGCAATTGGTATGCAACTGCTTCTGGCATGGGCACATAGTAGCATGGACTATCCTTACGAACGTGGCGACTACGGTGGCAACCTTTGCCAGAGACTGTCTTCTAAAACAATGCTGACTGCAGTTCTCTCTTCTTGTGCACGGGTGGTTCGGATTGCGTAAATCTCTTATCGAGCGTCATACCGATGGGCCCGTGGTCGGAGCCAAGGGTCTCGCGTTCCATAAACACATCCTGTACTTTGCTCACGAGCGATTTGGAAACGAAGAAGTAGTCGATACGCCAGCCGATGTCGTTCGCCCTGGCCTCGTAGGCGTACGACCACCAAGTGTAGGATTTCTTGTCTGGATGCTTGTAGCGGAAGGCGTCAGTGTAGCCGAGCGAGATGAGCTTGGTGATCTGCTCGCGCTCGATTGGTGTGTACATGGTGTTGTGCTCGTTCTGTCTTGGATAGTAGAGATCCAGCTCGGTGTGAGCGATGTTAAAGTCGCCAGTGAGGATCACCTCTTTGTCGGCAATAGCTGAAACGATGGGGAAGAGCTTGTGGTACACCTCGAGCTTGTAGGGAATGTCGAGCTTCTCTCTGCCGCCATTGGGGATGTAGAAGTTAAAGAGCACAAAGTCTTTGAAGGTGAGCTTGAGACAACGGCCCTCGTCATCAAACTTCTCTATGCCTATGCGTACTTCAACGAGCTCCGGCTTCACCTTGGTGTACACTGCCACGCCCGCATGTCCCTTCCTGCGCGACGAAGAATTGAAGTACGCATAGTAGCCATCTAGCTGCGTGTAGCTCTCCTCGAGCTCAGTGTAATCGCACTTAATCTCTTGGAGGCACACAATGTCTGGGTCGTTCGCCCGCAACCATTCCCGAAAGGTGGTCTTAAAGACCGAGCGGATGCCGTTCACGTTCCACGTAAAAATCTTCATCTCTATGTATGCTTGAACCTTCGAAGCCACTCGGACAAGTCTTCATTGGGTCTATAAACAGTCGCATTTTCAGACGGTAGAGGTGGCTCGAAATGAGCAATTGCTTTTTGAAAATTATCCTCTGCAACATCGTGGCGTTGCTTACTCGATAGGTTGGCTTGGCGTCTCTCGAGAATGACTGACATCGGGGTTTCAGAATAGACAAGCATAGCTTTGCCGGTCGCCTCTGATGCCACTCTTCGCAACTTCTCACGATTGCCTGCGGTGTCGTTCAACGTATCGTAGATGATGGATTTCCCACTGCTGAGCGCCATGCGTATCTTATCTTCTGCCACACCACACAGCTCGTCCCACGGTGCATCCCTGTTTTCTTTTGCTTTTACTGTGCACCAGAGCTCGTCATAGGAAAATGTTTCAATGCCAAGGTGCTTCGCCAGTTCACGAGCAAGGTACGTCTTCCCCGAGAAGGGGAGTCCGCACATGATGTAGAGGGTGGGCATGTGAGAATTCTACTCGAGAACTACCTGTTTGGAAACCTCCAAAATCTGATTCAGTATCGTTGTGTTGTTCGCAGCGACAATAGAATGTTTCCAGCGGAGGTCAGGCTGTTCATAATTAAGAGTCTTGCCATAGATATCCGTCATGACGCCACCTGCTTCTTCTAGTATGAGTTGTGGCCCGAGTGTGTCCCATTTGCTCAGGCGAAAGTTGGTATTCATGTGTGCCTCGGCCTCACCGCAGGCGATGCGACATATCTTTTTTGCTATTAGGATCTTTGTCTTTGACGTGCAGCTGTTCGACGACACGATCGAGCGGTCGGGGATCACTACTTGGGGTGCGGGTGAGGAGCCGAGCGTCCTGCAAGCGGGTGGTATTGCTTACGTGGATTTGCTTGAAGTTGCCATCGGCCATGCGCTCATAAGCACCGCGGCTACGTTCCGCGAAAAACAGGCGCTCCCATACGGGAGTCCAGACCACTCCTAGTTGCAGGCCGTGATCTGCATATAAACCGATGTTTACAGCGAAGCCGCCAGTCTGATTGATAAACTCCTTCGTACCATCAAGTGGATCCACCATCCATACACGTCTTGTGTAGTCTGTTGGAATATCATCGTTCTCTTCAGACAGCACAGAATCTGCTGGAAAAATCTTGAGAATTTCTGATCGAATAAAGTCATCTGATTCGCGATCGGCTATGGTAAGCGGATCGAATACGTCGCCACTCTTTTGGTCGACAGTGATTTCTTTTTTGTAATGCGAAAGTATAATCTTGCAAGCCTCCTCGGCGATTGCGATTACTTTTTGAGTGGTTTTACTTGGCATAGAGCATATTCTAAACGAGAACACCTTGTTCAAGGGTCAGTGTCCGCGTAAATCCAAGCTTATCAATAAAGTAGCGGTCGTGTGAGACGGCAAGGATGGCGCCCTCGTAGTCTGCGAGCGCTGCCTCGATGACTTCACGCGAGGTGACGTCCAAGTGGTTTGTGGGCTCGTCGAGGATAAGGAGCTCGTTCTTCTGGTGGGTGAGCTTGGCAAACATCAGTCGCACGCGTTCACCAAGACTGAGTGTGGATACCTTTTTGAAGACTGCATCTCCAGAGAAAAGAAAGCTGCCTAAGATATGTCGAGCTTCGTCCTCGGGCGATAGTAGTCGGGCGGTGGCCAGGTATTCGTCGATAACGGTCTTCTCCGGATCGAGCGTCTCGTGCTCTTGGGCAAAATAGCCAATGGACATGTTGTCGCCAATGCGTACCTCGCCCTCATCGGGTTTGAGCTCGCCCAAAAGTAGCTGTAGCAAGGTGGTCTTGCCTGAACCGTTCTTACCCGCAAGGAGCACGTGCTCTCGGCCACGCATCTCAAAAGACACGTCCCAGAGGACGGACTTACCTGCGAAAGACTTCCGCACATACTTGGCGCGAAGCACGAGCTTGCTTGCGGCTACTTCGCCGTCGAGGGTGACATGGCTGATCTTTCGTGTAGACCGAGGGTTTACGATCTCCTGGCTGTAGATTTCTCGCTCAAGGCGCTTCTCCATGGCGCGGATCATTTTGCCCTTGCGTGGATCGGCGTAGATCTTCGCCTCTTCGCGTTTGCGCGCAAGCCAGAGCTCAAGCCGCTTCTTTTCCTTCTGCTGGCGATTGTAGTCTCCCTCTTGTTTCTCCATGCGTCGGGCGCGTTCGAGTGTGTATTCGGTATAGCCGCCAACGTATTCGTTCCAACTCTTGTTTACCGGATCGATCTCGAGGATCTTGTCGACCGTGTTATCGAGGAGTCGACGATCGTGCGATACGATAAGTACCGCGCCACGAAAGCTGTTAATAAGTTGTTCGAGCCACTCGATTGCGTGGATGTCTAAGTGGTTTGTCGGTTCGTCGAGCAGAAGTACGGAAGGCTTTGTGCCTAGTACTCGCGCAAGTACAAGACGTGTCTTTTGACCCCCGGAGAGATCGGCAACCAGGAAGGAGGGTGGCACCGCACCAAGACCAACCTCTTTCAAAATAGGTTCTACGATCTGTGCTGGGGTCGAGCTAAGGAAGGACGTTATGGTGGCCTCGGGAGCAAAGATAGTCTCTTGCGGTAGGTAGCCGACCTGCTCACCCTCAATCGCAAACTCGCCTTGCTCAGGCTCAACGGAGCCAGTAAGCACCCGGAGAAGCGTTGTTTTGCCCGAGCCGTTTGGGCCGACAAGCCCCACGCGATCACCGCGGTGCAATATGAAAGAGACCTGCTCAAAAAGGGGTTCACCCTTCATTTCTACCGTTATGTTTTTGAGCCGGATCATAAGAATTACTTTACACTGTTTACGAAGATCGAGCATCTTGCGATGCTCGATCTTGTCGACAAAAATGATGCTCTGATTAGTTCACTATCCGTTCACAAACGGTGCCTATTGGCCGAAGTTCGAACTTTTTACGAACGAGACCATATGGAAACTTGAGTTAAAAAAGTAATGGAAACAGCTGGCGTGCGCGCGACGGTGGGTGGTGATGCTCAAGGACATCGCACGATTGAAACCAGTGGTGCGCCCCCACCTGCAGCCGGTGGTGCTCCACCGTCTGCCGCACGCCAGTCCACAAAGAGCCTTTGCATCTTGTCTTCTTGTCGGCGCGGGGATGGGCGCGGGTGGAGTGTGGAAAAGGCTCTGTGGACTGGCGATGCGTACCCCACGGATCCGCCCCTCACAGCAAAGAGCACTAGAGATCATAACACGTCTGTGGTAGCTCATCACCTCGTGCTGCTTGCTGCTCAGGGCGGATCCGTGGGGAAGGTGGGAGCGCTCATTCGCTCTCGTGCGCTTGGGCGCACGAACATACGGTCAGCCCTGCGCTGATTCCCTTCCCCGACCCTTTCCTCAGCGCAGGGCTGGCATCTTCACTATCCTGTGCTTGGCCCACCCTCCGTCCGCGCACAGCGGGTTTCTCTAGTAGGCGGCTTCGCCGCCTACTAGAGAAAGGCTCCCCGGTCCGTACGGAATACAGGAGTGAGCCGTGTCTTGGGTCATTTGGGGCCAGGTGACCCAATGCTTGGGTCAGTGCCAGTGCGAATTCATCAGAACCCTTGGGTCAATCTGGGTACAGATTGACCAAAAGGAGGGCTATAAATAAGGGTATTTTTGCCACCCTGTACTTGACAGATCAGCATAAATACTGTAATATGATAGGTGGACCCCGCACCTCGTCAACCTAAGCTAGCAACAGAAACACATCTCGCACTGAAACGGCCACTTCGGAAAAGGAGAACTCGTGGACATCAAGTTCGTTCGGCGACTCTGGAATGCGCTCTGCACGCAGCGGGCGATCCTAGGATTTTCTTTCCTGGTGTCGCTTGCCGAGCAGGTGTTCGATTTGCTCTCGCCCTATTTTTCGGGCATGGCGCTCACCGCTCTCACGGTGGGTGCCTATCGCGAATCGTTCGCCTGGCTCGGTGTTGGCTTTGCCATCGGCATCGTTGACCGCTTCATCTCGTGGCGCAGGAACCATCTCAATAACAAAGTGAGCTACGAGCTCACAACGCACGTCTCACGGTCGACCCTCGAGCGGGTAACCCTGCTCTCGGTAGGCCAGTTCCGATCCATCAACTCGGGGCAACTGCAAATGATCGTGGGACGCGGAGAGAACGCGTTCTGGGCGCTGATGAACACGCTGCTCTTCATGATCACGCCAGCTCTACTGCAGATCGTCGGCAGCGTCATCGCTCTGTTCTTCATTGATGTGCGAATCGGTGGGATGGCTTTCGTGACGATGATCTTCGCTTTCGCGTTGATCCTTCATGCGAACCGTCTCTACATTCCCAAAATTGATGAAGAGCAGCAGCGCGAGTCCAAGCTCGGTCGCGACTACAGTGAGTTCGTGCGGAACATGCCGCTCGTACTCACGCACGGCCGCACGAGCGAGATGGTCGACGACTACATGGGCCAGCGACTGGAACTCGATAGCTTCGGCATGCAACTCTGGACAGGGTTTTCAAACCTCGGCGAGATGCGAAGCTACTTGCTCTGGATTGCTGGCTGGAGTATCCGCGCCTACGCCTTCTGGCTGGTGGCGCGGGGTGAGCTGGCTATCGGCATGCTCATTCCGGCATTGTCGTGGCTCGGAGGAGTAACGAGCAACC
>Ga0208246_1001330_pt1 | contig 14153 bp, 9 predicted proteins | sample RifOxyD2_FD_184039 | JGI IMG/M metagenome (GOLD analysis project Ga0208246, IMG submission 184039) | Soil microbial communities from Rifle, Colorado - Rifle Oxygen_injection D2 (SPAdes) | ecosystem: Environmental > Terrestrial > Deep subsurface > Rock core/Sediment | place: Rifle, Colorado... | reverse complement strand
GGAAACACTTGAGCCGACTGAAAAGAAACATCCGGAATTTGTTAAAGCAAAGATTTATGAAAGAATAGTTGAACCGGAAAGAATGATAATTTTTAAGGTTCCGTGGATTGATGATAGCGGAGAGGTGCAGGTAAATAGGGGTTTTAGAGTTCAGTTTAATAATGCAATCGGTCCGTATAAAGGCGGGTTAAGATTGCATCCTTCAGTCAATTTAAGTATTATAAAATTTCTGGGTTTTGAGCAGATTTTTAAAAATTCACTTACAACGTTACCCATGGGCGGAGCAAAAGGCGGTTCTGATTTTGACCCGAAAGGAAAAACGGATAATGAAGTTATGAGATTTTGCCAGGCTTTTATGCGTGAATTATACAGGCATATAGGTCCGGATACCGATGTTCCTGCCGGAGATATAGGTGTGGGCGGTAGAGAAATTGGTTATATGTACGGTTATTATAAAAAGATTGTGAATGCTCACGAGGGTGTTCTTACCGGCAAAGGTATTGAATACGGCGGAAGCTTAATCAGACCGGAAGCAACCGGATACGGACTTGTCTATTTTGTAGCAGAAATGCTTGCAACAAGAAAAAAAGATTTCAAAGGAAAGGTTGTTGCTATCAGCGGTGCTGGTAACGTAGCTCAATACGCTGTTGAAAAAGTTAACCAGCTTGGCGGTAAAGTAATTACGCTTTGTGATTCAGGTGCTGCTATTGTTGACGAAGAGGGCATAGATAACAATAAGTGTAATTATATAATGGAATTGAAAAATGTAAAAAGGGGAAGGATAAAAGAATATTCGTCAAAGTATAAGAAAGTACAGTGTTTTGAGGGTAAAAGTGTCTGGGATGTTATAAAAGAAAAAGGCATAAAAGTTGATATTGCGTTACCTTGTGCTACTCAGAACGAAATAGACAAGGAACACGCGGAAGCATTGGTCAAAAACGGATGCTACTGTGTTGCCGAAGGGGCAAATATGCCGTGTAATCTTGATGCAATAAAAGTTTTCCAATCAAATAACGTTTTATACGGTCCTGCAAAAGCTGCTAATGCAGGTGGTGTTGCAACCTCAGGTTTAGAAATGAGCCAAAATAGTCTGAGATTATCATGGACGCGTGAAGAGGTTGATAAAAGATTATTAGACATTATGAAAAGTATTCATTCATCCTGCCTTGAAGCTGCGGAAACATACGGTAATAAAGGCGACTATCTTGCAGGTGCAAACATTGCAGGATTTATCAAAGTCGCAAAAGCGATGATTTCTTACGGTATTGTATAGAGTTTAAATTAAATGGTGCAATTTAATAATGCAAGCTCAGGGTTGAAAGGGTTAGATGACGTTATACATGGTTTAAGAAAAGGCGATAATGTTGTCTGGCAGGTAGATGATATAAGGGATTACAAGCATTTTGTAATCCCTTTTGTTATTGAAGCTATAAAAAGCAAAAAGAAAATTATTTATATGCGGTTTGCAGAACATGAGCCTCTTTTGGAACCGCAGTCAAATTTAAAGATATATAAGCTTGATGCTTATAATGGTTTTGAATCTTTTTCATCACAAATCCATAAAATAATAAAAAACGAAGGTAAAGACGTATACTATGTGTTTGATTGTCTTTCATATCTGTTATCTGCTTGGGCGACAGATATCATGATTGGCAATTTTTTCATAATTACTTGCCCATATCTTTTTGAACTGAATACTGTTGCATATTTCTCGATATTAAGAAATAATCATTCATTTAAAACTATAGCAAGAATACGTGAAACCACACAGGTGCTTTTTGATTTATATAATTTAAACGGCGATTATTACATTCATCCACTGAAAGTCTGGAATCGTTATTCACCTACTATGTTCCTTCCACATTTTTATAATTCAAATTTATTTAAACCTGTGACAAACAGCTTAGATTCTTCAAAAATTCTTTCATACATATATAAAAAAGGTTCGGAAAATACTAAGAGAAATTTAGATTACTGGGATAGATTGTTTTTGGAAGCTGAGGAACTTGTAAAATTATCTTCATCCAAAGTAGCAAAGAAAAGAATGGCGAATCATTTAAGCAGAATAATGATCGGCCGCGAAGATAAGATGTTAGATTTGGTAAAGGATTTTATTTCGAATCATTTAAGCAGAATAATGATCGGCCGCGAAGATAAGATGTTAGATTTGGTAAAGGATTTTATTTCGCTTGAAGATTTATTGCAGATTAAAACTATGTTGATAGGCACAGGTTACATAGGAGGAAAAACCGTCGGGATGTTGCTTGCGAGGAAAATATTATCCTCAGATAAAAGATTTAACTGGGAGGATATTTCCGAGCAACATGATTCTTTTTATATAGGTTCAGATGTTTTCTATACATATATAGTGCAAAACGGGTGGTGGAAGTTATGGATGGAACATAAAACTGAAGAAGGGTATTTTAGTGCAGCTGTTATTTTAAAAGAAAAAATGTTGAACGGACTATTTCCAGACGAGATTAAGGAACAGTTACAGGTGATGATAGAATACTATGGGCAATCCCCAATAATAATTCGTTCCAGCAGCCTTTTGGAGGATAGTTTCGGAAATGCGTTTGCCGGCAAATATGAAAGTATATTCAATGCCAATCAAGGCACTTTTGAACAGAGATATTCAAATTTTGAAAATGCAGTAAGGTATATCTTTTCAAGTACGATGAACGAAAGTGCATTAACCTATCGCCTGCAAAGAGGATTATCGCGTGAGGACGAACAAATGGCGATATTAGTACAGAGAGTATCCGGGTCGTATCATAAAAATTATTTTTTCCCTGATTTGGCGGGAGTTGGTATTTCACATAATATATTTTCATGGAAAGAAAATATGAATCCCGAGGCAGGGATGCTTAGATTGGTATTCGGTTTAGGCACCAGAGCGGTTAATCGTGTTGAAAATGATTATCCAAGGATAGTAGCGCTGGATTCTCCTTTAACCAGGCCTGTTTCAGGGATAGAAGATATAAGAAAATATTCACAGCATTATATAGATCTTCTTAATCTAAACGAGAATAATCTGCAAACAATCCCGTTAATTAAAATTGTGAATGAAAATTTAGATTTTAATTTTGACCTAATCGGAATTAGGGATAATGAAACCGCCGCAAGGATGCATGAACTTAAAATGAAAGAGAAAGAATCATGGATTATAACATTTGATGAAATATTGTCAAAAACTGCTTTTGCAGACATTATACAAAAAATACTTAAAATTCTTGAAGCAAGCTATAAATATCCGGTTGAAATAGAATTTACCGGTAATTTTAGTAAGGATAAAGTTATAAAAATAAACCTCTTACAATGTCGTCCTATTCAAATGAAACAAAAAGGGAAAAAAGTTGAAATGCCGGCTCAAATTAGAAAAGAAAAAATACTTTTTGAATCAAAAGGATTTTTTATGGGCGGGAACATCTCACAGATAATCAAATTAATTATATATGTTGATCCGAAAAATTATATTAAATTATCTTTATCAGAAAAATATGATATTGCGCGAATAATTGGCAAAATTAATAAAAAAAATCAATATAAAGAAAAAACATCGGTAATGATTATAGGACCAGGACGTTGGGGGACGACAACACCTTCTTTAGGAATTCCTGTTAATTTTGCTGAAATAAATAATTTTACTGTAATGACCGAAATCTCATATAAGAGCGGCGATATGACGCCTGAACTCTCATTCGGCACACATTTTTTCCAGGATTTGGTAGAAACTAATATTTTTTATGTTGCACTTTTTACAGAGAAAGAAAATGTATATTTTAACGAGAAATGGTTTAAGCCTTTAAAAAATTCGTTGGTAAAAATTGTCCCGGAAAATGAAAAATATCAGGATGTACTAAAAGTATACGATGTAAGTGATAAACATGTAAAAATAATGGCAGATATATTATCTCAAAAAGTAATATGCGGTAATATATATTAAAGTAATATTTTAAATAATAAGTGTAGGGAACACGACCTGCATTTTTTTATTTTAACTCTGTGCAATATTAGGTATGGGGTTAGATTATACATGATTTGATACGTGGGGTTTACTTTTTTTTTATTTTATTATATAATTGCGTAATAGATTATTTGGATTTGGGGGAGATATGTATAAGGTTTTAGTAAGTGATCCATTGGCAAAAGAAGGGGTTGAGATTCTTGAGAAAAATAACGAATTTTCAGTAACTGTTAAAACAGGTATGAAACCGGATGAACTTAAAAGCATGATATCCGAATTTGACGGTCTGCTTGTCAGGAGTGAGACTAAAGTTACAAAGGAAATATTAGATGTAGCAGAAAAATTGAAGATAATAGGGAGAGCAGGTACGGGTGTTGATAATATAGATACTAAAGAGGCATCTAAGAAAGGGATAGTTGTTATGAATGTACCCGGAGGGAATACGATTTCAGCTGCCGAACATGCAGTCAGTATGCTTTTAGCATTATCAAGGAATATCCCGCAGGCAAACGCATCACTTAAAAAGAAAGAATGGAAGAAAAAAGAGTTTGTTGGTGTTGAAGTTTTTGGAAAGACCGTCGGTGTTGTCGGATTGGGTAAAATTGGACTTGAAGTTGCCAAGAGGCTTCTGTCTTTTGGAATAAAGGTTTTGGTATATGACCCGTTTGTATCAAAAGAAAGGGCGATGCAGCTTGGCGTGGAAACCGTTTCGTTAGACGAACTTTTTAAAAATTCGGATTATATTACCATACATACACCAAAAACAGAAGCTACAAAAAATATGGTAAATAGCGAAACTATAAAGAAGATGAAGGACGGCGTTAGGATAGTAAACTGCGCACGCGGTGGGTTAATAGATGAACAGGCTTTGGCAGAAGCATTAAAGAGCGGTAAAGTTAAAGGTGCGGCATTAGATGTATTTGAAAAGGAGCCATTGACAGAATCGCCGTTTTTTGAAATGAATAACGTTATTATGACGCCACATTTAGGTGCGTCCACCGAAGAAGCACAGACCAGCGTTTCCGTTGAAATTGTCAAGCAATTGGTTGAATATTTCACAAACGGTACGATAAGAAATGCGGTTAATTTTCCGTATATTCCTTCCGATGTTTTTCAGAAGATGCAGCCATATATATTGCTTTCGGAAAAATTGGGTTCTTTTTCATCGCAAATGATGCAAGGAAGGATTCTTTCCGTTGGGATTGGATATTCCGGGGAAGCGACGAAGTATGATTTGTCGCCCATTACAATAGCCGCTGTAAAAGGTATGCTTGATCCGGTAAGCGAAGAAGGAACGATAAATTTTATTAATGCATCTTACATCGCTCAGGAAAAAGGCATAAAGATTTCGGAATCAAGAGTGCCCGATGTTTCTGATTTTACCAATCTTATTTCTGTAAAATTAAAGACAGAGAACGGGGAAAGTGTAATTTCCGGGACTGTTTTCGGTAAGAGCGATATAAGAATTGTAAAAATAAATGATTATTATGTTGATGTCGAAATTACTGAAAATATTCTAATTTTTACAAATGCCGATAAACCCGGTGTTATAGGTAAAGTGGGCACTATTTTAGGCAAGAATTCTATAAATATTGCAGCAATGGAAGTCGGCAGAAAACAAGTTGGCGGTGATGCTATAACAATAGTAAATGTTGACTTATCGATTCCGGATAAGGTTTTATCTGAAATTAAAGAGCAATCTGAAATTAAGAATGTGAAGATGATAAAATTGTAATTGTTGGAAAATCCAACAAGGTGTTTACACAGATTAAATGATGTTTGCCCAGTAAAACGGGGTTGTAGCCCCCCACGTAGTTTTCCTTGAAAACTATTCACGGGGGCAGGTCGCTCGGTGCAGTAGCTCCGAGCTTCGTGTGCAAATTACACAGATGACACGAAGTGTCACCCTGAGAGAAACGAAGGGTCTCATAACCGAGATGCTTCTGCCGATGAATCGGCATCAGCATGACAAAAATGTGGTTCTTAATCTGTGCAATCATTTTTAGATTATGAAGAAAAATATTGTATATAAAATAATTGAAAAGCATCTTATTGAAGGCGAAATTAAGGCTGGAAATGAAGTGGGCATAAAAATTGATCAGACACTTACCCAGGATGCAACCGGTACGCTCGCATATCTTGAGTTTGAAGCTATGGGTGTTGATAAAATAAAAACGCGGTGTTCAGCGTCTTATATAGATCATAATACTCTTCAGCTGGGTTTTGAGAACTCAGATGACCATAAATATTTGCAATCAATAGCTGAAAAATATGGTATATATTTTTCGCCTGTTGGAAATGGTGTTTGTCATCAGGTACATTTGGAAAGATTTGCAGTACCGGGCGAGACTCTTATCGGTTCGGATTCGCACACTCCGACAGCCGGTGCATTAGGAATGATTGCGATAGGTGTCGGTGGTCTGGATGTGGCGTATGCGCTTGCAACCGGTAAATACTATTTCAAGATGCCGAAAATTGTAAATGTCAGACTTTCGGGCAGGCTTACAGGCTGGGTTTCTGCAAAAGACATAATTTTGGAACTTTTGAAGAGATTAACAGTTAAAGGCGGGGTAGGGAAAATTTTTGAGTATAGCGGAGATGGTGTTAAAACGCTTTCGGTTTATGAACGCGCTACAATTACAAATATGGGGGCAGAACTCGGATTAACTACATCGCGGGGTAGGGAAAATTTTTGAGTATAGCGGAGATGGTGTTAAAACGCTTTCGGTTTATGAACGCGCTACAATTACAAATATGGGGGCAGAACTCGGATTAACTACATCAATATTCCCATATGATGACCAAACAAGAGATTTTTTAAGATTACAAAGACGTGAAAATAGATGGGAAGAATTTGTGGCGGATAAGGACGCTGTTTATGATGAACAGATTGAATTGGATTTAAATGGGATTGTTCCATTAGTTGCATGTCCACATTCACCGGATAATATTAAAACTGTAAAAGAAATTGAAGGTATGAAATTGGACCAGGTTATAATAGGTTCTTGTACTAATTCATCGCTTTCCGACTTATTGTTAGTTGCAAAGATTTTGAAAGGTAAGAAGGTAAAAACACCAACAATTATTTCGCCTGGTTCCAAACAGGTTCTTTTAAATTTAATAGAGATTGGTGCTTTAAAAGATTTAATTTCAAGCGGCGTGAGAATCCTTGAACCTGCCTGCGGACCGTGTATAGGTATGGGGTGCGCTCCGAATTCACAAGGTATTTCTTTAAGGACTTTTAATAGAAACTTTGAGGGAAGAAGCGGTACCGATGATGCGCTCCGAATTCACAAGGTGTTTCTTTAAGGACTTTTAATAGAAACTTTGAGGGAAGAAGCGGTACCGATGATGCAGAGATTTATATATCAAGTCCGATTGTTGCAGCGTTTTCTGCATTGGAAACTAAAATTACTATTCCTTTCGGCGAAAAGCCGGATGTAAAAATACCCAATAGCATAATAATAGCCGATGAACTGATAATTCCACCAAAAAAGGAATTTATTGATGTTAAAATTTATAGGGGCAAAAATATAAAAGCTATTCAGAAATTTCCTGAATTAGAAAATACAATAGCAGGTGAAGTAGTTATTAAACTAAAGGATAATATCACAACAGATGATATAATACCTGCAGGTTCTAAAATTTTACCATTACGTTCAAATATACCTGCAATATCGGAATTTGTATTTTCAAAGATTGATACTAAATTTGTTGAAAGAGCAAAAAGTAAACTGGGCGGATTTATTATCGGCGGTGAAAACTACGGGCAGGGTTCTTCAAGAGAGCATGCATCTTTGTGCCCTAAATATCTCGGGATAAAAGCGATTATTGCCAAATCTTTTGCGAGGATACATAAATCAAATCTTATAAATTTCGGGATTATGCCTCTGATGTTTGAAAATGTATCGGATTATGAAAAGATATGTATGTCCGATAAACTTGAAATAGAAAACGCAAGAGAAATAATTTCTAAAAATAAACTAATCGTGAAAAATATCACAAATAATTTCTCGTTTAGTGTGATACATGATTTAACTAAAAGACAGTTAGGGATTCTGTTGGCTGGCGGGTTGTTGAACTACCGCTGATTTTAACTGCATTTTTTTTCTTTTTAATCTTCTTAAATATCTCTGCCTTATTTGATGTCTTCTTGTCTGGCTTTTGCGTCTGCTCATAATTACTCCTCCTTAAATGCAAGCGTTCTGTCAAAATATCACAAAAAATCATGGTTTTTCACTAGACGATGCTGATTTTTTAAATCAGTTTAACGCCTCATAAATCTAAAATTAGTAAACTCCTCGTCCCGATATTCATCGGGACTCGTCAAACATACCAATTTTTTAACGATTTATTCGGCTAAAAACATCTATATCGTTCAAAACCAGATTTTTTTGACATTATCAAATGTATATTCTACTTATAAAATTATTCCTTAAATGCTAAAACTGTGAATATATAGATGTCACAATCACCTTTTTTCCACGCGTCACGTTCCATGCCTGCTTTTTGCCAGCATAATTCGGATAAGAAAGCGTCTTTTTTGGAAAGCTCTTCGTGTTCCCAAACCTGAGGTAAAAATAGTCCGGAACGCGAACCCTTACGCACAACAACGCCGTGTTTTCCTTCAATTATTTCGCTTGCAGAAGATACTTTTTTAAGCGGCGATAAAACTGAAATTTCAATTTTTAATTCTTTGAGTTCAGTTTTTGATACCGGTGAAAATCTATGGTCTTCAAATGCTGCAGCAAGTGCAAGTTGAGATACCGCTTCATATATAGGCATTGTTGCTTCTGTAGTGCCGATACAACCTCTTAGGTTATGATTTTTTTCCAAAGTTACAAATACCGCTCCGTTATTTATTAGTTCAGGATTATTTGTTGAAAATTCTGGAATTTTACCGATGGATAAATATTTTTCTATTGATTCTCTTGCTATTTTCAAAAGTTCTTTTTGCGATTCTTTTGTAAGAGAAAATTCTTTTTCGGTTTTTACTTCTATGGCACCGCTTTCATTTCCTGTTACCTTTATAAATGCCACTGCTCCATAACCGACAACTCTGTTTCCATCGCCATATTTTGATTCTGCAGAATTAGAATAATTTACTATTATTGATTTGTTCGCTCCCAGAAGTTTTGAGGTTTCCATAACTGTTAATACAGCCGGAAGCCCACACAACGTGCAGTGAAGTTCTTGAATATCTTTTGACATCCATCTTTCATCTGCTTTTATCAATTCCGAAGGATTAAATTTTAATATTGTATCAAGAATGCTTTTATCAACTGTTTCGGCATTTTTTTTGTCAGGATAATGCGTCATATCGGTAGATGCAACCAATAAAACCTTCTTTTTGGAAACACTAATAGTTTTAGATATAATTTCAGCAATTTCTTTATAATTTTTTATGTCATTTATTAAAATTGCTACAATTTTGAAATCACCGCTGATGGTTCTCTGAAGAAACGGAAGCTGGACTTCAAGCGAATGCTCGGGCATATGTGTTTCGTTGTTTGATTGAATTATTTTTGATGATAGAAGTTTTTCCGCAAGTTCTTTGTCTATATTAATATCACCCAGTGGTGTTGAAAACTTGCCGCCGGTCCATAAAGCCGCACCTTTTACAGGATAATTATGGCTTGAGCCGATTAGGAAAATAGTGTCAAATTTCTTGCCTTCAATTTGTTTGTATGCCCAAGCAGCAGTCTGTCCTGAAAATACATAACCGGCATGCGGAGCGATAAGCCCAATAATTCTACTTTCGATATTTTGATTTTTAGCAGATGCTAAAAAACCATTTACCATTTTTGTTAGTTCGGATTTATCTTTAGGGTAGAACTGACCCGAGACAGCGGGTTCCCGTATCATATTATTATCCTCCTTGGCACAACTGCTTGTAGGAAGCAACAAAATTAAAAGAAAAATGAAATTTAGATATTTCATAATATCATTTTAGTATTTTTTAATTATTAAGTCAATGAATTTTTAATATAGATGTATACTGTTCCGACGCTGATTTGTCGGCTGACAGATTGGCGGTGCTATTGACTTTTTGAGCTTTTTTTGTAAAATAGTTTTATGCCAAAAATAATACCGTTTAACGGAATTAGGTATAATAGTAAAAATATTTCAAACTATATATGTCCGCCATATGATGTGATATCTCCATCTCAAAAAAAGGAGCTTTTGGGAAGAAGTATTTATAATGCTGTTAAGATAGAACTTCCGGAAAATTATAGTTCCGCTAAAGAGAATTTTGATAAGTGGAAAGGGGAAGGATGTTTGTTGAAAGAAAAATTACCGTCATTATATTTGTACGAACAGAGTTTTAAATATAAAGGTAAGAAATATATTAGAACCGGTTTTTTTGCGCTTTTAAAGACAGAAAAATTAGGAAAAAGTATTTTTCCTCACGAGAAAACGCATTCAGGTCCGAAAATAGACCGTTTTAATTTGTTAAAAGTGACAAAAATAAATACCAGCCCGATATTTTGTCTTTTTTCTGACAAAAAAAATATATTTTATAGTATTTCTAATAGGATAAAAGAAAAAAAGCCGACATCAATCGCTAAATTATCCGAAACTTCCGAAAAAGTATGGGCGATTAATGATATGAAAATAATTAACATACTAAAAAAAATGTTGGATAATAATAAGATTCTGATTGCCGATGGGCACCATAGATATGAAACATTTTATAAATTTACAAAAGGTGGTTATGTCTTGACATTTTTGTCTCCTTTCAATGACAGGGGGTTGTTGATTTTGCCGACACATAGGTTGCTAAAAGATATAACAAAAAAGGAAATCAAAAATATAAGCAAGTATTTTAAAACTTCGAAAGACTGGGATTTTAAGTTTTATTTTAAAAAATGTTTTATAGATGTTAAAACGGCAAAAAAAAATAAAGATATACCTATAAAGTATTTGCATTCTACAATATTGAAAAACAAGGAAGTAAACTATACTAAAGATGAAAGAGAAGCAGTTGAAAAAGTTGATAGCGGCGAATTTGCCGTTGCAGTAATATTGAAACCTATGGATATAAAGGATTTGGAATTTGTTGTTAAAAAGAAGATACTTTTGCCTCAAAAATCTACATATTTTTATCCAAAAGTTTCTACGGGGGTTGTATTTAATGAACTGGATTGATTTTTCTATTTTTTTGTTTATTATAATTTTTGCAGTAATAGGTTCTAAAATAGGGATATTTACCACCATATCCGGTATAGTGTCCGGTTTAATCAGTGCGGTTGCATCCAATTTGCTTTATCTTAAAGTTTCTTCCTATTTTCCGGAAACTCCTTCAACTAACGTAATAAGCTATATTGCTGTATTTATAATATTTTTTGTTGTTATTTTTTATTTGGCGATGTTTATTACTAATATCCTAAGTTCAAAGTGGATGAATAGTTTTTTAGGTGCATTATTGGGGATTATACTGGGTGCTATTGTAGGCGGAATGGTCATTATTATTTTAGTCTTGACGCCGTCTTTGAAAAATAAAAATTATGTCAGAAAATCAACGTTAGCTTCTTTTGTCGTAGAAAAAATAGTTGCCCCTGCAGTAAAACCCTTTTCAAAGAAGAGTTATGAGGCGCTTACTAAAGATATAATCGGTGATGTTAAAAAAAATGTAAAATCTTTAAATTTCTCTCCCAAAAAATGACTAAACCGTTTGTATTCAATTTGAATTCCGAGTTCATACCCTTAGAGATATTCCATAAAATTTCCGTTAGTGAAAAATATTCTTTTTTTCTTGACAGCGTAGAAAAAAGCAGGAATGCCGATTGTTCAATCATTGGATATAATGCAGATACCGTTATAAAAAGCAAAGATAATATAATAGAAATATATGAATACGGAAAAATCCGCAGAGCAACGGGGAATCCCATTAAAATATTGGAAAATATATTTAATAAAAAAGCAAAGATATACAATAAATATAATTGTTTTAGCGGCGCAATAGGTTATTTTTCATATGATATAAAACAGTTTTTCGAGAAGTTGCCGTCAACTGTTATTGACGACCTGAAATTGCCTGATTTATATTTTGCATTTTGTAAAAATTTTCTGATTTTTAATCATAAAACGGGAAAAATCAGCGCTTTAATATATTCAAAAACAAAAGAAAATGCTGATGCCGAATTAAATGATATCTACCAAAAACTTTCTAAAAGTAGTAATTACGAAAACCATAATAAAAATGTAAGTATCAAGTCAAACCTAACAAAAAAACGATTTAAAGAAATTGTTATCAAAGCCAAGGAATATATTAAGGAAGGGGATATTTTTCAGGCAAATCTTTCTCAAAGATTACAATGCAAATTTTATGGCAATCCATATTTATTATACAAAAAGCTAAGGTCAATAAATCCATCGCCGTTTTCATGTTTTCTGAATTTTCCTGAATTAAAGATATTCGGTTGTTCACCGGAGAGGTTATTGAAGATTGAAAACGATAAAGTTATAACAAGACCGATTGCAGGTACCTATCCACGAGGAGTTAGCAAGAAACAGGATGAAAAGTTAAAAACAAAGCTTCTAAATGATAAGAAGGAAAAAGCGGAACATATAATGCTTGTTGATTTGGAAAGAAACGATTTGGGGCGGGTTTGTAAATACGGAACTGTAAAAGTAAGCGAAATGATGATATCGGAAAGTTATTCGCATGTTACACATATTGTCTCAAATGTCACCGGAATTATAAGGAAAAATAAAAATATTGAAAAGTTAAAAACAAAGCTTCTAAATGATAAGAAGGAAAAAGCGGAACATATAATGCTCGTTGATTTGGAAAGAAACGATTTGGGGCGGGTTTGTAAATACGGAACTGTAAAAGTAAGCGAAATGATGATATCGGAAAGTTATTCGCATGTTACACATATTGTCTCTAATGTCACCGGAATAATAAGGAAAAATAAAAATATTTTTGATGTAATAGCTTCAATGTTTCCGGGAGGGACTATTACCGGTTGTCCTAAGATAAGATGCATGGAAATTATTGACGAACTGGAACCTACCGCCAGAGGTCCTTATACGGGTAGTTGCGGCTGGATTGATTATAAGGGTAATTGTGATTTTAATATTCTGATTCGTACATTTATACTAAAAGATAAAAAGCTGTTTTTTCAAGTTGGTGCGGGTATTGTTGCGGATTCCAATCCGGAAAAAGAATATTATGAAACGCTGAATAAAGCAAAAGCGATGATAAAAGCATTAGAGGATAGTGGGATAGCGGGATAGCGGGATAGGAAAAGATTAGCATATAAAGGATTGGCTATTAACTTATTACTATACCCTATATGCTAATCTCTATACGCTGTCTTTAAATTATGAAAATATTTATTAACAACAGATACTATTCAAAGAGAAATGCAAAAGTATCTATTTTTGACCACGGATATTTGTACGGCGACGGTATTTATGAAACGATGCGTTCAAATAACGGAGTTGTTTTTAAGATAGACGAACATATAACACGACTTTTTCGTTCGGCAAAAATGATTTATCTTGATATACGCTATTCTAAACAAGAGATTAAAAGTGCTGTTTATAGAACTTTAAAAATAAATAAATTGAAAAATGCATATATTAGAATCAGTTTTTCAAGAGGAATAGGTGAAATAGGTTTAGATACTGCTCTTTGCAAAAAGCCTGTGTTTGTAATTATTACAAATAAGTTCAGGCAGTATCCAAAAGAATATTATAAGAACGGTGTGAAAATAATTATTGCGGAAACGAGGCGGAATCATCCTAAATCGCTAAATCCGAAAATTAAATCGAATAATTTTCTAAATAATATTCTCGCAAAGATTGAAGCAAAAAAACGGAATGCTTTTGAATCAATCATGTTGAATCTTGATGGCTTTATTGCCGAGGGAACTGTATCAAATATTTTCATTGTAAAGAATGGTATTCTTATGACGCCGTCTTTGAAATGCGGAATTCTTGGTGGCATAACAAGAAAATATATATTGGAAAGTGCAAAAAAAATGAAAATTAAAGTAAAGGAAGCAAAAATTAGAATAAATGAGTTATATGCAGTTGATGAATGTTTTATTACAAATACTTCAATCGGTATTATGCCTGTAAGGTCAATAGACGGTAGAAGAATTAATGTTAAAGGGGAAGTTATAAAAAGATTGATAAAATTAAAATTCAATTGACTTTTTTTTAAAATTTGATA
>Ga0208246_1001329_pt1 | contig 14193 bp, 17 predicted proteins | sample RifOxyD2_FD_184039 | JGI IMG/M metagenome (GOLD analysis project Ga0208246, IMG submission 184039) | Soil microbial communities from Rifle, Colorado - Rifle Oxygen_injection D2 (SPAdes) | ecosystem: Environmental > Terrestrial > Deep subsurface > Rock core/Sediment | place: Rifle, Colorado... | reverse complement strand
GAAAGAAAAACTGTTTGAATATTTGGTGGAGTTTCAAGCCAAGTTTAATCACAGAGAAATAGTTAGAAACCCTTTGAATTTATTGACTTATCTACTTAAGCCTTGTTCCAAGTGCTTGACATAACTATAGGGATTAACAGTTTTTTATCAATGTCTGCTTTTATAATAACTGAATATTTTCCCCATTGATCATCAATATTAAAATTGTATTGCCAAAACTTACCATATTCTGTTTTAAGCACGCCAATGCCCTTACGCTCAACCACATAATGACATACTTTTTTATTCTCAATAACACTGATCTGCCTTGAGTAAGGTTTCATTGAGTGCCTAAGTAAGTTAAGAAAAATCCTAATTTCTTCTGCCGACATCTGCGTCTTCCTGCAGATGTCGGCAATACTAATCGCTTTCTTCATAATTTTTGCCTTTCTTTTTTTACAAAATCATCAGTTTATCTAAAAACTAAAATAGATACCCTGGCTTTTCCTTTTCAAGAAAGAGCCATAGATAAGACGAAATGCCAGTCTTCCCTCTGACTCATAAATCATCGGCACACCAACAAGTGCCTTACACTGCTGGCATACAAGATTAGACATTTCAGCTTTATCACTAATTCTCAAATTTAAAAACGCAAACTCTTGCGGTTCAAAAATTCGGTCAAGGTAAATTCTAAGTAACCTACCATGTCCGTCTTTTTGGTAAAGCACTAGGTGTTTGTTACATTTGCTACAAAAAAGATCAAGAAAATGTGAATTACCGCCGCGAGCATTCACATACCTATCTTTTTTAAACACATGTTGAATGAATTTTTGATCTGTCATTTTTTATCTCCTTTTTTTAATTATCAAAGAACATCTTAGACGTCCTTTTTTCAATGAACGTTTTGAATCACGCTAAAACAATAATTGAATATAACAAAAACCACGCCCAAAATGGGTATGGCCTGTTAAAAATATTCAATTTATATTTATTCTACACCTTTAAAAAATTTTGTCAAATCTTATTTTTTCTAACTATCCTAAATACTTATCTTTAATATTTCTTCTTCTTAACTTTAAACTTGGTGTTAATAAACCATTTTCTTGGCTAAACTCTTCACTTATTAATTGAAAATTGTTTATGTTCTCCAGATGCGATAAAGCACTTAACTGTTTGTCTAATTCTGCTTGGTATAAAGCCAAAACTTTACTGTTATATAAAACATTAGGCAAAACGTAAACTAAATCTTGCTCTTTACACCATTTTTCTAGCTCTTTAAAATCTGGCACCAATAAAGCGGAAATATTTTTTTGTTTATCACCATAAACAAAGCTTTGGCTAATATATTTATTTTCATTTATTTTACTTTCTATTGGTTCGGGAAAAATATTTTTACCAGTGGAAAGCACGATCATATCTTTAGCGCGACCAATGATGGTCAAGAAACCGTCTTCATCTATAAAACCCAAATCTCCGGTATGAAACCAGCCATCCGTATCTATCGCCTCATGAGTCGCTTCGCTATTATTATAATACGCCAGCATCAAATTATCACCTTTTATTAAAATTTCTTTATCTTCATTAATGAGAATTTGATTACAATCCAAAACTTTTCCAACGGTACCGAATTTATGATCAGCTATTTGGTTGACCGCAACGATGGGTGAAGTTTCAGTTAAGCCATAGCCCTCAATGACTAATACACCAAAACTAGCAAAAAACTTAGCAATAGCTGGATTCAAAGAAGCACCACCAGAAATCGCCATGCGCAAATGGCCACCCAAAATTTGACGAATTTTTTTAAAGACTAAAAGGTCTAAAAAATAGAATAATATTTTTTGCCAAAAATTTAAATTATTTTTTTTCTTTGCTTTAGCTAAATTTAAAGCACTAAAAAATATTTTTTTCTTTGCTTCTCCGCCAGAGCGAATATTATCAAAAATTTTATCATAAATTTTTTCAAAAATACGTGGCACCGCGGTCATTATAGTGGGATGAGCTGCTTTTATGTCTTCTAAAATCGTCTTTTGGCTACGAGCAAAATAAATACTAGCGCCAGAAAAGATCGCCGCATAATAACCAGCCGTACGCTCAAAAGCATGAGATAAGGGTAAAAAAGAAAAAAATCTATCTACATTAGTGATTTTAACCATTCTTTTAGCTGACATGACGTCGCTAATTAAATTTTTATGGCTCAAAACCACACCTTTAGGCTCACCAGTCGTGCCAGAAGTATAGATGATAGTATGTGGACTATTGGCATCAATCTCCAAATCTAGCTCTGGCAGACTATATTGGTAGTCTAATTTTGGCCAAGGAGAAATATTATTTTTATCCGTATGTCCATTACCGACGATAATAACTCTTTCAAAATCTATGCTCTGCCATAAACTTTGATATTTATTCCAATATTCATCTTGAATGATTAAAACTTTTAGCCCTGCATGCTGAATAATTTTTTTTATTTGCTCAGGATTATAAGTAGTATGAAGTGGCACGTCTATCAAGCCCAGAGTAGCGCAAGCTAGGTCTGTTATAATCCATTCTGATCCATTATTTAACAAAACGCCGATTTTATCACCAGTTTTTAAAGCGAGTTTTTGCAAAAAATAAGCCAGCTGTAAACGAAAATTATCTAAATATTTATAGCTAATTTTTTGATATTTTTGTTTTTTTACGCTTGCTAAAACTGTGCGATTTAGATTCGCTTGAGCTACTTGGCTAAATTGTTGATAAATATTAGGCATAAAAAATTAATGACTTTTAATAAACTGCAAAGTTTTGGTAAAAATATAGTCTCTTCTGGTAGTATCCACTGGATTGTGATCATTACGATTTAAGATAAACAAATGTTTATCTTTGGTGCCAGTCAAATGCTCAAACAAATATTCTGAACTCAAAGGGCTAGAGATCACATCATCACGAGAATGAATGACTAAGACTGGATGCTTAACTTGGGCTAAATTTTTTTTAGTATATTCATCAATAAAATGATAAAAATTGACTAAATTAGGTATCGGAATATGACTATATCTACCAAATTCTTCTAAATTTGCCTCTTCTCCATTTAACCACGATTTTTTATAGGGTTTGTTAAAAATTTTAACTAAGGGTAAAAACAAGCGAATATTTTTTTCATCCCGCATAATGATTGGGATGCCCAAGGAAATAATAGCCGTAATTTCTGGCACATCTAAAGATATCTGCAAGGCTAAATTGGCACCAAAAGAATAGCCAACTAAAAAAATCCTCTCATATTTCCCGACATTATCTTGCACAGCTTGCAAAAGTGACCGATACCAAGCCTCTTCGTTACTCTGAAGCAAGGTCGCCATCGAGCCACCATGCCCAGCTAATAATGGCACCTCAACATCCATCTGATTGGCTGCCAAAAAATCTGCCAATACCCATAAATCATAAGGTGTGCCAGTAAAACCATGGACTAAAATGGCCAAAATAGTATTATTATTTTTAATCTGAAAAGGCCACGCTTTTTTAGCTGCTCCCTGAACCTCCTGAAAAATCTTTTCCTGTACGACAATCATAAAAGTAAGTATAGTCTCTTGCTCATCTAATCCCCGCGTACGCGGGGATTAATAATACACGAGCAAAAAAACAAAAATTAATCTTTTAATTTAAATTTTTCTTGCAAAAATTTCTGATAAGCTTTATCTTCCGCCATCATTTGTAAAATAATTTCTCGGATCATGTCCGCTTTTTTCTTATTAACATCTTTACTTTTCCAAATCAAATAATCAGAAATTTTTGGTGAAATTCTTAGAGTGTATTTGAGATGAATCATGTCGCGACCGCTATCTTTATCTAAAGTTTGTAAAAAATTCGCTAAATCACCAAAGCCGGTTTTAGCTTGCCAAAGTTTCACGGTAATTTTTTCTTTAAAATTTGGTGAGCTAAGCCAATTTTTTAATTGACTGACATTATATTTGACTTTAGAAGGTAAAAATAAGACCGGTTTATTTTGCGATAAAGCCAGGGCCATGAAATAGCTAGCCTGATCGTCTAAATCACCGAAAATCACCAAAGCCTCAATATCGACTAAAGATTCAGCTGATTTAGTTTTATTGGCATTATTTAAAACCTCTATTTTAGCTTTTTTAAAATAATGCAAAATATTTTTACTCTCTGCTTGTTCACCATTACTATAAAAATAAATCATCATAAGGCTATCAAATTAAATATTTAAAAATTCACCAGCCACATCGCTAGCCAATTGTGTAGCCACGTCTTGTGTTTTAGTAAAATTACTCAAAACCCACAAAGTTTTGACAATCGCCGCTTCCCAAGAACAAGCGAGTAAATGAATACCTAATTTAGATGGATTTAAATAAACTGGGTGATAAAAAATCACTGGGAGATCTAGAACTTTAATAATTTTAGCTTGCTCTTCGGTCAGACTTTCTCGCTGCATTTTCACTAAAACTCCTTGATAATTTTTAGCTAAATTCTTCAAGCCAGACCAATCATCAGCTAAACTATTATCTACAATCAATAATTTGCTGTTAATTTTACTAAAAATTTTTGTGGCTTTTTTCGGATAGCTTAAATCACTTTTTAAGCTAATACCAAAATCTACTTTAGCTAAATAATCATTGTCTAAACTACTAAAAAAATAATTATTTTTTTGTCTTTCAAGTTTTGCTTTAGTACCTAGCACTAAACGACTACCAAACATAATACTTGGTCGAGGTAGGGTTTCAGTTGCCACTTGTAAAGCATTGATTAAATTAGCTCGCAGAGAGAATCCACCATAATTTGCTATCAGGCTTTGGGCTAAATCTTTTTTGTCTCGCAAATACAAACCACTCATCTGCGCGCCAGTTAAAACAATGGTTTTATTGATATTTTGTAATAAAAAGGTCAAAGCATTGGCTGTCAAAATTAACTGCTCGACTTTGGAGACAATGATAAAACTATCATAATTTTTTGCTTGCCCGGCTATAAATTTAGCCATTTTTTCCCATAACGCCGGACCTGCTATTTCTTCTTCGCCACTTAAAAAAACTACTTTAGTGTCCGCTAAAATATTAAGCTCTGGCATCGTGTTAAGCCAAGCAGGAACATCCTCCTCTTGATTCACCATTAAGACTTCTTTATTTTTAGCTAAAGTCCAAGTACCGCCGGCCAATAAAATACAAATTTTCTTTTTCTGTGCTGTCATTATTTTTCTTTAGTAAAAAAAATTAGATAAAATACTGCTAAATTAATAAACAAAGTAAAAATTTGACCAACCCAAATATAATGAAAATTGTTAAAATAACACAAAATTAAATCAAAGTAAGTACCAAAAATTAAACCTAACAAAATAGTCACAAATAACCAAAACAAACCGCGTTTTAAAATTCCGTCCGAATTTTTATATTTAATCCATAAAAAATGTAATGAAAATAAAACCATGATTAAAAAATAAATAGAATATAGGATATAAAAAAATTTATTATGCCATAAAACATATTCTGTATTTGCAATATCTTGAATGGCCTTAACTATAAAATAGTCTTTAACATAAATAATACTTGATAAAAAAATAGCTGGTAAAATTACTAATAAATGTTGCCAAGTTTTCAAAGCTTTTATTTGGTAAGGAAAATGCAAAGTAAAATAAAATAAAAATAAAGCAATAGCAAGAGCGGCTATATAAGCAAAATAAGCCCAAAACTGCCATTGGCTAATAATCATAGTCCTGCCAAATAATAAACTCACTCCCCAAAGAAATGTAGAAATAGTAAATAAAGAAAAATATAAATTAATTTTGTTTTTCTTTATACCTCGACTAAAAATAAAAACCACCATGCTTAAATTAATTAAAACCGAGATTAATACGAGCCAGTTTTTCCAACCTAAAGGTGAAATTAAAAAATCCATATATTTTATTATTTATTAGCTAATAAGAAACTGCCGATGGCAATGTCTAAATAATCTTTTATTTTGCTTAAAAATTGTAGTTGTTGAGCAGATAAAAACCTCTGCTTAGCATCAATCATCACTAAACCCAGTAATTGCTGATTATAAAAAATCGGTAAAGCAAAATCAATCTTTTGTTTATCCATTGATTCCGCTAAATAACGATCAGTTTGTAAATATTGTATTTCGGCTTTATTGGCTCCTGCTGGATGATTGACTAAAAATTGTAATAATTGACTATCGTTTAAAGCCAAAATACGCTCACCGACCGGATAAACCTGATGAAAAACTTCGGGATTATTATGCTTAGCTAAATACACAAACATATCTTGGTAATCTATCACTTGCGCGATTACTTTGGTTAAACGAGAAAACAAAATATTTAAGTCTGTGCCAGAACGCAAAACATCGGCTACTGCTATGACGCTTAATTCAATCTTTTGTTGCGGATTAAAACCAAAATAATTTAAAAATTTGTAAATCGCCTGATAAACCAAAGGCGAACTAAAACCAATCAAAAGCACAAAGGCTAATTGATTAGATAATACCATAAAGTCTATTTTGACAAAACGCAATAATAATAAAAACAAAAAGTAAAAAACAAACAGCGTGCTGAAAAAAGCAATGGCATCTAGAGCGATTTTCAAAAACAATTGTTTTAAGTCCCAAAACCTAAATCTTGCCAAAGCATAGACTAAAACTAAAGTAAAAAACACCGCACTATCTACACCTAAATAGAACCAATTTTTTAGACCAAATAATGGTAAAACTACGCTGAATAATAAAGCAAAAACAGCCGTCAATGCTGTGCCAAAAAAAATATAAGAAATTTGTTTTTTAATAATCAAATTTACTTTTTTGCTCATTTTGGCTAAAAATGTCAAGGCAAAACCAATAACTAACAAAAAATAAGCCAAAAAATAATAATATAAAACTTCTTGCTGAAAAATAAAACCATTTTCAGTGACGGTCACACTACTGATATTATAGTTCGAAAACAAGAAAGGAATCATGATAATAGCCGGCAACCATACTAAAATTTTGGTATACTTCTTCACTATCTGGCAACGATCACATAAAGAAAAAACCAGCCACAAAAAGGCTGGAGCAATAAATAAATTAGGCAATAGACCAAAACGAGCGCCTAATAGTAAATGGTCGCTAAAGCGTAAAAAAAAGACATTAATTAGCTCAATGCTCTGCCACAAGGTCACCAAAATAATCAATAAAAGCACAGGTAAACGGTGTTTTTGCTCTTTATTGAAGACGACAAAAGCTATTAATATCAAATTAATTACCCAGGCACAGATTAAGATAAGATTGGCTAAAGTCATATGGGGAGATAAATCAGCCGTCTTAATAGACCGCCGTCATAATTATCATAGTAAAATATGGCCTTTTTGTCAAATCTAATTACTTTTCCTAATAATTACTGACTTAAAAAACTTTTCTTGAAAATCAGTCAATTTTTTAATCTCTTTATCAGTAAAATCTTTTATATTTTTTGAAATGACTACTAATTTATCATCGTCGTCATCTAAACGATGAATAATCGCAATACACTGGCCACTAGCTTTTTTCAATGGCTTATCTGCACCCAAAAAATAAGCGTCCAATTCTTCACCATCACCACTAACAGTATTAGGCACATAGCCATAATTTACTTCATAGATAAAACTATGCTTTGGATGTTTGCTACCCAATGATCGATCAATAATCAAATCAACATTTTTTCCTAAATAATTTTCTGCTAAACTAGACATAAATCACACATTACAATTCTTTCAAAACTATTTTGGCAAATTGAGACAATAAATTTTCATCTATCTTATCGAGATCCAAAAATTCCGCGCCAGCCACATCTTCAAAATTAATATCTTGTTTTAAATTTTTAAGATCAAATTTATCAATTTTATAAATTAGACCAACATGATGCATGTCAATTTCTTGATCAGCATCAATAAAAGAAACCTGGTGAGTGTAATTTGTAAACCAAGAATAATCTAAAACCGCAACACTTAGCTCTTCTTTCAATTCTCTTTTCAAAGCATCGCCGATATCTTCACCATGTTCTATACTACCGCCAGGTAAATCAAATAAACCAATATATGGTCCTCTGGCTTTTTTAATTAATAAAATTTTATTATCTAGCAAAATAATACCATAAACACCCAAATGAAGTTTTTTCATAAACAACTATTCTCTTCAGCTCCCCGCGTATGCGGGGAGCTGATAGGTTTTAAAATAAATAAATTAAAAAAATATTCTCTACTTAATTATTTCTCTCAAAACAGAAAGCGGCAAAGATTTGCCAGCCAAATAATCACTAATTGCCACAAAAGCTCTTTTATCAATAAAATCTTTTTGTTTTAATTTTTTTAATCCAGCCTTACTAAATAATTTACAATCATTGATATTTTCTTGATAAATTTTCTGTTTAGCTTGCGGGCTAATTTTTGGCTGATGTTTTCCTACAACTTTACACAAAAAATTAAACTGAAATCTAATTTTTTTATTTTCTCTCAAATAAACAAAATTTAATAATTTTTCTACTTTAACTTTGATATTTATTTCTTCTCTGCATTCTCTGACGGCAGTGTCTAATAAATTTTTATCTAATTTTGGATCAAAGGTACCTTTGATAATATTCCGTAAATAATTTTTGCTTTTACCAATTTCTGAAATTAAAAAAAGACCATCGTCTTTTTTTACTAAAGCGCCAACTTTTATCTGAATATCAAACATAAACTAAATCTTCACCCTCATTGCTTTTTGACCACCGGCTGTATCCTCTACTTCCACTCCCAAACTCTGCAAACGCACGCGCAAAGCATCAGATAAAGTCCAGTCTTTGTTATTTCTTGCTTGCTCACGCTGTATTAACAAATCTTTTTCTTCAGCTGATAAGCTTAAAATTTGCTTTTTTAGATTTTTTAAATTTAAACCCAAAACTTCATCCATCTGATAAATAGTCGCCAGTTTATCTTGATCACTCAAATTACTCGCTAAAACTTCTTGTACAACTGCCACTGCTTGCGGGGTATTTAAGTCATCAGCTAAACTTTGATAAAATTTTTCTAAACTTAAAGCATCAGCTTTAGCACCATCATCAAAATTCGCAATAGTCTTCACTAAATTAACTAAAGCATTTTGTGCCGCCTCTAAAGCCTCCCAAGAAAAATTTAAACTTTTGCGATAATGCGTCAGTAACACAAAATAACGATAAGCTAGTGGAGAAATATTTTTTTCTTTTAAATTATCTAGCGTCACAAAAGTGCCAGCTGATTTTGACATCTTACCACCTGCAAATTTCAAAAATTCATTGTGTAGCCAAAAGCGGGCCTGCAGTTTACCAGTCACCGCCTCACTTTGTGCCATTTCATTTGGATGATGAATTGGCAAGTGATCGATGCCACCAGTATGGATGTCAAAAGTATCGCCCAAATACATCCGACTCATGACTGAACACTCTAGATGCCAGCCAGGAAATCCTTTGCCCCAAGGCGAATCCCACTCCATGTCTCGCTGCTGATCAGTTGGTGAAAATTTCCACACTGCAAAATCAGTGATATTTTTCTTCTCGGGATTTTTTTCCACCCGAGCCCCTTCTTGTAAATCAATATTTTGAATATTGACGATTTTGCCATAATCAGCGATTTTGCTAGTATCAAAATATAAACCATCAGAAGTTTTGTACAAAAAACCTTTAGCTTCTAAAATTTTGACAAATTCAATTTGTTCAGTGATAGTGTCCGTTGCTCTGACAAAATGTGTTGGCTCCAAAATATTTAAACTTTTTAAACTATTCTTAAAATCTTGAATAAAAAATTCCGCAATCTCCCAAGCAGTCTTGCCCTCTCTTTTGGCAGCTTTTTCCAGCTTGTCTTCTCCATTATCTGCATCAGATACTAAATGGCCAACATCAGTGGCATTCATCACATGATTTACTTTAAAATCTTGAGAAAGCAAAAATCTTTTCAAAATATCCCAAGTAAGATAAGCACGAAAATTACCAATGTGCGGATAATCATAAACAGTCGGTCCGCAAGTATACAAGCCAACTTGATTATTTTCGATTGGTTTAAACTCCTCTTTTACTTTACTTAAACTGTTATTGAGATAAATTTGCATAAATTTTCTTCTTATCTGTATTTTAGCTAAAAAACCAAGAAAAAGCAAAAACCGCTCATTGAGAGCGGCTTGCATTTTTAAAATATTCTATGCTTGTTCGGCCATAATTTCTTTGACTGCTGGTCGTAATTCAGATCTATAAACTACTCTATCAAGTCTTAAGAAAATATTATTCTGGCCTTGCTCTAATTTATCTAGTCTTCCGTCTACTTGATTAAATCTTGCATCTACATCGCTAGCCAAAACAGAAATTGCCTCTGCAACTTCTTGAATTGCCCCAAAAATCTCTTTGTTTGTTATTTCACTTTTCTTCATAAAGTTTCTTTAATTATTTAAGTACATTTAGTATAAATGAATTCAAAATTTTAGTCAAAATAGCCTCTATTTTAAGCAATATTACTTGCCATATCTACCAAACGATTAGCGTAGCCCCATTCATTATCATACCAAGCAATGACTTTGACCATATTTCCATCTACTACCTGCGTCAAAGACAAGTCAACGATTGAAGAACGTGCGTCGCCTATAAAATCAGAAGAAACTACTGGCTTATCGGTCACGCCCAAAATATTTACTAATTCTTTAGTTTTACTGGCTTTGATCAAAGCATTGTTTACTTGGCTCACTGTGACATTTTTCTTTAATAAAAAAGTAAAGTCCGACAAAGAGACAATTGGTGTCGGTACACGAATAGCTAAACCATCAAACAAACCTTTTAGTTCTGGCATCACTTGCCCTAAAGCTGAAGCTGCTCCGGTAGAAGTCGGGATGATATTTTGTCCAGCGGTGCGACCACGACGTAAATCTTTGTGTGGACCATCGACTAAAGTCTGATCAGCAGTATAGGAGTGAATAGTAGTCATCATGGCTTTTTGAATGCCAAAAGTTTTGGATAAAACATGAGCTACTGGTGCGATACAATTAGTTGTGCAAGAAGCATTAGATACTACTGTTTGATTTTTATAAGCCTTATTATTAACACCGATCAAAAAAGTCGGTGTTTCTGCACCTTTTCCTCCAGAGGCGGATTTGGCTGGAGCAGAAATAATTACTTTTTTAGCGCCAGCTTTTAAGTGTAGTGCAGCTAAATCACTGCTCACAAATCTACCAGTACACTCTAAAACGACATCCACGCCCAATTTTTTCCATGGTAATTTATTTGGTTCCGGTACAGCGGTAATCAAATATTTTTTGTTATTAACTACCAGATAATTAGCACTGACCGAGACTTTGCTGGCGAATTTACGATAAACAGTATCGTATTGTAATAAATAAGCTAAAGTTTCCACTGGCGCCAAATCATTGATGGCGACTACTTCGTATTTTTTGCTTTTGAGCATGATTTTAAAAGCTGCTCGACCAATGCGACCAAAGCCATTGATACTTACTTTGATTTTTTGTGCCATAAATATTTATTTAAAAATTACATAAGTATTATAACAAAAAACTTAATTTTTTGCACTTTCTTTTTTAACCCCCTCTTTATCTCCCCCTTCGTAAGGGGGAGAAACATCATAAAAGTTTGAGCACTCCTCCCCTTACGAAGGGGAGGTTGGGTGGGGTTATGATAAACTTGCTTTTATTTTTTCTAACACAATCTCTAAATTATTAATTACTTCAGTATTAGTAAAACGCAAAACTTTAAGCCCTAAAGCTTGCAGTTTATTTTGACGATAATCATCATATTTAATTTCTTCTTTTTTTAAATGAATATTACCATCAACTTCAATCACTAACTTTAATTTTGGACAATAAAAATCGACTACAAATGAGTCGATACTAAATTGACGCTTAAAACGATAGCCTTGTACTTTTTTATTTTTTAATTCTGACCATAAAAGTAATTCTGCGTTAGTCATTTTACTTCTTAATTGACGACGCCTAAGTATTAAACTATTTTTATTAAATAAAAAAGTCATTTTTGCTTTTCTTCTTTTTTACCCCTTTTGTCCTTACGGACATTTCCCCCTTCGTAAGGGGAAAATATCATTGAAGTTTACGTGCTCCTCCCCTTACGAAGGGGAGGATGGGAGGGGTTATTCCACTTTTGCTATTGCACAATTTTTTTCACAAATTCTACCTTGCAAATATGGATACTCCACTCGAGCACCATCAATATCGAGCTCGACAGTTTGTTTTAAAGGATGTACTTCGGTCACTCGTCCTAAGCCGGCACCGGTTTTTATCTGATCGCCGACTTTAGGTAATTTATCTAAACCATATTTATAAGCTTCTTCTTCATATCTTAAGCAACACTTCAAGCGTCCACAAGCACCAGACAATCTCTCATTGCCACGATGCATCAAATCTTGATCTTTGATATATTCCGCATTGACGCTGCCTAAAACTTTGAGCCAATTTTTGCAACAAAGTGGCAAGCCACAAGGACCATAGTCCCCATCTATTTTAGCTTCATCACGGACACCGATTTGTTGTAAACGAATTTTTTTATGAAAAACTTTGCCTAAATCTTTCACTAAATCTCTAAAGTCTACACGATTGTCAGCCGTAAAATAAAAAGTCAAACGTTGCCCGTCAAAACTTTCTGCTACATCGGCTACTTTTAGTTTTAAACTATACTGCTTAGCAACTTCTTCGATTTGTTTTAAATAAGTACTATAAGAGCTAGATTTTTTGACCATGGCTACCTCATCATCAGCTGTAGCCGGTCTCAACATAGTTTTTAGATCTACTGGCAAGTCTTTGGCTTCCATTTCGCGTATTGCTATCACCGTACCTAAATCAAGGCCTAATTCTGTCTCTACCAAAACTTTTTCTCCTGTCTTTAAATCTGAAGCTTTAAAATCTGACACTTGAGAAAATTCTGGTAAAAAGTAATATTCTCGATCGGCTATATGAAATTGAACTTTAGCTATTTTCATAAAAAATTTAATAATTAGTCTGATTATGACAGGAAAACTTAAAAAAATCAACTATTGACAAATTATTGATTATATGCTAATATATGCTGTTATGCACACAAATCACAATCAAAGCGAGGACTGAACGATGCAAACCTACCTCATTGGCTTATTTGTGAGCCTTGGTTTCAGCATTTTGGTTGGTTCTGGTACCAAAAATCTCTCCTTAGCTCTAGCAGCTATGAATGCTGGGGTTTTGGTGACCTTTTTGACTTACCAAGTGATTAAGGCCATCAAAAATCTCACCAAGGCACTCACCGAGACCAGGGCAAAGTCCAAAGTCGAAGTGCCTGCCAAGAGCTGAACACCAGCTAGGTCACAAAGCCAGGAGGGACTAACCACCCCTCCTTTTTCATTACAAAAAATACTGCGTTTTCCTCCCCCGCAGGGGGAGGAAATTAAATACAAAATATACCACTAACAAACAGCAAAAAATAATTTAAATGCAAAACAAAATACCCCCACTGTCTGCCCAGCATCCGCCGGGTCACGACATCTCCCCCTAAATTAGGGAGAAAGAGAGGGGGTACTTCCTATAAACTATAGTAAGCGAATTTTTCTATACTCGCATTGTTTTCTGCCAACAACTTCTCGATTGATTTCTTATCATCTTTGATAAAGGCTTGTTTGACTAAACAAACTTCAGTATAAAACTTTTCTACTTTACCGATCATGATTTTTTCAAGCATCGCTTCTGGCTTGCCTTCGGCTTTTAATTGCTCGGCATAAATTTCTTTTTCTTTAGCTAAAACTTCTGGCTCTACTTCAGCTGGCTGTAAATATCTTGGCGCCATGGCAGCGATATGCATCGCGATATCATTAGCTAAAGTTTGATCACCACCTTTTAAAATGGCAACACCAACTACTTTTTTATTGGAGTGTAAGTAGCTGCCGATATTTTCACTAGAAAAAATGGCATATCTGCCTAGGACTAAATTTTCTCCGATTTTGACAATCAACTGATTTGTGATTTCATCATGGGCCCAAGTAGCGAATTCTGCTTCACCTAATTCTAATAATTTTTTAGCAAAATCATTAACAGCTTGAATAAAGTCTGGATTACGACCGACAAAGTCAGTTTCACAGTTTAACTCAACAATTGCTACTTTAGCTTCAGCTTTAGCGATAGCCATCACCCCTTCTTTAGCTACACGGTCAGCCTTTTTGGCAGCCATTTTGGAACCAGCTTTACGTAAGATTTCGATCGCTAAAGTTTCATCACCATTAGCTTCGGTTAAAG
>Ga0208246_1001326_pt1 | contig 14231 bp, 12 predicted proteins | sample RifOxyD2_FD_184039 | JGI IMG/M metagenome (GOLD analysis project Ga0208246, IMG submission 184039) | Soil microbial communities from Rifle, Colorado - Rifle Oxygen_injection D2 (SPAdes) | ecosystem: Environmental > Terrestrial > Deep subsurface > Rock core/Sediment | place: Rifle, Colorado... | reverse complement strand
TAATCTTGGTTATCTCTATACAAACTACAAACGAAACGAAGTCCTTGCAGAATACGCAAAATCAAAAACTGAAAATCGTCCGGCGATAAACGCTAGTTATCGTAAAAAGAATATAAAACCTGTAAAACTTGAGTCCGTTTTTATGACTCGTGCCGACTACAACGACCTCGGCGACTCATTCCAAGAAACTTTCAAGAAAGTAGCCGATAAGAAACTTGATCTAAAGAAGCTTGATTTGAAACCGAAAGTAACGAATGGATTGATTGTCGGCGTAGAGATTGACGATTATGATAATTTCACAAAAGAACTTTTTGATGAGGGCGGAAGCCATGATCAAGAAATGTCTCGGCATGACCTCGAACGGCTTTACAACTTGCTTTGCTTCAAAATTATCGCCAAGCAAACTGATGAGAACAGAAAATTTGCTCCAGAACGCTCATGGGGAAAACTGAAAACAGCTTTGAACATTTGGCTAATGAAAAAGCTCGATGCTTCCCGCATTGATGCGTATAAAATCATTGTGAATGACCTTGTAAGCCCTGCGGGCGCACTTGCTCCGGTGATTGGCGACGCACTTCTCGCATATCGCCCTGTTCGAGAACAGGAAGTGAACAAGAAATCTGCTCGCGCGAAGCGCATTGAGCAGATTGAGATTCCACGCGAAGCGTTGTTTTTCACGGATCAATACGAGGCGCTTGAAGTAAAGAAATCTGCAATGGAGCCGTTTTGGATTGAAAAAGGAATGTTCGGTGGAGTAAACGAGAAATCGTTTGTTGATTTTCTTGAGTCGCCGAAAAACAAAGGTGTTGTTTGGTGGTATAAAAACGGCGATGCAGGAAGCGAGTATTTTTCAATCTCTTATCGCAACCCCGATGAGAATAAGGAAAAACTTTTCTATCCCGACTGGATTATACAAACGAAAGAAGCTGTTTATATTCTCGATACAAAAGCCGGAATAACTGCGGAAAGCAACGATACGAGATACAAAGCCGAGGCACTCCAAGCGTGGCTCAAAGGCAAGAAAGGATTTGATGGCGGGATTGTCGTCCAAGACGGACCAAATGGCTGGAAAATAAATCGCAATGCAAAATACTCTTTCGATTCGTCGATGAAAGGTTGGGAGGTCTTTGAGTTGAAATGAATATGAGAAATGGGGGAAGAAATAGGGATAAGTCCGTTATTTTTACAAAAGCTATATCCTAATATATTCACACCACGCTGAAACTAGTCGCCATTCAAGCTATGCTATAATATCGTTAAGTATTCTTAAAAAACGGAATACTTGAAGATAAAATGCAATATTTAGAGCTAAAGAATCAATTGACTTTCATTGTGAAAGGTCTAAACATGAAACTGTGACGTTATTCTTTAAATTAAAAATATGACTAAATCAATATCTATAACAAATATTGCCATCATGATAGTCGCAGTTGTTTTTGCTTTTATGGCATTTGCAGGCATGGCTTCAGCCGGTAATCCTCATACAAATGTAACCACGATTCAAGATGGTACTCTTCTTGATTCTGAAGGCAACTTTTTATCAGTTGGTTATAACACTTGGGGTTATAATTACCAGGCCCACCTATTTAATGGTAAATACTGTGACTCATACCGTGACGCAGCGTGGTGTCAAGATTATAAAAACGACTCTCTTACTATGAAGTGGAATGATGCCTGGTTAGCAAATACCGACGCTGACGGTGACGGCCTTCTAGATCGCCACTTTGGTTACAGTAGTTATATCGGTTCTGGAGCGTGGCTTACAAATCATATCTCTGGAGAGTACGTTCAAGACGGAAAGACTTATAGGTGGTCCGAATTTTATAAAATAGTTGCAGCACCAGCTGACGCTTATGTTGATGGTGGTTTCTGGTACGATGCAAACGGAGGGGAGATTGGTGAAGTTATTTGGGGACAGTTTGCAATGACTGAATATATATATAACGATTCTGGTACTGGTGACCATGGCGTTGTCTATAAAAGTCCTACAGGACCAGGGCTAGGTAATCTTTAGTCTGGATAGATGAGTTCAAAAAACGGGCACATGCCCGTTTTTTGTTAGCTGAAATAACCTGTATATAGTCGTTATTGATTCCCTGGGTCTGATCTAGTGAAAGAGTATTCAGGAATAAGGGCCTTTACTATTAGTTGTCTGATTTGGCTTTAGCATACTTAACTAGCTTAAACTACTAATCAAGTGTTGCAATTAATTCTGGAACTAGGGGAATTCTATTATTGTCTATATTCTCAAAATATGTTAAGATTGTGACTGGAGTTTACCTTTAAGGTATACTCCAGTCTAAAAATGGATAATAAACCAACCAAAGGCGAATATTTAGAGACCTTATTGAGATCCGGCAAAACCATCTTTTCAATACGAGATGTTTCTTTAATGTGGGGAGAAGAAAATGAATCAATAATAAGTATAAGATTAAATAAGTACGCTAAGTCTGGGAAGTTAATTAAAGTACGTCGAGGATTGTACGTAAAAGATAAAAACTATGACCGATTTGAATTATCGACTCGTATCTATACTCCTTCATATATTAGTTTTGAAACTGTCTTAACAAGGGAGGGTGTAAATTTTCAGTATTACGGAAATATTTTTGTTGCATCATATATAAATCGGGAAATAAATGTCAGTGAACAGAACATCACATTTGTTAGAATGAAAGACTATGTTTTAAGTAATACAATTGGTATTGAACATAAAGATGGCTATGCTATCGCCACTAAAGAACGGGCATTTTTGGATCGTGTGTATGTAAGCAAAGATTATCACTTTGATAACTTAGCTATTTTAAACTGGGATAAGGTGTTTGAGATTTTGCCTATCTACCATAACAAGCGGTTAGATAAAAAAGTTAAAGAATATTTCAAGAGCTATCAAAATAACCAACCCGATAAAACTATATGACTTTAGAATACTCAAAACATAAAAATATTTTGTTACAGATTTTGAAAGATATCTATTCCGATACCTCCATTGCTCCCTACCTTGGGTTCAAAGGTGGCACTGCTGCCATGTTGTTCTATGATTTACCGAGAAACTCTGTAGATTTAGACCTAGACTTACTGGATGAGACAAAAGGAAAAGCAGTCTTTGAGAAAATAAACAAGATAATCAGTAACTACGGAAAGATCACTGATTCGTACATGCAGAAGTCCAATTTAAGAAACATCATTTCATATGCCCCAAAATCCCAAAATATAAAAGTAGAAGTAAATCGTCGGCAGTTTGGTTCAAAATATGAAATGAAGACGTTGCTAGGAATTTCTATGTTAGTAATGGTTCAAGAAGATATGTTTGCTCATAAGTTGATGGCGATGATTGAACGAGTGGGAAAAACTAGTCGTGATATTTTTGATGTTCAATATTTTGCTAAAAATAATTGGCCTATAAGTAAAAAAATTGTTGAGGAAAGGTCGGGGCTTTCTTTTAAAGAGACTTTAGAAAAGGCAATATCTCAGTTAGAATCAATGAATAATAAACACATCTTGGACGGGCTTGGTGAATTACTGACTGATTCCCAAAAAGATTCAGCCCGTGCCAAATTAAAAAGTGACACAATTTTCTTATTGAAGGTAATGCACAGCAACGAAAAATAACTAGCAGAAAATGGGGTCACAGAAAATGGGGTCAGCCACTATTTCCACCCCAAGGGCATGCATGCTTCTCTAACTTCCAGCGGTCATAGCAAAAGTGGAAAAAATTATTGAAAAGAAGTCGGGGGAGGATAAAACAGAAATACCACAATTAATTACGTAATTAATTGAGTTGTTCTTTCGATAGCTCCATAAATGATAATCAAAGTAATGGTCGACGAAGTTGCTGGATTTCAATTGTTCGACACCTTGCTCGAACGTCGGAGTGCAGAACCAAAAAAGTTTCCATAGTTAAATTATAATAGTTTCAGACTATAAAACATTCTAGTAATACAGACTATATTTTAGTCCTATTTTTTAATAGGGTAATAATTTCAGGATTTGAAAGTTTTACATTGATTACACTGAGTTTTGTATAAAGTTCGTCAATAAATTTTTCGAGATCTACCACTTCTTTAAGATAAAACAACCTACCAAAATGATAGGTTGTTTTATCTTAAAAGATTTTAAGGGTTAAAATCTAGTTTCTTTTACCTGCTTTTTCGTTACTTTGAACATAACTTACACACTGTCCTTGGTTCTTGAATTCTGGGTTGCTGAAATTTTCCCAACCGCCATTTTTACACTGGTTCATGGTATTCGGTGCTGGATCAACTAGAGTATAGACTCGATCTCCTACCGCAAATACGCTATCTGCTGTGCTGTACTGCGAATTTGTATCTATTACAGAGACATCTTTTGAAGTATCATCTACGTACAGATCTTTACCATATGCTTCATTATGATGACTCACGCCATTTACTGTAAGCACGGCTGGTGGAGGAACTCCGCCACCTAGGTCGACATCAACGCCACCCCATCCGTTGTTTGCAGTAGTGATGTTGTTAACCGTTACCGTTGAACCATTTACAACCAAGCCGTTATGGCCGTTGTTTTCAAGCGTGACGTTGTCCAAGAGGACACCAGTTGCTTCATAGACATTGATTCCATGAAGGTTGGTTCCGCCAGTGCCATCAATCGTTAGGTCTTTTACGGTCACGTCATCACCATAAATACCAAACGTCGAATTGTTTGAATTGGTTGTTTTGGTAAATGTTGGTGTAAGGGTTTGGCCGTTTCCGTCAATTGTTACACCGGTACAGTTGCATTATCCTATAAGTGGGGCATTATTAACATATCAGTGTTCAACATTTAATTTCATATGCCAGAGACAAAAAACGATGAAAACAACCAGCAGTTCAGCGCAACCGAAAACAAAGTAGAGCAAAAACCAAATGTAGAAGAAGAAGCAAGACCAATTACACTGCAAGAGCATCTTGCCCAAATGGAAAACAAGACTATTGAGTTTCCCACTGTTGAAGTAGCCCCGACTACAATCGCAAAGGTTGACGATTTTAATACTTACGAGCAAGAAAAAAGGGATGTAGTCATAGAGGAGAAGAAATCAGAGTTGGTGGAAACAAATGAGACACAGATGGCGTCCACATTTACAAAAGCCAGTGATGTTTTGAATTCAAGGTCACAACCCATAGTAGTCCAGACCTCAAAACAGAAATCTGCTTCACAACATGTCTCAGCCCTAGTAAAAGAACTGTTGGTGAGGATGACAGAAAAGGAGTCGAACAAAACAACCACGGCGTTTATAACAGGAATTTTAATCGGCGCATTGCTTACCTATTTTCTTGTTTAGAATATTCTTAAACTGCCCACAACACAGGGGGTGTTTCTGAAAGGTGGTTTTATTGTGCGACAGTAATTCTGATTCTTGATTTGAAAATTATGTGCATATTTCTTTTATTCCAGGGATTTGGAACTGCTATACTAAACAGAGAAGCTATTTACTCAATAATTTTATAGTGTATGGCATTTAATGTTGGAGTTGGTTTAGGTGAAGGTGAAGATTCATATATCGTTGGTGTGAATGCTTGTCAACAAGCAGTCACGGAAATGGGCGGACAGCCAAATCTCATTATTCTCTTTTCTTCCGTAAAGTATGACCAAGAGAAGGTGAACGCTGGGGTTCGATCAGTCAGCGGTGATGCGCTTTTGGTTGGTTCATCAACGGCGGGTGAGATAACAATGAACGGACCGTCAAACAAACATTCAGTTGTTGTCATGGCGATTCGTTCTGATGATACTAAGTTTTATGGTGGGCTCGGATTGGGTATTGCCGAAGATCCCTTTGCGGCTGGGAAAGAGGCAGCTGACAATGTCAAAAAACAAACAACTGAAAACCTACGCACATTTATGATGTTTCCCGATGTACTCGTTGGTAACGGGGCAGAGATTGTACGTGGTGTGCTCTCCTCGCTCGGAGAGCACTTTCCCGTTGTTGGTGGAGCTTCGGGAGATGATTTTGAATTCAAGAAGACCTACCAGCATTTAAATGACAAGGTGTATTCCGGATCAGTGGTTGGTCTCGGTTGGGTGGGGAACTTTGCTCTCGGCATTGGGGTCAAACACGGTTGGATTCCCGTTGGCACGTCAAAGAAGGTTACACGATCAGAAGGTTCGGTAGTCCACGAACTGGATGGGAAACCAGCTATATCAATCTATGAGGAGTACTTCGGTGCAGAAGAGGTAGCCGTGCTTAGAACAGAAACCCTTGCTAAACTGGCTATTACCTATCCGCTCGGTATGAAAGTAGAAGGCAGTGACGAAATGCTTATTCGCGACCCGATTACCGTTGACGAGCATGGTTCAATCACCTGTGCGGCCGAGATACCACTTAATTCCGACATTCAACTAATGATTGGTAGTCGTGAGGAAGCAGTGAAAGTGGCGGGAGAGGCGGCACGCAATGCTGTAGAACAACTTGACGGTGCCGTTCCTAAGGCAGTTATTATCTTCAACTGTATTGCCCGCAATAAGCTCTTTGGTGAACATGCGGGCGATGAGATTAGTGAAATCCAAAAGGCAGTTGGTGTATCGACGCCACTCATTGGGTTCTACACTTACGGAGAGCAAGCCCCACTAGGCGGTGAGGTGCGCAACATTGAGAAGTGCAACCCAGCTTTCCACAACGAGACGGTTGTCATCGCTGTTATTGGAGATTCTAAGGCCTAGTTTCTATGAGAAAATCATTACCGATACGATATGTCGTGTATGTGATATTACTTATTACAGTTTTTGTTATCACCATATATTTATCACAGAATTTTCTTCAAGGAATAAACCATGAGAAGACAGCCACGATTGTGTTTAGCGGTCCGTTGGCATTAGAAAGCACCCAAGCCATTCTCAATACCGTTAATTTGGCACTTGCTGAAATAAACCATACTGCTGGTGGCATGAAAATACGACTTGAAGTGCTAGACGATGGCGATGAGACTGGCTCCTGGATACCAGAAAAAGAGGAAGAGAATGCCCGTAAAGCAGTGGCCATAAAGGACGTAGTCGCCTATTTTGGTCCACTTAATAGCGGTGCAACCAAAATTTCCATGCCTATTCTCAATAAAGCTGGTATCGTACAGATGTCACCGGCAACAACCTGGCCTGGTCTTACTAAGATTGGTTTTCAACCAGGAGAGCCTGGGGTATTTTATCCCACCGGGACGAGACACTTTGTTCGGTTATGTACCACTGATGACCTACAAGGGCCAGCGGGTGCCATTTGGGCTAAAGAATTGGGATTTAAATCGGTCTACATTCTTGACGATGGAGAATCCTACGGTAATGGTATTGCTAGACTTTTTGAAGCTGAATCATTAAGAAACGGTATAAAAATCACTGGAACAAAGTCTATTTCAGTGAACACGGACTTCAAGTCTCTGACCCAGACTATCATTGATTCCGGTGCAGAGCTTGTCTATTTTGGTGGGGTCACTCCTAACGGGGCTCCTGAAATGGTACGGGCACTAAAAAATGCCAATGCCACTAACACTGTCTCTTTCATGGGTCCTGACGGCATTAGTGAAGAAGACTTTCTCATCCGGGCTGGAGAAGCGGCAGAAGGGGTGTACGTCACTGCGGTGGGGGTTCAACCATCTGAAATACATACTGACGCGGCAGAGACATATGTTCAAACGTACAAAGCAACGTACGGAAGTGAACCAGATGCCTTCAGTGCTCTTGCTTACGACGGTATTCATCTACTCATAGATGCCTTGCAAAATGTTGGGAGTGCCAACCGTGCGGATATAATTAAACAAGTACGAAACACGCGTGAATATCCTGGCCTCTCTGGGTCATTCAGTTTTGATAAGAGTGGCGACACCACCGTGCACCTTATTAGTGGCTCTCGGGTTCAAGATGGTGCATTCACATTCGTAAAGATACTTTCTCAGTAGTCAACCATTTTCCCAATGAAAATATTAATGAAATTACACAACAAACTTGCCTTTCAACTCGGATTTCCTTTTTTCCTGCTAGTTGTTTTCTTAAACCTGGCAGTGGGGGTCATTTCGTATCGTTCATACATCAAGGATACTGCTCAAGTGCAAAGTATACCAGCTCGGGTTGCCCAAACGGGAAGTGAACGGGTTGAGACGTTCTTCGATCAACTATACCTCGACATTAAATTGGCGGCCAAAAGCATCCGCCTGCCATTGCATGAGGAAACGGGCTTCTTGCTACAAGACATTGTACGCATTAACCCCTCTATTATCGAGCTGGCCGTCTTTGATCAGGATGGAAAAGAACTGTACTTGGCAGAAGAGGTGACCACTCACATTTCCCTTCCTGGAGGAGATGACATTACAAAACAGGATTACTTTATTGAGACAATTGATCATAGGAAAGAGTACATTTCCAATCCACTCACGTCTATATACAACACTCCGTATATCATTTGGTCGGTTCCCGTCATCATAGACGAGTCTACGGTTGTTATGATGCGCGCTGTCGTTGACATTAGCACGCTCTGGGAAACGATTGCACTAGTGTCAGAAAAGGATGTCGATGGGGCACATGTGTATATTACAGATAGCACGGGGACAATACTGGTATCAAATATTGACAATTACGGTGAACAATCTGGCTCGGCCAAGCGTGTACTAGATATAGTTTCGAAAGACCCACCCGTCTTCACTTACACTGGACAGTTCAATGTAGAGGTTGGTGGTAAAGCCGAATTGCTTCCTCCGACCAATTGGACAATTATTGCTGAGATACCTCTTGATACACTTATGGCCGAGACTCGAAGTAACCTTAACATTCTCTACGCGTTGGCGTTTATCTTCTTTTGTTTGACACTATACGAACTCTACGCCCTCCGTAGGTATCTTTTTGAACCTATTTCTGAATTTACTAAAATGATAAAAAAACTTAGTGCTGGAAATTACCAGACTCGGGTTACACTACAAATCGATAACGAACTGACATCTCTCGCTGCTGCCATGAACCAAATGGCAAAGCAGGTGAATGTGCAGACATCAGGCAACATTGAAAAATTGCAACAAACGGTCGTCGACCTCAACCAGAGTGCAAAACTGCTCATTCGGCGTGACCTTGAGCTTACGCGCGCCAATGAAAAACTTAAACAACTCGATGATATGAAGTCTGACTTTGTTTCGCTTGTCACTCATCAATTGCGTACACCGCTCTCTGGAATTCGTTGGTCACTTTCGATGCTTATCAACAATGAAATGGGCGAATTAAATCCTGATCAAAAGCTGTATTTGATGAAAACATACGAAAGCAACAATCGCATGATTTCGCTCATCAATGACATGTTGAATGCCGATCGGGTTGACAGCGGAACGTTGAAATTCAAATTCACGCTGACAGACCTTGCAGATTTGATTGATAATGTGTTGGTAGAACTTTGGTCACATGCCACGAAGAAAAACGTCAAGCTCAAATTCTTTCCGCGAGAAGAAGTACCGAAAGTTCTGATTGACCCAGAGAATATGCGTATCGTATTGCAAAATTTGCTTGATAATGCCATTAAGTATTCGCAGAACGGTACGGAGGTGTGTATTGGAGTCAAACAGATTGACAGTGATGTGGAAATATCAGTTCAAAATTATGGTATTGGTATTCCATCTGAATATCAATCAAAAATATTCACTCGGTTCTTTCGGGCACCGAACGCAGTACACACAGAAACAGACGGGTCTGGACTTGGCTTATATATCGTAGAAAGTATCGTGAAAAAACACCATGGCACCATACGCTTTTCGAGCACAGAGAATGAGTCCACGACATTTTATGTTACACTTCCATTAAATAAATCATTATAAATATATGAATTCAAAAATTGTACTTATAGAGGACGACCAAACTCTTGGAGAGATGCTGAAAAAGAAACTTACTCTCATTGGGTACACGGTGACACATGTTATTGATGGAGCTGAAGGATTAAAAATGATACAGCAGGAAAAACCAGACCTCGTACTGCTTGATATACTGCTCCCCACTATGAACGGATACGAAATTCTCGAGGCAAAACGAGATGACCCTTCGATTAAAGACATCCCCGTTATAATAGTCTCAAACTCGGGCCAGCCCGTAGAGCTTCAGCGTGCGCTTGAGCTCGGTGCTACTGATTACTTTATCAAAGCACAATTCGACCCAGATGAAATTATTTCAAAAGTGACTACCCTTGTACCACCAACTAAAATCACCGCACCGGCATCGCTTGCCAATAAGAAGATTCTTTTGGTTGAAGATGACAAGTTTCTCTCTGATGTATTAACCAGGAAGCTCACGAATGAAGGGTGTAAGGTGCTTCATGCTGTGACTGGAGAATCTTCGCTCGAAATGGCCGAACATGAACAGCCAGACATGATACTTCTTGACTTAGTTCTTCCAGGAATCACCGGATTTGATGTCCTGGAGAAATTACGCGCAAATCCTAATACGAAAAATACCCATGTCATCATCCTCTCAAATTTGAGTCAGTCAGAAGATAAGGATAGAGCAAACACCCTTGGTGTTGATGCCTTTCTCGTCAAAGCCATGAACACCCCGGGAAATATTTTTAATACGATTGTTTCAGTCTTGTCGTCTTCGTAGACGCTCATGGGAGAACAATTTCAGTAATTGACTCATCAGTCAGAACTTTGTCAGTAAGGTAAATACCAAAATCATTTGAAAAAATGAGTTTGTTATTATTTATATGCAAAAAATGTGTCTAACCCAATTTCTCTCATACATCAAAAATGAGACCCCTTGAAATTATCGCTGGGGTCTCGTATTGGCAAAGCTGATAGTTGTTTTGCCCTTTTTCGTCATTGTCGCTTTTTGTCGCTGTAGGCGACGTAGGCCACCAGCAACTGCGGGTGTCCTTCGCTTTTGAGTCTCTCGGCGCGACTGAGCGCCTTCTCCACCGACTCGAAATCCTCAGCGATAGTGTTTTCCGGGTTGCCCATAAGGCGGGCTACAGCCCGGAAAATGCCGGTAGGGACATTTCCATGGATTAACGGTACCATTGTAAGTCTCCTTTCTTTGCTTTGTTTGACAATGCGAGTTCACCTTTGAATCCGAACACTCTAAAATACAAAGCAATGAAACATTTAGAGTATTGTGAACGAAGAAGTATTGAACGATTTATCAACAACGTAAAAGGAGTTAGATACATAGGGAGAGCTTTGAGTCGTAGTCCCAGTACCATTTCAGAGGAGATTAAAAATGGTTCGGTCCGTGGTGTATACCGAGCCGACCGAGCGGAAAAGAAAGCCAAACTCCGGCGCAAACAAGCGAAACAGCAATGTCTAAAAGTAGCGATGAATCCGGTAGTTAAAGATTACGTCACCAAGCAACTCAAAGACAATCAATCACCGGAAAGTATCAGTGGTCGCATTAAAGAGATTGATATCCAGATACCGTATGTGAGTGCCAAAGCTGGTGATCAGACTAAAGTCAGTATTGAAAAGCGACCGAAACAAGCCAACAATCGCACCGAATTCGGTCATTTTGAGGGTGATTTCATGGAAAGTGGCCAGGACGGTAGGGGATCACTTTTGGTGTTGGTAGAGAGAAAAACCCGCTATCCTTTTATCATCTATACCGAAGACAAAACTACTCTCACCATCAATGAACTGATTGCTGGTTGTCTTAAAGATGTACTCGTGAAAAGTATCACCCTTGATAATGATATTTTCTTCCAAAAACATGAAGCTCTCTCTGAGTTGATTGAAGCAACGGTCTATTTCACTCATCCTTATACCTCAAGTGATAAAGGGACGGTGGAAAATAGAAATGGTCGGATTAGAGAGTTTATCCCTAAACGCTGTGATATCTCCAAGATACCAGCTGATGTTATTAAACAAGCTAAGGAACATCTGCGGACTCGGTTTATGAAGTGTTTAGGCTTTCATACGCCAGCAGAAGCTTGGACTGCGGAACTACTTAAAGTGGCGTGTGTTAAAATTAAAAAATCCACCAGAGTGGTGGTGCAAAATTATTAGGTGAGGTGTTCGGTTATTGGGGTTAATGTGGGCAATGATAACTACGTATATCATAACATGTAATATAGAGTACGTCAATACTTTATCCACAGGTGGGATTCTTCCATTACTTTCACAAATGAGCACCAAAATGAAAGTTAACTTTCATTTTCGGTGCGAGTGCAGTGAAAGAAAGCTTTGCTTACATGGACGATATACCTTGTCTATATTTTGGTCAAAGTATTCCCAAAATAGTCTGACTAACCTTTTCGAATCCCGACGCAAGGGCAAGGATTTTTATTAGTGATAAAAATCCTACGTATGAAAAATATAATCGCTGCGCTCATTATTTTACACAACATTTAGTCATTCACCCCCGGAAAACATTAAAATCAAAAACCACACCCGAAGGCGTGGCTAAGATTTTATATGCTCCGCTGGATAGAGAATGTTCGAACTTTTTAGTAAAATAAAAAACACATACCTCTAAGCGTGATCTTTTGTCTCAACCTCTCTGCCTAATTCTTTTCCCTTCGACTAGATTTTTTAGCTAACAGTTCTTTTTTTGCCTCTAAACGTTTTGGTGATTTATAAGGGCTTTTCTTAGTTTTGTTTTTTGGACTCAATGCAATTATTCGTGTCATAGCCACTAGTATATAGTAAATTTGATTTACAGTGAAGGTGTTCAACAAAGAAGTCATTTCCTTGCTCCGTGGGCAGGATTCTTTCTCTACGAGAACTGTACACCTTGTGGATTTTCTTTTCGCAAGCTCAAGAAAAGTCTCACAAGGTCTTCGAATACTGACGTAAAGCACATTTAGTGCTTTACTCCCGCGGAGTCAAAAAATCAAAAACCACACTTGCGTGTGGCTTAAGATTTTAATGGCTCCGCGGGCAGGATTCTTCCATTACATGGACGGTATACCTTGTCGATATTTTATTTCCTTACGTCACAAAATATCTGGCAAGGTCTTCGAATACTGACGTAAAGCACATTTAGTGCTTTACTCCCGCGGAGCATTAAAAATAAAGACCCCAGATAGGGTCTAAATTTTTATATGCTCCGCGGGCAGGATTCGAACCTGCGACCAATCGCTTACACTTATCCAAAAGTTTCCTAAAGGGGTGGACTATATCATCACCATTCATCCAAAATTTGGGTGGGTATGGTGCAAGGCGCTTCCCGACAAAAATAAAATATTTTTGTAAGTACTCCCGTTAGGGATAGTCTCTGAACCTTCAATCTGATTACTCAGAAAGCTTGGCTGCTGATTACCCACAGCATTACCTGGGAGGGCTTCCAGCAATTCACCTTGTTTTTCATTCCAACATTTCTATTGGAAGCTGCGTAACGCCATCGTGTATCTCCATATGACAGTTCATGCACAGAAGGATACATTTATCGAGTTCAGCGCGTGTCTTCTCCCATGATCGTGTAAACCCGCGTGAAGAAATACCGAAGTCTTTCTTATTGGGTTCTACATGATGGAAGGAGAGTGCTCGTTTACTCTTGTTGTATCCGCAAATCTGGCAAGCACTACCTTTGTACTCGAGAGCCATGTCGCGAACTTTTCTTCTTCGCTTGATGACTGCTAATTTCAAATACTCGGCACGATCGGCGTAGGTTCTCGTTTCTTTTTTGGCCATGGTATAGACATTTAGTCTATACCATAACTCTAAATTAGAGACGATGTGTCCACAGGCGACTGCTCTACCGCTGAGCTACCGCGGAAGATAGCTACTCCTTGCTTATTGATAGGCAAGTGGGTGTATTGTACAGATAATTACAGATATTTCAACATGATATAATGGGGGATATGAGAAACAAGCTTTTATTTATAGTTGCAGTATTAATCGCGGTGATAGTCGGTTTGTATATTAGTGTGCAATATGTACTGGCTCCGATATCAGTAGTTGATCAGAATAATAATCAAAATATTATGTCAAACTCACTCACTCTTACTTCGCCCTCTTTTCTAAATGGTGGAATCATCCCTTCACAGTTCACTTGTGATGGCGAGAATACACCACCACCATTAACAATCAGTGGCGTGCCTAGTGGTACTAAATCATTAGTATTGGTGGTTGACGATTCGGATATTCCGCAGGAAGTTAAGGATGCCCGGGGGATAGAAAAATTTGATCACTGGTCTCTGTATAATATTCCTCCGGAGACAACTGAGATTGTTGATTCGGAAAGCTTTAGCGCTGGTGAAAACGGGGTGGGGGAAATGCGCTATACTGGACCGTGTCCGCCACCTGGCCATGAACAATCCGAACATCGCTACAGCTTCC
>Ga0208246_1001322_pt1 | contig 14318 bp, 11 predicted proteins | sample RifOxyD2_FD_184039 | JGI IMG/M metagenome (GOLD analysis project Ga0208246, IMG submission 184039) | Soil microbial communities from Rifle, Colorado - Rifle Oxygen_injection D2 (SPAdes) | ecosystem: Environmental > Terrestrial > Deep subsurface > Rock core/Sediment | place: Rifle, Colorado... | reverse complement strand
GGGCCAATGATATCCCCGCAGGCGTATAGGTGGGGAAGGCTGGTTTGGTAGTTGTTATTAACCGGAATTTGTAACCGATGGTTTAGTTCAACCCCTAGTTTTTCTAGCCCCAAGTCGGCACTATGCCCTTGGCGGCCATTGGCGTAAAGCAGGTATTGGGCAGTTAATTGATCCCCTGAATTTAGGCGCACTACTACTTGGTTTTGGTCAGCAGTAATGGTTTTGTAGGACTCCCCTAGATGCAACTCAACTTTATTAGCCATCAAAGACTGGGCTAAATAACTAGAAAGGTCTGGGTCTAAAAAGTCGAGTAGGTTACCCCTCGGCTCGACCAAGGTAACGGGCACCGACATCTTAGCAAAGATAGACGCATATTCAGACCCAATCACCCCGCCCCCATAAACAATCAGGCTTTTTGGGATTTCAGGGAGGTCCAAGATCTTGTCTGAATCGAGGATTTTAGACTTAGTAAAATCTACATCTGGCGGATGGTAGGGCCCGGTGCCAACAGCGATAATAATTTTATCGGCCTTGATTTGAATCGCGGGTTTGTTGCTTTGCTCAATCTCGATTTGGTGGGGGCCGTACAGTCGAGCTTTACCCAAAATCAACTCAACCCCGGCCTCTTTATACTGGGCGCGAATCTTGTGTACTCGTAAGGCGGTTACCATGTCTTTGCGGTACATCAACTCGCGCAGGGTCATTTTGTGTCCCAATTCCCGCTCGATCCCACTGATCCGGTCATTATTGAGCCGGTCTAAATAAAGTACAGTCTCGCGCAAACTTTTTGAGGGCATGGTGCCCGAGATCACCCCCGCCCCGCCGGGCTCCTGGCCCTGTTCGATAATCGCCACTTTGGCTCCCAATCGGGCCGCTTCTATCGCTGCCTTTTCTCCAGCGGGCCCCGAGCCGATAACCGCGATTTGATAGGTTTCCATTTGAATTTTTCGTTTAATTTTTTAGTAAACTTCCACGTTCCACCGCCCAGATTTTTCGAATTCCTCTTTTAATTGCTCCCAGTCTTTACCCTCCTCCTTTGCCCAGGCGGACATTACTTTGGAAACCCCCTCTTCTATTCCCTTGAGGCCGCAGATGTAAAGGCAAAAACGCCCGGTTGAAATCAAGGGCCAAAGCTGGTCTTTTTGAGCAGCAATTTTGTCTTGAACATAGGTCTTGGGCTGGTTGCTGGCACGCGAGAGGGCTTTGAAAGCGGCAAAGGTTTCTTCGGTATAATACTGACCTATGTCGTTGCTTTCGTCGTTCATGTAAAGGGTTTCTAGTCCGGTTTTGGCCCCGTAAAAGAGTTTTACAGACCCGTTCCATCCACCCTTTTCGTGATAAATGTGTTTAATAAAAGCGCGGAAAGGGGCGATGCCTGTTCCCGCTGCGATCATAATCAAGGGGACCGAATCGTCGGCAGGCAAGAGGAACTTGCGGCCAGTGGGTCCAGTTAATTGAAGCTTTTGCCCAAGTTTCGCGTCGCAAAGATGGTTCGAAGCCAGCCCACGCACCTCTTTACCTGTTTCTGGGTCTGTATAAATCACCCGTTTGACACAAAGGGTCACTGATTCAGGGTGCCCCCCTAAGTCGCAACCCAACTCACCACAACGGGCGCTGGCGATCGAATAGAGCCTGACCTTTTGGGGCTTGCCGTCTTCGCGCAGGCCAGGGGCGACGATACCCACCGATTGACCCTCCATATATTGGATCTTAGACCCTTTAATACTTAGGACAATATGCCGGATATCATCGGCGCTGCCTGCAGGGGTTAGGCGGCGGGTTTCGATCACTTCCGCCAAAAAGGGACTTGAGGGCTTGTACACCTCGCCAGGGGTAGCGACTAATTTTTCAATAATTTCCATGATTCCTTTTTTTAAGCGCAAGCTGTCTAATTATATCGGAAGCTTTAAAAAAATAAAGGACTATCCCTTAAGGGTTGTTAGTTGGTTTACGCTTAAATCCAAGACCCATAATAAAAGTTTCGATCTTTTGTAAGCGCTCTACAATTTTATCTAACCCAGCCAAAGCCGCTTGGAGTTTACGCCATTCCTTCATCGGACGCCCAGGCATGCCCGCTAAAACCTCGCCGTCTTGAGCTTTGCCGGTGACCAAGGTACGGGCCAACAAGCTGACACCTTGACCTAAAACCAGATTGTCCCTGATCCCCGACTGTCCCCCCATCATCAAATGGCTGCCGGTTTTGGTGGAGCCAGCAATGCCGGATTGGGCCGTGATGAGGGAATAAGGGCCAACTTCGACGTTATGAGCAATATGGACAAGGTTGTCTATTTTGGTATTTCGCCCAATCCGGGTCACTGAAAACCGGGCACGGTCAATACAACTATTAGCCCCGATCTCCACTTCGTCTTCGATCACCACTTTTCCTACTTGTGGGATTTTATGGTTTTCCCCGGCTCGTTGGAAAAAACCAAATCCATCGGTGCCAATTGAAACCCCGGCGTGAATAATACAGCGGTCGCCAATCTCCGAATCTGGGCCGATCACCGCGTTTGGGTAGATAATACAGTCCTCGCCTACTTGGGCTCCTTCCATAATAACCGCCCCGGCCATCACTCTTGTGCCCTTGCCTACCGTGGCTCCGGCATAAACCATCGCCCCAAAATCAATTCCCGCACCTTTAGCAATTTTGGCTTTAGGTTGGGCCAGGGCTTGGGGGTGTATCCGTTTGTTGGGTTTCATTCCAGGGTGCAAGATCAGCGTCGCCGCCACATGGGCCAGTAAGGGATCTGGGGCAAAAATTAGGTTAAGGCCCAAAGCCAGGGTCCCTTGGGGCACAATCACCGCCCCCCCCTTGCCTTTAAGGCCCTCCAAGTCGAGGGCTTTGCTCGAAAAAACCCCTTCAGGCACGTTTAGGGACTTAGAGTCGGCTAGGTAAGCTAGACCACCAGGGTTTAATTCGCTAAAGCCACAGGCATGATTAAGCCGCATGCGGCCATCGCCTTGGAAGGCCAGACCTAATTGGTCTGCAAGATCGCTAAGGGTTACCATAGTTAAAAATCAAGAGACAAAATGGTTAAAAAGTCGGTAAAAAGGACCTTAGCAAACGCTTACAATCCTAATACTTTCGATTATGGCAGATTTTTTGTATATCCACAAACGAGAATTCCGAATTCAACCCTTAAAACCTGGGACAGATGAATCTTCCTGATATTGCTTTGGCACCGAAATACAGCCGTGAGGTTTATTTTTCACTCCTCACTCACATGGCCCATGTCGATGAAAACCTGGACGAATCGGAGGTTGAGCTGTTAAAAAGCGAAGCAAAACGCTTGGGCCTAAATGAAACCGATGCCGAAACTATTATGGCCAGGGGCAAGATGGATGAGAGTGAAGTTGATAGGGGGTTTGACGCGATCCGCAAAGAGCGGATGGAATATTCTTTTCTGCTCGACCTGATCTTTATGGCCATGGCCGATGGATTTTTGCATGACAACGAGCGGGTTTATTTAGCTAAAATTAACGACCGTGTTGCCGTTTCGCGGGCCGATTTTCACTCGCTTGTGTATTTCGCCCAATCAAGCTTGGGGGTCAAAAGTCCAGATGAAATCGACCCGATGGTCGAATACATGATCGAAAACTTTTTCCGTTGGGCAAGGCAAGATCATGTCCGACTTTATCGCCAGACCACCTTTGCGCTCAACGAAGAGGTGGATCTTTTCCTCAAAAATGAACTTTAGCCGAGACCCTATGCCGGGCATACAGCAAGGCCTCTTGCTGGTCCAAGTCCAACCGGGTAGCTTCTATTTGGAAGTTCCTAAGGTAGGGTTGCGTCTTTTGTGTGGCTGCCCTCCTGATTCGATCAAACACTTACGAAAATTAGGGCTGGTTGAGGCGACGGAGGTATGTGGAGTCAAAACCCAAACCGGACCTAACGCCATATTGTTGGCCGATGTCCCCGCTCAACAAGGGGAACTCTCGAACCTAACCGAGTTCCCGGTCTTACACATGCTTTACCTTCAAGGCATGGCTATCCCTGGGCACCCCAACCACGGACGAAACAAACCCCTATTGATTGGTAAAAGTCTGGAGCTTGACGCCCAAGCAGAATACCTAAAGCGGGGAAACTACGGACTTTACGATCCCCAAGAATATCGAGTTTTAGGTTATACCCCGGAGCAAACCGAGCTTTATTTAGACATCAAACGCCAATTCGCTTACGGGCGTTTTATAGAATCTAAGGAATTAATCGAATTCACCCCTTTTGATCAGGACCAAATCTGGATCCGGGGCGAGCTATTGATTGAGCGGTTGGCGCTTAACCAGTTCCGCTTTACCCTAGACCAAGAGGTTTTAGAAATAGACCTTAATCTTGGGGCAGAGCAGCGATACCGCTGTGCCTACCAGTTACCCACAGCCAAACTTCCTGAAGCTAATTTTTTTGTGACCCACTTTGGTGACGGCGATGGCTGGGACCCAACAAGACCTTGCCTTTCTACTTTGATTAGCTTTCATAAACGACTTTACCTGATCGATGCAGGGCCTTTTGTAGATCGCAATTTGGCCAAACTGGGACTAAACGCCCACGACCTTTCAGGCTTATTTATCACCCATGTCCATGACGACCATTTTGGCGGGTTTTATGGTCTGGTGCAAAGTAATCCCGACTTGAAGGTTTTTGTAACCATAAGGGTCTTTGCTTGTTTAATGAAAAAATACTCGGCTCTTTCTGGGATTCGAGAGGATAAACTGCTTTCAGATATTCATTACCAGATCATGGAGAAGGAGGAATGGAACGACATTCAGGGACTGTTAGTCAAACCCGTTCCTTCGGCCCATCCGATCGACACTACCTTACTCTTATTTAAGGTGCCTTTTAAAAATGGCTTTAAAAGTTATGGGCATTTGACGGATATTGCAAACCTACAGGTATTAAAGCGACTGGGCAGCCAAACTACCTGCCCAGAGGAGTACCAAAAATTTTATCAAAAGCTGGTAGAGATTTACCAAGAGCCCATGGACCTCAAACGGGTCGATGTGGGCGGGGGGCCGGTCCATGGCAATGTTGACGATTTTGCCAATGACGCTAGCGGCGATATCCTCTGGGCCCATACCTCTAGCCCAATTTCTGCGGAAAATCTAACCTCGGGGCACCAAGCCCAGTTTGGCGAATCGGTAATTCTGATTCCCTAACCCCTTGCCAGTTGGCCCGTGTTGGGCTACTCATGGGGCTTTCGGAGCCTCCATGACCAATAGTCTTAAAATACCGCTATCTGGGCCCATTTCCGCCCAACTTCGTATCCCTGGCAGCAAAAGCTTAACCAATCGAGCCCTGTTGATTGCCGCTTTGGCCACTGGCTCAAGTAGGCTAGAGGGGATGTTGCATTCGGACGACACTCGCTATATGACCCAAGCCTTAGAGGCATTAGGGGTCAGGTTGGAGTCTAAAGAAGGGGCGCTTTTAGTTAAGGGTTCGGCTGGAAAATTAGGACCTTACTCCCAAGAAATTTATGTGGAAAACGCAGGCACGGCTGCACGTTTTTTAACCGCCGCCTTGGGTCTGGGTCAGGGGCCCTACCTCTTAGACGGTAATGCCCGCATGCGCCAACGGCCAATTAAAGATTTAATTGTGGCGCTGGACCCGCTGGGTGTTACCGTTAAGGATATTAACCAGACCGGTTGCCCGCCGATACGTATTGAAGGCCAATTCAAAGGCGGAAAGGTACAACTTCGAGGCGACCAAAGTAGTCAATATTTAAGCGCGATTATGATCACCGCTCCCTGCGCCGCAGGGGACACGGAGATTGAGATTGTGGGCCCTTTGGTTTCAGAGACCTATGTCGAAATGACCCGGCAAATCATGGCCGATTTCGGGGCGCAGAGCCATTGGCTGGGACCAAAAAACTTGGCCATCAAAGGTCGGCAGGGCTACCAAGGGCGGGAATACCAGATCGAAGGAGACGCAAGCTCGGCGAGTTATTTCTTTGCGCTTGCGGCTATAACCGGCGGCGAGATTACGGTTCTAGGTATTCAAAAAAACAGCACCCAAGGGGATTTGGGCCTAGTGGGAATATTGGAGCAGATGGGTTGCCAAGTCACTTGGGAAACTGGCCAAGTGACCCTTAAGGGGGGCCCTTTAAAAGCGGTAGAGGTGGACATGAACAGCATGAGTGATGTGGCCCCCACGCTGGCGGTAGTAGCGCTATTTGCAAAAGGCAAAACCGTGATTAATAACGTTGCCAATATGCGGATTAAAGAATGTGACCGGATTCAAGCGGTCACCAGCGAGCTTGGCAAGTTGGGCGCTGCCTGTGCGCAATGGCCGGATGGACTTTCGGTGGAGGGACTGGGGAATTTGCGGGGTGCTTCCCTAGCTACCTATGATGACCACCGAATGGCCATGGCCTTTGCTTTGGCCGGGGTCAAGGTTTCTGGCGTGGAGATCGAAAATCCAGGCTGTGTCTCTAAAACCTTCCCTGACTTTTTTGAAACCTTCCTCCCTCTTTTAATCTCCTAGGTGGAACTCAACCAAATTGAGCTTTTGGCGATGAACAATTGGGCCCGCAAGGCCCTATTAGCTCATTTAGAGTTTCCGATTTTTAAGGCTTTAATTGAAGAGGCCAGCCTCGATTTAAAAGGGAAACATCTGCTGGATATTGCCTGCGGTTCTGGGCGGAGTAACTGGCTTTTAGAAGTTAACTATCAGCCTAAAAGCCTTACCGCTTTTGATCTAATGCCCCTACAAATTAAGCTTGCCAAACAAGAGCCCACCGCCATGACCCAACGTTTGCAAGCGGATTTAACCCAGCTTGGCTTCAAAACCGGGGCTTTTGATGCGGCTTTTGGGTTTGGGATATTACACCACTTGTTAGACTGGAAAAAAGGGGCTGCTGAGATTGCTCGGGTGCTTAAGCCCGGCGGGCATTTGATTATTGAAGAGCCTAATGGACGCGCGAGCGCCTTTTTCCGAATTTTTGCGGGCTTTGCTATCCCACAAGAAGGGGCCTTTACTTTTGAAGAACTGGAAGAAGAGCTTTACCGGCTGGGCCTGAAAGTTCTGGCTTATAAAAAGGTATTGTTGCCCTGCTTTAGGGCCTACCTCTTCAAACGAGAGGATTAGAGGACCGGTTTTTAATTCATCGCTTGGCGAGCATGACGGCGCTGGGTAGAACCTCTAGGACCCCAAGGACGACTGACCTCGCCTACAAAGGCTAGATCAGGCTCGATGACGGCCAAGTCAGCGAGTGGTCCAAAATTGGAGCCCAAAACTACTTTGGGCGGGATAGCTGGGTCTTGACCAGGGTAAATCCCTTTTGTCCTTTTCGCCTAATGCCAATCAGCACCAACTGTGGTTCTTTAGTTTGCATGGTTCTCTGCTTTTTTGAGGCCACTTTTTGCCGCCTTAAAGAGTCTAGCTGCATGAAGCGGGCCTTTATGTTTTTCTGGTTGAAATGCAACATACGTACACTTTATAGCCTTACAAGTGAACTATTGTCCACTTTATTTTAAATTCCTCTTTTTGAGTTTCACTCAAATCGTCGAATCCCCGCCACTTTGGGCGAGTAGAAGGCCTCACTAACCTATCGGCAGTTTGGCCCAAAACTTTAATTTTTAGGGACTCGCCCTTTGGAGCCTTAAAATTAAAGGGCCGACCGCGTTTTTTGGCTCGATTTTTTCATTAAATGGGGCCAATTGAGCTGCTTTAAGCTCAAAAAAGGCAGGATTTATGAGCTGGAAAAACAACCAATTCTACCCTATAGCCAGTGTTGGCGAGCATGGAACCCAGGTCGCTGAAGGGCTTTTAAAGTCCTATCCCCTGACCCGTAGCTGCCTCTCGGTGCTAGGCAAAAAACTTACTGAATCGGTCGAAGTAGGCTTTTTGTCTGCCCAAACGGACGTGATCATTGAAGGCGAAAAGGGTCGCGACCTTTTTTTGCTGGCCGATGGCCAGGTGGATGTTTTGGTTGGTGGTCAGAAGGTGGTCTCGATGAAATCACCCGCTTTATTGGGCGACAAAGGCATCATCAACTCCGATTCGACCCGCGCCGCCACCATTAAAGCCGGTTCAGGTCGCCCCTGTCTGTTTGTCAAGATTCCGATGGACCGTTTCTTAAGAGACTTCACCACCAAAGTAAAAAGTGACCAAGAATTCGCCCAAGAGGTCTCGATTTATGCAGCCATGTTTCAGACCATTCAAGACCGCCTCTTCAGTTACATGACACACCAGAAGACGCTCTGGGAGGAGGCAAACGGCACTTTAACCCTGCTTAATATTAAGTTGGTTGGTAAGTCCTTAGAAAAAGGCAAAACCAAAAATTGGGACGCTAAAACCTGGGAACAAGCGAAGTTATCGGTAAAAAAACTGGTGGGCTTTGACTGGCCCGCTACCTTTACGACCAACGAGGAAAATCTCTATAAACTAATGGCTAAGTTTTTAGGGACCAAAATGTTGCCACTTAAACAAAAATTGAGCCCTGAAGATTACGAAAAAGCTCGCGCAAGGCTCTGGGAAACTTGGATGAGCGAACTCGCTAAGGGGGTGGTTAAATACCTTCCGAAAGAGGCGTTACCCATTGATATTGGCGAAGTCGAACTTTTTAACCCCAAACTATATAAGGTTAAAATCCTGCTCTTGTTACGGGCGTTTGAAAAAAAATTCCCTGCAATATCAGATAAACATAAGGCAGAGGATCACTTTGGCAGCGCTGAAAAAATCAACCTGTTAGATCTCTTTTCTTACCTTGAAAGCTTTGCCAATTCCTTTAATATCCCCAGACCCAACTATCTCCAAGGGATGGTCGCCCAAAAAACGGCCCAAATCGCCGCCAAAAGCGAAAACGACTTTAACGCCAGCATCGTGCGGATGCAGACCTTTTTAGACAAGGTGAAGTTAATGGCGGTGGACCTAGGCAGTGGGGAGGTTGCGCCAGTCAAAGACGATTTTGCGGCCTTGCCCAAATTGGTCGAATTGATTTTTAAGAGTTACGACGCCTTTTTACTAAAACAAGAAACCAACATGGGCAAACGGATTGGCACCATTGCTTGGTACCAACATGAGCTACCTACGATTGAGGATTTGATTAAATGTACCGGATCCAAATCAATCCGCCAAAATATTGAATTGGCTTATAAACAATTGGCCAAGATCTGCGGATTAAACGTGCCCGGATATCCTTCTAACCGGCTGTTTTACTTATACAACGCCGAGCCCGGAGACGTTCTTAGCGCAGAGCAGTTAGCCATGAACCATTGGATTATACTTTCGCCAGGGTTGACTTTAGAAAATGTCCAAGGGGTGGTCACCCAGATCAAACCAGGGACCATCTTGGGCGGACATAGTTGGATGGATTATGCGGGGGACCCCAAACGGGCGATGACGGTCAAGGTGCGGGCCAAAAAGGCGGAGGAGCCCAAGTGGCAGGCCGGGCTGGTTTGTTTTCCCAAACAAGAACAACCTTGGAGCCAAGGCAAACTCGATCCCCAGAGGATGCCCCTATACGGGCGGCTGGCTCAATGGCTAAGCGACCGGATGTTGGGCTTTATTAGTGAATTAGGGGCGGTACGGGATACCCATTTTGACCTCTACACCAAGTCGGAAGAGGTGCGCGATTTTGAAACCCGGGTCCAGGCCTTCGAAAACCAGCGTTTACCCCTAAATAAAGAGCAGTGGCAGGCTATTGTTCATTACCTAGTGGACGCCATTGGTATGAAACCCAGTGCTAGCGAGCCCCAACCCTCTGAAACCATAGCCAAGGCTACCTATAACCACCTCTTGCGGACGATTAAAACCGAAAGCCCCGAGTTGAGCCTAGACGAGGTGGGCAACCGGGCCTACACCGCCTTTCGGTTACACCTAACCGAGATGGTCGCCCTAGCCAAGGCGCACGACCCCAACCAAAACCGCCCGATTAATAAAACCGACTACTTCAAAGGCCTAGAAGACGACGCCCGCCGGATTTTTTTAAGAATCAAACAATCGGTCGAAGCAGGTTATTTTAATCTAGCCACCACCGAAAGCCCCGCGATCAACCTCATCCAAATCGCCGAAGATCTGACCAACTTTCCCGAAGCCTTCGCCATTTTCGTCAACGAGTGGATTAAGGCGTTAGAACAGGCCCAAGTTAAGTTAATGCTCGAAACCAAACGCTACCAAGAACAAGCCGCCCTCGCCTCCACCACCCGCAACCAATACAACCTCCAAGAACTCCAAGCCAAACTAGTCGCTGAAGGGGTCACCAAACTAAGGAAGTTGCTTTTGCCGCTTTATTAAAGGGCTAGGTGCAGTTGATGAGTAGGTTATTTGTACCTGAAGGTAATTCTCCGTTAAAAATGCAATCCTCAAAGACATTGTCCAAAAAATTAAATGTTTCGGTTTGCTTGAAAGTACAGCCTTTGAAGAAACTTCTTTGAAAAGTTTCTTTCCTCCGTTTGATGCCAATTGGGGATTCAAATTGGCAATCTTGGAAAAAACAAAAATTCGCGAAGGATTTTGAATTGCTGTAAAAGGTAAAACCACATTGGTCGAACTGTGAGCCTGTTGCAAAAAAAGAGCTACCAGCGGCAAGAGTTAAAAGGCTACTATTTTGGATTATGCAAAAACGGATTCTTAAATCGGTTCGGGAAATCTCAAGTTTTTCCGCAAACGAAATAGAAACAAAATCAATTTGTGGTAAATTCCGAAACAGGAGAATAGGGTTCTGCGCTGCTGTGTTTTCGCAAAACCATTGGTACCAAACGGGGAGTGAACATTTTTCGATTTCCGTGAAATAGCTGCGTAGATCACTAGGTAAACTTTGAAGATTATTAGGCGTTTTTGGGTGAGCGGCATCAAGACGTTCCTTAATCGTTTTTCCAATTGCCTTTTGGATTCGTTGTGCCAACACCTGCCAAGCTTCTTCTTCAAGTGGGGCTCCATACATACCAGACAAAAACCGGCTAAACTGCTGTAAATTAACCATTTCATCTTCCACTTTTTCAAAGCTTTGCGCTTGTCTCAGCAGCTCTCCCCGGCGGTCTTCTTCTTCGCGGCGGTGGGCGAGGGCAACCTCTTGGGATTTGTGGTCGATTTCTTGGCGGCGGTCCTGGTCGCGCCAGAGCCAGATCAAAAAGGCAAAGGGGGCGGCTAGGAGTGCTGGGAGGAGGGTCGAGGCAGGACGTTCTCCAAAAACTTTGAGGTAGTTTCCAATATTGGCTGGAATATCGGTCCAAACAAACGCGGATAAATAGGCCATGCCCACCACAAAAATAAGCGGTTGCCTGTATCGGGGGACCAGCACCAATTTAGTTGGCGTGCGAACCAACAAAACAAAGGAAACAAGAGGGTCAAAAATCTTGGCCAATCCTAGGTGCAATCGCACCCAATGGTCGTCGGTGTCATAACGATGGTTGTCAATCTTCTTTGAAAACTCGTCTGCCATTTCTCCACTCCAAAACATTTATCAAAAAAGCCCACTAATGGCGGACCTTAGAATTTTTAACGTTGCCAGCGGGATTGGTTGACAAAAGAAAGGCCCCCGAATGGAGGCCTTTCTTAGTCTAATCAAAAACCTAGTAACCTACTTCCCAAAAATCGTTTGTCCTTGGGATTTGAGGTCGAGGGTGGCTTGTTTGATGCGGTCGGCCATGCCGGCTTCGCCTTTTTTGAGGTAGGCTCTGGGGTCGTAGTGTTTTTTGTTGCCCACTTCGCCTTCGATTTTAAGTACGCCGTCGTAGTTTTTAAACATATGGTCAACGACGGGTTTGGTGAAGGCGTATTGGGTGTCGGTGTCGATGTTCATCTTGATGACGCCGTAGCCCAGGGTTTCTTGGATCTCCTCTTGGCTAGAGCCGGAGCCGCCGTGGAAGACCAAGTCCATCTTGGCCTTTTGGCCGTGTTTGCCGGTGACTACGTCTTGGCCGGCTTTTAAAATGGCCGGTTTGAGCTTCACGTTGCCGGGTTTATAAACCCCATGGACGTTGCCAAAGGTGGCGGCGAGCATAAAGCGACCTTTGGGGCTCAAGGCCTCGTAAGCGGCTAACATATCTTCGGGGGTGGTGTATAGTTTAGCCGCAGGAGCCCCTTCGTGGGAGACCCCGTCCTCTTCCCCGCCGACCACGCCGATCTCGACCTCAAGAATAATATCTAGGGCGGAGCATTCTTCCATCAGGCCTTGACTGATCCGTAGATTTTCGTCCATTGGCAGTTCTGAACCGTCGAACATGTGGCTGTTAAAAAGATTGGGCAGGCCTTTGAGGCGGCGGCGTTTGGTTTCTTCCATTAAAGGGCGGATAAAGCTGTCCACCTTTCCCGGTTGGCAATGGTCCGTGTGTAGGGCGACCACAATATTATAACGCTCTGCGACCAAATGGACGTGCTGGGCAATAGAGATAGCCCCTAGAGCCATGTCATTTATCGAACTCCCTGAAGCAAACTGCCCACCCCCGGTCGAGACCTGGATGATTCCGTCTGACTTGGATTCGGCGAGGCCTTTTAATACCGCGTTCGCCGTTTCCATAGAGCTGACGTTAATCGCCGGGTAGGCGTAATGATTTTGTTTGGCGTGGTCAATCATTTGGCAATAAGTTTTAAAATCGGCGACCGGCATTGATTCCTCCAAGCGGAAATGTTACATGGAACTCACATGAAGCTTTGCCAATGAATATCTCAAAGGCAGGTCAAAGTACAGCCTTTTCCCCTTAGGTGAACCATGGAATTTTTAAAGCCCCTTCCTCCTGATCAAGACCCGCATACCCGACGGGCGCTGTTGCGCGAAGCTCTGGCCTACATCCAGGGGTTTACTGGGAGGATTGTGGTGATCAAATACGGCGGCGCGGCCATGGTCCAAGACGAGTTTAAAAAAACCTTCTCTGATGATGTGACCCTGCTTAAATCCTTAGGTATGAGACCCGTGATTGTCCACGGCGGGGGCCCCGAGGTGAGCCGGGTGGCCAAGACCCACGGATTGGTGCCCCGATTTGTCGATGGGCTAAGGGTGACGGATATCGAAGACCTGAAAATTAGCGAGATGGTGCTTTCGGGCGCGGTTAACAAAGAGATTGTTTCGGGGTTAAACACGGCCGGAGCCTTGGCGGTAGGGATTTCGGGCAAAGACGGGCGGATGATCGAGGCTAAAAAATTAGAGCATACGACCCACGATTTGGGATATGTAGGCGAGATTAAGCGGGTCAACCCCGATTTGATCCTAGCCTTGCTAGATAAGGGTTATATCCCCGTGATTAGCCCCATCGGTTCAGGCGACGACCACCAGACCTACAACATCAACGCCGACACGGCGGCTAGCCATATTGCGGCGGCTTTGCGGGCGCAAAAGGTGATTTTTTTAACCGATGTTAAAGGGATTATGATGGAAAAACAGGTAATTTCCCAACTAAGTGGCAGTGAAGCCAAGGGTTTGATCGAAAGTGGGGTGATCCAAGGGGGCATGAAACCCAAGGTGGAGGGGATGTTAAACGCGCTCGAAGCTGGAGTGGAATCGGCGCATATTATCAGCGGCATGGATCACCATGCCCTGATTTCCGAACTCTTTACCAACCGGGGTACAGGGACTATGATCATCCGCGATTAACCCCCGTTTTTAATCATATTAGGTAAAGAGCAGGCTAGGCAGTCAGGGTAGGCGGGCTGGCAAAGTTGATCGTAAAAATGAATCAAGCCTTGATGGTAACTTAGATTTTTTTTAAATCTCCCGCTTGCTAGCCCCAGTCGCGCTTCCATCGCCAAGGTTTTGTGATTTTCCCCTTCAGCGGGCAAGATCAAAAACAAAGAAAACAAGGTCCGCTCTAGGTTGCGGTCGCCCCGAGACTGGGACCAAGCGAGAAAAAAAGGCATTAAAGCGTTTATTAAAATCACTCGTTGCCGACTGGCCCCTAAGAGCCTTTCGGGCTGGGGCTTTATTTTTTGGCTTTGGGGGGATTCTAATTGGGCCAGGGGTTCGTTTGGGGCTTGGCCAAAGAGTTGGTCTAGGTCGTGAACTATTTTAGGCAAGGGCCGTTTTTCTTGGGCTAAATGTTTTTCAGCAGAAAAAAAGAACCGGAGCCAAACCTTCATCCAAGGCTCGTTTCCTAACCCAAGCAAATGATAATAAAGACCGGCCAGTCGTTTCAGGGGGTGATTGGAGGGACGGCCTTTTACAACCACAAGGTGGCGCAAGGGCGCTCGGTAGGCCCTCATTTGGGCCCAATCTTTTTGGTAACATTCGTGAACACTACTGGCTTCTAAAAGCCCCAATCGGCCGGCCCAATGGCCCAAAAGCTTAGCCTTGGACTCTGGACCTTTTAAAATTTCATTCACTTGAACCAACGGAAGATCCTGGGCGAGGGCCAAAAACGACTCTTTGTATTGGCTATAACCTAGCGAGGTC
>Ga0208246_1001319_pt1 | contig 14368 bp, 12 predicted proteins | sample RifOxyD2_FD_184039 | JGI IMG/M metagenome (GOLD analysis project Ga0208246, IMG submission 184039) | Soil microbial communities from Rifle, Colorado - Rifle Oxygen_injection D2 (SPAdes) | ecosystem: Environmental > Terrestrial > Deep subsurface > Rock core/Sediment | place: Rifle, Colorado... | reverse complement strand
CCCCGCACCCCCATTGGGTTTGTTAGCCAATAACTGATTGGGGCGCTAGCTGTCCCCCTGGCAGGTTTCTGATAAAAAAAAGGCGCTGCCTCTTTGCGGAGACAGCGCCTTTTTTTTTGAATTCCCTTGTGTTAGGCAAGCCAGCTATTCTGCAGACGACAACGCGGTTTTCAGGCTCGCCCAGTAGGCGGCCACATCCCGCCGCAGCCACCCAAAGGCAAACCCCAAAAACCCGCCCCAGATCAGCAAATGATAGCCCCTCAGCAGCCAACGGGAGCGGGAATACCAACTCGCTGATTCCTCATGCAGGGTTTGCACCTCTTGGGGGGTCAGGGCGCGGTCCCACAGCCCAAAGCGGCTGTACCCCCCTGCCAAGGCGATCGGGGGTTGAAACCCCTTACCCAAAAACAGATGGTCGGCCCGGGGAATTTTGTCGGTAGGGAAATAAATCTCTTGCACCAGCTCTCCGTTGACATAGACTTGGTATTTTTGGCTGGGCTTGTTGGTGACAAGCACCAAATCCAGCCTTGGCGCCTCGACCCAGGCAAAGTTCACCCTGGTGCTGTGTCCGGGCCGTCCGCCGGAAAAGTGAAAGATGTCTTCCCCTGCTTTCCACAAGCTCATCCGAGGTTTGGAGGGGTCTTGGGGGTTTCCGTCCCACAAAATCGCGCGGGTGATGTTGCCCGGCTGGCGGTATTTCAGCACCTCTGGGTGCAGGGTCAGAGCGATGCTGTATTCTTCTCCCCTTTGCAGCTGGCGCCAACGGGGCAATTCCAGATAGCTGACCGTGCTGCCGCTAAGCTGGGTTCCGGCCAGGCTGCGGATCGGCGCGGTCTTTTGCCATATCGTCTGCTTTCCTTTTACCACCTCATCGTGGCTGGCAATCAGGGGAAAAAAGGCCTGCAAGCCCTGGGTCACGGCAAGTTCATCGGGTTCCAGCATTGCCAAAAGGGGTTGATCCCCTTTGCTCAACAGCAACCCACCCAACGCTAGCAAAAGCAAAACTTTCTTAAGCATGTTTCGCCTTGAAGGAAAGGTTGGGCAGGTCTTGTTCATCGCCCCTGCCCTGCAGGCACTGGTAAATCATCAAACAAATAAACAGCATATAAACAAAGGCAATTAAAAACATCAAGGCGATCATCCATTCCATGCGGGTTGAATCAAAATTCATCTCCAGCTTAAACGGCCCTGGCTGAAGCAGCACGGCTTTAAAGGCCAGGTTGGCGGGCAGAATCTGCACCTCTTTGCCGTTCAGGCGGGCATGCCAGTCGGGGTGCCAGGCATCGGCGTAGTAAAGCCAGGTAGGGCCTTGGTCCAAGGGAACCCTGCCCTCGATCACAATTTGATTGGGTGAAAAGCTTGTCACCCGGTGGTGAATCGGAAGCACCGGCTGCAGCATGGCCCCAGAAACTGGAGCAGCCGGTTGCCCGGCGATTCGCCAATCGCCGGTTTCCATAAAAAACACCCCCAGATTTTTTTCTTCAGGGTCTTCCAAATGGCCCAGGTAATGGGAGCTGTCATTTACCAGGGAGAGATTTGGAAAAAAGCGAATCTTGGGGCTATCGCAACCATAGAGTTCACGGATGATGTTCCGGTTTCTGGCATCGTTCAAGGTGGGGGCAAGGCCTGCAAAATAGTTCAACCGCCGCACCCGCTCGCCGGTCAAATCGCTGCGGAAGAACTGGAAGCAAGGGTCAAAGCCCATGGCTTGTTCAATGCCGTGATAGACCACACCAAACTTGGGGTTGATGGAATGCCCGCAGGTACCCGCGTTGACAACACAATCGGCAAACCCGGTCTGCATCCGGTTGGTGGCGCTATAAAGGGCATCCCCCAACTGGTGGTAATGCTCGCTTCTAAAAAAGTCGCGAAAGCGCTCTGGTTGGTATTCCAGCGGCATGAATTGAAACAGGTCGGGAACCCCGGTGTTGTTGATGTCGTTTATCCCGGAGTGCCGGTGAAGGTAGTTGCCCACGCGAAAGCTCCAGACATCAACCCCTACCAGGATCAAAGCAACCGCCAACACAGCATTGATTTTAAAAGCTTTATCGCCCCAGATCAACCGCGCCAGCAGCAGCAGCCACAGGGTTTGCAGCAGCAAAAGCAGCATCCCGCCCGAACTCAGGGAGCCATGTTGCCAGCCCCACAAAAAAACCAGGTAGAGCAAAACAAAGGCATAAAACAAAATCCGCAAATCCTTGGGTTTGTCTGCCGCGTGCTGCCCTGCCAGGATTTGGAACAGGCGCTCAAAGCCAAACCCTGCCAAAAACACCAAGCCGATGCGTAGGGTGGGTGCCATGTGCATGACGTGGCGAAAGAGGTCAAAGGGGGGAAGCAGATAAAGCAAGGGGGCCATAAACGAGTTCTTGCCCGCGTAGATCAGAAACAAAAACCCGTTGGCGGCTAAAAAAGGAATCTGTTGCCGCTCAAAGCGAAACAGCGCAAACAGGGCCAAGGGGATGATAAAAAATCCGCAATAGACGGTAAAATCCCCATAACTCGATTGCCCAAACAGCAACCCAAGAAAGGCTTGATCCCCTGCGTCTGTCCCGCCCCAGCTTAACATCACTTCCAGGGTGACATGCCCTTGAGGGCCACGGCCCAACGCATTCATATATTCTGAGTTGATCCCCAAATAGCCGGCAAAAAGAAGGGTCATGCCTAGGGGCAGCAACAGCCAGAGGTATTGCCGCCAAGGGTTGCGCAGGATCGCGGTTCCTTGCCGCTCGACCCCCAAGGCAGCCAGCAAAAAGACCAGGCAAAAGATCCCGATCATAATCAGATTGTAGGCAGGCAGCCCCAAAAACGAACTGATCGAAAGCAAGGCAAAGCCAATCGCGATCTGCTTCACCGAGGATTCCCTGGCGCCTTTTAGGAAATAGTAAAAAATCAGGGGCAGGGTGTAGTAGATCTGGAAATTGTAATAAAATTGGCGCACCCACACCACGGTGCCGGTGAGGGAGAGACAAACAAAAACAGCGGTCCAACGGCTGGAATACAGCAACCTTGCCAGTTTAAAACAACCCAAGAGCAAAATCGCTTCGCTGAATAGCATGCTCACGTAAAAGGCCTCTAAGGCGTTCACCGCAGGAAAGGCTTTCAGCCAGGGCAACAGGAACACCAAACTGGGGTGAAACTCCGTCGGGATATTGATGCGGGCGTTCCGGCCAAAATCCGTATAAGGCCCCCAGAGGGAAAACTCGCCGCTGGCTAGGAAATGATCCATAAACAGCTTGGAGTGCATGATGTGACCTAAGGTGTCATGGGCGGGAATCCAATCCAGCTTCAGCCACAGGGTCGAAAACAAGACCATGGGCACCAAACAGACAAAAAAGGCCAGGCCGTTGAGGATGCGGCTTTTGGGATCACTCATCAAACACCTTTAAAAATTGGGGGAGACTGGGGTTGGCACAACTGCGGCGGGGTTGGATTTTACCAGGGAAACTTTTTTGCTGGGATCATACCTGCTCCCGTTTCTCTTGGCAAGTCTGGCCTGTTAGTGGCAACCAGCCACCAAGCAAGACCCAGCAAGGGACAAGCGACTTTGGCCCTAAAAGAACAAACTGCCGCGAGGAAAGGCTTTGGGCAAGCCTTTTAGCTCTTGGCAATGCGGATCAGGGTCAGGGGGCCATCGGTGGTCAGTTCTTTGCCTAAAAAGACATCGCCCCTTTGGGTATCGGCAACCCCCAGCACCACCTTGCCCCCAGGTCCCAAGATGCTGCCCCGGCAACTGGTGATCAGTTCGTCTTCTGCCACCTTGAAGCGGGCAGTGAAGTCTGCCCCGCTGGTAAAGGTTTCAAACGAGACCAGGGATTCGCGAAGCTCTTTGGTGCTAAAGGCTTGCTGCTCGTGATAGGTGAAAAAGTGGTAGGCTTCCAAGCCCGTTTCCACCATCAGGCTGGTGCCTTCGTAACCGCTTTTTTCGCGCCCGTAGCGGTCTTTCATCCGCACCAGGTCGGTTTTGTTGGGCGGGGTTTCCACTTCTAAAAGAAATATCCCTTCTTCCGACAACGACTTGGTGGAGTGAAACACCCCCTTGTCAAAAATCACGGCATGCCCGGCCTTGAGGTATTCGCGGTGGTGAAAGGTGCTGCTCATGGCTTTGCCCGATAGCAGGATCAGGCTGGTCTGCTTTTGGGGGTGGCAGTGCATGGAGGTGGAAAAGCCCTTGTTGATGGACAAAAACCAGATGGCGACACAGTCGTTTTCCATCACCAGGAATTCGTAGCCCCAAGGTTTGATTACAACCCTGTTTTCATAGCTTTCCGGCTGGGCTTTTGAGGGAACATGCTCCAACTGGCTGATGGCATGGCGGTCCTTTTCACTGAGTTCGACCCGGTGAATATTGGCATAACGCATGTCCTTGTTCAGCAGCTCGTCTTGAAACGCCTCGTAGGCCTGAGTCAGGCCTTCCTGCAGGGAAACCTGGGGTTTCCAGCCCAGTTGGGCCAGCATGGCAGAATCAAGGGCTTTGAACATCACGCCATCGGGCCTAGAGGCATCAAAGGCGATACGCCCCTGATAGCCCACCACCTGGCGGATCGTTTCCGCCAGTTCGGCAATGGTCACGCCCTGGCCGCTGGTGACATTGTAAAGGTAGTTGTCGCGGTCTTCCTGCAGCAGAAACAGCGCTGCATCCACCATGTCGTCGACCGACAAAAATTGCCGCACCGCCTTGCCTGTGCCCCAGATTTTTACCTCGTCCAGGCCTTCGTGCTTGGCATCGTGAAAGCGTTTGATCAAGGCAGGCACGACCATCGAATTCAGCAGGTCGTATTTTTGGTTTTTGCCATACATGGCTGGGCCTACAAGGGCATAAAAATCGGTGCCGTATTGCAGGTTGTAGGCCTCGCAGAGCTTGATTCCTGCCAGCTTGGCCAGGGCATAGGGTTCGCAGGTGTGTTCCAGTTGCCCGGTCAACAGCTGGCTTTCGGTAATCGGGGTTTCTTGGTCCCGGGGGTAGATGTCGGCAGAAGAGAAAAAAACCAGTTTTTTGGCTTCATGCAAAAAGGCCTGATGGATCACGTTGGCTTCGATCATCAGGTTTTCGTAAATGAAGTCAGCGCGAAAGGTGCTGTTGGCATAGACCCCGCCCATCTTGGCGGCAGCCAGAAACACGTATTCGGGTTTGTTTTGCTCAAAAAACTCGGCTACGGCAGCCTGGTCGATCAGGTTGAGCCGGTCTTTGCCCCGCAGGATCAGGTTGGTGTACCCTTCCTTTTGCAGACGGCGCACAAGGGCATCCCCCAGCAGACCCTGGTGCCCGGCAACGTAAATGCGGCTGTTTGGGTTCATCAAGGGGTTGGCTCAGACAAAAAACTTCAAGGTTTCGCGCATCCAGTCCCCGTTGAAATCGTAGTGGGGGCTAGAGATGATCTTGCCGTCCACCACGACAGGGGCTTCAACGTAATCGGCACCGGCGTTGATCAGATCGTCTTTGATGGCAATGTAACCCGTGATTTTGTGTCCCTTTACAATCTTGGCAGAAATCATGATCCAAGGCCCATGGCAAATGGTGCTGATCACCTTGCCTGCATCGTACATGCCCTTTACAAAGTCCAGCACCGCGGGAACCTGGCGCACCCGGTCGGGCGCTTCGTGCCCGCCGGGCAACACCACCAGGTCAAAGTTTTCGACTTTTAAATCTTTGGTATCCATGGTTGTGCGCGAGGGAATGCCATATTTCCCCTTGACCTGGGCACCGTCTTTGACCGCCAATTCCACCGTAAACCCGGCTTCCTTGAGGCGGTAGAAGGGATAAAGCACTTCTTCGTCCTGAAACCCTTGGGCAGTAATGATCACAGCGCGTTTGGACATGGAAACCTCTCAGTTTAGGATTTCTTGAATGCGTTTTAAAATCGTCCCCACCTCGGGGGTGCCGTAAGCCTTGTCAGCAATGCAACCTGTGGATTTGTCCACCAGGCCCAGCGCCTCGATGCGGGTGGTAAAGCCGGTTTGCTTCATCAGTTCGTAGGCCAGCCAGGGGGCCGTGCCACACATCTCGTAACCGGAATCAACAACCAGGGCGCGACCGGTTTTTTTCAAGGATTCCAACAGCCCCTCAGGCAGGGTCAAGGGCTTAAGCTGGTGCAGGTGAAAGAGGTCAGCCTTGATGCCTTGCTTGGCCAGTTCCTCGGCCACCGTTAACAGCCGCAGGCGGCCCAGGGCCACGCCGATCAGGGTGATGCGGGAGCCGGTTTGCAGCTGGTTTTCCATTTCCTGGTCCAGGCCAAAGGCAGCCCGTTGTTCGGAAACATAAACCACGTCATCGTGGGTTTTAAAGTAGGTCCAGGCCTGGGTCCATTCCCCGGGGGTCATGGGCGCAAACACCTTGAACCCGGGGCTGCGAAGAAACATGTCGGTGACAACCCCGGTGTGGGTGGGGCCGATGCCTTCACCCTCGATGCTCAAATTGCGGATCAACAGCGAACAGGGCACCCCCCAGATCTCTTTGGATTTGGCGGCATAGTTGACCAGGGTGACAGCGTTGTACCACATAAAAGGCGCAAAGCGGACCACCAAAATGGGCTTTTTCCCCATCAAGGCACCGCCCACGGCAAAAGCCGGACCTGCCACGTCTGCGTTGGGCAGCTCCACAATGCCTTCCGCCTCGGTCAGCTCGGGCACGGTGCCGTTGATCCAACCCACCGCGCTTACGGCTTGGCCGTAAAGCAAACCGCCCTCTTTCAGGTGCTGGCGGGTTGTTTCCTTGATTAATTCTCTAAGTGTCTGCGCCATAGCTCGTTGACTTCGTTGGTGGTTCTTTGGCGAATCTCTTCTGCTTCGGCTTGCAGCCCGCGGGCAAACAGTTCTTCCAGAAACAGTTCGTAGCGGTTCCATTCCGGTGCGCCGTCTACGCCGTAGCCGGAATGCCAAAGGTGGCGGCAGGTGCGCACGTTGAGGAACAAAGGCAGCTGGTCCAGATTCGCCTGCAGGTGATGGGCAATGGCAAAGGGGTCATCAGCCATGTCAACAGAGGTAAGGCCCGCAACCCTGGCAAATTCGTAGGTTTCCCAGTTGCGCCGGGTGGATTTGGGGGTGAGGATCGACAAATCGTTGTCTTCGCTCACAAAGAGCATCTCCAACCGTTTAAAGCCCGCATAGGCCAGGGAGGTGATAACATAGTCCTCTTCGCTGCTGGCATCGCCCATAATGGCCAGGGTGCGCTTGCCCGAGGCATGCGCCGCGCCCACGGCAATGGGAATCTGGTCGCCCATCAGGCCCGAATGCCCGTACATGGGAATGGAAAGATCATGCACCCCCGGCGCGCCGGCCATGCCCTGCGCCGTGCCGGTGGTCAAGCCCAGCATCTCGTTGATGAATTTTCCCTGGTCCCCGCCGTAGCAAAGATAATAGGAGTAGTTGCGGTGCTGGCCAAAGACCATGCAGCCTTTAAAGAGGGTGGACACGGTGGCCGCAACGGCTTCCTGCCCGGTGGCCAGGTAGGTGGGCACCTTGATCCGTTTGGCATCCATGGCGGCCACGGTATTGCGGTCAAATTCCCGGACCAGGGTCATTTTTTGCAGCACCTCCAGCATCTGGGCTGGGGTCAACGCGTCTTTGGCCTGCTCTTCGCGGCCATAAAAGGGTTTGCGTACCTGATTCAAAGCATTACCTTCTTGTAGCTGTCCACGACTTCCGCCATGCTGGTTCTAAGTGGTGTAGTCTCAAACGGAAAATAGCGCTCAGTCAAGCCAGGCTCAACCCATTTGTCGGGGCTGGCGGGCTTTTCGAGCAGGAGTTCCACGCTGCCCGAACCCCACAGCTTGACCAGCATTTCAGCCAACTCAAGAATGGTCACCACCTCGCGCCCCACCAAAGGCAGGGTGAGGGGGTTTTCTGCCAGCGGCATGGTCAAGGCATGGGCCACCATGCGGCCAAAGTCGGCTACGTCCAAAAACTGCCGCCGGGCCAAACCATTGCCCCAGACCACGATTTTGCCTGTATCCCGCAGGGATTCGATCATGTCGGTAAACAGCACCGGGTTGCGCCGCCCCTGGCCCGAAACCGAGGGCACCCGCAGGATGACCGACTCCATTTGCCCCGCATAGTGGGCGAGCATGTTTTCGGTGACAACCTTGGAATAGGAATACCATTCCAAGGGGTTTTGGGCGGCCTTGTTGGCAGCGGTAACGCTGTACTGGTTGCCATACACCACACAGGACGAAGCAAACAAAAAGCGCTTCACCCCGCTGGCCAAGGCACCTTCGATCAGGTAAGACCCGCTGTTGACGTTGTTGAAGTAGCCGTAAAGGGCGTTTTCCTTTACATGCGCGCTGGCGGCCATATGCACCACGGCATCAAATTGATGGTCGCGATACAGCTGTTTCACGGCAGCTGCATCATCGAGGGCCACCTTCAGCGCTTGCGGGCTGGCAAAGCTGCCGCTGCGGTGAGCGCCCCATACCTGGCTGCCAGGCAACAGCCGGGCTAGATTTTCAAAAAGATACCCACCCAAAAAGCCGGTGATGCCCGTTACCAGAATCTTCATGCTGTTGGCCCTAAAAGGTTGTCCCGGTACCAAGCCAGGGTTTTTTGAATCCCTGTCTCCAGGGAAATGTTTGGTTCCCAGCCCAGGGCGGCTTTGATTTTGCCGCAATCGAGATGAACCTTGGTTTTGAAGTCGGGCTTGGTGGTGTCAAAAGAGATTTCAATGCTCTTGCCGCTGGCTTGGATGATCATTTTTACCAAATCCGCCACGGATACGGCCCGGCCCGAACCGACGTTAAACAGGGCAAAGGGTTCTTGCTGGCGTTCCAGCACGGTTTCCACGCAGGAACAAAGGTCGTCCACGTGCAACAGGTCGCGCTCGGCAGCCCCGGTGCCCCAAACGGTTAATTTGCCGTCTTGGTTGGTCATCACTTTGGTGACGGTCGCGCCAAAGACGTGGCTCTTGGCCAGGTCGTATTTGTCGTGAGGCCCGTAGATGTTGGAATGCCGCAGCAGGGTAAAGCGGGTGCCGCCCAGGCGGGCAAAAAACTCGGCCTGCTTTTCGATGTAGACCTTCATCCAGCCGCCGCCAAAGTAGGCGGGGTACATTTCGGCGTTGGCATCAAAATCGCGTTCCTGAATCGCCTGCTCCTGGCTTTGGTACATCAGGGTGCAAGAGAAAAAGACCAGGTGTTTTATTTTTGCTTCCCAGGCGGCGCGCAGCACCAGGGAATTTAAAATCACGTTGTCGGTGATGTGGATGTGGGGGCGGTTGGCAATGTCGCCCGCGCCCGAGGTGGTAGCGGCGCTTAACACCACTAGGTCCATGCCTTCCATCGCGCGGGTGACCTGGTCTTTGTCGAGCAGGTCGGCCTGCACAAACTGCACACCGGGGTGGCTAAAGGCCGGGCGGCGGTTGCAGGTGGCATAAACCTCGTAGGTTCCCTGGTCAGCCAGGCGGGTGGCCAGGTTGCGGCCAATAAAGCCCGTGCCGCCGCAGATGAGGAGTTTTTGTTTCATGCCTTATCCCTGGGCAGCCAGCATGGCTTTTTCCTGCTTGGCGATTCTGCGGCAATGCTCGAGCAGGAATTCCACACTGGCATCAAAGTCGTATTGGGGCCGCCAGCCTGTATCCGCCTCGAATTTAGAGGTATCGGGAATCTGCAGCGTGATGTCGATGGGCCGCAGGAGTTTGGGGTCCACCTCAGAGGGAATGGGGCACTTGGCTTTTTTCTTTAACACCTCTAAAAATTCGCCCACGGTGATCACCTTTACCCCGCCGATGTTGTAGGTCTCGCCGATCTTGCCTTTGGTCAGGGCTACCCAATAGGATTCCATGGCATCGCGCACGTCGATCAAGGTGCGGGTGGATTCCAGGTTGCCGTGTTTCAGCTTGTCCAACAACCCTTCTTCGATCCGGGCAACCTGCATGGCGAAGCTGGTGGCAAACAGGTCGGCCCGCCGGGGGTTGATGTAGGCAAACATCCGGGTGGTGATGATTTTGAGATTGTAGGCCATGTGATAGCTTTTGCCCAACAGGTCTTGGGTGATCTTGGAAACAGAATAAGGGTTTACAGCCCGGATTTGGCAGTTTTCGTTGATGGGCACCTCTTCCGGCTTGACTAGGCCATAAACTTCGGAGGTGGAACAAAGCTGAATCACGGGGTCGAGCTGGCAGATGCGGATCGCCTCAAAGAGGTTCGCCGTACCCATGATGTTGTTGTTCAACACCGCCAAGGGGGTAATAAAGGCCGCCCGCACGTTGGCATAGGCGGCAATGTGAAAAATCGCATCCGGCTTGGCTGCATTGAGGGCGTTGATGACGCTGGAAAGGTCTACCAGGTCGCACTCGTGCAGGGTGACGCGGTTGGCGATTTGGGCCAGGTTTTTGTTGCTGGTGGTGCTGTGCCAGCGGGTGATGCCGTGAACCTCGACCTCGGGGTGGTTTTCGACAATGTAGTCGGCGAGGTAGGAACCCCCGGAACCGGAAATTCCCGTGATCAAAACTCGTTTCAGGTTCAGGGGGTTGCTCATGGTTATACGTTGGAATAGCTGGAGTTATTGATGATTTGAAAGCCCTTGATCAATTCGCGAATCCCGTCTTGCAGCGAAAACTGGGGTTTGAAGCCGGTTTTTTCGATCTTTTCGTTGCTGACGATGTAGTCGCGCTTGTCGGGGTCTTCGCCAATGGGCGCTTCCATGATCACAAATTGGGGAAGCTGTTTTTTGATCTCGTTGGCCAGTTCCAGCTTGGACAGGTTGGCATCGGAAAGACCCACGTTGTAGGGCTGGTTTTTCATGGTTTCAAAGTTTTTCAAGCCATGCAAAAAGGCGTTGGTCACGTCGCGCACATGAACATAGTTGCGCTTGAAGTGGCCTTCAAAGATCACAATAAAACGGTCGTTAAAGGCGCGATAGGTGAAGTCGTTCACCAGCAGGTCAAGCCGCATGCGGGGTGACATGCCAAACACCGTGGCCAACCGGAACGAGATGCTGTTTCCCCGCTCCAGCACGACCTTTTCGGATTCCACCTTGGTGATGCCGTAGGTGGAGATGGGTTTTAAGGGGGTTTCCTCGGTGCAAAAAACCCCGCTTTGGCCGATGCCGTAGCCGCTGTTGGTGGTGGGAATCAAAATCCGTTGCGCGGGAGACAGGATTTGGGTCAGCATCCGCACCGCTTCCAGGTTGGTGGTCATGGTACCCACGTCATCGCGCTTGCAAAGCGGCGCGCCCACCAATGCCGCCAGGGGAATGACCACATCTACGTCTTTGATCATCTTGGTCATCAGGTTTTTGTCACGGGCATCACCGCGTTGCACCTCGAAGTTGGGGTGGTGGCAGCATTCGTGCAGCGAATTTTGCTTGAACATGAAGTTGTCCACGACCCGGACAGAATAACCCTCGTTTAAAAGACGGGGAACCAAGGTGCTGCCCAGGTAGCCCGCGCCGCCTGTTACCAAAATCTTTTCTTTCATGGCGATCCTTTGCGCTAGTTGATCAGTTGAGACAAAAATGCGTGGTTTTGAACCAGTTCCTCGTGGCTGTAGCCCATGCCCTCCACGGTGACGTTGATCCCTTGCCGGTTGATCAGGTCTTGGTACCTGACCAAAATTTGATGCTGCTTTGAGCCTGGTTCCACCAGCTGGTGGTGGTCATCGCTGCCATCGTTGTGGGAAAGGTGAATCTCTTTGATCAGGTGGCCCCATTCTTCAAAATAGGTGGTCACGGCTTGATCGTAGTCGTAATGCAGCTTGGTGGCCGCCACCTTGAGGTGGCCCAGGTCCAACAGCAGGCGCACCCGGGGGTCAAGCTCCAAAAAACCCCGAATCTGCTCGAGGGTCATGCCATAGCTGATGTCCAAGATCCCCCACACGGGGTAAAGGTTTTCAATGGCCAAATAATGATTCGGGTATTGGGCAAAAAACCAGTCTACAAAGGCTTTGGTCTGTTCCGGCGGAAATTCCAGCCCGGTGCAGTAGGGTTTTTTGTCGCTAAAGGCGTATTCGCGGGTCAGGCCGGGGTGAATGGAATAGTAGTCCAGCCCCAGGGCGGCAACCGCTTCCATGCTGCGCTGCACAAAATTTTGGGTGTGGGGCCTGGGGTCTACCATGTTTAAAATAAACCAGTCGTTTAGGGGCGGAAAGTAGTTGTGCACCAAAAAATTAAACCCCTGTTTTTGGTAGCCCAGCACCTTATCCAACATGGCTTCGTCTGCCTGCAAGCCCCCAGAAAGCTCGATGTTTTTGGTAAACTGCCCCAGCTGCCGCAGCACCAAGTCCAGTTCCCGATTCTGCGAGCAGCCAGTGGAATAAAATAGGGGCATGATCTGTTGGGTTCACGCCTCGTTCAGCAGTTGGCACAGCTGAGCGATCATCTGTTCTTCCAGGTCGGGGAAGTTGCCGATATACATCCCAAAGAAATGCACATGCTCGGTCTGGGGATAGTTTTTGTAGGCCTCTGGCCCCACCAGATGCCGAACATAGGGCTGACGCACCTGGTTGCCGCCCCCGGCGCTGCCGCGGCGATATTCCACTTTGGCCTCGTCCAGCCGTTTGCAAACCCGCTCTAACAGAGCTTTGTCAGGGTGGCGCAGAATCAGGTTAAAGGCGTAGTTGCTGCTCCCTTCCAGTTTGAATTCGGTAAAGTATTTGTTTTTATCCAGGAGGCTCAAAAAAAGAGTAAAGTTTTTGGTGCGCAAGCGGTTGTTTTCGTCCAGCCGGGGGAGCTGGTTGCGGCCAAGAACGGCATTGATCTCTGTGCTGCGGACGTTGTAGCCAAAATGGGCGAAAATAAACGAGGGGTGGAGTTCGGGGTTTTCGTTGGCCCAACGCTCGCGCAATGCCGCATCGGGCATCTCGCGCACCATGCCGTGCGAACGCAGGGCGCGGACCAGGTTATAAAGCTCGTCATCGTTGGTGCAGACCATGCCGCCTTCGATGGTGCTCATGTGATGAGCGAAGTAATAGCTGAAGTTGGAAGCCCAGCCAAAGGCACCCAGTTTTTTGCCTTGGTGGGTGGTGCCGTGGGACTCGCAAACGTCTTCAATCAGGGGAATGCCCCGTTGTTCCAACTCCGTCAAAAGTTCGTCGCTTAAGGCGTTCAGCCCCTGGGCGTGGGTCAAAAAGACCGCCCGGGTGTTGGGGTTTATGGCCTGCAAAATCGCCTGGTTGTTCATGCCCAGGGTTTCTAGGTCAATGTCGACAAAGACCGGGGTAAACCCGTTTTGCACCACGCTGACAATGTCGGAAGACCAGGTAAGCGTGGGCAAAATCACCTCGCCCCCGCCTTTTAAGATCTTCAAGGCCGCCAGGGTGATCAGGTTGGCCGAAGCCCCGGAATTGACAAATACGCTGTGCTTGACCCCCAACCAGGCAGACCATTCTTCTTCAAAGGCCCTGACGTTTTTGTTTTGTGTCAGGATGGGCATGGGGTCTTGGCGCAAAAAATCAACCAGGACATCTAAGTCTTCGCGGGTGATGTTGTTGGTCATCAAGGGCCAGTTTAGCAGCATGAAAATCCAGCGGTCTGTAAAGGTTAGGGATCAGGGTTAAGCAACAGAGCCTGAGGCTTCAATGTCTTTGAGTTCCGAGGGCAGAGGGGTGTTAAAGCCGCCTTTTTTGATACGCACTTGCAGCTCTAAATAGTCTTCCACAATCTGTTTGGGATTTTTGGAAGGCCCCCAGGGCGCATCTTTTTCATATTCAAAGGTCAGCTCTGGCATTTCATCAGAGTAACGCCCGATCATGTGCATGGTTTTGTCCCAATCGGTGTTTACCTTTTTGATGCCGTATTTTTGGGGATTGTCGAAGATGTCTGTACCGGGCCGCACGGTGAACAGCGAAGCATAAACAAGATCAGGCTGGGATGAGGTAATGAAGTTCCAGGTTTGGTCTAGAATGTCGGGCGGCTCGCCGGGCAAACCACAAATGAGGTAGATACGGGCTTCGATCCCCGCTTGTTTCAAAGATTGAATCGCACCTGCAGCCAAGCTGATGTCAACTGACTTGTTGATGTAGCGCAGCGCCTCTTGCGAAACCGATTCCACGCCCATGCCCATGGCCACGCAGCCTGATTCGGCAGCCAATTTGGCTATCTCGGGGGTGATGCCGTCAACCCGGCATTGCCCGCGCCAGGTAATGCCCGTGCGGCCAATGGCTTCAAGGTGGGCAATCGCCTGCTTGCGGCCCAGGGGAATCGCGATTTCATCGAGCAGGTTGATGGCTTGCATCCCGTAGCTCTTTTTGAGATATTCAATCTCTTCTTCAATGAATTCAGGGCTGCGGTAGCGCATTTTGCCTGCCAGCTGGCGCGATTGCGGCATTGCGCAAAAGGTGCACTTGTAGGGGCAGCCGCGGCTGAAGATCACAGTTGTGCCCAACAGGTTGTGGTATTTGGAATCTTTGGTATTCATGATCCCGGTTTTGGCATTGGCCGAAGC
>Ga0208246_1001313_pt1 | contig 14416 bp, 15 predicted proteins | sample RifOxyD2_FD_184039 | JGI IMG/M metagenome (GOLD analysis project Ga0208246, IMG submission 184039) | Soil microbial communities from Rifle, Colorado - Rifle Oxygen_injection D2 (SPAdes) | ecosystem: Environmental > Terrestrial > Deep subsurface > Rock core/Sediment | place: Rifle, Colorado... | reverse complement strand
CCAGGTCTTTGCCGAGATTGCCTAAATGACCCTGCCCCCGCCCCTGGCCCTGCCCCCTCAGGTAGCCTGCCCTTTAGCAGGCAAGACCAGCTTTAAGATGGGTGGCGCGGCGGAATGGCTTTTGCAGCCTTCCAACCTGGATGAACTGCAGGCCTGCTTGGCCTGGGCGCAGGCCGTTGGCTTGCCTTGGTGGCTTTTGGGGCGGGGGACCAATCTCTTGATCAGCGATGTGGGTCTCCAGGGGGTGGTGATCAAGTTGGCGGGAGACTTTACCCAAATCCGGCTCCTGCCCAAAGGGCAACTGCAGGCCGGGGCCGCGGCCGGGGATGCCGCCTTGGCAAAGGCGGCAAGGCAGGCGGGTTGGGCGGGGTTGGAATTTCTTTCCACCATTCCCGGCAGCCTTGGCGGGGCGGTTAAAATGAATGCCGGGGCGCACGGTGGCGAACTTTCTCAGGTCTTGCGGGAAGCGGTGGTTTTAACCCCCCAGGGGCAGGTGGAAACCTGGCAGGCAGCGGATTTGGGTTGGGGCTACCGCACCAGCCGCCTGCGCCGCGAGGGCGGGGTCTGCCTGCAAGCCTTGCTGCAGCTGCAGCCAAGCGAGGAGGCTGCCATTGCTGCCGTTGAGGCCAACCTCAAGCAAAAACGGCAAGAGACCCAACCCCAGGACTTTCCCAACTGCGGGAGCCTGTTTCAAAACCCGCCTGGGCTTGCGGCAGGCCGCCTGCTTGATGAATTGGGCTTTCGGGGCCAGGCCTGGGGGCAGGTGCGCCTCAGCCCCCGCCATGCCAATTTTTTAGAAAACCTGGGCAATGCCAAGCTGGTTGAGGTGGAAGCCGCTGTTAAAGAGCTGCAAACCGCTGCTCGCAGCCAAAGAGGGGTGGAATTGGTGCTGGAGGCGGAAATCTGGAAGAACCCTTGAACTTTTTACCCCTCACCGCTAAGCTAACCCCATGAGCATTCCCTTAGACGTAAAAAAAATAGCCCAACTCGCCCGGCTGGAGCTTTCTCCCGCGGAAGAAGAAAAATTGGGCAAGAAGTTTCAAGCGATCCTGGACTACATGGAACTGTTGAACGAGGTGGATGTCTCTGCCCCCGGCCTGGCCAAAGACGAAAGCCACCAGCAGCTTTATCGCCCCGATGTGGCGGTGGACAGCCCCGTGCACCCCGAAGCCTTTTCCCCCTATCTGGAGAACCATTTCTTCAAGGTTCCCCCGGTCATTGAGTGATCACCAAAGCAACGCTCTCCCTGCGGGGTCAAACAGCTTTTTTAGCGGCTCACCGGTAAGGCCCTGTTCCCTGGCAAGGGCTTCTGAGACCCAAATCCGGTTGAGGTCTTTGGTATTTTTGGCGATCACGCCTTTTGCCTCTTGCGGGTTGGCTAAACCCAGGCTTAAAAAACAGGCCCGCAGCACCACTTCTTCATCAGGCAGCACCACCGGGATTTTCGCCTTGTTCAGGCTCAAGCCGGTCAGGGCGTTAAAAGCCAATACAGGGTAGTCTAGCCCCTGAAACAGGTCGTTGGTGATAAAGTCGGCCCAACCCAGCCCCAGGCCGTTGCCCTGGGATTTTTGACTCAAGCGCCACAAGCCGATGCGTTTGGCTTGGAGGTAGCTGGAAAAATCCCCTTCTCCCAAATCCCCGGCGCGGCCAGTTACGTTTGGGTCCATGCCGGATCCGCTGATCTCTTTGCCGATCTCGGCCAAAAGCAAAAAATCCAACTTCTGAAAAGGCAACCTGGGCAAGGCTGCCTCGGCCTGGGCCAAAAGGGCGGTTTCCTGCTCCAACCAAGTTGGCCCCTGCACCCATTGCAGGCTAGAAAGCTTGCCTTGGGCGTTTTCCACCAGCCCCACCCCCCCTAAAAAAGGTGTCACCTGGGCCAGGTGCCCGGCTGCCTCTTGCAACAGCGGCACAAAGGGGCGGCTGAACACGGCCTGGTGCAGCGCCTTAGCACCGAGGTCTTTGCCCAGACCTACCACCAACATCTTGGCCAAGCCGCTGGCCAGGGCACCTTGGAACTTGGTGTGGGGTTTGATGCGGTTGAGCAGGATCAGGTGATCCATCTCCAGGGCAGCTTGGGAAAAGGGCAGCCTGGCCCCTTGGGGATTGGTGATCTCTTGAGTCTCCATGCGACAATCTATAGCCGCGCCCAGGGCAGCCTCGCCCAGGCCTAAGGCTTCCAGCAGGCTTTTTTGCCCCTCGGCCCTGCCGCCGCCGTGACTGCCCATGGCGGGCAGGATCACCGGGGTTGCGCCTTTTGCCTTGAGCCATTCCACCAGTGCCTTGGCCAGTTGCGGCAGATGGTCAATCCCCCGGCTACCCAGGGCGATGCCCACCCGCTTGCCAGCGAGGGGTAGCTTGGTTAGATGCTGCTCCAGTTGCCCCAAGAGGGTTGCAACGGGGTCGGCCAGGGGGCCTGCAACCTCGGTTGCCAGGTCCAGCGGGTAAAAGGGGGGAAAGGGAAATTCGGCCTGCAGGTAAGCAGGCAGTTGGTCGCGGCGGGGAGGGGTGAACATGTAGTGTCTCCAAGGGGGCTGCAGGGGCCAGCCCCCGCAGCCAGACCCCCAGATTAGTCGTCTTTGTGCTGTTCGGCCAGGAGTTGTTTGATTTTTTCCCAACGGGCCGAAACAATGCCTGCCATTTCGTCGTAATCGTTTTTGATGTTGTTGCCACTCATGGTTTCGCCTACCCGCACAATGCTGCGCAAATAGGATTCAAAACCCCGATGGGCATGGTAATAGCCGCCGGATTTGATGACATAGCGGGCAACCAGCTCTTTGCATTGGGCGCATTGGGCAAAGACTTTTTCCGGTTCCCCCGGCTCGCGAACCAAAATATTGCGCAGGGTGTGGCAGCCGCAGAGCTGGCAGGTTTGGCGATGGATTTCCATAAAACTCCTAAAATAAAATCATGGGCCAGTAAGCCGCGCCAAGGGTGAAAAAAACAACCAGGGCAAACAAAGTGATGATGATGCCCGCACGGAACATGTCTTTTGCCTCCAGCAGCCCCGAACTAAACGCAATCGCGTTGGGGGGCGAGGAAATGGGCAGAGCCATGGACATGGAACAGGTCAGGGCAACGGTTAACACCAAAAGCCCGATCTGGTGGTTTAAAGACAGCGCCAGGGGAATCAGCAGGTTTGCCGTAGCTGTGTTGGACATCAGGGTGGTCATAAAGGCAGCCAGCAGGCCAAAGGCAACCAGCACCAGCAAAAAGTTGCTCTCAACCGGAACCAGGTGCACAAACTTGGCAGCAACCCCGCTTTGGGTAATCCCCACCCCCAGGCACATGCCCCCGCCGACCATAAATAAAACGTCCCAAGGGAGTTCCATAAAGTCTTGGTTTTTCAGCAGTCCCAGGCCAAAGAGCGTCACCAAGGGGAACAGGGATACGGTGCCCATGGAAATCCCGTGAAAATCTGCCGTAAACCAGGCCAGCACCGTAATCACAAAGGTGGCCATAACCACGTGTTGGGCCAGGGTTGGCTTGCCAAAGTCTTCAGGGGGCAATTCCAGTTTGAAGTCGCCCGGAGGAAACATTTTCATCAAAATCACCCACATCAGCACCAAAAAAACCAGCACAAAGGGCACGGTGGCCAACATCCAGCCCATAAAGGTGACAGGCACCCCCTTGCTGGCCAAAAAGCCGATGGCAATGGCATTGGGCGGGGTGCCAATGGGTGTGCCCATGCCCCCCAGGTTTGCTGCGAAGGGAATGGCCAGGGCCAACCCCTTGGCAAAGGGGTTGCCCGCGGGGATGCGCCCCAAAATAGGCAGCACGATGGCAAACATCATCGCCGTGCAGGCCGTGTTGGACATCCACATGGACAAAAATGTTGTGGCGGCCATCATCCCCGCCATCACCATGCCGGGGCTGGAGCCGGTGCGCTGCAAAATCCAGTTGGCGATGCGGCGGTCGAGGCCGTATTTGTTCAGCGCCGTGGCCAACACAAACCCACCCATAAACAGCAAAATGATGTCGTTAAAAAAGGGTGTGAGAAACTTGCCCTGCAAGGCTGCAGGCATGGTTGGGTCCATGGCCGGCACCAGCCACATCAGCTGCAGAAACAAAATCACAAAGCTGGTCATATGCAGGGGAATCCATTCTGTGATCCATAAAAAGGCAGCCACGCCCAGGGTGCAGAGGGCTATGGCCTCGACCTTGGAAAGGTCGAGCCAGCGGGTGACAAGGTCCAATTCCACCAGACCGTAGGCAGAAATCAAGATCAGGGGTAGATGGATCAAAAAATGGCGGTTTAGGCTGTTCATATCCAAAACGCAACAGGGGTTGGTTGGGGGAAAGAAAAATCCCTTGCCTAACTTCTACTCCCCTCGGAACCGCCTTTGCAAGGTTCTCTTGCCCCAGGGTTTTTACTGACTTGGTGGGGGTGCAACCCGGGCAAACCCAGACAGGGCGCGGGGCAAAGGAAACAGTTTGCGAAAACCTAACCCTTTGTGGGAATTCATTTTACACAGATGCCCTTGCAAAAGGCGCTGGTAGGGGAGGGGAGGTTCTGCTAGGCTGAATGTCCCAACCGCCCTTTGGTAGCATCATGCCCCTACAAGCCGTTCCCCAATGGACCCCCGAATTTGCCTGCCACATCCCTGGCCTTGACCAGCAACACCAAGAATTGATCCAAATCTTTTCCGACTACCTGCAAACCCAGGAGGTGGGAACCCAGGGTAAAGAAAAAGACCTTTTGCATTTTTTGCGGGAATACATCTCCCGGCATTTTTCTGCAGAAGAAAAAATGATGACCGCAGGCAGCTACCAGGGTCTTGAGCCACACCGGCAGGCGCACCACGAATACATTGCCGAATACAAACGCATCTTAAGCGAATTCAAGTCCAACCCCAACCTAACCCGCTTGCAGCTGGAGCTGCAGGGGATGCTGCGTTGGTTTTTGGCGCATATCCAAGAGTTCGACCTTCCCATGGGCCAAGCCCTGGCAGGCCAGGCAGGCCCCCGGGGCGAGGCTCCCCCCAGCCTGCAGTTCACCAGCCAGGCGGCGGGCCGCCTCAAGTCGCTGACCAATGTAGGGGTGCTGAACGCCTTTGAGCAGTCCATCAACCAAGAGCATCAAGACCTGATCGACCATTTTGCCGGGTTTTTGGAGCAGGCCGAAACCAACCCCGCTAGCCCCCAAGCGGTGGAGATGCTTAAGTTTCTGAGCAGCTACATCAAACGGCATTTTGAAAACGAAGAAGGCTTGATGGCCCGCTATGCCTACCCCCTGGCGAAGCTGCACAAGCAGGCGCACCGGGATTACGTAGCCCGTTTTCAGCAACTGTTAAAAGACTTCACCAGCCAGCGCAACCTGGTGCAGTTGACCGGGGAGATTGCCAAAATGCTGGATTGGTTTTTGGAGCATATCCAAGAGCACGACATCCGCATGAGTTTTTACTGCAAAAACCGCTCGCTGAACCTTTACAACAAAAAGCGCCCGTTGATTGTGGCCGATGATGTGCGGGACACCGCCTTTTGGGTGGAGTTTTTTGCCACCTTTGGCCTGAACCAGTTTTTAGAAACCACAGACCCGGCCAAGGCCTTTGACCTGATGGCCAAAACCCAGGTGTCTTTGCTGGTGGTCGCCTCCCAGGGGGCGTTGCCGGTGCAGGGGCTGTTGGCCCGGTTGAAAGAGCGGGACTTTGCCCAGCCCCTGTTGCTGGTGCCCAGCGTGGTGCTGGCCCCAGCCTGGGCGCAACTTTTGGCTGCCACCCACCGCAGCGGCAAAGACCTGCTGTTGGTGGCCCCTGTAGAGGTCAACCGCTTGGTGCGCCAACTGGATGAATGGCTCTTTCCGTTCAACCAAGGCGCGGTTGACCTTAAACCCCAAGAGGAGGCCTGACCCCCTGATGTGCTAGGCCAAAATGGCCCAGCAGGGCCGCCTTGGCCGGGGGTGGGGGTTCCTTTTGGCCCATACACCCTTTGAACCTAGATTAACCTGTTGTAATAAAAAAACTAATAAGCTGGCACAGCCGCTGCAACCCTAGGGGCAAGGCGCGAGGTTGGGACCCCCCCCAACCCCCATCAAAACCCTTCAACCTGGAGGTTGTTATGTTCGGATTCACCACCGCGTTTGAACCCCTTTGGAACCTGCAAAGGGCGATGGAAAACGCAATGCGCAACGATTATTTTGGTTCCGCCACCTACGCCAGCGCCAGCCCTGCCTTGAACCTGTTTAAGGAGGGCGAAAACAGCCTGGTCACGGTGGAACTCCCCGGCGTGAGCAAGCAAGACATTCAGCTGGAGGTAAAAGGAAAAACCTTGCGGATCAAAGCCCAACGAAAGATCAGCTATCCCGATGGGGCGAGCCTGCACCGCCGGGAACGCGCCAGCTACAGCCTGGACCGCAGCATTCAGCTCCCTCACGAGGTCGACGAAGCCAAGGTCAAAGCCGAACTCAAAGACGGCGTTTTGGCCCTGCTTTTACCCCCGCGGGAAGAGCTTAAACCTAAGACCATCAAGATCAGTTAGCATCCAAATTCCTTTTAAGGAGGTGCCATGAGCAGCAAATTCAACGAACTGGTTCCCAATAAAAAACAGGAACTGGAAACCAAAGAAGAAACCACCCAACAGGCCAAGTTCTACAAGCCCGAAACCGACATCCTAGAAACCGAACAGGAACTGCTGGTGACGATGGATCTGCCCGGCGTGGCCAAAGACGCGGTTGAAATCAGATTGGAAAAAAACACTCTGCAGGTGGAAGGCCGCATTGACCTGAAGCGGTACGAATCCCTCAAGGCCCAATACGCGGAATACAACCTGGGGCATTTTACCCGGAGTTTTCAACTCTCTAGCGAGATCAACCAAGAACGGATTTCCGCCCAGATGGAGCAAGGGGTGTTGACCCTGACCCTGCCCAAGGTGGAACAGGCGAAACCCAAGCAAATCGCGGTCGCCTGATTGAATATTCTTCCTGCACCTGCCCCGGCTTTGCTGGGGCAGGTTTTTTATTCCCTGCCTCTGGCCCCCTGCGCCATGCTGTCCGCCCCTGTGGGCTGCGACTTAGGTACTGCCAGGGATTTATTTGCAACAAACTGATATTTAATAATAAAATAAGATTTGTTTTTACAGGAACTTTGCTGAAACCAGACCTGGGGTTGGGGGAGAACCAACTATCTTAGGGTAACACTTTCAGCAGGAGGTTTTATGCCGCTTTTGATCTGGAACGACGAATACAACCTGGGGGTTTCCCCTATCGACGAGCAGCACCAAGGGCTGCTGAGCCTGGTGAACCGCCTGCACGAGGCCCTGGCTGTGGGCGAATCCCGCAGCCATTTGGGGGAGATCTTTGAAGCGCTGAAGAAATATGTGCAAGAGCACTTTCACGCCGAAGAAGAACTGATGCACCAAAGCCAGTTCCCTGGCCGCCAAGAGCATCTGCAGGCCCATGCCGGATTTTGCGAAAAGGTGGATCAGCTTTTTTTGCAGTTCCTGCATTCCGCTAGCTTTTTGATCGGGATCGAGCTGATGCGCTTTTTGCGGGAATGGATCGAGCAGCATCTGCAAGAGGCGGATCAAGCTTACATTCTCCACCTCAAGGCGCAGCAGGGGGCGGTTTCTGCCTGAGGTGGGGCACCCTTTAAACACCTGTAATGCGGTGGGCACCAACCCCGCCTTTACCCCCGTTCGGGAATCGCCTTGCGCGGCTCAGCGGGAATCGGCATGGCTGGCGGCTTTTGCTTGGCCGGGTGCAAAAGGCGGCATTTGCCCTGAAAAAACACCTTGTCTTCCAGCACCAGGGAAGCGGCTTCCACATTGCCCTTCAGGCTGCCGGGGCTGGCGATTTTTACCGTGTCTTCGGCATGGATTTCCCCTTTGATGTTGCCGGAAGAGATGAGGTTTTGCGTCACCACTTCACCCTCCAGCACCGCCTGGTCGCCCAGGTAAACGGTTCCCCCGGCTTCCAACGTGCCCAGCAAGCGGCCATCAAGGCGAATGGAACCTTCCACCACCAAAGCACCCCGCAGCTCCAGGCTTTCTGACAAAAAGCTGGTGGTCTTTTTGGATTTTTTTTGCTCGCTCATTGTGGTTTTGCCTTTAAAAGCAGCTCAAAGAGCCGGTTGAACTCATCAGGGGAAAAATAATCCAACTCGATTTTCCCCTTGTTGCCTTTGGTTTTGATCCGCACCTTGGTGGCCAGGGCTTCTTCCAGGCGTTTTTGGTTGGCCTGCATCTGACGGCTTACCGCATCGCCCTTGCCCGGCTTGGCGGTGCTTGTTGGTTCGGTTTGGGTTTTGGTCAGCACCTCGGCCTCGCGCACGCTGAGGCCTTCTTGAATGATCTTTTGCCCCAGGGCGATTTGCACTGCTTCGTTTTCCAGGCTCAGCAAGGCGCGGGCATGCCCCACCGACAAATGCCCTTGGGTGAGTTCCTTTTGCAGCGGCTTGGGCAGCGCCAAGAGGCGGATCATATTAGCAATGGTGCTGCGGTTTTTGCCCACCCGGCGAGCCAGGTCTTCTTGGGTGTAGCCGTGTTCTTCCATCAGGTTTTTGTAGGCCAGGGATTCGTCGATCGGGTCCAGGTCGTGACGTTGGATGTTTTCGATCAAGGCGATTTCTAATAAATCCTGATCCGCCACCTCGCGCACCAGGGCGGGAATTTCGTCAAAGCCCGCCAGCTTGCTGGCCCTGAGGCGGCGTTCCCCGGCTACCAGCTCGTAGACCTCGCCCCGCTTGCGCACCAAAATCGGTTGAATCACGCCTTTGATACGGATCGACTGCGCCAGTTCGCCAAGCCGTTCCTGGTCAAAGTGCCGCCGGGGCTGCTTGGGGTTGAGCTTGATCTGGGCGATTTTTAGCTGCATCACCCGCACCCGCTCTTCTTGGGGCAGGTCTTCCACGGGCCGCAAGAGGGCAGAAAACCCTCTGCCCAGCGCCGGGCGCGGGTTGGAAGGTTTTTCGCTCATGGGGCTTGCCTCTTCAGGTGGCGTTCCAACATCTCTTTGGCTAAATTCAGGTAGGCAATGGCCCCCTTGGAGATGCGGTCATAAAGAAACACCGGCTTGCCAAAGCTGGGCGCTTCGGAAAGGCGCACGTTGCGGGGGATCACGGTGGTGAACACGGTCTCGCGGAAATGGGCTTTTACCTCGTCAATGACAGCCTTGCTAATGTTGTTGCGCACATCATACATGGTAGGCAAAATGCCTTCGATCTGGAGGTGGGGGTTGAGGGTTTCCTTGATGGTGTTGATGGTGTTTAACAGCGAACTCAGGCCTTCCATCGCGTAGTATTCACATTGCAGGGGAATCAGCACCGAATCCGCCGCTGTCAGACCGTTTACCGTGAGCAGGCTCAAGGTGGGCGGGCAGTCGACCAAGATAAATTCAAACTGATCGGTGATCTCGGTGATGATCTTTTTTAGTTTCATCTCTCGGGCCATGGCCCCGACTAGCTCGATCTCGGCCCCGGTGAGGTCCACATTGGCGGCAACCAGTTTGAGGGCAGGGATTTCGGTATCCATAATCTGATCCGCCAATTTGGCTTTGCCAATCAAGGCCGGGTAAACGTTTTTCTCGCATTGGCTGGGGGTAAAGCCCAGCCCGCTGGTGGCGTTTCCTTGGGGGTCAAAGTCCAAAATCAGGGTCTTGCGGCCCAAAATCCCCAAGCTTGCCCCTAGGTTGACGCAGGTGGTGGTTTTGCCAACCCCGCCTTTTTGGTTGGAAATGGCGATGATCTTGCCCATGGATTGTTTTATCCTTTGCTGGTTTGCCGCTGGCGGCTTCTGAGTTTGCGAATCCGGTCGTTGGCGAGTTGGTAAAAGACCTCTCTGCCATCCAAGCGGTTAAGAATGCTTTCGTATACGATAATCGCCTGATCGAGCTGGTCCCGCTCTTCATAGAGTTGAGCCAGGCTCATGGCGCTGTCCAGGGTGGGGCGGCTGTATTGAAATTTTTTATCCACCTCCAAAAAGGCCACCTCGGCCATCTCGCGTTGGCCCTCGATGTAGTAGCTCAAACCGATAAGGTGGTAGGCCCGGGGGGTGAGTTTGGTATTGGGGTTGGCGCTGAGCAGCTTTTTCAGTTCCGCCCTGCATTTTTCAAACTCGCGGAATTCCAAATAAAGTTCCGCCAGGCGGAGCTGGTTTTTGGTAAATTCCTCAGGTGCCAAAGGCAGGGTTTGCAGCTTTTGGTAAATCAACTGCGCCTTTTTGCGGGCATCGCCCCCTTGGGACTCGTAAACCCTGGCCAACCCCTTAAGGGCGGGGAGCATGTATTCGCTGTTTTCGTCCCGGGTCAGGCTGCGGTAATAGCGAATCGCCTGTTCTTTGTCTTTCAGGTAATGCTCGTAAAGGTTGGCGATCCAAAACATGGAATCGTCAACCAAGTCGTTTTCGGGGTAAGCCTTGGTGAGGGCGATAAAGTTTTGCACCGCTTCTTCGTGGCGGCCTTCCTGCCACATCACCATGGCCTCGTCGAACATTCTGCGGCCCCCCTGGTTTTGGCAGGAAGCGGCCAGCAGCAGCCAGGCCAAAAGCAAGAGCTTAGTCTTCAACGATTTTTGCAATGGACACTACCTTTTCATCATCTTCCAGTTGGATCAGCCTCACCCCTTGGGTGATCCGGTTTGTCTCGCGGATTTGATCGGTCTTGAGGCGGATGATCTTGCCCTTTTGGGTGATGATCATCAATTCCGTTTCGGAATCAACCAACAGCGAGCCAACCACCAAGCCGTTGCGGTCAGAATTGCGGATGTTCATTACCCCCAGGTTGCCCCTTGAACCCAAACGGTAGTCTTCGGCAGCGGATTTTTTGCCATAGCCGTTTTCGGTCACGGTTAAAATGGTGCCTGCCTCGTGCAGGATTTCCATGCTGATCACCTGATCCGCGTCTTTGAGCATGATGCCGCGGCAGCCGCGGGTTACACGCCCCTGGGTGCGCAGCGCCTCAGAGGGAAACTTAAGAGCCATGCCCTCGCGGGTGGCGATAAAGATTAAATCTTGTTCTGTCACCAGGCCAACGGCTTTAATTTCGTCGTCTTCGTCAATCACAATGGCCTTGGTGCCGCCCTTGCGGGGGTTGGAATATTCTTCCAGCCCGGTTTTTTTGATCACGCCTTTTTTTGTGATCATCAAAACCGATTTCCCCGGTTCGTTGAAGTTGGTGACAGGGGTGCAGAACATTACCTTTTCCGCCTCTTCCAGGGGAAGAATGTTCACCCAGGCCCGGCCCTTGGCGGTGCGGCCCGCCTGGGGGAGTTCATAGACCTTTTTCCAGTAAACCTTGCCCAGGTTGGTGAAGATCAAAAGATGGTCGTGGCTGTTGGCCACAAACAGGTGTTCCAGAGCATCTTCATCTTTGGTGGTCATGCCGATCTTGCCCTTGCCGCCCCGGTTTTGACTGCGGTAGGTGTCTGAAGTCAGCCGCTTTACATAGCCACCCTGGCTGAGGGTGACAATCATTTCTTCAACCGGAATCAGGTCTTCCACGTTGATTTCAGATTGGTCTTCCCCGATCTCGGTCAAGCGCGCGGTGCTGTAGGCGGTTTTGATCTCTTGCAGCTCTTGTTTGATGATCTCCAACACCAAATGCTCGTCTGCCAAAACCTGTTTGAACCGGGTTATTTTTTCTTTCAGCTCTTCCAGTTCCTTGTTAAGCTTGTCGATCTCCAAGGCGGTCAAGCGTTGGAGGCGCATTTCCAAAATCGCCTGGGCCTGCACCTCGCTCAAGCCAAATTGGGACATCAGTTTGTCTTTGGCTTCTTTGGCTTCTTGGCTGCCGCGAATCAAGGCCACTACTTGGTCGATGTTCTCTTGCGCTTTTTTCAGACCTTCCAAGAGGTGCGCCCGCTCTTCGGCCTTTTTGAGTTCAAACTGGGTGCGGCGGATCACCACGTCAATGCGGTGGCTGATGAAATGGCGCAGCACCTCAAGCAGGCTTAAAACCTTAGGCTGCCCGTCCACCACGGCCAGCATGATGATGCCAAAGCTGGACTGCATGGGGGTGTGCTTAAACAGATTGTTCAGCACGATTTGGGCATCTTCGCCCCGCTTCAGCTCGATCACCACCCGCATCCCCCGGCGGTCGGACTCGTCACGCAGGTCTGAAATCCCTTCCACTTTTTTGTCTTTGACCAACTCGGCGATCCGCTCCACCAACCTAGCCTTGTTCACCATGTAGGGAAGTTCGTTGATGATCAGCGCCTCGCGCCCACCTTTGATCTCTTCCACCTCGACCCTGGCCCGCACCCGCACCACGCCGCGCCCGGTTTTGTAGGCAGATAAAATTCCCTCTCGCCCCATGATGATGCCCGCCGTGGGGAAGTCGGGGCCTTTGATCAAGGGCAGCAGATGCTGCACTGTGCAGGTTTGGCGGTTGTCGATGTAGTAAAGCAGGCCGTCAATCACCTCGGCCAGGTTGTGGGGGGGGATGTTGGTGGCCATGCCCACGGCGATCCCCGTACTGCCGTTGATCAACAGGTTGGGAATCCGGGTGGGCAGCACCGTGGGTTCTTGCAGAGAGCCATCATAGTTCTCCTGCATGTCAACGGTGTTTTTGTCCAGGTCGTCTAGAAACTCGGCTGCCGCCTTGGTAAGCCGCACCTCGGTGTAGCGCATGGCTGCGGGCGAATCGCCATCCACGCTGCCGAAGTTGCCTTGGCCGTCAACCAGCGGCATACGCAGGCTGAAGGTCTGCACCATCCTCACGGTTGCATCATACACCGCCGAATCGCCGTGGGGGTGGTATTTACCAATCACCTCGCCCACAATCCGCGCTGATTTCATATAGGGCCGGTTGTGGGCCACGTTCATGTCGTGCATGGCATACAAAATCCGCCGGTGCACCGGCTTGAGGCCGTCGCGCACGTCGGGCAGGGCACGGCCCACGATCACGCTCATGGCGTATTCGAGGTAGGCGTTGCGCATGCTGTCTTCGATATTGACGGGAATAATGTTCGCGTTTTCGGTGGTCATTCGTGGGTGGGGCGGTGGGTATGAAGTTCCCTGATTTCTCAGGCGTTACAACTAGGGTTGCTGGGCCGCCCCCGGCAGGGGACAGCGATTTGTAGCAGGGTAGCCCAACCCAGGGGCTTTGTCACCCTGTTTCACGAAAAACCGGCTTCAGAAAAGCACCTGGTAAAATAGCAAAAAAAATGTGTAATAATAATATGTTAACCTAAAGGCAAAGCCGCAAGATAGGTAAGTGCTTCAAAGGTTTCACGCTTGCCCGATTTGACCGCCCCGGCAGGATCAGACAAGATGCCTTATGGAAGCTTACTACCCCTTTATTGCCCTGGGCCTGTGCGGTCTTTTTTCGCTTTTGGGGGCGGTCCACCTCTTTTGGGCCATTGGCGGCCAGTGGGGGCTAAGCAAAGCCATTCCCCAAAAGGGCGGGCAAGCGCTGTTCCGCGCTACCTTTGGCATTACCCTGCTGCTGGGGGCGATGTTTCTCAGTTTTGCCTGGATGCTTGCAGCCTACCAGGGCTTTGTGCAGTGGGACGTTCCCCGCGCGGGGCTGCGTTGGGGGTTGTTAACCACCCTGGCCCTGTTTTTGGCCAGGATGATAGGCGAATTCAATTACGTAGGGGTGTTTAAAAGGGTCAAAGGCACTCCCTTTGCCCGGCTGGACGACCTGCTTTACACCCCCCTCTGCGGCCTGGTGGCGATTCTGTTGGCCCTGCTATTGAAGGCTGCCTAAGCGTTTTTTTGCGCCCGAAACCAGAACCACAAGGCAAACCCGTGGAGGGTGAGAATGCAGTTTTGCACCTCGCCATCGCGAAAGTTGTTTTCAAAAAACCCTGCCAGCAGGCTGCCCAATAAGGCTGCTGCCAACCCCAGGGCAAAGCCTTGGTCAAGGCTGCCCGGCGGAGCCTTCAAACCGATGCGCAGCATGGCATAAGGCACCCAGCCCAGCCAAAGCACCAGCCCCACAACCCCCAAAAGGCCAAAGTCGATCCAGGTTTGCAGGTACAGCTGGTGAACCCCCACATCGGCGGTATGCTGAAAGCGGTGGTTCACTTTATGGGCCACCAGGTCGTAGTAGGCTTGCACCTCCAGGGTCGCATTTGCCCCCAACCCCAGCCAGGGATGGTCTTGAATCACCATACCTGCCGCCTGCCACATGGCCAGGCGGTCGCGGTTGGATTTGGCTGAAAGCGCCGTTAGAATGCGGTACCCCAAAGGGTTGGCCTTGAAGATGCGCCGGAGCTTGCTGGTCTCTTGCGCCCGCCACAGCACCCCGGCAAACAGTAGGGCGAGGATCACCAACCCCACCACCCAACGCCGGGGCAGGCGCAACCCAAAGACCACCAAAATCGCCAAAAACAACCCTAGCCAAATGCTGCGGCCATGGCTCATCAAGGCAGCAATAAAAAACAAAGCTGCCGCAACCTGAAAGAGCCGCCTCTGCCCCGGGGGCTGCGAGGTAGCAAAGCTTAAACCCAGGGCAACCCCAAATAAAAGCAAAAAGACCCCCCCA
>Ga0208246_1001310_pt1 | contig 14452 bp, 12 predicted proteins | sample RifOxyD2_FD_184039 | JGI IMG/M metagenome (GOLD analysis project Ga0208246, IMG submission 184039) | Soil microbial communities from Rifle, Colorado - Rifle Oxygen_injection D2 (SPAdes) | ecosystem: Environmental > Terrestrial > Deep subsurface > Rock core/Sediment | place: Rifle, Colorado... | reverse complement strand
ATTTATTATTAATAACCATAGAGTTTCGCGATAATTAAGGTTAATTAAGGATTTCGACCTTTAACTTAATTCTACCGCAGAAGACCTAAAGGTTTTATAGCATTATGAAAATTTATTTTTACTCAACCAAGGAGCAGGTTGAACCGGCCAGAAAAAAATTCCACGACCGGTTAATGGAGTATTTCCATAATAACGGCGTTTTGGTCATTTCTAATTTATTGGGAAAAAATTACGATGATTCACAACTGAGTTTTGCCAATATGGACGGTTTGGTGATTGAGGGTTCCGATGTGGCTTCGGATGTGGGCTATCTGATTGCTTTGGCTCTAGCGCAAAAAAAGCCGATTTTGTTTTTATTGCCTAAAGGCAAGGCTATCCCGGATCAAATCAGGGGGCTAAAAGACGATAAGATTTTAAAAAAATTATTTTTGCTGAATTTTTATTCGGACAAGAATTTTGAAGATTTGCTTTTGGATTTTATAGATATTATTGAGACCGGCGAGTTACGAAGGGAAGTGCCGACCATTAAGTTCACTTTGCGGTTTACGCCCAGAGTGGAAAGGTTTTTGCGCTGGAAAAGTAACAAGGTCAAGTTATCCAAGGCCGATTTGTTAAGAAAACTGGTGGATGAAGCCATTAAGGCTGATGAAACCTATCAAAGCCATTTGCGCAAGCAGTCAAAAACCATTTTAAGCGAAGAGGCGGAGAATCAGAACTAAGAAGCGGCCGGGCGCAGGCAGGCAATACTCGCAGATAATCAGGTAAAATAATAACAGCCTAGCTCCGGTGCTTGCCACCGGAGTAAGACGAAAGCGGTTGACATATTTTAAATAATCGCCTAAGATTAGCTAATTTACCCGGCACCATTGGGCGCGGGGTAAACCCGGCACCGCCTTATTAAGATTGTAAGACTGGGGATCATTAGGTTTATCAGGGTCAAAATGACAAATAAAATAAAAGACAGAGCCAAGCCGTATACTTATGAGGCGGGCCGTGAGGCCATAGCTATTTTAATCCATGGCTTTTCCGGCACGCCTGATGATTTGCGAAATCTAGCCAAGTATCTGGCCGGCCAGGGCATTAGCGCCAGGTCTGTTTTACTGGCCGGGCACGGCAGCCATTGGCAGGATCTGGGCGAAACCACTTCTTATGACTGGTGGAAGTCGGTGGAGGATGAAGTTAAGGCCGCCATCGGCCAATACCAGAATATTTTTTTAATCGGCTACTCATTTGGGGCCAATCTGGCTTTTGATATCGCCGCCAGGTACCCCAAGGAAATCGCCGGCGTGGTGTCTTTGGGTGTTTCCGTTTTTTTAAAAAGGAATTATATCATCAAAATATTTTTGCCGATTTTTCACTTATTTTTAAAACATTACACCAAAGGGTATATCAAAAAAAATCACCTCATAGATTATGAAGATTCCGGCAGTTACGTCAGTTTGCCCACCAAAAGCATTTATGAATTCAAAAATTTTATCAAGCATTACACCAAAAAAGAGCTGCCCAAGGTTACTACTCCGGCCCTGATCATCCATTCCAAAGATGATGCCATTACCCATCCGCGGAGCTCGGAGTTTGTTTACCGGAAAATCAATTCCCAGCAAAAGGATCTTTTGCTTTTGGATGACGTTAACCATAACCCCTTAACTTCCAAGCGTAAGGATGTTATTTATTCCAAAATCAGAGAATTTATATTGCACCGCGTTTAGCCGGCAGATCGTCATTATTTTACCGCCGCTTGACAGGGTATCAACCAGGAGTTAAACTTTAAATACAAATAAACTACGTACCAAAATTGGCGCGGTGGTTAACAGGGTCATTCCCAAGTATAACTTGGTAAATTAAGTTATATTAGGGCTGTGGCCCTTTTTGTTTTGCCGCATGCCTATCAGTAATACTAAAAAAAAGAGGATAGGCCGGTCTGAATCAGTGAATATTCACTATTAAACTTTAAAATTATGCCTTACTTATTAAAAAGCGGTAAGGGAATGAAGAAAGCCTTATTTATCATTATTCTTAGTGTTTTAGCTTTTCAGCCGGTTATAAGCTTAGCCATAGGCACTAATCATCGTTTTACCGGCCAGGAACTGGACGTTGAATCTGGGCTTTATAACTATAACGCCAGAGAGTATAATCCCAGTATCGGCAGATTCAATCAACCTGACCCGTTGCTTAATAACCTGGCCGATCCTCAAAAGCTGAAAGAATCAACCGGCCAGGAATTGCAGAAGTTTTTGGAAAACCCGCAAAACCTTAATTCTTACAGTTACGTTAAGGGTAATCCGGTGAAGTACGTGGATCCAGAGGGGGAATTCAATTTTGAAACCAATCAGGCAGAGAGTGGTGACACTCTTTATGGAGTTTTTGGCAATAATTGGCAGGAGGTAGCCAATTACAATAATTTAGATAATCCTAATTTAATATACCCTGGTCAGCATATTAACATCCCTGAATTTGTTCAAAAGAATTTATGGCAGAATATAGCCGATATAGCGACAGGGTTCATTCCCGGATTTAGTGATGTTAGGGATGTCATAGAGTCATTAACTAAAGAAGACTTGATTACCGGCCGAGACTTAACTCCTGGAGAAGAGTCAATAACCGTGCCAGCCGTTTTTTTGGCCGGGGTAATCTCAGGCAAAGAATTACGAGGTATAAAAAATATTGATACTTTTTTGAAAGATTTAAAACCGGTTGCGAAAATAAAATTTGAGGGAAATTTCAATATCGGCTTAACTCGTAAAAGTTCTGGCAAACAAATAATACATATCGGAAATAATATGGAAAATAGTGTTAAAGGCTGGCACATCGGTATAGGCAGAGTGCATATTTTTTTGAATCCTATCAAACAAATTAAACATTTATTTAAGTCGCAGAATACTCCAGCCTTTTAAGGCTGGAGATGAATGCGACACCTTTTGCGAGCGAAGCGAGCAATATGGTAGGATGTAGTCATGAGAAAAAAGACTTGCAACGCCACTTACGACATCCAATATCACTTCGTTTGGATACCCCAATACCGCAAAAGGGTGCTTGAGGGCTTAATTAAAGAACGTTTAAACCAGCTTCTTCACGATTGTGCCGAAATCAACCAGTTTGAGATCATGGAATTATCCATCCAGGAAGATCATGTCCACCTGTTTCTGTCAGCCAAACCCAGGTATTCACCGGCTGAAATCATGCGTTTAATCAAAGGCGGTAGCTCCAGAGTCATTAGGTCTGAGTTTCCGGAGATTGAGGAGTTTCTCTGGGGCGACAGTTTCTGGGCAGACGGCTACTTTGTTTCAACCCTCAGCACAGTGACTGAAGATATTATCAAAGAATACATTAGAAATCAAGGTGAAGATCGCTGAATACTGCGGTCTTTAGACCGCAGATGATTTATTTTAAAAAAGTATGAAGGATGTGTTTAAACTTAATATAAAAAAAGATCATATTTTTGACGATTTAGAAAATATTGTTATTTATTTAAAACACGAAAATAATTTTAAAGAGTTTATTCAATTATATTTTAAATTAATGTTTGTAAAGTACAATCAAATATATTATTTGACTCCTTTGCAAAATTATTTTTCTAAATGGAATTACGAAAAAGAATTTAATAAACTCGGCTTGCCATTTAATATTTTTAGGAATGTACATAAAAATAAATTTTTATTTTTAAATTTCAATATAAAAGAAAAATTTTTATTAATTAAATTTACTAACACTGATCAATCAACCAATTTTTTTGAAAAATATTTAGGTTTTTTTCAAGAAAGTTATTTTTTAATTAATAGCCAGTTGGATATTAATAATTTTGTAGAAGAAAATAAAGGAACAATTGTCTTTAAGGATTTTATTAAAGATAACTCAAGAGAAATGATAGAAAAAATGATAAATAATTTTGATATTTTGAATTTCTATGGTCAAGACTGGACTTATTTTGAAATTACAAGAAAAGATAAAAAATTATTAAACGATTTGTTTTTAAATTTAAAAAACATGGGAGTGGTTTAAGGAATAAATGATTACTAGCGGTGTAGCTATTAATAAGGTTTCGGGAAGGCTTAACATCATTGTTTAAATGCTTCTGCCTAAATCACTTACCATCGCTTAATCAGGGTGTTTTTAAAATGTTTATAATTTAATATTTTAGCTTTTTTGTTAAAAATAGAGCTATTTACAAGCTCTTTTTATTTTCAATTCACTAAACAGCTGATTTATGATAGAATTTAAGGGTAAAATTAATGATTTATGGCGACAGCGGAAACAATTTTTAGAAGGTTTGAGCAGGTTGCTGGATTATATCCCAATAATGTTGCTTTAGGTTATAAGGTAAACGAACATTACGAAACATTATGCTACCAGAGATTGCTGCAGAAAGTCAATTGTTGCGTGACCGGCTTAAAAAAATTAGGAATCAAAGCCGGAGATAAAGTGGCGATTTTTTCAAAAAATCGTCCGGAATGGATTAAGTTGGATTTGGCTTTAAATAAGATTGGCGCGATTTCGGTGCCGATCCATACCTCATTTTCACCCAAGTTGATCAAATACGTAATAAATAATTCCGGCGCCAAATATTTGGCCGTTGGCGATTACTATTCCAAATACCAGGAAATAAAAAATGAAGTCAACCTTGAACAGGTGATAACTTTCAACCGGATTGAGTGGCAGGAGGGTTTGATTTTTTTTGATGATTTGATCAAGGAAGAGCCTGATAATGAAGAGCCGGCCGACTTTGAAGTTTGCACGATTATTTACACTTCCGGAACCACTGGCGAACCCAAGGGCGTGATGCTGACCAATAATAATTTTATCAGCAATATAGAAGCGGCGACAAAGTATGTTCCTTATACCGCCAAAGATATTTTTTTATCGTTTTTGCCATTATCGCATGTTTTAGAGCGGTCCGGCGGCTATTATGGTGTTTTATTCTATGGGGGTGCGATTTATTTTGCTACCAGCCGTCAAACTTTATCCGAGGATATCAAAAAAGTCAGGCCGACTATCATGGTCAGCGTGCCGATGATTTTTGAAAAAGTCTACGATAAAATTATGGATAAAGTCAGGGCGCAAACGCCGTTTAAACAGAGGCTGTTTTTTAAAGCCTTGGATGTTTCCAGAGCTTACCTTAATGCTAATAAAAACAATTCACCGTTAAAATCAATTTTAAAAATCAGTTATTATTTTGCCGATAAATTTATAATCAGCAAGATTAGGAATAATTTAGGCGGCCGGTTAAAATTTACAATTTCCGGTGGCGCTTCGCTTAACCCTTCAATCGCCAGATTTTTTGAAACCACAGGAATAAAAATTTTAGAAGGCTACGGTTTAACCGAAACTTCGCCGATCATCGCGGTTAATCCGGTTAATGATTATAAATTCGGCTCCGTCGGCAAAGTTGTTAAAGGGGTAGAATTGAAAATAGCTGAAGATAAGGAAATTTTAGTCAAAGGCCCAAATGTGATGAAGGGTTATTATAATAATGAAATCGCGAACACTGAGGCATTCAAAGATAGTTGGTTTAAAACAGGTGATTTGGGGTATTTGGATAAAGAGGGATATTTGACGATTATTGGCCGTAAAAAAGAAATGATTGTGACTTCTAACGGCAAAAATATCAACCCGGTTGGCCTGGAATTGGCGCTGCAGGAAAGTAAATATATTACCCAGGCGATGGTAATGGGTGAAAAACAAAAATATTTAAGCGCTCTGATCGTGCCTGATTTTGAGGAATTAAAAATCTACGCCGAAAGCAACAATATTCAAATGGAAATGTTTGAGTTGATTAAGAGCCAGGTTGTCCATGATTTATTGGCTGAAGAAATTTGTAATCAGCTTAAAAATTTTCCCGATAACGAGCAGATCAGAAAATTTATTGTTTTAGATAGGGAATTTAGCGAAGAAAGGGAAGAGTTGACGCCAACGTTGAAGTTAAGAAGGAATATGATTATGAGTAATTTATAAAGTTAATCAGAATTAATGACAAGAGAGGTAAAAAAATTTGGTTTTTTAATGCATCCTAGAGGTATTGAGGATATCAGATTAGCTTACCCTGTATTTAATTTTTTCCCTAAGTTATTTATTTTAATCTTGATAAAATTTTTAAGACCCAAATCCCTAGGAAAAATAAGTGTTATTTTAAATAATCAAAAAGTAGAAGGCTATTTTATAGGTATTTTTTTAACAGCTGAACAAATGTTAGGATTGCCAAAAGAAATAGTACAAAAGAAAATAAATCAATCATTGAAATTAGCTATTAAGTTAAATATAGGTATTGTTGGTCTTGGTGGCATGACTTCTCCTGCAACAAATGGGGGCTTAGATTTAGTTAATAAATTTAATCTAGGTGTTACAACTGGAAACGCTTATACCGTAATAACAAGTATACAAGGGTTACTACATATTTTAAAAGAATATAGAATTAACGTTACTAATGTGAAGTTTTGTGTTATTGGAGCGACAGGTTCTGTAGGGCAAGGTATTTCTTTGAAAATTTCTTCCATGGTTAATAATTTATTATTAATCGGACGGACGCAAGAACATTTGGAGGCTCTTAAAAAAGAAATATTGAATTATAATAATATTAAAGTTGAGATTACTAAAGATATTTCACTAATTAAAGATTGTGATGTTATTATTATTGCAACTTCAAGTACTAATGTAATTATAGATCCTCTAATTCTAAAGCAAAATGCCATTATTTATGACATATCTCAACCAAAAAATGTCTCTCGTGGTTTAAATAAGATTCGTCAAGATATTTTAGTTATGGACGGTGGTTTAGTTGAATTGCCAAATTTAACAACAAGGGTAAATTTATTTTTACCGCCATTGACCATATATGGTTGCCTTGCAGAAACTATATTACTCGCTTCAGAGAAAAAATTTGATAATTTTGCGATTGGTAAAGTCGACTTAAATCAAATTAATATTATAGAACAATTAGGTCTAAAATATAATTTTAAGCCTAAAGATATTAAAATTACCTAAAATGATTTATATTATATTACCTTTAATTAGTGCAATTTTTGTTTTATTGATAGCTTTAATTGTGATATCAAGAGGTTATTCTAGATTAAATACAATTTTTAGTTTATTTTGTTTAGCTACCTTTATATGGCTTTTTGGTACTTTTATGATGTTTATAAGTAAGACTGATGATAGAGCTATTTTTTGGGATAGATTTATATATATTGGTGTTGTATTTATGCCAACAATATCCTATCATTTTGGCGCTGAATTGATTAGGATTACAAGAAGAAGATTGTTAATTTATGCCTCTTATTTTTTGTCAGCGGTATTTTTGATATTATCAAGAACTGAGTTATTTATTAGTGGCATAAATAGGTATTCTTGGGGGGTGCATTCACAAGCAAAATTTTTTCACCACTTATTCTTGATTAATTTTATTTTTTTAGTATCATTATTATTTTATGATTTATATATTTTCTATAAAAAAAGTAAAAATTCAATTGAAAAAAATCAAATAAGATATATTTTTATTGCTTTATTTATTTTATCTCTAGGTTCTTTTAGTTTTTTGCCAGCTTATGGAATAAATATTTTTCCAGTATTTTATCTCTCAGGTGTTTTTTTTACTATAATTTTAGCTTATGCGATTATTAAGTATAGAGTGTTTGATATACGTCAAGTTATTTCAAGAGGTATACTATATTTCATCTTGTTAATTTTTGTTTCTTTATCTTTTACTTTCGTAACTTTTTCTACAGCACAATTTTTTGAGGGTCAAGGACAAATTTGGGTCACTTTACTAGTCTCTTTAATTATAGTTACCGGTCTTGACCCTTTAAAAAGATTGCTTGCCAAATGGACAGATGCGTTTTTTTACAAAGGCAAGATTGATTTTCAAAAAGTATTGCGGGATATAAGCGAAATTATTTCTAGCGAGTTGGATTTGGAAAAATTGATATTTTCTTTAGAAACCAATATTTCACATAAAATTAAAGTTAAGCATTCAGAAATTTTAATTGCCAGAACCAATGCCAATAATCTTATTTTTAGCAATGTCAACGGCAGCCGAATTATCCAGGCTGAAGATAATATAGCGGACTATCTGTTTAGGAACAAGAAGATGATAATTACCGAAGAGTTATTCAGGGAGAAAACGGATCTAAAGACCGAACCGGAAAAGGCTGAAATAGACAAGTTGTTGGAACAATTGGATAATCAAGCCATCGGCTTGGTCGTGCCGATCTTGGCTGAAAATAAAATAACTGCCATTGTCGGAACTAGCGGAAGCGGCAAAACCACATTAATAAAACTTTTACTTGCATTTTACAAACCAAACAAGGGTTCTATTAAAGTTGACGATACTCCTATTGCCGATCTAAATCCACACCTATGGAGGCAGAAATCGGGAGCCGTTATGCAGGATGGATTCATTTTTTCCGACTCAATAGCTAATAATATCGCTATAGGAGAAGATATAATAAATAAAGAGCACTTGCAGTCCGCTGTACAGACTGCGAATATTAAAGATTTTATAGAATCACTGCCTCTTAAATACAACACCAAAATTGGGATGGAAGGAAATGGCATCAGCCAAGGACAACGTCAACGATTATTAATTGCACGCGCTGTATATAAAAATCCGACATTCCTGTTTTTCGATGAAGCAACTAATTCTCTGGACGCAAATAATGAAAAGATAATCATGGACAATCTGAGCGGGTTTTACAAAGGTAAAACTGTGGTTATTGTCGCTCACCGACTAAGCACTGTACAAAATGCCGATAATATAATTGTCTTGGATAAGGGCAAAATTATAGAGGAGGGCACCCATAAGGAACTAACGGAAAAGAAAGGCGCATATTATACCTTAGTAAAAAATCAATTGGAGTTGGGCAGATAACAAAATCAGAAGAATACTACTATGGATATTAAAGATATTAGCTCTTCCAAACAAGATATTGATTCAAAAACACAGATAGAACTTAAGAGTGAAGAGTTCCAGGATATTCTTGGGAGTATGCCGCCGTGGATTCAAAGAAGAGGAATTGTAGTTATAGGAATTATCCTATTTACGGTTTTAATAGGAAGTGTAGCATTTAAATATCCTGATAAAATATCTACATCCATGGTATTAACAGGTTCTCAGCCTCCTATTGCATTAATAGCAAGGACTTCTGGAAAACTAAGTGAGATCAAAATTATTAACAAACAATATGTCCAAACTGGAGAATACCTCAGCATTATTGAGAATCCTGCCAATACTTCTGATATACAATTTTTGAAGAAATACATAAAACAATTGAATTTGCAGTCAGATACAATAATTTATCTGCCTCCGAAAGAGTTAAAGTTAGGGCAAGTACAAACATCGTATTCAAATTTTTATACTGTACTCTTCGATTACATCGAATTCATTAGATTGCAATACTATATAAAAAAAATAGCTTTTATGAAGCTAAGGTTAAATCAATATAATGAATATTATCTTAATGCAAAAATCCAAAAGAAAATTGTCAGTGACCAATTTCAGATTGCTAAGATACAATATTATAGAGATTCGATCATGCATAATGAAGGGTTTACTTCTTCCAAAGAAATAGAATCTTCAAAAAATCAATATCTACAAGGATGGTTGACTCTTGAAAGTATGAATTCCACTGTGAAAAATATTGAAATGCAGATTACTCAAATACAGGAAACTCTCCTCGATACAGAATATCAGTACCAAGACAAAAAAAATTCTCTAAAAACTCAATTGAGAAATCAGATGTCCCAACTAATTAATGAAATACAAGCATGGGAAATGAATTATGTTTTGATCACACCTATAAATGGTCAGGTAAGTTCTTCTAATTATTGGGTAGCAAATCAGAATGTGGTTGCAGGAGAAACAGTGTTCACTATTGTTCCTACAGAAAAAGGAAAAATGATGGGTAAAGCTGAGATGCCAATGACGAGATCGGGGAAAGTAAAATCGGGACAAAAAGTAAATATCAAATTTGCAAATTTCCCGGACAACGAATATGGTATTGTTAAAGGATTTGTAAAAAACATTTCTGCTGTGCCGATTAAAAATAGTCAGGGGTCAGACTATTATATAGTTGAAATTGAATTACCGGAGGGATTAAAAACAACATACAACAAAAATTTACCATTCCTCCCGGAAATGCAGGCAGATGCTGACATTATTACTGACGACATTTCTCTGTTTGAACGATTTATAATGCCAATACGAAAAATCCTGAAAGTAGGATTTGAATAAACACACTATGGAATGTATAAATAACTGGCTGATTTCCAAAATAATCAATAGAACAATACACTACTTTAAGAAATATGGATTAGTGTGCAAAATTGAAGACTATTCCATCAATAAACATCGAGTCTCACTATACTTTAATGAGATTACTATATTTCAAAAAGATCGGCCTAATGAAATCGTTAATATAGGGAGTGCAAAATGTACAATATCTCTATTCAGGAGTTTGTTTAATTGGGCAGTTGTAGGTGAAATATCATTGAAAAACCTGACCTGCCAAATGAATATAATATCAGCTATCCCGCTTAGATTTGGAACTGTCGCAATTGCATTTAGAATAGGAAAAAAGATAAAACTTGTTGGAATTGATTATGGAAAAATATCGTGTTTATTGCAATTAACTTCAAAGAAAGGGTATAAAGAATTAATAATTGATCTTCCGTTCAAATGGAATGATTTTAGAGATTTGCTTTCACCAAATTTTTCATCAGAAATCTTAAAGAACTTATGGTCTGAAGACAAACTCCAGTTGCAGGTATATTTGAAAAAAACTAATAATATAAAAAACCCATATGTATATGCAAAAATTTTCTATGATAATCTCTCTTTCAATGACATAAGTAAAGAAATCTCCATTGATATAGACAAAGATTATCTAATAAGCTTATTTGATGAAAAATTCAAGCATCGTAATATTGAATATATCGTATATGAAGATATTTCAGAAGATTTAATTAACACTATAATCTGCACAGAAGATCCAATGTTTTGGGTCCATAAAGGAGTAGCTACTGAATTCATCGGGCTTGCCATTGCTGTAAATTTTAAGGAGCAACGCATTGCCCGGGGTGCAAGTACAATAACAATGCAATTAATCCGTAATTTATTTCTATCTCATGACAGGAATATAATCCGAAAAACGGAAGAAGTAGCACTTGCATTACTTTTAGAAAACTATTATAAAATAGATAAAAAAACAATCATAGAACTATATTTCAATATTATCGAATTTGCCCCAGAAGTCTATGGGTTATCTAATGCCTGTTATTTTTATTTCGACAAAAAGCATTCTGATTTAACATTAGAAGAGGTTGTAACATTATCATACATAATACCTAGACCCAAGCACTTTTATGCCGCATTAATTCTCAACAATTGAAAATTAACTTATTAAACCACATTAATCACTATACTTATGTATTGCTTGACAAGGAGTTAATCTCTGTAAATAAATATCTTGGTATTAAGAAAAAGCTATATTTTAAATCTCATTTTGGAATACTAAAAATGAATGAGTTCGAGCAGGTGTACTATGAAGAGCTAATTCAAAAAAATCTTATTATTCTTGATGGTCTTCACCCGAAATTATGCAAAATTATAAAAATAGCAATAGTTAATTCTCCTGTGCCATTTATTATTACGGAAGGTCTTCGCTCTACTACAAGTCAAAAAAGCTTATATGCTCAAGGGCGTTCATTGCCCGGCACTATTGTAACAAACTGTGATGGAGTAAATACAATATCAAATCATCAAATGAAAGAAGATGGATATGGTTATGCTTTAGATTTATACCCTCTTATAAACAGAAGAATTAGAATACACGAATCATATGTCCCTGAATTACTTTATATTATTGCCGTACATATTAAGAAAAAAGCGACTGATTTGAATATCAAAATAAATTGGGGAGGAGAATGGAATTTAAAAGATTATTCTCATTTTGAATATGTTCCATAATAGCTTCATATCCTAATAATATTGGCCTTTGGGAGAAATCAATAATAAATTGAGAAAAGGTTTGTCAGAAATTGACGTAGATATATTAATCTCGTTTCTTAAGAACGTAACCAACTTTTTTGCGATTTTCAATAATATAAGGAATACCTTTAAGCTTCACTCTTAATTTATTTATTAAAACATCTACCCTGTTTATCCTTTCAAGATTGGAATCGCCCCAAACTTTGCTAATAATTAATTCTAAAGAGCAGACTTTTTCCTGATTATTAAATAACAAATGTAGAAGCGAATTTTCAGATTTTGAGAGATTAATTATTTGATTATCCTTCTTCAATGCAAGCAGTTCGGGTATATAGTATTTTTTTGAGAAAAAGAGCTTTTCTGCATCTTTCAATTGAAAACATCTTTCAATTCTCATCTTCAACTCAATCAGTCCAAATGGTTTTTTTAAATATTCACAATCTGACATTGCTAATCCTTCAATTACTTTTGCATCATCGATAAGTGAAGTTATAAAAATAACTGGTGCCTCATTACCCTTTTTACGAATGAACTTAACTATATCTAATCCATCAATACCCTGTAAATTCCTATCGATAAGGATTAAACAAGGCGCAAAACTCTCAATAAATTGTAATAGTTCCATTCCTCCATCGGAATAATAAGTATCAAAATTTTCAGATTGTAAAAACTCACAAATAAGACTACCAAATTCAACATCGTCTTCTACGATAAGTATCCGTTTTTTCATATAATCATACACTGCTGTCCTGTTTGATTTTCCCATAGCAACAGGAATGGGTAATCGGACAAGTTTATTAAGTAAATATTTCCAGTAAATAGTTTTTTGATTTTTTTCATACAAGGCAATTAAAAAGTTTGTGTAAAGGTGTACAAGCTGATAGGTCTGAAAAAAGTATTATTGACATATAACAGACGAGCCTGTTTGATGATAATTTGAGCATAACCGATTTGCATCTTCCAATTGCAATTCTCGTTAGCCTCGGCCAATGTGTCCTTTGCGGTTGCAGTTCTAAGTCCGGTATGATAAAGTTTTGACCAAAAAGCGGTCAATTTGCATTCAGTGTCACGAAGGCTGTCTCTTTCAGCTAATTGAACAAATTTCATGACCAGAAAATGCTCGCTGCAGGTAAACCTTCTTGTTAGAGATTCTCCTTTATAGCTGTCAATGCATCTCTGAAATTGCAAATCTGATTTAAACATAATAAGCTGTTTATTAATTAATTTACCCAAATGAGTGTAGTTATTTTTTGACCTAAGACAAAAACTTGATTTCAAATCGACCAAGTGAAAAACCAACATAACAACCTTTATTAATATTATAACTAATTATATAGTCTTCAACTGGACACTAGTGATTACATACCTTAGATAAAATATTGAAAATCGTTTTGTTTTTAAATTAATAATTCTGTTACCTTTCGACAGGGTTGTTTTTTTGGTTAAACTCAAAGCGGTTTTTCAGTTTGCAAGACTGAAGAACTTATGTCAGAACAAATTTGATATATTAAGATCGATTAATATTCAGCGCTTTATGTCAATGCAAATATATAGGAATAAAAATATTAAAACAAAATATTTTCTACACAAACTACTCATTAAGTGTTATTTAGTTCCATAATTACACTTGTGAAAAACGTTTAAAACCCTTATAAAATAAGGTGCCCGCAGAGATTTGAGTTCAGCGGACACCTATTGTGAAAATTTTTTATTTTAAGTGATTGATTACAGGTAGTTTTCGTATGCACCCATGTCTAACAGGCCGTGACCGGAGAGGTTGAAGAGAATTACTTCGCTCTTTCCGCTCTCTTTTGCTTTGAGTGCCTCCCTGATGGTTGCTGCAATGGCGTGAGTTGACTCGGGTGCAGGAATTATGCCCTCTGTTTTTGCAAAGAGGAGGCCGGCTTTAAAGGTCTCTTCCTGTTCAATAGCACATGAATTAATATAGCCATCTGCCTTTAGCTGGCTTACAAGCTGGCCGCCGCCGTGGTAGCGAAGGCCGGCTGCATGAATCTGCTCGGGTTGAAAGTCGTGACCGAGGGTGTACATGGGTATGAGGGGGGTCATGCCGGCTGTGTCGCCAAAGTCGTATTCCAGTTTGCCACGTGTAAGTTTCGGGCATGCGGCGGGCTCTGCTGCTATAAATTCGGTTGGAGTACCATCTGTGAGACGGTGTCTGAGAAAAGGAAAAGATATTCCTGAGAAGTTTGAACCACCACCAAAACAGGCAATTACCTTATCAGGATACTCACCTGCCATTGCCATCTGCTTCTCTGCCTCAAGGCCGATGATTGTCTGGTGCAAAAGCACGTGATTTAGAACGCTTCCCAAAGTGTATCGTGTATTTGGAGTAGTTACCGCCATCTCTACCGCCTCAGAGATTGCCATTCCAAGGCTTCCTCCACAATCCGGGTCCTGAGCCAGCACCTTTCTTCCATACTCGGTAAGATTAGTTGGTGATGGATGAACCTGCCCGCC
>Ga0208246_1001309_pt1 | contig 14460 bp, 13 predicted proteins | sample RifOxyD2_FD_184039 | JGI IMG/M metagenome (GOLD analysis project Ga0208246, IMG submission 184039) | Soil microbial communities from Rifle, Colorado - Rifle Oxygen_injection D2 (SPAdes) | ecosystem: Environmental > Terrestrial > Deep subsurface > Rock core/Sediment | place: Rifle, Colorado... | reverse complement strand
TCGGAAAAGCTTACTGGGTTGATGCCATAAATGCAGGTATGACGTTTGAACAGGCAGCTGAAGGTTTTATAGATTCTGTTGAGCTTAGTGGGATTTATCAAAGTAAAGAAGACTGGAATTTTACATTGTGAGAGATATAAAAGTAAATAGGGTATTTAATACGTTCTATTTACTTCTTTTTAAATTTAGCTAGTTTGATTAAAACGAAAAACTCTGTTTTTTAAACACATGAAACTCTTTTGCGGCTTTTTCGTTTTGCAGCCCTAGCTGTTCAAGTGATTTTGGATTTGCTAAAAACCAGCCTAAAGTAACATTTAACTTATCGCCTTTTTCAAGTTTAAACTCCCGTTTTACGGCTCTTTTCTCATTTGCTTGAATCATGGTGTCTTTTAGAGTCACATCTGCCGCCCACGGCATGGCAGGTTTGCCATCCTTGCCTATTACTCTTACGAAAACTTCATCTTCAAGATCTGTCTTTTTTTTATCTCTCGTTACGCTTATTTTTAAAACTGCCATACGCATAGGATGGAGCAAAAGCGCGTGTGAAGAGCGGTTGTCTACATTTACTATGAAATGATCTATATTTTGAACTATGGATAGATCTACATATTTGCTAAGCATATCTGAGTTGGAATGTGCTCCTGCAAATCCGTGAAATGCGTGCTTTTTGGTCTCGTGTATGGAAGATACGCTTCCGGCTACTTTTGGCATATGGCAGCTAACGCAGTTTGCTTGGCTCATCTCGTCGTTGACGTTTGTAGAACAGAGATTCAAACCGTGTGAATTAAGGTTGTGCGAGTGGCATCCGATACATACGTTTCCGTTTGCGAAATGTTCGTTTTTATCTGTAAGGATCTTATGATACGGGGAGTCTAAAGAGGCTCTTTGTGAGCCAAAATAGCTTTTTGGATCTTTGCTTATTATGTTCGTATTGCTTTGTTTGTGTTTCTCTATATCTTCTATACGGTGGCAGTATGCGCAGCTAACGGCTTCTTGATGAGTAAGATTGTCAGAATCATGAAGAGCCTTTTGCCCATCTGTTAGCATTTTGTCTAAATTGTCTGCCGCAGGAGAATGGCACTTTCCACAGGAGTATTGCTCAAGTTTGTTTTTATGCGGATGTTTGTCCCAAACCGCCTTATGTATGGGATCTTTATCGGGTGTTGCGTTTGCGTGCATAGAAGAGTAATACTCATCGTAGATCTGAGCATGACATGCTTGACACTCCTTGCTAGACTCGAACTCATGAACGCCGTCATTTGCAAAAAGAGCTAATGAGAGAGCAAAAAAGAGAGATAGTTTTTTCATGGAATAATCCTTTGTTAAATTGGGGTTTAATTATAACTAATATTTTTAGAAACGCTCTTAAGCCAAAAAAATCCGATAAAGCCTGCAATAAGAGATGCGCTAAGTATGCCGATTTTTGCTTGAAGTATAAGAGTGTCATTACCTAAAAATGCCAGTTCCGCTACAAATATGGACATCGTAAAACCAATGCCGCCTAAAAAGGAGACACCTACAATCTGACTCATGGTTGTATTTTCAGGAAGAGAAGCCAGTTTTAGTTTTATGGCAAGCCATGAAGTTCCTGCAATTCCTATGACTTTTCCTGCAATAAGTCCAAAAATAATTCCAATTGAGACATCTTGTGTAATTGTTTGAGAAATGGAAGCAAAATCTATGGATATTCCAGCATTTGCAAGAGCGAAGAGCGGAATGACAACTAAACTCACAGGCAGGTGCATCGAATGTTCAAGTCTCGCTGATGGCGAACCTACCGCATCAATCTTGTCTTTTATGTTTTGCAGTATCGCTTTTTGTCTCTCATGCATAGTATAGTCGGTTGCAACAGGATATCTGTCGTACTCATCGAGTAGATTTTTTGAATCATCCGTAAATGCGGTCGGTTCATATTTTGGCAGGGAGGGTATCGTCAAAGCCGCTATTACACCTGCAATGGTGGCATGTATGCCTGATTCAAGCATAAAAAGCCACATAACACTTCCGAGGATAAAATAAGGAAGTACGGCATGAATTCCAAAACGATTGAAAGATAGCATCACTAAAAATGAGATAAAAGCTAAAAGCAGCGGCATAAGATGTATCTGTTCCGTATAAAAAAGTGCGATAACTACAACAGCGCCTAAATCGTCCACTATGGCGAGTGCAACCAAAAATGTAACAAGTGCCGTAGAGACTCTCTTGCCAAGAAGAACAAGTGCGCTTATGGCAAAGGCGATATCTGTTGCCATCGGGATGCCCCATCCGTTTGCGCCCTCACCGCCTGCGTTTATGCCAAAGTAGATGAGTGCAGGCATAATCATGCCGCCTATAGCCGCTAAAATAGGCAAGATAGCAACTCTTATATTTGATAATTCACCTACAGATATTTCCCTTTTTATCTCTAACCCTATAAGGAAGAAAAACATAGCCATAAGACCGTCGTTAATCCAGTGATGAATGGAGTGTGAGAGACTCCATGAGCCGACTTCAATTTTTATATTCGTGTGAAATAGGTTTGCGTATGCGTCGGCAAAAGGCGTATTTGCAAGCAATAGCGCAACAATGGTCATACCCATTAATATCAAGCCTGTTGTTGTTTGAGCATGTATAAAATGCTCAAACGGAGTCGCAATTCTGTTGAATGCTTTTTCCCACGGTGCGTATAATTTCATAATAATCCTTCTAATTGCCGCTTGATTATATCAAATGAGAGTAACCGATGTTATAATCCGCTTATGAATTTAAAAGAATTAGAAGATAAAAAAATCCTCCTTTTTGGTAAAAGTCGTGCTTTTAGCATGGATGAGTTTGCATCACAGCTTAAGTTCCACAGAATCAGCGTAGTAACGGAGTTTGAGGAAGATGTCTCGCTTGTCGTAGAGGGCAGAATGATGACGCCTTATGAGCAAAACGCCGGCGATGCACTCTATAAAGAGAGATCCGGGGGTATAGAATTTGTATCTATCGATATTTTGGAAAAAGAGCTAGCAAAACATATAGACGCAAATACTCTTTTGATGAGCCTAAAACTTAGCCGCAACAAAGAGAGGCTGAAAAGCTTTATCCAAAATGCGATGATAGATGATGAGCTATTTTTTAAACTTCTAAAGATGTACACATGGAGCGGCGAAGATTTTTTTGAAAATGACTCCAACCGTGATGTAAGTGCGGCGATAATTGGGCGGTTTTATAAAAATATCGAGAGAAATCATAACGTTCAGTATGCAACTTCAGGTTTTATGCATCTCATATCTCAAACTTCAAATCAAGAACTTATAGAGACGATAGCAGGGCTTGAGCCTCTTGTAAAAGTTTCAAGCGATGCAAATGCAAATATCCTCTGCGCCATCTCATCACATGCAGACACTCCAAAGAGCGTTTTAACTCTTTTTATAAAAAGGGCAGATCCAAGGGTAAACAGAGTTATCGCCATGAGAGATGATTGCGATGAAGAGATGCAGCAAGGGCTTTATGACTCTAAGGATGAAAATGTTTTAGAAGCGCTTTCATGGAGTAAAAATCTCGCAAAGAGCGTTGTTTATAAAATTTTAGAAATAGATTTGTATACAAAAAATATGGCAAAAAATATAAATCTTGATGATGAACTTTTTACCTTATTTGCAGAAAAATACCCTGTAGAGACGGCAAAAAACAGTTCACTTTCACTCTCTATGCAGCAAAGATTGATGGACTTGAAGCTCCAAAATGTAAATATATCTTTGGCATCCAACACTTTTATAGATGCAGGCGTGGCGATGAAGCTTCTGCATGAAGATTCAAGTGAGATTGCAAATGAGATATATAAAAATAGCGCAACACCGCCACAAGCACTTGAAGAGGCATATAAAGAGAGTTTAAATCATCTCTCTTTGTCATGCAATGTCTCCACTCCGCCGCATATACTGCTTGCATTGGCGCAGAGTGGGAATAGTGAAGTTTTAAAAGCTTTGGCTCAAAATCCAGCCACTCCGGTTGAGGTTTTATACCAGCTTCAACTAGATGCCAGATTTGCAAGGGCAGTAAAAGAGAATCCTGCTTTTGGCAGATATATACAACAAGAAAATATAGGATGGGAAGTATGAGAGCAACAGAGTTAATAGAGATTATAAATTCTTTGGTAGAGCAGAGAGTTCCGACCTTTTTATGGGGTGCGCCGGGAATCGGAAAATCTTCTATCGTAAAGCAGATAGCAAAAGAGAGAGGTGTGGGGTTTATAGATTTGCGTCTTGCTCTTATGGATCCGACCGACTTAAAAGGAATACCTTTTTACGATAAAGAGTCTCACACTGCACTCTGGGCGCCGCCCGCTTTTCTACCTCGTGAGGGCGAGGGAATACTCTTTTTAGATGAGCTAAACTCAGCTCCGCCAAGTGTACAAGCCTCCGCATATCAGCTTATTCTTGATAGAAAAGTCGGAGAGTATGAGCTTCCTGATGGCTGGGCGATAGTCGCAGCCGGAAATCGTGAGGGAGATAGAGGCGTGACATATCGTATGCCGACTCCATTGGCAAATAGATTTGTTCACTTTGAGATGGAAGTAAGCACAGAAGATTGGCGGTTTTGGGCATATAAAAACGGTGTAAATGAGGCTATTATCTCTTATATCTCATATAAAAATGAGCATCTTTTTACTTTTGAAGCAAAAAGTGAGGCAAAAAGCTTTGCAACGCCTAGAAGCTGGGAGTTTGTAAACAGCATACTTAATGGTAATATCTCAAAAGAGCTTCTGCTTGATACGCTTAGCGGAGCGGTCGGGCGAGATGTCGCAGTCTCATTTTTAAGTTTTATCAAAGTCATGCATAAACTTCCGGATATTGAAAGTATTTTATCTACAGGCAACGGCGAATACAGCGATGAGATAGATGTTTTATACGCACTAAGCACTGGTTTGGTGAGTGCGTGTCTTAGAGATAAAAATGAAGAATATTTGGAAAATTTGCTTATATATACGCTTGGACTTAAGAGCGAATTTGCCGTTATGATAGTGCAGGATTTGCAGAGAAACGGCATAACGATGGAACACTCTAAAGCTTTTAAAGAGTGGGTTCAAAAGTTTGCTTATCTTTTAGCATAGTCCTTTAAAACGAAATTAATAAACTTCACTGTAATATAAAAAGATTTAAATTTTTTTTAACAGGAGTATATTATGGCAAGAGTGGGAAATTCAATCATTAAAGGTATAGAGGTTTCAGAGATAATTAATCTTTTAAATAGAGCGTATGCGGATGAGTGGCTGGCTTATTATCAATATTTTATAGAGAGCAAAGTAGTCAAAGGAATCATGAAAGATGCGGCTATTTTTGAGCTAAATCAACATGCGGCAGATGAACTAAGACATGCGACTATGGTAGCGGATAGAATCATACAGCTTGGCGGAACTCCGCTGTTACATCCAAACGAGTGGATGAAAATGACAAACTGCGGATATGATGAACCTAAAAATTTTGACGTAGTGGCAATTTTAGAAGATTCCATCAAAGGGGAGCAGTGTGCTATAAAAACATACTCAAGCCTTGTTGATCTTGTAAAAGATAAAGATATCGTAACGTATGATATCGTCTCTCAAATACTTGCAGATGAGGTAACACATGAAGAGGATCTTCAAGCGCTTCACGATGACATTACAGAATTTGTAAGCGACCTTAAAAAGAGCCTTCAGTAAATATATTTAACATCAAAGAGTTTTATCTCTTTGATATTATCGAATATCTTTACCTCAAGCGACCATTTCCAGCGAATGACAAGAAAGACGTTGCATCTCTTCCTTGTCTAAGATTTTGTCAATATCAAGAATAACAATCATCTTGTCTTCTTTTTTAAATAGACCTCTTAGATACTTTGGAGCTATAGAAGTTCCCATATCGGGAGCAGGGTAAAGTTTGTCAAGCTTAACGTTATAGAAATAGTGCCATTTTATGAAATTTTTTTACAAAAAGATTTATAAAAAAGTTACCGCCAAGCATAACTTGACACCTTCGATAAGCAAATAGAATGCTTACTTAGTCAGTGCCTAAAATCAGTTGATATTTTATTGTACAACAAATTCCGTAAAGTATATACTATTAATCGATTTTGTATCGAGCATTGAGTTCAAAGCCCCTGTAATTTGATCTACTAATGTTTGTTTACCTTTGGTAGAAGCAACCTCTTCTACTGATTTTGATGATAGAATTCTGATAATTTTATCTCTAATAACTGCATTTTTTAATGTTAATTCTATACTTAGTTTAGGATCTGTTATTTCTAATGAAATTAATGTTTTTAAGTATCTGCGTCCGTTATCACTTTTTAAATTCACAACGAGTATTTCAAGAGGATGTATCGTTCCTATTTCACTTAATTTCCTTGTTGCCTCGGATGGACTTTTAGGTTTTTGTTCCTGATGTGCATCATGTTGATCGACATTAGCAGGACTGCCATGTGTTGTAGGTGCAGGACTTTCATGTGTATTATGGTCATCTTTACCAATTAATACGGCTACAAGTATACCAATCAGTATAACAATAAATACCAATGCGCCAATAGCAACAATCATCAATGTATTTGATTTTGGCTGTGCCTTAAGAGCTTCTTTATCTTCTGTTTTTTTATCTTCTGTTTTTTTATCTTCTGTTTTTTTGTTTTCTGTTTCTTCTGCCATAATTAATCCTTTTTTGTTTTTATAAATTTTTATTTAGCATCGCTTGAGCCACTTACGAATTCCCACAAACAACCCATAACTTAGCGTTTAAGTATTATCGATTGCGGTATATAGTTTCTTACTGAGAGATTCAATTTTTTCAAATAATGAGAGAATATTATCTTGTTTGGTTCCGTAAGTTCCTCCCTCAAGCAGATGAATGATTTCATAAACATAAGAGACGGCTTCTTTTTGTAAAGATTCAACGGTTGTAAAATTATGTTTTTTATTTAAAGAGGCTTTTTCAATACTTTCATACAATTGTTTAAAATCATTTGTTTTAGGTAGATACGCATCAAGCGTAGGAGAAGCGCTAAAAACAGACTCATAAACATTTGCTTTATAGGTTAAATGATCTATCTTCATAAAACTACCGAATGCATAACCGAGCAGGTTTTGGCTTGAGATGGAAATATCGCCTGAAGTATTAGAAAATTTATCCAGAGTTTGTTTAAATTTATTAACGGCATCTTTGGTTTGGGCGGCGATATCGACCATATTGTCGCTTAGGGATTCTATTTCATCCGATTCTTGTCTAACAATTTGTATATTTACGTCCACTTGCTTAGTAGCCGTTTGCGTACGCTCGGCTAGTTTGCGGACTTCATCGGCTACGACTGCAAAGCCTCGTCCGTGTTCTCCTGCACGTGCCGCTTCGATAGCGGCATTAAGAGCAAGCAGATTAGTCTGATCTGCGATATCGTTAATAAGAGTAACTATCTGTCTAACTCCGTTTACTCCGCTGATGAGCGCATTCATTTTTGTATTGGAATTATTTAGTATAGATATAAGTGTCTCTAATGAATTCGCGACATCTATAATGTCGGTTTTAGAATTGGCGAGTTCGTCCGATTCTATTAATATTAGTTCCCTTATATCTCCAATGCCTTGCAGTATCGCCTCAAAAGTTTTATAAACTATCGATAACCCTTCAATAGTAGATGACGTGAACTTAGAAGCAACCGAATGTTCTAAACGATATTTTTGGCTCTCATCGGACATAGATAGCGATTCATATAGTTGTTCATCGTCTTTATATTTAAAAAGAGCGATCTGCTTCTTAAGCATTTCATTCTCTTTAGATATATCTTCATATTCTCTCTCGAGCTTTTTAAATCGCTTTTTGGACACGAACATCTGAATCATAGCCTTTTTAATAAAATTAAACTTTAATTTATATCATTTTAATGTTGCATATTTGTTGCAAATATAAATACAAAAAAGCACTTACCTCAAGCGACCATTTCCAGCGAATGACGAGAAAGACGTTGCATCTCTTCCTTGTCTAAGATCTTGTCAATATCAAGAATAACAATCATCTTGTCTTCTTTTTTAAATAGACCTCTTAGATACTTAGGGGCTATAGAAGTTCCCATATCGGGAGCAGGGTATAGTTTGTCCAGCTCAACGTTTTCCATATCTGAGACTTCATCTACGACTAAGCCTATCATTCTGGAATCTTCTGTTTTAACAGCAATGACAATAGTTCTTTCGTTGTAAAGGGGCTCAGAGTTTATATTGAACCTAACTCTTAGATCTATAATAGGAGCTACTTCTCCTCTTAAGTTGATAACCCCTTTAACCCAACGACTTGCATCGGGTATAGGCGTTACTACAGGGTAAGTAAGGATCTCTCTTACTTTATTTATCACAATACCGTATGTTTCACTTCCAAGTTTGAAAGTGAGTAGTTGATTACTCTCTATAATAGCCATGTTGTTCTCCTAATTCCTATCCATAATATTCATAGTGTCGATAATAAGCCCTATCGTTCCATCACCTCGAACAGTTGCCCCACCGATACCCTGTGCATTTCTAAAGTTTCTATCAAGCGGTTTGATTACAAACTGCTGCTGATTCATAAACTCATCCACAAACATAGCTATCTTTTTAGTACCGGATCTTACGACTATTAAAATCCCATCGAAAAGCTTATGATTTTGAGGGGCGATGTTAAATATCGCATGAAGCCTTACAACAGGAATAAACTCTTCCCTTAGCATAAGCACTTCAGACTCTTCGTCCCCTATCTGTTTAATCATCCCCTCTGTAGGTTTGAGGGATTCTATAATAGAGGAGAGCGGTAAAATATATTGCTCACAACCCACACGAATATTAAGCCCGTCTAATATAGCCAAAGTAAGCGGAAGCACAATAGTAAAAGTTGAACCGAATCCCTCTTCAGTCTCTACCTTAACCGCACCCCCGAGCTTTTTAATATTAGACATAACAACATCCATACCCACGCCACGACCTGATATATCCGTAACGGCTTCAGCAGTGCTAAGCCCCGGTGCAAATATAAGCATTGCTTTGTCTTCATTACTCATCCCAGCGGCAACAGACTCTTCTAAGATACCATTTTGGATAGCTTTAGCGGTTACTTTTGCAAGATTGATACCGCCTCCGTCATCTTGAATCTTGATTATCATCTGTCCGTTAGCCTGCTGGGCACCCATAAGAAGAGTTCCTGTCTCATTTTTGCCTGCGGCTCTTCTTCTGTCAGTTGATTCTATACCGTGATCCATAGCATTTCTTACGATATGCGTAAGCGGATCCGTAAGACCCTCAATCATAGCTTTGTCTATCTCTACACTGTCTCCGTAATGACGGAAATCTATCTTCTTGTTTAACTTCTTGGCAGTGTCTCTTATAACTTTAGGAAACTTTGAAAATACAGTCTCCATAGGAATCATACGAACACTCATAACAGACTCTTGAAGCTCTCTTATGTAACGGTCAAGCAGATCTAGTCTTTCACTCAAATCAGACTTTATCTTCTGGTCTTGCATCATATAAGTATATTGCATAAGCATAGAGTGGGCAATAACAAGTTCCCCGATATTATTCATAAGAGCGTCTATTTTAGATAAATCCACCCTGATAGAACTAGAAGCACTCTCAGGTTTAAACTTTGAGCTCTCTTTAACTTCAAGCTCTTTATTTGGAACTTCTTTTTCCTCTTTAGCCGTTTGAGCTGCTTGAACTTTTTTCTCAGGCATAGTCTCTATCGTATCGAAAAAACCGAATCCATCATCGCTCTCTAAAACATCATCTGAAGTTTCTATATCATCGAAAAAACCAAATCCTTTATCCTCCTTGGTTGAGGGTTTATCGTCTTCAATAAGCTCTAATTCGTCAAAGAATCCAAATCCTTCGCCGTCTTCAATAAGCTCTAATTCGTCAAAGAATCCAAATCCTTCATCCTCCTTGGTCGAGGGCTTGTCCTCCTTGGTCGAGGGTTCATCATTTTTTATTGCATTAGAGATTAGCGCTCCATAAGCTCCCTCATCGTCTTTAGGCATCAATAGCCCAAATGCGGGCTTCTCTTCTACTTCAACGTCTTGGAGATTTAGCGTTTTTTCATTTTTGCAATGTTCTTCTTCATCTAAAAGCAGAGATTCTTTGATATCTTGTGAAAAGTTATCCAGTTTATAAAGAAGATCCTCTTTAGTGGAAGTGAAATAATCATGTTCTAACTCATCATTCAACTCTAACTCTAAAATGTGCTTTAGAGTATCTACCCCGTCAATGAGCAAACTTGCCATGCTATCTTGAAATGAAAGTTCTCCGTTGCGGAGTCTGTCCATGAAAAACTCTAACTCATGGGCAAGGGAAGCAAACATTGACAACTCAACCGATGCAGAATTGCCCTTTAGCGTATGAACAGAGCGAAACAGAGAATTAATAGTCTCATTGTCCATATCACCCGCATCTTCGGCTTCAAGCAAAATGTTATCTATAGTTTCAAATAGATCTTGCGCTTCTTCCAAAAACATCTGACGATATTTATTGATATCAAATTGTGCCATAATCTATCCCTATCTACTCAGGACGATTCCAACCGCCTTGAGAAGCTGCTCGGGAACAAACGGTTTTACTATCCAGCCTGTCGCTCCGACCTCTTTTCCCTTTGCTTTCATATCATCGGTCTTTTCCGTAGTAAGCGTTAAAATAGGCGTTGAAGCATATACAGGCAGTTTTCTTAGCTCCGCAATCAACTCAAACCCGTTCATATTTGGCATATTGATATCTGAAACTATCAAGTCAAACTGAGTGGCTTTTGCTTTAGAGAGACCGTCTACTCCGTCAACCGCTTCTACGACATCAGGATATCCACCCTCGTTTAGCGCATACTTAACCATATCACGCAACATATTTGAATCATCTACTATTAGTATTTTTGGCATTATCTTTTATCTCCTTGATTTTACTTCATAAAATAAAGGAGAACCTTTACTTTATTTATAACGATATCCCATCGTCTGGATATCTACATGTCTAAAACAGTAAAAGCTCTTCAATATTTGGCTGTTCTATGTTACAACCCTGCATAGCGTCTTCTATCCCTGAGGCATAATCTCTTTGGTCTTGAATGGTGTAAAAAGCAATCAATCTTTTTTTAAGCTCTGTTTTTAGCTCATCTTCTACACTAAACCCATTAAGCTCTGCAAACGCTACGTCGTCTTGCATAATCTTCTCTATGCCCTCAATCATCTGAGAGATGCGGTCTTCACACTGAAGAACCATGATAAACCCAAACATGGCTTTTATGACTTCATCTGTGCGAGCTAAAATAGACTCCGTCATGCTCCAAGAGTCTTCAAGTTCCGCAAATGCTGCAGGAGCAGTCTGCTCCTTTAGAACAGTCAGCTTCTCATGTGCGCCTTTGGCATCACGATGGATCTCTCTCATCTCTTCCACACGCTCTTCAAAGATATTTTCTATCTCTTTAGTGCTCTCTTGCATATTTAGTTTTATGCCCTCAAGGTTTGCATTATGAACAGAAGTGTCTACGCTAAAGCGTTCTATGATCTCTCTTTGAGTTCTTAATGTTATCTTCTGCTCTATATATGAATCATATGCTTCAAGCATAGAAGGGAGTTTAAGAAGTGAAGAACGAAGTATCCATGCATCAAATATATCAGGAACAAAGCTTTGCTCATCTTTGTCATTTAATGCCGCTATCAAGAAGCACTCTTTAGGATTTACCAAAAGAGAAGCTGTTTCTAAATGCTCGGCAGGGCAAATCATTATGTCACAAGGTGTCTCTTTATCGATCTCAAACGTATAAAGAGCCTCATCAAGATACAGAGCGGTATCGTCTTGGAGTAAATTTAAAATTGTTTTCATAAAAATTCCTAAATTGTTATACTATTTTCACTCTTTGTCAAACGAGGATTTATCCTCGTTTTAACTGATGTTATGCACTAAAACGAACTCGTCCGTTTCAGTGGCAGGGACATAAATGTCCCTACAACCCCCTGAAGCTACGAAAAACTCTGTTTTTCGAGATTTCTGAGGGTATTTTACGAACTATTGGGGGGGTAAGGTTAAAACCTTGCTTCCGTGTCCTTTTCGGAAACGAGGATTTATCCTCGTCTGTTAAAAATTCTCCCAAACATCGCTCTCATGTTTAGAGCTGTTTTTAGCAATGGCGTTTGAGGCATATTTTCCTTTGGATACTACAACGGGTTTAGCGGCTTGAACACTATGGCTTGCTCTAGTGTGGCTCTCTTTCGCTCGTATATTGTTCTTACCCACAAACTCTTTTGATTGTGCATCTTGAACCATAGCTTCAGCTTTAGAGATAGTAGCGTTTGCTATTGAATCTGCTTGAGCTGCAACTTTTGCATTCTCTTGTGTCATTTGGTCTAGTTGAGTAACAGCCGTATTGATTTGACCGATACCTTGCATCTGTTCACGGTTTGCATTACTTACATCTTGAACCATTGAAGCAGTTTGAGCTATCTTGTCTGCTATTACTTCAAATCCACGTGTTAACTCTGTTGCTATATTCATACCTTCGTTTGATTTGTTGGCTGCTTGAGATGCCATAGCTTTTATCTCTTTAGCGGCTTCAGCTGAACGGTTAGCAAGGTTTCTTACTTCTTGAGCTACGACTGCAAATCCTTTTCCAGCATCACCTGCGGTTGCAGCTTCAACTGCTGCGTTAAGACTTAGTATGTTTGTTTGGAATGCAATGTTCTCTATAATAGCTACTGCATCATTGATAGAGTTAGTAGCACTTTGGATCTCTGTCATAGCAGAAGCGGTTCTCTGAGCAAGAACAGCTCCTTCTCTTGCAGCAGAATCTGTTTGAGTTGCCATAAGAGCCATATCGTTTGACTTTTGGACGTTGTTTTGGACATTGGATGTCATCTCTTCCATTGCGGCTGCTGTTTCTTCTAAACTTGCAGCTTGTTGGTTACTTGCTGTTGATAGGGATTCTACGGCTTGTTTTAGAGTTGATGCTTCATCTTGCAAATCAACACCGTTTTGGAGAGATGAGCTTAGCATAGTTGTAATCGCATCACGCAATTTATTTATATCATGTGTAAGCGTGTCAAATACTCCGTTTTGTTCAATATTATTGATAACTAACTCTTTAGTGTAGTTATTGTTACAATACTCTTCAAGCAAATTATTCATAGTTATAAAGTTTGCTTTTAAGTTATCAAGACCTTGATTTATAGTAATTTTTAAATTTCGCAAACTTGCATTATTTGAATTTGCCTCGATATGCTGAGAGAACCAGCCTTTTTGAACTCTATTCATAACACTTTGAACATCTTCTATAAATTTCGCATCGGTTATGACTTCTATTTCTGTTTTTCTTATATTTTCATTTATAACTTTTGCCATTTCTCCAAATTCATCTTTGGATTTAATATGGATGAGATCTGCTTTATCTGTTTCATGGTTTAAGAAACTAAAAAATCTATTTATCCCATTATTTAGTGCGTTTACCGATGAAACCATACTTTTAACAATTAACATACCGATAATAAAAAGCAGTGTTAATGAAACAATTATGATAGTAATTAATGTAATTTTTACCGTTTCATAAGTGCTATTTGCATTTTTTATAAGCGATAAAGCAGTTTGTTCTTGAAGCTCTAAGAGTTTTTCTGCTCCTTCTTTTGTTTTTTTAAATAATGGAAGAACATTTGTAACTGTAAATAACTGAGCTTTTGTATAGTCTCCTGATTTAAATATTTCGATGGTCTTTTTCAATCCATCCTCTACAAACAACTTTCTTGAAGCCGCCCACTCATTAGCCAACTCTTTTTCTTTAGCAGACATTTCTCTTTGTAGATATTGTTCCCATAGTTTGGTGATTTTATCCGCATTTTTTGGGATCTCATCCAAGTGCATATCTGTTTTATGAGTTTTTTCATGCTCCCTGCTAACTTCTAGATGCGGATCATGATAACCTGCTAGAAGCAACATTTGTAAATTTTGTATGATAAGCTCATTAATTTGAGTTATTTGACTTATAGGGGTGTAGCCATCTTTGTACATAGAAACCGTAGATTCATTTAACTTTTTAGAGTTAGTTATGCTCATAGTTCCTAATAGAGCAGAAGAGATTATTGATATTAATAAAAGCGAAATAATTTTTGCTTTTACAGACAAGTTATTTATAAAATTCATTTTTTTCCTTTATTTTATTGATTAAATTAAAAACCAGCACTTATAATTAGTGCAACATTATGTTCGTATTGGCTGAAAAAACAGACGATAGACTTCTTGTATAAACTTGGTAAAGAAAAAGATATTTTGAATATAAAATTCTAAGAGTTTTTGTAATGGATTATTCGTAGTGTTTTTAGTTAAAGAAAAAAGAAGAGATTTAAAAATAGAGATAAATTTCTTAGTGTAAATGCAAAGGCAAATAAAATATCTAGAGTAAACTAGAGTATGATAACTATTATCATTATTTTGTCGTCTCTCTCTCTCTAACATACATACTATTAAAATAAGCTTAAAGCTAA
>Ga0208246_1001308_pt1 | contig 14460 bp, 17 predicted proteins | sample RifOxyD2_FD_184039 | JGI IMG/M metagenome (GOLD analysis project Ga0208246, IMG submission 184039) | Soil microbial communities from Rifle, Colorado - Rifle Oxygen_injection D2 (SPAdes) | ecosystem: Environmental > Terrestrial > Deep subsurface > Rock core/Sediment | place: Rifle, Colorado... | reverse complement strand
AAAATATTTTTCTCTTTTAGTCTGGCCGAAACTGTCAGCAAATCAGTCGGATTGCGTTTGGTGAAAAGTTCGAGCATAGTCTCAAATATGAGACGATGCTTTTCAGAATAAAACGAAACCGCATGAGCTAAATCAGTGATTTCGTACATTACTTCGGGCCTGAGCATTACTGAGCCTAACAAAGCCTTTTCGGCATCAATATTGTGGGGCGGAATTCTCATGTGAGTTTTTTTGGGTTCCATATTTAGATAATATATCAATGCTTAATTCCTTCCAAATTTATGATGGAATAAGTTGTTTATAACTCACCCCTAACCCCTCTCTTATAGTCAAGAGAGGGGAATCCGAAACCCCCTCTTGTTGTAAGAGGGGGCAGGGGGCGTTATAATATACATATGTATACACACCAAAGCTCAAATATCGCCAAAACTTATCTCTTGATGGGTCTATTTTTGGTAGTTATTGCTGGACTTGGCTATTTCGTTTCAGCTTATTATGGCAACCCATTTTTATTTTATATTGCCATCATTTTTAGCGTGTTAATGAATATGGCAAGTTACTGGTGGTCTGACAAAATCGTCCTTAGTATGTCAAAGGCTCGCCCCGCTAGCCGCCAAGAATTTTTTGATTTGTATACATCTACTGAAAATTTAACTATTACTGCAGGGCTACCGATGCCCAAACTTTATATTATTGAAGACCCAGCGCCAAACGCCTTTGCTACAGGTAGGGATAAAAATCATGCAGTGGTTGCGGTCACTACCGGCCTTTTGCAAAAATTAAATAAAACCGAACTTGAAGGAGTGATTGCTCACGAACTTTCGCATATCGGCAATAGGGATATTTTGCTTATGAGTGTGGTGGTGGTGCTTGTTGGTTTCGTTTCTATAATTTCTGATATGTTCCTCCGAGGCATGATTTTTGGCCCCACTTTGCATGGGCTTCGCGGGGCAAGCGGCGATAGAGAAAATAATGGTGGCGGAGTCTTGGCTATTGCTGGTATCGTCTTAATCATTCTCTCACCTGTTATTGCAACACTCATAAAACTCGCTATTTCTCGTAGGCGTGAATATTTGGCTGACGCATCGGGTGCGCTCCTCACTCGTTATCCAGAAGGTTTGGCAAACGCATTAGAGAAAATTTCAAGCTATAACTTACCAATGAAAGAACCTCATACTGCTACCGCCCATCTTTTTATTTCAAATCCATTTTCTGGTAAGTCCATCTCTAATTTGTTTAGCACTCATCCGTCCGCAACCGAGCGCATCAAAATTTTGCGTGGCATGACTCACTAAAGTGGGGATAAGTTTCCCAAATAAAATATTTAATAGCGTATACTTTGTTTAGAGAGGTATTTTTGTGGATTTAGGACTAGACACTCATTTAGGATTTGTAATAGGACACCCCCTGAAGAGGTGTCCAATCCATGGCATGACCAAACATATCTTGTCGCTGAATTCGAGTGACGAGGACAGAATCGTTTGTGAACTTTGCTGGATTGAAACGCATCCTGAGAAGGAGGACTCTGATGGATACTGAATTCACCAAAAGAGGTGGTAGCTTCACTACCACCTCTTTTCATTTGTCTTATTTATTTTGCGGAGGGTAAGAGATTCGAACTCTTGGTGGGTTGCCCCACGGCCGCTTTCCAAGCGACTGCACTAGACCGCTATGCGAACCCTCCAGACAATAAACAATTTAACATTAAATTGTTTATTTGAAAAATTATAATTTAATCCTATTTATTCTTACTATTAACCAATCAAACTTCTGTAAACAAAACTTAAGATTGCGAGAGCGGACAAAATAAAAAGAAAACTATTTTTTTTGAAAAATGAGACGGGTTGGGTGACGGCGGGTCTTGGTGGGAGGCCTCTCCATTGTCTAATATAGTGAACCATACATGATTTATCAAAGGTAAGTGTAGGGTCAAGTTTACGCCGAAGCGCGTACTCCAAACGAGTAAGAGGGCAATAACCGAGAAATATTTCTGAAAATAAAGTTGTGAGGAGAAGGGTGAGGTGCAAATAAAAAAGCTGAGGCACAAGCCAGCCTACAGCGACGATACACACCAAAATCAAATGAATAATGAATATAAATTCAGCCGCAAGCCGGTATGCCAGGCGCTTATCAAAATAGTTTCTCATCAGTACATTAAAGCACAGATATTGATTTTTAGCCTTAAAAAAGCTATTTTGAGAGCGGAAGGAGTTATATGAAAGTTCTTGTTGCTGACGGTGGCGGTATGCGGACGGCTTTTACCGCGGGGGCCTTAATTGAACTCCACAAGAGGGGTTTCGGGGCTTCCTATTTTGATTTACTGGTTGGCTCGTCTGGTGGTCTGTGCGGACAGTCGTATTTCGCAACTGGACAAGTAGATGAAGGTGAAAGAATTTGGGCCAACCATATGCATGGCAAGTTTATGAAATGGGACGGTCTTAAAACCTTGTAACGATCGAGAGCATCTGGAGCGAGTGATGAGGGAAACTGAGCCCTTAAACTGCATATCTCTCAAGCAAGGGAGAACGCAGGTGATTGCCGCTCTCACTGACCCAGAGAAAATGGAAACAGTATACCTATCTCTCAACGAAGCCAGAGATCCGATTGATGTTTTGATGGCCAGCACGACGATGCCATTCTTTGCTACTCCACAATTATGCGATGGAAGAATTTACTACGATGCAAATATCATTTGCGCAATTCCGTTGCGTTATCTGGAGAAGGTGGAAGAAATAGAGGAGACATGGGTAATACTCACAACTCCTCACGGCTACAGGCGACAGGCCTGGCGTTGGCAGATGGCTTCGTGGTTTGTGAAAGATAGGCGAATTAAAAAACTTCTCTCAAACAGAGCAATAACCGAAAACCAAGTGCTCGATGAGATAGAGAGGAGGAGCGATTTGTTCGTCATTCGGCCAGAAAGATCCTTGCCAATTCATTGGAGGGACAGTAGCCAAGATGGAATAAAACAGGCTATTGAACTTGGCAGGAAGGCAGTACGAAAAACTCTTACTAAAAGGAAAGAAACTTATGGCCCGTAATCACAATGGTTGCGGGTCTATTTTTTATTCGTCTAATATCTTCTATAAAATTATTCCATCGCTAAGAAAGCGTTGATGTAGTGGATGGCGATGCCACCGAAGTTTGGGTGAGAATTGAATTCATCATTTATCCTCGCCACTTGCCAGTCAAAATATTTTTTGGGAGTATCGTGAAATGTTATGTATGGTGGAGGAACTTCGCTCGTCTCTTGGGCAATGATTATTTTAGTTTTGTAGGCCCCTTTGTTAGCCGTCTTCATTTCATTTTTTGATACCTCAATAGAGCCGTCCTTACCATCAGCAAAGTTGCGGTACGACATTACGATGATTGAACTATTAGGTCTCCGGTCTAAAATATTTAACAAGTGTTTAAAAACATAATCTCGCTTGCCGTTGTATGAAAATTTGGGTGTGAAATCATCATTACCATCAAAAAAGTCTGGCACTACGACACTAAATCGGAGCGAGCTTGATGCCAAAAAGTATTCGCTTTGGTCAATTAGTTTTACAAAATTTTTCAAAACAGTAGTCTTGTTTTCTTCATAATAATCTAACATATAAGGTTCTACATCATATTGAAATCCTCTAAATTTATTTTCGTGAGTCTCGTTAAAATTTTTGACGAAGTTTGCGATCGCAAAAGCTTTGTAGGTGTTACCTTCTTCAGCCCAATTTTGCCAACCGGCTTCAGCATCAACTGCGATACCAAAATGATTGGCTCTTTCAATAAAGTAATTCAGTTTTTCAGAAAATATTTCTTTCTGTTTCTCTCTCTCTTCACCCTTTGGCATTACAAATATATCTAAGTACGAATCAACTGAAAGATATATGGTGTCTATACCACTTGCTTTGGCACCCGAGAGAATTGATTCGGTATATTCAGGTGTTAGATATTTGGTCGGTGTCCAAATCCAACTACCGTATTCCTTAGGGCCATCATTTGTTGCGGTTTTAGTAGTGAATGATTTTACAGTTCTTATGACCGCCGCCATTTGGCTCGAAAAAATTGATTGCTTAGGAGTGTTGGTGTCAAATGTGAGGGTTTCAAATTCTGGATTTGTTGCTATCGCGTTGGGAGTGATGTCTCTATCTGAATAAAGTGAAATTTTGGTATCAACACTGTTGCGGTGGGGTATTGAGCTATCGTAATAATCAAAAACAAAAGCTAAGACCATAACAAATGCGAAAACCATCAATCCATTTATATAGACCTTGTTGTTTTTGGAAGCCTCTCTTTTCACATTATTATTATACCTCACCCCCAACCCCTCTCCTAGATGCAGGAGAGGGGAGAAGTGTTCAAATCAAATTTTTCTGATATATTTAAATTATGCGCGGTTAGCTCAGTTGGTAGAGCGCGTCATTGACGTTGACGATGTCAGAGGTTCGAATCCTCTATCGCGCACCACTTCGCTCTGTTAACACAGAGTTTCGCGGTGCAAGCACAAAATTATCAATAGTTATATTTTATTGCCTTATAAAAAAGTATGAGGTATGCTGATATTTAGATGTAATTCCTAGAAAGGAAGTGGTTGATGTCCAAAACAAAAAGATTCAGAATGAGACCTAGCACAAGGGCAAGAAAAGGGAAGCAAAGTGATGCACCACATCAAATCATTGGGTCATCTGGGTATGATCCATTGGTGGTTCCGACTGGGCCACCACAGCAGTTGTTGTTTGAAGACCTGAAAACAGGTAAGACAGTACGGGTCATCAATGGGGTGACACTTCACGGTACCTGTGCTGGTAATACGAGCATAACGCCACCAGCAGCAGGGGGATGCTCTCTTTCTGGCATCATTAAGAGGTAGAAGTAATGCCGAGGGGCTCGCGCAACGCACAGCGCGAGCTCTTTTTTGTTTGCTTTTTAATTTGGTTTATGTTATACATTTTCAAGAATAGTTCATTCCCTTTCATATCACATGAGTGAGCCGATAGGGAATAGGAGGATATGAAAAATGAAAAAGCCACTGTATGTGGTAATGTTGGTTTTCCTTGCGATGTTTATGATGGTTCCGGTGCAAGCGGCACCGGTCGTCATTGACTTCGTGTCCGGTGATGGAAGCGCAACTTCCAGCACCGGAAATGTGTTCACACTCATCGCGCACCCGCTGTGGGGCACAACCCCCGGAGCATCGTGGGTTTCAGCTTACAGCGGGACTGGTTACGGCGGAGGTGTAGTCCTTCCCAATTGGACGAGCGGAGCTCCCACAATGAGCTTCACCCAGACATTTGTTCTCCCGTATGGTATCAACTCCGGCAGTCTAACTGTTGGTGCTGATGACACGGCAGAAGTCTGGCTCAACAGCCAGCTTCTGAAAGCCGGGAACTTCGTTCCCGACAACGTCTGTGCATCCGGACAGGTGTCCTGTGAGCAGTCAGAGATTATGACTCTACTGCTCAACCCGTATCTAGCCCAAGGAACAAACACTCTGACCATGGGGGTGTATCAGCTGTGGGGCGATGTATCCGGCGCGACCTGGTCCGGGACGGCATCATCTGTTCCCGAACCCTCCACCTACTATACGATGGGTGGGGCGCTTCTCGGACTCGGGCTTGTCCTCGCCAAACTGAGGCGAAAACAACCGTCCTGACTGAACTAAAAGGGAAGTCAAACTTCCCACCAACCATCCGCGAGGAGCTTCAATGCTCCCCGCGGATTTCTTATTAAAATTTAAATTTTATTATAAAACTACACAACTATTTAAAAAAATATCTATACTAAACGCTCAGCGTCTAATATAGTATTTATCTTGAAGTATGTTGTAGTTTGATTTTAAAAAGACAATCTTGCAAATATAGTGTTTGTCTTTTTCAATTTTGTTTATTTTTATAAAGCTGGATTTGTGCTATAAAGGTCATTTTTTACAATTAAAGACAGGTTATTTATTAAAACTAGATTAATTATTCAAAACAGCTTGATAAGTAATTGTTTTTTGTAATGAATGGGACAAAACTGCGGCAATGCCTGTGGGGATAGCTTTTTTGCATTTTAAATTTAGTACTAGTAATCTAATTTAAATACTAATAATCCCGCACCGATGGCGCTTGTATTGCCATCCGGTCGAATGTGGTGTGGGGTAAAAGTTATGTTCTTTGTGTTTATTAAAAAATTATAAATTAATTTAATTAAAAATAAATGAAAAAAATATTAGGAAGTGTTGGAATGCTGGCCCTGGTTGGTGTCTTGGTATGGGGCGCCACTGGAGCTTTTTTCTCAGATACTGAGACTTCAACTGGAAATACATTCACAGCTGGAGCGATTGATTTGAAGGTAGATAGTTTGTCTACTTATAACGGTGAATCTTATGCCACAACTACTTGGGGGCAAAATACTCCAGGGGTAGATATTACTAGCGAAAGGTTTTTTGATTTTGCTGATATAAAACCGGGTGACAGTGGCTTAACCAGAGTTTCTCTTCATGTAATTAACAATGACGCATATGTTTGTGCAGAGGTTTTAAATTTGACAAGTGATGATAATACTCAAACTGAGCCTGAGTCAACAGCAGTGCTCGATACAGACGACTTAACTAGTGGGGAGCTTGATGACCAAATGCTTTGGACTATTTGGAAAGATACAAATAATGACGGTGTCCAAGACAGTGGAGAAACAGTATTAGCTTCTGGTAATCCGGTGAATGGTACATTGGCAGTTTATGATTCAAGCACAGTAGGTGGTCCTCTAACTGGTGCCACAACAGCTTATCTTGGTGTTAAATGGGAACTTCCATCAACATCAGGCAACGAAACACAAACAGATAGTTTGACTGGGGATATTAGTTTTACTGTCGTTCAATCAAGAAATAATGAGAACTTTGTTTGTGGACAATCTCAAGAAGAAGAACCAGTTGTGCCAGTTATCGATGGAGTAATTTCAGCCGGCGAATATGACAACGCTCTATCAATGGAAATTACAAATGCTGGGGGGGGGTACAGTCAAAGCTAAAACTCAAGACGGATATTTGTATTTGGCTGCTGATATCATTACTGACACAACAGACAACAGAACTTTTACAGGATTTAATGATGAATTTGGTGTAAATTTGGGAGAATCACCAACGACCGATACAGCTTTTCTTGGTCTAGGTTCAACTAATGCTAATGGAAGAACAGTCGGAACTATTGATGGTTACTATACCAACTTTCCTACTGCTGGACATTCTCTCGTAGCTTCATTTGTTACTGGTCATAGGGTGATTGAATGGAAAATGCCTTTAAGTGTCCTCCCTTCTATAGTAAACGGTGACACATTATCAGTTGGGGGTGCGACCGAATCAACCGATGGCAACTCTGCGGTATATCCTATTGGTTTGCTTTGGGGAAACAATTCAACCTATGGTCAACTCTTAGTGCAGTAATAAATCTAATAGATTAGATAAATAAAAAATTATGAAAAAAATATTATTAAGTCTTGGGACACTTGTTGTAGTTGGGGCAGTAGTGTGGGGAGCCACAGCCGCTTTCTACAATGACACTGAAACATCAAGCGGCAACATCTTCGTTGCTGGTTCAATTGATCTAAAAGTGGATCACTTGGCACAAACATATAATGGAGATGATTGCGAAACATGCTCTCTCACTCTTTATAGTGGTGACGGAGGTGCACAAGTTGTAGGTGGCACCAATACAGTACTTACAACATTTCCTTTTCCGGCAGTTTTAGTAACTCCCACTTCTATCACTACACAATACTGGACAACCCATGGAACAGCAGACTGGATTTGGGCTTCTCCAGCTACTTTAGTTGGTGATGATGGTACACTTGGCGATGTCACATACACTTTTGAACATGAGTTCACATGGTGGGGAGCTGCCGTTGATGTTAATCTGTTGATGGATGTTGCTGGTGACAATCAATATCAAGTACTTCTTAACGGAACCCCTATTGCGACTGGAGTGGGAGGTGCTCAATACACAACACTTGATCCTGTATCAGAAGCATTATTCTTGGCGCAGGTTCAGCCAGGCCCAAACACTCTTACATTTGTTGTGACTAACCTAGTAAACACTCCAGCACAAAATAATACTCCTCTCAATAACCCAGGTGGTTTGCTTTACTACCTCACTGTTACTCGTGACCCAGAAGACTGTGATGCGAATTCAGAATTTCAACTTGCATGCCAACTTTGGACGGAAACTGATCTTGACGGATCACAAACATTCTTCAACTTTGGAGACATCAAACCTTCTGACTGGGGTACAAACTTGATTTCCCTCCATGTATCATCAAACGATGCTTATGCGTGTCTTTTCCCAAACAATATCGTTGATGCAGAGAATGTGCGCATAGAACCAGAGGCTACTGCAGGTGATCCGACAGACGGAACAGTTGCAGACGGTGAACTTTCACAATTTGTTAAAGTATTTGCTTGGGCTGACGATGGAGATGGTGTATACGAAGGAGAGCAAGTTCTTGTCACAGAAAACACACCGTTCAATCTAGTGCCTTCTGTTATTGCAGCCATGGATCTTTCGGCAAATGATACTGACTACATTGGTCTTTCATGGTGCGTTGGTACACAAACATTAGTTGGTGATGTTATTGGCTGTTCTGGTAGTGCTGTTGGTATTGACCAAGCACAAACCGACAGTGTTTCTGCGGCCTTAACTGCATATGCAGTTCAACAACGAAACAATGATAATTTCACTTGTGCTCAAGCGTATGATGAGTTGTTTCCATCTGAACCACTATAAGACTAATCTCCAACTAGTTCTTTAATTGAGTTTCGGTTAACCCCCACACTTAAATTATAAGTGTGGGGGCGAAACCGGGATTCAATAAGCTAAAAAAATAAAATTATGAAAAAAATATTATTAAGCCTTGGAACAGTCGTGGTGGTCGGCGCTCTGGTCCTGGGTGCTACTGGCGCATTTTTCTCTGATAATGAGACTAGCGTCGGGAATACATTTACTACCGGCGCGATTGATTTGAAGGTAGATAGTGATTGCTCATACAATGGCGAAACACAATCAGGTCAATGCGGGAATTGGACTCTAAAAGATTTGGAACCTACTTCTGATAAATTTTTTAATTTCAATGACATAAAGCCAGGAGATGAAGGTGAAAATACGATCAGTCTTCATGTTTTCAATAACGATGCATGGCTTTGTGCTGAAGTTTCTAATTTGACTGATTATGAAAATAGCCAAACAGAGCCTGAAGCTTCAGTTGATTTTACGGTTGGCTCAAATCAAGGTGAGCTCTCACAAACTATGGAATGGATTGTATGGCGTGATGATGGTGCAGGAGGTGGAGTTGTTGGTGACAATGTTCAAAATGGAACCGAGCAAACACTTGCGTCTGGAAATCCTACAAATGGCGTATTGCCATTATATGATTCAACGACAGCAACGGGACCATTGTTAGCTGGTACTACTGGCTACCTTGGTGTAGCTTGGAGTCTTCCTTCAGCATCAGGAAATGAAACACAAACAGATAGCATGATTGGTAATATTTCTTTCCATGTTGAACAGGCAAGGAATAATACTAATTTCACTTGCGCAAGCGTAGCACCTTCAGAGGACGGAGAAGGGAGTGAAGATAATGGTTCAGCTCTCGGTCCAGCCCTCGGTCCAATGTCCGTCAATCTTTTGTCGGCAGATAATTTTGTGCTTTTGTCACAAACAGGAATTACAGACGCTAATCCGTCTGTCATCACTGGAAATGTTGGGTCTTACCCAATCAGTGGGACGGCTACTCTTGTAACTTGTTCAGAAGTGACAGGAATAATATACTCAACTGATGCCGCTGGCCCTCTTCCATGTAGAGTGACAAATGGGCCATTATTAAACACGGCTGTAAATGATGTGACAACAGCCTATGGTGACGCTGCTGGGCGAACACTGCCAACTGCAACTGAATTAGGTGCTGGAGATATTGGTGGAATGACACTTGCCCCAGGACTTTATAAATGGAGCACTGGTGTGACTATACCAACTGATGTCATTCTCTCGGGTGACGCCAATGATGTTTGGATATTCCAAATATCGGGAGATTTGAGCATTGCTTCTGCTAAGGAAGTAAAGCTTATTGGCGGAGCTTTGGCTAAGAATGTCTTTTGGCAAGTTGGTGGCCCTACTGGTGCCACTCTTGGAACTTATTCTACTTTCAGAGGAACTATCTTAAGTTCCAAACAAGTTATCTTGCAAAGTGGTGCAGTGCTTTATGGTAGAGCTATGGCTCAAACACAAGTGACGCTTGATGCTAATACCGTCACTCTTCCTTAGTTAATTTCCTCCCCAACACTTCTTACCTAACCTCCCTAACCCTCCTTACTTTAAGGAGGGAACCGCGCAACAAGCTCTGTACTAATCCGAATAATAAATGTGAGTTACCCCTTCCTTAAGGTAAGGAAGGGGAAAGGGGAAGGTTAGAAATAGTAATATAATGTCAAAACTTTACAAAATCGGATACTTTATATTTTGGGCAATAGTTGTATGTGTTGTCGTTGTTGTGCTCGCTAGTATTTTACCTATCCCAGGCAAACTTGAAATAAAAATTGTTCAATCTGGTTCAATGGAACCAACTATAAAAGTTGGAGCTCTTGCTATAATTAGGCCGGAAAGTTTGTATAAAGTTGGAGATATCATTACCTTTGGCAAAGATACCAAAACTGATGTGCCGACTACGCACCGGATTGTGGCGGACAGAGTGGAAAATGGCGTCTTGCTTTATACAACCAAAGGAGATGCCAACGAAGACAATGACACAAAAGAAATAAAAAAGGATGAGATAATAGGCAAGACTCTTTTCTCAGTTCCTTATGTGGGTTACATCATAGATTTTGCCAAACAGCCTCTCGGTTTTGCTATTTTTATTGGTTTGCCGGCGTTGTATATTGTATATGATGAAGTGGCAAAAATAGTGAGGGAAGTGAAGAAGATAAGATATAAAAAAGAAAATGTATAAAACAGCATTAGCAAGACAAAAAAGAAATAAAAAAATTTACAAAAAATTTGTAATGAGTTTTAGTAAATTTGCGCGTCAAACAAAAAAAATTGAAAAAGTATCAATTAAGTTTGCAACTATTATGCTTTTGCTGACAATGAATGTGGTCATGTTTAATATTCCTATTACCAACGCTTTTTATAATGATACTGAAAGTGCCACAGGCAACACTTTCCAAGCAGCCATGCTTGATTTTAGATTAACAAAAAGTTCGTTTTCCGGATTTGTTGGCAAGGAATATAAAGGAGAAAAAGATGTAGCTACTATCGCAGTGCCCATAACTGGCAGTTTGGGAATGCAATACAATGTTTTTGCTTCTTCCACTTCTCCGATATGCGATCAATTTACATTAAACGCAGAACGAAATGAGGTTTTGGTATATTCCGGACCGATTTCAGGTTTCAATCTTTCTACCTCCACAGAATTCGGCACTTTTGATCTTGAATTTGATTTGCCTGTTGATGCGCCGGTTACTCAAGAAGACTTGTGCCAAGCTGATTTAATATTTCAGGCCTGGCGAGAAAATATAGATACTCCTGAGCAAAGTGGATATTTTGATATTGAAATCCTTTCTCTTAATTTGAAAGCAAAAACAATTGTTTTAAATGAAATACTTGCTAATCCAAATCCTACCTATCCATATCCAGCAAACAGAGAATTTATTGAACTTAAAAATAACGGCAATTTACCGGTAGATGTAGCGGGCTGGAAAGTTTCCGAGATGACAGCAGGAGGAGTTGAAAATAAATACACAATTACAACAGCAACCACTGGTTCATACAGAGCAATTCCATATGGAGGCTCCACCATAATTCCGGCTGGTGGGTGGTTAGTTTTGCTTTTGAGTGGCACTACAGCTCTCAATAATGATGGTGATACAGTTAGATTATATAATGGCGATGATAATAAGCTGGACGAGTATTCCTATCTGACCACTAAATATGGCTTTACCGATGCGAGATATCTAGATGGAGTTGGTGATTGGGTGGACCCATATCCTACGCCAAATATGACTAATATTCTTGAGGCTGATTCAGCTCTGATATCAATTTTGAATAGTATTTTGGAAAGTGACGCATTCAGTATTTCTCCAGATATCGCCACTACCACTCCTGAAATTATTGAAACTTCAACCAGCACGACAGAGATAGTGGCACTTCCTCCATTTAAAGAAGAGGAAATAGTGGCGACTACTACCTCTGAAGTCGTGCTAGATGTGATTGTGGAGGAGCCGGCTGTAGTGATACCACCTGATCTAGAAATAACGCCCCCTGATCCTCTCTTACAATCTGACTCTGCTCCAGCTACGCCGGACAAGCAAGAGGGGGAATCCGAAATTCCCTCCCCTGATCAAGGGGAGGGTCAGGGTGGGGTTTTGGAACCAATAATAGAATCAGTACCTGTAATAGAAACTCCTGCTCCAGTTGAACCACCATCAACAGAATAAATATATGAAAAACAAAATTACTAAAATATTAATATCCGCCACTACCGCAATAATAGCATTGGGTGGTTTTGCCAGTGTTGCTTTCGCCCAACCAGTTTCACCCCTGTCTGCCACCTTTAGCTCGAGCCCTCTTTTCAATGTCTCCAATTTTATGCCGGGCGACAGTAGAGATGCAGATATTACCGTTGGCAATAATGACACAGTTCTACATAGTGCTTATATAGAAGCGGTTAATGTTTTAAATGACGATAATTTAGCAAGCCAGATGAAATTGGAAATGTTTGATGGTCCGATTTCAATTTACGATAATAATTTTGAGACTTTCCTAAACGCTGGACCGGTGCCACTTTCCCAAATTGGAGCAAATGGTGGTTCCAAAACATTTAATCTAAAAATTACTTTCCTTGAAGGCGCTAACAATAACTATCAAGGCAAATCGTTGGGTTTTGATATTTGTGTCGGATTTTCTGGTGGTAATTTTTATTGCACTAATGAGGTAGCAACAAGCTCGGAAGAAGGAATAATCAGTGATGATGGAACTAGTGGAGGAGGTGGAGGTTCATCTGGGGGTGGTTCGCGACACCTGATTATTTTCAATGAACAAGCTTCAAATATTTTAGCCAGTGGTGTTATCCTCGGTTCTGGTCATGCTACTATCACTTGGGACACTAACATTCCAGCTACCAGTCAAGTGGTCTATGGGCCAATTTCTGGCGCGCCATATCCTTTTGATATAAATAATCCACCATACTTCGGATATCCATCGGGCACCAACGAAGATTTAACCAAGGTTATAAATCATTCAATGTTTTTAACCGGTCTTAATCCTGGAGGGGTTTATAAATATCGGGTAGTTTCCCGCGCCTCACCGGCAACTATAAGTTATGAACACGAGTTTACTGTGCCTATTCCATCCGGAGTCGGAAATACTATAGCTTCAGGTTTTGGTATCTCCGGAGGAGAAGGGGAAATACTGGGAGCTCTTACTGAAAATAATGGGACTTCAACCGATGGGGAAACAGTTGGAATATTAAATAAAGAAAATTTAGCAGCTGCTATAACATCTGGCTGGAGTAATTTGATTTCTTTATGTTCTCTTATAGCCCTGCTCATACTTTTGGTGGGGTATTTGATTTGGAGATTAATATTAAGACCAAGATATGAAAGGAGGGGTTTACCCCGAGAAGTAGTTAAACGAAAGTCTTATGCTTTCTTTGGATTATTTTCTGCTCTGGCTATCGTTGTCGCCTTTATTTTAAGTCAATATTGTCCCATACCAATATTTATCATTATTCTGCTCCTTTCTCTTGGTTTATACATCTACAATATTCTAAAATAAAAATGTGTTATACTGTCCAAAATGAGAAGAGATTATAAAGAAATTATGAGACTAAAAATATTGATAGCGGTTTTGTTGGTTTTGATGATTTTCGTAGGTACGGTGCCATCTTTTAGAGCGCCTGTCATGGACTCACTTTCGGCTATTTATGCCTCTGTGCTCGTAAATTTGACCAACAAGGATAGGGTAGCGGCTAATGTGGCAGAACTTATAATTAACCCAGTTTTGGAAAAGGCGGCTCAAATGAAGGCAGATGATATGGCTGCAAAGAGTTATTTTGCTCACAATACACCTGAAGGAAACACGCCTTGGTATTGGTTTGAACAAGCTGGTTATAAATATAAATACGCTGGTGAAAACTTGGCCGTCAACTTTGAAAATAGTGCCGATGTAGAAACTGCGTGGATGAATTCGCGCGGTCATTTTTTAAATATTGTAAATCCAAAATATACTGAGATAGGCATTGCCACCTCTACGGGTGTCTACAAAGGCCGCACTGCCACTTTCGTCGTCCAACTATTCGGCACTCCGAGATAACTAACTCATTCGGTGGAGTTCCAAATAGATATCTTCTAAAGCCTTGACGGCATCTCCGGCGGCGATGTTGTTTTGATGATAGAGACCGTCGGTGCAGTCACCGGCGGCCCAAATACCTGGCATACTGGTCCTTTGAGTGGTAGGG
>Ga0208246_1001307_pt1 | contig 14471 bp, 11 predicted proteins | sample RifOxyD2_FD_184039 | JGI IMG/M metagenome (GOLD analysis project Ga0208246, IMG submission 184039) | Soil microbial communities from Rifle, Colorado - Rifle Oxygen_injection D2 (SPAdes) | ecosystem: Environmental > Terrestrial > Deep subsurface > Rock core/Sediment | place: Rifle, Colorado... | reverse complement strand
GTAACGCCCGTATCTCTGGACCGTCCGTGAGCACCACGGAACGAAGAACAGCTGGAGCTAAAAATCGTGGCAGCGATTCTGCTAGGGCCAGCGTTCCGATGGTCGGGTATACCCCTGACGGGACACCAGAGTTCAGCTTTCTGAGGTCGGAAGATGGTCAGTTGACGAAGGTGTTTCACCATTATTGGCTGACTGGGAAAGAGCTACCGGAGGAGCAGGTTCATTTGGTCCGCGATTGGCAGGATCATGCCTGGTCTTTAATCAAGAGGAGTAACGGCCTGACGCCGCTCGCGACCGAGGTTAACGAGAAGATCGGCCGCCTCAGTGTCGGTTTGGCAGGGCCCGGCAATATCGTTGTGCTCGTCGCCGACCGGCAGCCCTGGAACTCTTCCTGTCAGGAGTTTCCGGCTAGAGTGGTATTGGATGTTCTGCCCCCCAGTCAGTTGGGGGTGGACTGGTCACGCCCGCAGCGATCGTTCCCACTTCCGAGGCTGTTGCCGTCACGCAACTTCATCAGTCTGCCGTCCTATAGGATGACGGATGCGCTCCTGAGTGCGGTCCTGATTCACGAGCTGGGCCACTTTATTAGGTACCAGGAACGAGGGTGTCGAGAGTGGAGCGAAGAGAACGGCCGTAGTCTCGAGGAAGTGGAGACGCATGCGGCTGGAGGGGAAATTCTGGATCATTACTCCAGCGGGGAATTGGATCGCATGATTCATTATGTCCTCGGCAGGGTTCCGTTGAACGCTGACCTAGAGCAGACCATCGACGCCTGCAATCATTATGACTGGAGAAGGTTCGGCGCATTGACGGCCAGTCGGGACTTCGGCATCGACCGTGGTTTCCTCACCACACAGTTTTATCTCAGCGCATATTTTGCCGTAGTGGATCGGCGAGACGGGAGTCGGGAGGAGAAAGCCGCGGCCTATCGCCTGGTTGTCGAGGGAGTAGGACAATAGTCTACAGCCCTCGTCTCCTCCTTCTTTAATAGAGCTTCTAAGCAACCGCCAATCGGCGGTTGTTTTTTTGGTGGTAGAAAATAAGGTATTTTTGTCCAAGATAAAAATTTGGATGGTCAAAAGCACAAGGCAAGATGTGACTCTTTTGTGTTTTTGGGGTCAAATCTTGGCTTTTGGCCTTCAGAAAATCCTCGTTATTTCGGACCTTTGTTTCCGCTTAATCTGTCATCCCGGAAGACCGAGCAAGGCGAGGTCTATCCGGGATCCAGAAGACAATCCCAATCTTTTTTGCTTCTGAGTCCCGGATAGCCGCTGTCGCGACTTCCGGGACGACAAAAGGATGAGATTGCGGCTCAGAGGCCGGGACGACAACATTTTATTTGCTATTCCCACTTTTTGTTATTCCAGTATCGCATTCCTTCTCAATCTGTCATCCCGGAAGACCGAGCAAGGCGAGGTCTATCCGGGATCCAGAAGACAATCCCAATCTTTTTTGCTTCTGAGTCCCGGATAGCCGCTGTCGCGACTTCCGGGACGACAAAAGGATGAGATTGCGGCTCAGAGGTCGGGACGACAAAGAGTGAAAATATAGGTTCGATTCCCCTTCAGATCCATCAAACAAAAATGGCACTCCAAGAAGGAGCGCCACTTTTGTTGGTAGCCCGTAGGGGAATCGTCGCACAAATTCGCCGAATGCGAATTTGCTTGTCCGGGGTCGTCGCGCGCCCTGCGCCGGCTCGGGCACGCTCGCGCTCGGCCGGCGGTCCGGTCGAACGATCGGACCTTGGCCTCGCTTGCGACCCGTTCGATTCCCCTTCAGATCCATCAAACAAAAATGGCACTCCAAGAAGGAGCGCCACTTTTGTTGGTAGCCCGTAGGGGAATCGAACCCCTGTTCCCACATTGAAAGCGTGGTGTCCTAACCGTTAGACGAACGGGCCATGTATTTTTCGTTTTGTCTCCCCTCAGCTGCCGATACTCTTACCTCAAAACTGAATCGCTTTTTACCTAAAAGCGTTACGATTGTAGACCCGTTCTAAGCCTAAGTCAAGGGATTAAACCTTTTTGGTACGGCTATTATAGCAGGTGGGTCGGTTCAGTCTCGACAATCGCCTACGTCTGCTGTAACCTGACCAAACTATGAGAATCATTGGTATTGAATCATCTTGCGACGACTCAGCTGTGGCCTATCTCGAAATGCGCGACGGTAAGGTTGTACGTCTCGAGCAGGTCGTGGCCTCTCAGTTGGTACACGCCAACTACGGCGGTGTGGTACCCGAAGTTGCAGCCCGTGAGCATTCGGCTAAGTTGCCTCTAATCTTGAAGGAGCTGGCACGTTTAGTAGTTGATACAGCCGATGGGGCGAAGCTGGGGGAGGTGACTGATTTGGTAGCCGCAACCGCCGGTCCAGGGCTTGCGACCTCGCTACGAGTTGGACTCGACACAGCTAGAGGATTGGCTGCTGCTTGGAATAAACCGTTTTATGCTGTCAATCACATCGACGGCCATGTCGCTGCCAATTGGTTGCCAGGCCAGGACGCGCCGTCACTCCTTGAAGGGAATGATCCGTTTCCGATTGTGGCCTTAGTGGTGTCTGGTGGACACACTGAGTTATTGCGGTTGAGTGGTCATGATGACTACAAGCTTTTGGGTGCAACTTTAGACGATGCAGCCGGCGAAGCTTTCGATAAAACCGCCAAACTAATTGGCCTGGGCTATCCGGGTGGTCCAGCTATCTCGCGTGCCGCCATGAACGGCAATCCTCAGGCTTACGATTTTCCGCGACCTCTATCTAGCACAGATGACTTCGACTTTTCGTTCTCCGGACTCAAGACTTCAGTACGCTACTTTGTCGAGAAGAATGTCGAACGATTGAGTGATCCGCAGTTCGTTGCTGATCTGTCGGCCTCGGTTGAGCAGGCCATTATTGATGTGTTAGTCCTCAAGACAGTTCGAGCAGCTGAAGAATCTGAAGTTAGAACCGTGCTTCTAGCCGGTGGAGTGGCGGCTAATCATAAGTTGCGTGAAACACTGCGGTCCGTAATGGCTGATCGATTACCGGACGTGAAGTTTATTGAACCACGACCCGAGCATTGCACCGACAACGCAGCCATGATTGCTATGGCTGGTTATTTTCAATCCAATTATCGTGATTCTGATGACTGGCGGACAATTGAAGCTGATCCCAATTGGGAATTGGGTCGATCGGCAAATCAATAATTTTTGATATGAGCAAAGAACGATACGACATCAACGAGATGACAAGACTAACCACTTTCACCCATGACTTCGCTGCAACTTTTGCCGGTGGCGATGTGATTGGACTCATTGGTGACCTAGGTGCGGGTAAGACCACCTTCGTTCAGTTGTTGGCAGCTGAGCTCGGCGTCGCAGTCGAGGTGAAGAGTCCGACCTTCGTGTTGGTGCGCGAATATTTAACTGGTCAGACTGCAGTTCGTCGTGGTCTTGGTTGTTTGGTTCACGCCGATGCTTACCGTCTGGAGGACGAGGCTGAACTGTGGGGCATCGGTTTCGATGAGCTGGTTTCTAGTCCGGACACTGTGACCGTGGTCGAGTGGGCTAATCGCATTCCGGGATTGGCTAAATATCCGTCGTACCGTGAACTTCGATTTGGTTTCGATGAACACGGAAATAGGTTTGTTGAGATCGTAGAGTAATTGTGTTTGATTGGGTTTTTGGTTCGAAGGTTGACTTTGGTGAGGTTTTAGATTAAGTTTAACCGTTCGGGAAACTGAACGGCGTTCTTTTTAGATCAGATTTATAGGAAGGGTGGTTATCATGGGATGGCTTTTCGATGCTGCACTCATCGTTGCATTCTGTCACTTCATCATTATGCCTTGGCACCGTGAGCAGGCCGCTCGGGAAGGGCGTGAACCGCCGACATTTTTTTCGTCGGGACGTTCTGATTTGCGACCTTTGGCTTCGTCACGTAGTCGCAACGAGAGTCAGCCTCCGTCATTGCATCGTGGTCAGATTTCGTCAGAGCACTATCGTCTGCTTACCGAGGCGGCTGAGCGAACTGATGTACCGGCTGGAATTTTGTATGCACTTTGGACCGAACAGTCCGGACGAACGACAGTCGGTTGGTCAGCGGGTGGTTCGTGGACCACTCCATCTGCATTGGCTAGATCTGGTCATCGGTGCCGCGGCCGCCTCGATCGGTCTTGGTGCGAGGAGGAATTGGAATCGATTGGTGCGATCTGTAACCAACGACGACGGATCGATCAACCAGCCTGTGATCCGGAGCGGATCGGTGTATCGTCACGGTTTGGTTTAGGTCCACTCGGGCATGATCCTAGAGACGTTGTTCGGCAACAGCCTGACGGACGTCTGGCCTGGGCCGGTTATGTTCGTGACTTCAATGGCGATGGGGTCTGGGATCCATTCGACTTGAATGAAGCTCTACTTGCCGCTGGTTTACGATTACGTAGTGACTACGATTCAGCTCGATCCAATGGGCTTGATGAGTCAGCTGCCTGGCGGTTAGCAATTGAAACCTTTCTTGGACCTGCGGCCAGTAATCGCTACGTGCGGATTCGTGATTTGTGGGCCGACTGGTGCTCAGTGCCGGGTTATTGTCGGAACTGACTCATTGTGCAGAATTAATTCTCTTACGAATATCTCGACGGGTGCCTTTAGCGCAGCCGTCTTTTTTGTTAATCTCTGATTAGTTGTTAATTATTGCTATAATTAAATATATGATTTTTAGTGAAATGAGATATCAATTTAGTCCGGGAGACGAGATCGTCCAACCGAAAAAACAGGAACAGGGCGGGCAGTCGACCGTACCCGAAGACGAGATCAAAATTGAGTTCGTGCGGTCTTCTGGTCCAGGCGGTCAGAACGTCAACAAGCGCGCGACCAAGGCTGTGTTGTCTTGGGATGTCGGTGCGTCGGCTGCCTTTAGTGAGGAGCAAAAGGAAATGATTCGAAGAGAGCTTGGTAATCGTCTTAATTCCGAGGATTGCATCGTCATGTCGTCGCAGTCGGAGCGTTCGCAAATGCGTAATCAAGAGGATGTAATTCGACGACTGCAGAATCTAGTTGTCGAGGCCATTACTCCGCAAAAGGAACGTCGACCGACTAAGCCTAGTCGTGTAGCGAAGGCACGTCGATTAGATGATAAACGTAAGATGGGTCGGAAGAAGGATTTAAGAGGTAAGGTTGATCATCAAGACTAAACATTTCTTCGTTCTGTCCTTAACATTCAAACATCATGATTACACCCAAGAGAATTTTGATTCTAGTCGTTAGTTTGATCGCACTCGTGATTTTACTAGCTGTGGGTTATCAATATGCTTTAACTTCGGAGATATCTGGCCTCAATGGTCGCGGCGGTTGGAAGTGTGCTTTGCGTGGTGGGGAAATGATTGACACCGGACGATGTGGAGTTTCTGGCTGTGTCGAAAAATGCGAAGTCATCCTGCCTGATGAAGGTCAGACCTGTCGGACCTCCGACGATTGTGAGGGTTGGTGTCTACTCGCTGCTCCTGAGAGGTTGGAGTTGAGAAGTTCACCGTTTCCTTTGCAAGATTTGGTCGCACCTCGCGGTTGTCTGCCGATCAATGAGTACAGTTCGAAAGAGTATGCTTGCGATTATGAGTTGGTTGGTTCCTGTTCCCGTCATAAGTCCTTGGGTAGCTGCATGTTTGCCTTCGAATTATTGGAAGGTAATCAACTCAAGGAGATTGGTTCCTGCGGAAATTGAGCTCGCTTTTAACCCCAATTTAAGATTAAACTAAAACCCCCGGTTGCTGCCGGGGGTTTATGATCGATTTGAAATGTTAACTATTCTGCTGCACTGAACACTTCTTCAACAGAGGTTAGACCATTGAGTGCTTTGAGTAGACCATCCTGAGCCATGGTGATCATACCCTGACTAATCGCAATGTCTTGCATGTCGTACTCTGACACTTTGCCGGACAGGATGACCTTTTCGATTTCCGGCGACATAGCGAAGATTTCGTAGATGCCGACCCGTCCGTGATAGCCAGAGTTATTGCAAGCCTCGCAACCCCGTCCGCGCCAGAACTTGAGGGCGTTCAGGTCGATCTTGTAGCCAGAGTCAGGTGGTAGTTTGGAGAGTAGTGTTTGGACCCGTTCAAGTAGGGCAGCATCGAGTGTATCCTCGGTCTTGCATTTGTCACAAATACGACGCACCAGACGTTGGCCGATGATTGCGTTTAACGCCGGAGCAAGTAAGAAAGGTTTAACACCCATGGAAAGAAAGCGGGGGATGGCACCGGCTGCGCTATTGGTGTGAATCGTAGAGACTACCAAGTGTCCGGTTAGTGCAGCTTGGATTGCTACTTCGGCGGTTTCTAAATCTCGCAACTCGCCGACCATAATGATGTCTGGATCTTGTCTCAATATCGATTCGAGTCCTTTAGCGAAAGTGTAGTCTTTACTGCGATCAATGCCAGACTGGCTAATACCCTTGAGTTTATATTCGATTGGGTCCTCGAGAGTGATGATTTTCGTCTGCTCATCGTTTAGTTTTTTGAGGATAGCGTAAAGCGTGGTGGTCTTACCAGATCCAGTCGGACCAGTAGTAATGATCATGCCATTTGGACGCTCGGATTCGCGTTTTAAGTCCTCGAAAGCTTTGCCACGCACACCCAGATCTTCGAATGATAGACCGATAGTCGAAGGTTTCAGCAGACGCATGACAATCGACTCACCGTAAGCGGTTGGTAAGGTACTGACACGAACATCGATCTTCTGGTCCTGAGAAATAAAGATAGTGAATCGGCCGTCTTGTGGTGCGCTAGTGATGTTAATTTTTAAGGCCGAGACTAATTTAAAGCGGTTGACGATGCGTGGCCACATTTCCTTACTAACCGAAGCTACTTGCTGGAGTACACCGTCGATTCGTAGACGTACTACCACTTCCTGTTCACCGGCTTCGATATGAATATCAGAACTATCCGAGTCGAGCGCTGCGGCGATGACTAGTGCTACGAAGTCGGTGACGCTAACCTTTTGTACTAGTGCATCTAAATCTTTGAGTGAGGTCAGTTGTTGTCGGAATCGTTCGATTTCTTCCTGAGAGATCTCTACTCCTTTGACGATTTTTTTGGTCTCGGGCAACGCGTCGTAGAGCTTTTCCGCTTTTTCGAAACTATGAGTTGAAATCATGTACAACTTGACGTTGGCATGAGTGCGCTCACTGACCTGGAATCGGATGTCCTCTACAGCCTGTTGTGTAGGATCGACCGCACCAATGCGAACTTCTTCACCTGAGTAGAGGAAGGGGATAGCTAAATTCTGTTTGGCCTGTTCGCGGTTGACGAGAAGTAAGGCCTCGGGAGAAATTGGAAAACCATCAAGATTAATATAGTCAAAGCCAGATGACGCGGCTTGGGCCATAATCTCAGCCTCTTTTTCTTTGAGGCGGATTAACTTCATTTTTTCGTCAAATTTTTCTTGGGAGGAAGGATCATTAGAGGCACTGGCCTTTTTAGTACCTTTTCCCAATAGGTCTTCAATGGATGGCATAGGCCCTAATCATAACCTTCTTCGCTTATTTTGGCCAAGTGGATTTGATGTTGGTAGGAAATCAAAAACCCGCCGTAGCGGGCTTTTTCGTGTAGGTAGAAGGTTATCAACTTAGCCTTTCAGCCTGTCTTGGATCCAGGAAATTAGTCGCATGATTTTGGGAATATGGGTGCCGCGACCCGAGAAGCGAATCCAGAGTAGGGTCCAACAAGAGGTTTGGAAGGTGGTGGCAAACGAGCCAACAAAGACGATAACAGCCAGCAGAACCACAGCGGTAATGGTGGTAATGATAGTAAGCATGGCGATCGATTTGACCAGGGCAGCAAACATGAAGAGGAAGATCAGTGGTACAGCCAGAATCATTGCTAGCAATAATGCCAGCACAGCCAACACAGCGTTGATCATCAACAGTAAAATTACCATCTCGATGTTGACTAGCCAGTGTTTCTTGAGGATACGCAACCCATCGGCTACGGCTGGTATGACTGGTAGGTTTTGAATAACTGCTGAGTTGGTGGCGTAGATGGCAATGATTGAGATGGTTACAGAGATGGCGGTGAAGAGGACAAAGGAGAGTAGATAGAAGAAGCTAGAAACTAGTGAGCCGGTTCTGAGTAGATGTATTAAATTGGAGCCGATTAGTATTAGGATGGTACCGAGCGCAATTTTAGTAACTACATTTAGAACAAAGACTCGAAGCATCGATGCTTGTCCGATTCTGAAACCTTCGATTAATGTTGGTCGTCCACCGCGTTCAATTTTACGAATACTGCCGATTAGCGAGCCAATCGACGTCGAGACAACCCAAGCGAAAACTGCAAAGAATATTAGTAGTGCTAAAACGAAGATTAATAACGATACCGCCGGATAGGGCGAGGTTTTCATCATGACACTGATGGTGGCAAATCCGGGTAGAATAGCCCAAGAGGATTGGCTAGCGCCGGCGATAGATGGTAGTTGGCCAGTCATGCGGTCAAAAACACCGAAAAGAATATCCGAAACTCCGCCAAATCCAGCAAATGTGGCAAAGAATCCGAAGATCCAGAGATGTTTGTGTGAGACGGTCAGTCGCCAGGCATCAATTAGAGTCTGGCGGTAGAAGGGTAATGAGTCGCGTTTTGATGGCATAGTCCTCCTTAATAGGTCGTATTTGAATCACAGACAATTTACCATTTTTTGTGGCGGGAGACTAGGAGATTTAGTTTTTGTTTTGTAGAGTTGTGTTTTTTGTCGTTGCTTTTAGAAGCTGGGGTCAAATTTTGACTTTTGGCCTTTTGAAAAATTTGTCATCCCGGAACCACATTCCTTATTAATTTGTCATCCCGGGCCGAGACCCGGGATCCACGATCCGATCTTTTTTTGCTTCTGGGTCCCGGATAGCCGCTGTCGCGACTTCCGGGACGACAGTATTTTTTGTTATCTCAATTCTTCTTATGAATCTGTCATCCCGGAAATTGCGTCAGCAATTATCCGGGATCCACGATCCGATCTTTTTTTGCTTCTGGGTCCCGGATAGCCGCTGTCGCGACTTCCGGGACGACAAAAGGAGGAGGTTCGGCTCAGGGGCCGGGACGACAGGAGGAAAGATATCCGGCTCAGGGGCCGGGACGACAAAAAAGTGACTACGTACTATTCGATCCGATTTTTATCACGGGACGGCCCCGACGCGGCAATCTCGGAGGCGGCCGGGCTCGGTCCGGAGCTCGCGGCGACGGCCGGTCGCCGCGAGCTAGGGCGGCAGGTCGCAGGGGAACCTGTCGACCCGTGCCGCGCGGGACCGTCCCGAAGGGGGTCCGGGGCGTGAGCCCCGTTCCTACCGCGGAGCGGGGCCGGGAGTCCCGGGGGGACTGGAAGTCCCCCGGGTTAAAGAAAGAGATCCAGATTTTGGATTAAAATCCATAACCAAAACCCCGCCAGAACCGGCGGGGTTACAGGTTCAAAACTGATGCAGGTCTACAACTAGGCCGCTTCTTTCTTGCCCAGCAGTTCCTCAAACTCTTCTTTCTCAATGGTCTCTTGTTTGAGTAAGAGTTCGACAATTTTTTCCATGTCTTGTCGCTGTTCGCTAATGATTTGTGTAGCCGTATCTTTAGCGTCAGCAATTAATTGGTTGATTTCACTATCGATCAGTTCGGCAGTCTTCTCGCTGTAGTCTCGTTCGTGATGGATTTCCTTTCCCAGGAAAACCATTTCTTCTTTCTCGCCATAAGTACGTGGTCCGAGCTTGTCCGACATACCAAAATCAGTCACTAAGCGACGAGCTAGACGCGTTGCTTGTCGTAGATCAGAAGAAGCACCAGTGGTCAGATTTTTACGACCAAAAATTTCTTGCTCTGCCACATAACCACCCAAGGACATAGCTAAGTCAGCCAGGAATTCAGCTCGTCGATGCATGCGTCGATCTTCGATTGGTAACTTTAAAGTGTAGCCGGCTGCTGAACCACGGGAGATGATTGAGATTTTGTGTATTGGATCAGCATCAGGTAGGCGATGGGCAACTAGTGCATGGCCAGCCTCGTGGTAGGCCGTAACTCGACGTTCATGTTCGGACAGCAAATAACTTTTGCGTTCCGGTCCTAGCATGACCTTCTCGATGCTTTCGGTCAGTTCACTCATGGAAATTTTGGTCTTGTTGCGGCGAGCAGCTAGGATAGCGGCTTCATTCATGAGATTTGCCAGATCAGCGCCGGAGAATCCAGGGGTGCGTTCGGCGATGCGGCGTAAGTCGATACCGTCAGTTAACGGTTTATTTTTGGCGTGAATTTTGAGCACTGCCTCGCGATCATTGATGTCAGGTTCGTCGAGTATTACCCGACGATCAAAACGACCTGGTCGCAGTAGCGCTGGATCGAGCACATCTGGACGATTAGTCGCAGCTAGAACAATCACACCTTGATTGGGATCAAAGCCATCCATCTCGACCAGAATTTGGTTAAGCGTTTGTTCACGCTCGTCGTGCGAGCCGCCCAGTCCCGATCCACGCTGTCGTCCTACAGCATCGATTTCATCGATAAAAACAATACAAGGGGCATTCTTTTTGGCCTTAGCAAACAGGTCACGCACTCGCGATGCACCAACACCAACAAACATTTCGACGAATTCAGAACCAGAAATGTGATAGAAAGGCACATTGGCCTCACCAGCCACTGCTCGTGCCAGAAGAGTCTTGCCAGTACCAGGACTACCCATGAGCAGTACACCTTTGGGAATCTTGGCACCTAGCGCAATAAATTTTTTGGAACTTTTCAGGAACTCAACTACCTCCATCAGTTCTTCCTTAGCTTCTTTGACTCCAGCTACATCCTTAAAGGTAATTCGGTCTTTGGAGTTTTTGGGAATTTCTCGCGCTGACGACGAACCGAAGGACATGGCCCGTGAGTTAGCGCCTTGCACTTGTCGCATCATGATCCAGATAAAAACAGCAATGAGCAGAAACGGTAGAATGAATGGTAGTAATGTACCGATCCAGTAGGTCACGCCACCTTCTTTCTTTATATCGAATTCAATACCAGTCATCTTTTCTGGCGCGACCTGATAGTTGGCTAAAAGTGTAGTGAAAGATTCACCCGGCTCTTTTTGGGTTTTTTCTTTGGTGCCGTCTTTAAGTTCGATTTGTAATTCGTTGCCGCGGACCGTAACTGACTTAACTTCACTGGCCTCGATTTGTGAGACTAGCTGGCTGACTTGAATTTCGTTCGGTTGATCATTTTTGAGACTATAAGTACTTAATGCGGCCGCAATAACCAAAAAGACCACAATAGAGATAATCAGGTTCTTAGTGAGATATTTGGTGACATTCTTCATAGTTTTGATTGAGGCTCTCGTTCCAGGAAGTCGTGATTGAAATAATGATGGGTGATCGGTACGAAAGGTAGGATTAGTATAGCTGTGACGTAAAGTCAAGGGAAGCGAACTTGGATATATGCGTACTTGTCCCTGATTTTGTCATCTTTGATCCCGAATTAGGTCCGGGATGATAAATAGAGAAATGTCACCTTGGCGACTCAGTAATCCTTGATTTACGGACACCAAAAACAAAACCGACCACGGGTAGCGGCCGGTTTTATTGTATTCCGATTTGGTATCCTCAGAAACTTTGGACCACCTAACTAAGTTTAGGAGAGATTACTCCGCAGTCGGAGTAGCAGTTTCTTCAGACGGCTTCTCCTCTTCTGTAGCAACCTCATTAGTCGTCTCTTCCTCATTTACTTCAGAAGTTGTCTCTTCTTGAGTCTCTTCAGTAGTGTCGGTGGTCTGCTGTGTATCTTCCATATTTTTGTTCTTAGATTTCTTTAATTCGTCATCCTTCTTTTTAGTCGACTTCTTTTTTACTTCGCCTTCGTCTTCTTTGTCCTCTTTGTCCTCAGCTGGCTCTTCCTCGAGCGCTTTGAGTGATAGTCCTAAACGATGCTGTTCCGGCTCGATCGAAACGACCATAAACTCCAACACTTCACCCGGTTTGGCAATTTGGCTCGGATCTTCGATCGACTTATGCGACAGCTCTGAAACATGGGCCAAGCCGTGAATCTCTGGATCTAGCTCAACGAAGAAGCCGAACGGATTGACCTTGAGCACAGTGCCCTTAACCTTTTGGCCAATACGGTAGCGTTCACTGACAGCTTTCCATGGGTCATCTATGAGCTTCTTCATGGAGAGGAAGATTTTTGAACCTTCAATGCCGATAATTTCGGCTCGGACAGTGTCACCGACCTGGAGTAGGTTCTTTGGATGATCGATACGTTGCCAAGCGATTTCTGAAATATGAACTAATCCTTCTAAGATATCGAACTTCACGAAGGCACCGAATTCGGCCAAGGCACTGACTTCACCTTCGATTGCATCACCAACTTTGTATTTAGCAATGACTGAGCGTTGTTTCTCTTCCCAGACCGCCTTCTCTGAGACAATCAATTTCTCTTCTGTTTCGTTTACGTCGAGAACGCGCACCTCAATTTCTTTACCAACAAACTTTTTAAGTTTATCGAGGATTTTGGACTTGTCTCCTCCGGCCACACGTGGGTAGTTCTCCGGTGCTAGCTGTGAAACTGGAAGAAAGCCGGGTACGTGATTGAGACGCACCAGTAGTCCGCCCTTACTCGCCTCGGTAATTTTAATATTGACCGGTTCTCCACTGCGGAAAAGTTCCTGAATTTGATCCCAAGCTCGGCGGTGTCCAGCAAAACGGAATGATAACTCAACGTCTCCATTCTCATTTTCTAAATCAATAACCGTTGCCTCGACTTCATCGTCAACCTTCACATCGGAAAATTCACGTGAAGGATCAACGATTTCACGTCCACGCACCACGCCGGTACGGAACCCATCAATCTCGATGCGAACTTCATTTTTGCCGACCGCAATCACCTTACCCTTAACCACGTCCCCGGTTTTGGGGATGTTAAGGAAGGTCTTGTCGACCATGAAAGTTTTAAAATTCGGGCCGGTAGGCCTGGTTAGTGTCTCCTCTTGTCCGTTGATGGCGGAGTCTTCTGCCATATTTGCGCTTTAATTAGCCACATTCCGCTTATTGCGAATGAAGCCCTAGTTCGTAATGCGCCCGAACCAGGTTTGTTTAGCTAGAGCAGTATATATAAAGTAGGTCTGTTTTGCAAGAGGCGGGGGTCAGACGGTTGTTTGTTTAAGTCGATAGAGGAGATTTTTTGAGCTGTCTCTAAGTGCTCTTTCTTTTTGTCCGGTCGATCCTCTGGTACAATTTTAAATAAGTAACCTCTTCTGATATGAAATTTTTTCGAAGAAAATCAGCTCGTCATCACCCACACGCACACACGTTGAGACTTTTTGGTTTGGTTCTGGATCGGCTGCCACCAGGTTTTGATGAGTCTAGTCGAAGATCCTATGCTCGCCGACTTAGAGAGTTCGAAAATGATCCAAAAGTACCATACGAGCAGATTCGCCTGACTATTGCACAACTTGGCCGTGACAGTTGGGCTCAGCGTCAGGCGTACAATGAGATGTACGAACGTTATAGTCGGTCATCCGAGGAGTCGTATTTGCTCGAGAATTTGGATCAAGGACTGCGTCAGAAATATGAAAAGTTCATTCTTGATGGCGGTAAGATTGATCAGTTTGGGGAGCGGATCAAAAATGAAATAGAATTGTTTTCACCCAGTCCCTTTCAGACCTACTTTAGTCCAGAAGAGAAGTTTGCTATTACACAGGCTTTGTTAGTAGCGCGTGATTCTGCTCGTGAAGAGATTAATGCGCTCGTGACTGGGAAGAAGCAGGATGAATATCGACTGTTGGTAATTGACCATACTCAGCGCGAGGCAGGTATTGAGAGTAAGATCGAGGAGTTAAAACGTTTGGCCGGCCTGAGTCCTAAATGGCACGACACGATCGATGATCGGGTGCGGGTGATCGAGGAGGGTTGGTCAGTTATGGAATTGGGAGTGGATGAGGAACGACTAGATCGGGAGTTGGAGTATTGGCATGGGACTTTGGCTGCCTTCCTACGAGTTTGAGGCAGACCCTGGGCTGGGTGCATTTGCACCCAGCTTCCCTCACTCTTAGCTCAACGTACCATTAAGTACGTCTCGCTTCGTCGCTCAGTCCAGCTAGGCACACTGCAGCCCATCCAGGGTCTGCTTTTTTGTTTTTTGGTACGTCGTGATTCACCATAGACCGACACACTTCATCTTTTATTCAGTCGAGCACATCGTACTCCGCCCAGAGCCTGCCTTTTTTAATTTTGTCATCCCTACTTTTAATTTGTCATCCCGGAAGGCCGAGCAAGGCGAGGTCTATCCGGAATCCAGAAGCCAATTCCGATCTTTTTTGCCTCTGGGTCCCGGATCAAGTCCGGGACGACAAGAGGAAGATTGTCTGGCTCAGGGTCCGGGACGACAGTGTTTTATCAACTAACCCAAAAGACCACGCCCTTGGGCGTGGTTGAATGGGACATTCCCTGCGGTATTTTGGTATGTTCCATGCATGGATATACGTCTTTCAGGCCATGGGGCCTTCAGAACGCAG
>Ga0208246_1001304_pt1 | contig 14491 bp, 10 predicted proteins | sample RifOxyD2_FD_184039 | JGI IMG/M metagenome (GOLD analysis project Ga0208246, IMG submission 184039) | Soil microbial communities from Rifle, Colorado - Rifle Oxygen_injection D2 (SPAdes) | ecosystem: Environmental > Terrestrial > Deep subsurface > Rock core/Sediment | place: Rifle, Colorado... | reverse complement strand
TTTGATGATTTATCTTCTTTTATAAAAAAGGGGGAAAAGGTCTTGCTAAAACCCAATATGATAATTGGCAAAAAACCTGAGTTCCACGTAAACACACATCCTGCTATTGTTGAATCAATTGCAAAAGTAGTTCTAGAATGCGGAGGTATTCCGGAAATAGGAGATAGTCCCCAGAGAGGCACAGCAACAGAATTAAGTAGAATCATCGGATATGATAAAATAGCATCCAAATTGAACATTAAAATCGTTGATTTTACCGAACCCCGTATCTCCTTTTATAAAGACAGTAAAATATATAAAAAGTTCGAAATTGACAAAAAGATATTTGGATATGATAAAATAATTAATTTAGCCAAATTAAAGACTCATGCCAGTGCTATCGTTTCTCTTAGTATAAAAAATATATTCGGAGTAATAAGCGGTCCATACAAAATTGAGAAACATCTAAATTGCAGAGACAACACCGAACTATTCGCAACTATGCTTTTAGAGCTTTACAATATCGTCAAACCCAGTTTTAATATAGTTGACGGTATATACGGAATGGAAGGCGATGGACCTACCGATGGGGTTCCAAGAAAGTTAAACATGTTGATATGCGGAAACGACGGTATCGCAGTTGACCGCGTAATATGCGAGTTATTAGGAATTGACCACAATATAGTCCCAATATTTAAAGCTAACAAAAAACTTAAAATCGGTGAAGATAATATAAAAAATATTGAAATTTTAAATGAAAACATTGATGACTTAAAAGTATCTGATTTTAAACTACCAACTACTGTATCAAAAGAATCTGCATTACCGATTAAACTATTAAAACGTATTGTAAAATCCGTATTGAATGATTATTTTCTAACCAGACCTGTAATATCTCAACAGCTTTGTAAAAAATGTTTTAAATGTATTAAAGTATGTCCGTTCAATGCGATAAGCAATAAAAATAACTTAGTAAAAATAGATAAAAAGAAATGCATGCGCTGCTATTGTTGTCATGAAACATGCGAATATGGGGCAATTAAAATAAAAAAAGGTCTTATATGAAAACAGCAACTATACTAATATCAACATACAACAAGAAGGAAGCAATTGAGAATTGCATCAAATCGGTAATATCAGTCGATTACCCTGAGAAAAAAATATTTGTTGTTGATAATTATTCAACCGACGGTTCATATGAAATATTGGAAAAATATAAGAATCATATTGAACTGCATCAATATAAAAGCAGTTTGGCAGTTGCCCTTAACTGGGCAATAAGCCAAATTGAGTCGGAATATATTGCCTTCACTGATGCGGATTGTGTCGTTGACAAAAACTGGTTAAAGGAACTTATTAACGGTTTTGATGAAGAAAACCTAATCGCTACCGCTGGATATTGCGGTACACCTGATGGCTTAAACTTGTTTCAAACATTAATCGGATTAGAATTAGAAAAAAGATTTAAAAAACTGCCGTTATATATATCCAGGGCACCTACCATGAACCTTTGCGTAAAAAAAATATTTGCAAATAAAGTTGAATTTGACGATTCTATACCTTACGGAATAGAGGTTGATTATGGATATAAACTAACGAAATTTGGAAAAATGAAATATGTGCCTTCGGCAAAAATATTGCACTATCACAGAAGCTCTTTAAAAAGTTACATTAACCAGCAATCAGGATACGCAAAAGGCGGTATCAAATTGGTTCTTAAATATAAAAATATCATCAAAGGCGACGACATATCGGAACCTAGAATGGTAATTCAAATACCGTTATTTATCGCTATTATATTCTGCCTTATAGGTTTAATATTTAATAAAATATTCTTGATTCCGTCTATATTACTATCAGTGGTTTTGCTTTCCATTTATATACTTGACATTCAGGAGATACTTAAAAGAAATAACAATAATTTCGTACCCAAAATATACTATTTATTACTTTTTCCTCTATTCTTAATCAGAACAATTTCATGGTTTTGGGGAACATTAGCAGGAACTCTATCATTATTTAAGGAAGTGATATCTAAATTATGCAAGCGGTAATATTAGCAGGCGGTTTGGGCACTCGCCTAAGACCGATAACATTAGAAATTCCAAAACCTATGGTTCCCATAAATGGAAAGCCGTATTTGCATTATCAACTTGAAATGCTACAAAAATATAATATAACTGACATCCTAATATTAGCTGGTCATCTCGGTCATAAAATCGAAGAATATTTCAAAAATGGTAAAAATTTCGGAATAAATATTAGATACGTCTTTGAAAAAGATTTGTTGGGTACTGGCGGCAGTATAAAAAATGCAGAAAGATTCTTAGAAGATAATTTTTTTATTATTAACGGGGATTCTTATCTTCCTATAAATTATTTATGTCTTATTGATATCTTTTATACTAGCGGCAAAACCGGACTTATAGTTGTATATGACAACAAACAGGAGGATACACAAGTAATTAACAATATTTCAATTGACGAAAATAGCATTGTAATCAAATACAAAAAAAATTCACAAGATATAGATTTAAAATACGTTGATGCGGGCGTATCCATATTCAAAAAGGAAGTTCTAAAATTAATTCCCGAAAACAAAAAAATATCTTTAGAAGAAGAAATATTCCCTAAACTGATAAAAGAGCATCAGCTTATTGCATATATAACAACCCAAAGATTTTATGATATCGGTACGCCGGAAAGAATAGATATGATAAGGGGAATATTAAAATGAAAATACTATTACTTGTACCTTCCGCAGGAGCAGCTTTTTCCCAAGTTCCAGACCGTTTCAAAGAATTGAGCCTCGGTTACTATCCGCCGTTAGGACCTATGTATCTTGCAAGTTATATAGAAAAGTTCTCAACGCATAAGCCTGAAATTTTAGATATGGAACTTGAAAAAACAACTCCTGACGATTTGCGTAACAAAATCATGCAAGATGATATTAAAACAATCGGAATTTATACAACTTCATTTACTATAAACAATGTATACAAAATAGTAAGAAGCATCAAAGAAGTTAACAAAAATATAACAATAATATTAGGTGGACCGCACATAGATATTTATTATGAAGAAACGGCTTCTCTACCCGGAGTTGACTATGTTGTATTGGGAGAAGGTGAAATCATATTAAAAGAGCTGTTGGATTGTTTAGAAAAAGGCGAAGAACCTTCAACTATAAAAGGAATAGCTTATAAAAAAGATGGTAAAATTAACTTTATTGGTAAACAGCCGCTATTTGAAAACCTGGATGAACTTCCATTCCCGGCAAGACACCTCACGCATTATAATAAATATTATTCTATAATAGGCAAAAACGATGTCGCTACTTCAATAATGGCAAGCCGCGGCTGTCCTTACAGATGCAATTTCTGCTTCATACAATACGAAGGCAAATACCGCATGCGCTCCGTTGAAAATATAATCAACGAAATTAAAGAATGCATTACTTTAGGCATAACCGAATTCTTATTTTTTGACGAAGCATTTACCATAAATAAAAAAAGGGTAATAGCTTTCTGTGACGAAGTAATTAGACAGAAACTAAAAATAACATTTGAAATCCGCTCCCGTATAAACAACATAGATGATGAAATGCTGCAAAAAATAAAACAAGCCGGCTGCTCCCGAATACAATTCGGTGTGGAAAATGCATCCGATGAAATTTTAATAGCAATGAATAAAAAAATTACATTAACTGAGATAATAAAAGTAATTAATGCTACAAAAAAGACAGGCATTGATATATTTTTGGATTTCATGCTCGGTTATCCTGGTGAAACAAAAGAGCAAATTAATAAAACAATGAAATTCGCCCAAAAAATGAACCCGGATTACGTTCAGTTTGCAATAACGGTATTATCCCCAGGAACCAAAATATACGAAGATGCTTTAAAAACCGGATTTCTAAAAACCGATTTTTGGCGGGAAGTTGCAAAAAATCCACCAGATAAAATTCTTCCGCCTTTTGCTTCGGATAAATTTAAACGGCAAGAAATGGAACAGTTTCTCCGCAAATCGTATCTAAAATTTTATTTCAGACCACGATATATAATTAAGCGATTATTTAAACTAATTTCTTTTACTGAATTTAAAAGGCAGGTTAAGGCAGCATATCAGTTGCTATTTAGTTGATTAAAACAGGTTTTAACCGTCATTCCTGTGTAAACAGGAATACATTAAATAAGACTTTATGCACAAAAAACACAAAATATACTTGATCCTAATATTACTTATTAGTATAATCTTGCGACTCGGCGGAATAAAAGGCGGTTTGCCAAACAAATATCACACCGTAACATATCATCCCGATGAAAATACACACCTTATCAAACTTCAGGCGATGGAACCCTCAAAACTTAATTTTAATCCGGTAAGCGAAAAACTGCCTACCGCATTAGGTGACGGGACTTTTCATTTATACACTTATGCGGCAATAATAAAAATTCTATCCTTCGTTAAATACATTACAATTGTTAACTCTGAGGATTACTACTTCTCAAATATCGGCGAATGGGCTAAGTTTTTCTATATAGGAAGACTGCTTTCGGTAATTTATGGCGTAATAACAGTATGTATAATGTTCCTTGTCGGCAAAAAATATTTTTCATCAACAACGGGCTTACTATCCGCATTTTTATTAGCCATTACCCCGGTTCATGTCACATATTCGCAATATTTCTTAATGAATGTCCCGGGACTATTTTGGATTGTAATTTCTTTCATTTTTTTCAAAAATATTCTGGACAGGGGGGAAAACAAGGACTATATCTTTGCCGGAATATGTATCGGTCTTGCAATCTCGACCAGATATTCCGCAGGACCCTTATTCTTGATTTTAATTATATCGCATTTTTTAAGAAGTAATACTGAAATAAAAAAATTATTATTTGGACTTTCTGCAATGTTAATTTCTTACCTACTTGGTTCACCGTATGTAGTTTTAGATTTTAAAAATTTTCTTATAGGTATTAAATCACCGATTGTCGCAGGGGGAATGACATCTGCTTCCGTTCACTTCGCTTCCTTTCCTTTACTGACATATCTGCAACAAAGCATGGGAACAATTTTACTTATAATTTGTATTCCGGGTATAATACTTATTTTAAAAAAAATAAAAAAAGCAAATATAATTATATTATCATGGATTGCCATACTTTTAATTTTCTTCATCAAAGCTGGGGATTCCGCAATACCGGGCAGAATACTGCCAATAATACCGTTTTTGATTATTCTTAGCGCTAATTTTACCGATTACATATTAACAAAAAATACTGTCATAGGAAAAACAGTAATAATCATACTAATAATTGCAACCTTGCCGTTTTCGATTGCCCTTTTAAAATTAAGAAATCAGCCTGATATCCGAGATGTCTCCTCAGAATGGATAGAAAAAAACGTCACGGCAAATTCAAGCTTTGGCCTTTTCCGCGAACCGTCTTCATGGCTATCTCCGGGAATAATTGACAGGAAATACCGCCATCCCGAATATACACAATTACCGAACTACAAATTCGTACCGCTTCATCAAAACAACTGGGCATATGATATTGGCTATACCAACTTAAATGAAACCAAACCCAATTATTTAGTCATCAGCAATTCCGAAGTAGAATCACTCAATGAACCGGATTTAACGGATAAACTATTGAATGAATATAATTATAAGGAAATAGTGAAATTCAAGAAAGATTTTAGCATTTTCGGTATAAAAGTAAAAAATCAGATACCTCACATGGTTCGTATCCCCGACTACATCATAATCTTCAAAAATTAATGTACCGCTTGAGGGCAGGTCATTCTCTCGCAAGACACTTCCACCCTGTGATATTCGCTTGAAATAAATTAAAATAAAATATATAATCAATGTAATCACTTAAGTTTGAAAATATGAGAATGAAAAAAAATAAAGTCGGATTGATTGGATATGGATATTGGGGACCTATTTTATTGCGTAATTTCCATAACAGCAATGATTTTGAAGTGCTGAAAGTATGCGACCATAATCCAAATAAATTGGCTGCTATATCTAATATTTCACCTAATATCAAAATTTGTAACAATCATAACGATATCCTTAAAGATAGCAATATAGATACCGTGGTAATTACTACCCAGGCAAGTACGCATTATGATCTTGTCAAGGAATCCTTAGAACATAATAAGAATATTTTTGTAGAGAAACCGCTTACCTTGAGTTCGGAGAATGCAATTGATATTATTAAGATTAACCATAAAAAGAAACTGAAAATTATGGTTGACCATACATATTTGTTTACTCAGCAGTATAAAAAGCTAAAGAAAATTATTGAAAATAAGGAACTGGGTAATATTTTACATTATCATTCAACCAGAGCTGATTTCGGTTTGTTTCAAAAAGATGCTAATATTTTGTGGCATCTTTTTTATCATGATGCATATATTTTATTGGATTTATTCGGAAAAGAAAAGATTAAAACTATTAAGGCAAGCGGATCTTCGCATATTTTAGATAAGGTTGCGGATACAGCGTATGCGTCAATAAAATATGAATCCGGATTAACCGTTGAAGTTTTGGTTAATATGCTTTTCCCAGAGAAAGAGAGAAAAGTAATAGTTACAGGCGATAAAAAAATACTTTATTGGGACGATACTATGGAAGATAAACTTAAGATTTATAATAAATCCGCTTTTTTTGATAAGGAAAGCGATACTTTTAAATATGGGATTAAAAAAGAATCTGAAAAGGTTCCGATTCCTCAGATAGAAGCTCTTAAGACAGAAATTGATTATTTTGCAGATTGCATACACGAAAATACAGTGCCTATGAATGACGAAAATTCCGCTTATCAGGTTATTAAGTTGATTGAAAATACCGAGTCCGCACTAAATAGCGATTAATCCTATATGAAAAACTTAAGCTTAGAAATAACAATTCCTGTTCTTAATGAAGAAAAAAGATTAGAAACAGGACTTTCAAAAACAATTGAATTCCTTAATAAAAATAATATTTCTGATTATAGAATTGTTATAGCCGATAATGGTTCTACAGATAAAACTGAAACTATCGCAGGGTTGCTGGAAAAAAAGTATCCTCAGGTTCATTTCATTAAAGTTGGCCAAAAAGGTGTCGGACTAGCGCTTAAAAAATCATGGAATAATTCAAATGCCGATATTATAGGATATATGGATGTAGATTTGGCTACGGATTTGAATCATCTTATAGATATGCTGAATGCGATGCAAAATAGTGAAATTAATGTAGTAAACGGTTCAAGAATATTGCGAGATTCTAACGTTAAAAACAGGTCAGCATTAAGAGAGGTAACCTCTCGTGGATTCAACTTTATTTTAAAGATTATTCTTAATGTTAATTTTAGTGACGGTATGTGCGGTTTTAAGTTTATTAAAAGAGATGCGTATAACAGGTTAATGAAAGCCGGGCTTGATAATAATGATTGGTTTTTCTGTTCTGAAATGTTGATTAAAGCGGAATGGCTTGGACTTAAAATATTTGAAATTCCTGTGAGATGGAATGATGACGGTGATTCCAGAGTCGATATTTCAAAAACTATTTATAAATATGTAAAAGAAATAATTAAATTGAGGTTCGGCAAAAAATTATGGATAAAGAAAACTACTTCGATTTCGTGATTTTAGGGGCAGGCATATATGGTTTTTATGCCTCTTTTTTGCTTGCTAAAAAAAACCTGAATATTGCCTTAATCGAATGTGACAATGAGGTTTTCAAAAGAGCATCCGATATCAACCAAAGGCGTGTTCATAAAGGATATCATTATTTAAGAAGCGTTAGCACCGCTAAGTCATCGGCGAAGTATTTTAATCGTTTCTGCGATGATTTTAAACCCGCTATTCATTCCTCGTTTAAAAAAATCTATGCAGTGTCAAATAGAAATTCATATACATCACACAGACAATTTCTAAAGTTTTGCGAATTTTGTCAAATTCCTGTCTTAGAAATCAATCCATCTATCTATTTCAATGACGGTACAATTGAAGGTGCTTATGAGACGGAAGAATTTGCTTTTGATTCGGATATTATAAAAGAAATCCTTTTACAAAAAGTTAACAATTTTAATAATTTTAAATTATTTATGAATAAGCGAATCATAAAATCTGAAAAAGATGATAAATTCTATTATTTAACTTTTGAAGACGGTACACATATTAAAACAAAAGGTGTTTTTAATTGTACTTATGCAAGTGTAAACCAGGTCTTAAGTTTGTTCGGATTTGAGTTATTTGATTTAAAATATGAAATTTGCGAGGTTATTTTGTGCAGCGTAAATCAAAATCTAAAAAATGTAGGTATTACAGTTATGGACGGACCGTTTTTTTCTACTATGCCATACGGCAAGTGTGGTCTTCATTCGCTTACTGCCGTAGAGTTTACTCCACATGATACATCATATAATAAATTACCTACTTTCAAATGCCAAAAAGCCAATAAATCTTGCACACCAATAGTTTTACAAAACTGCAACACCTGCAAAAGCAGACCAAAAGAGTCATATGTTTATATGCGCCAATTAGCAAAAAAATATATGAAACCATCATATGAGTTTGAATTTAAAGAATCTCTGTTTTCAATTAAACCCATCATGCTTTCATCCGAGATAGATGATTCTCGTCCCACTTTGATTAAAATATATAATAAGAGTCCGCTATTTATTTCTGTTTTATCAGGCAAGATTAATACTATTTATGAATTGGAGGATATAATCAATGGAATTTAAAGAAAAACCTTTTGTGTCGATTGTGGTCTATTTATATAATTCATCCAAAGAGATTGAGGCTTTTTTAAAAAACATTAGTAATATCATTTCATCAAAATTTGAGAATTATGAATATATTTTTGTTGATGATTTCTCACAGGATGGAACGTATGAAAAGTTAATTGAAGTTACAAAAACAATGAAGATTAAGGTATCCATTATTCGTCTTGCACGCAAGCACAATAAAGAACTTGCTCTACTTGCAGGTGCCGACAAATCCGTGGGCGATTACATATTTGAATTTGAGACCCCGATAATAGATTATCCGACAGAACTGATTAATGAGATGTATAATAGAACGAAGAAGGGTTATGATGTTGTTACTCTTGAACCTACGAAAAGAGCGTTTTTTACAAAAGTTTTTTATTTTTTGTTCAATAAATTTTCATATATTGATTATAATGTATATACGGAAAGAATTATTCTTTACAGCAGGCGTGCAATGAATTCCATTTTGAATATAAATGAAAAGATTAGGAACAGAAAAGCACTTTTATTTTTAACAGGGTTTATGAAAACAAATATCAGATTCAGACCCATAAACAACAATTACAGGGATACAAGAAAGTTTTTTGAAAAAATTCAAATGGCGGTTGAAATTTTGGTTTCATACTCCAGTATAGGTACAAAGCTTCCGATTTTTCTTTCCATTATATTTATCCTTTTTTCTATTTGCGCTTCTCTCTTTGCAGTATATATCAGATATTTTAAGGCGGGGATTGTCAGTGGTTGGGCAAGTATGATAATTTTTCTTTCAATCTCTTTTGCGGGATTGTTTTTTATATTGGGAATATTAAGCGAATATATTTCAAAAATATTAAAGGAAAGTATCAATATTCCTTTATATACTATCCAAAAGATGTATTCCGGTAATGATTTATAAATTATTAACGAGTATAAAAACTCGTCATCAAATTTAACTGACCAGAAGAAGGAATCCATTTAATACAACTGGGGACCCAAACAAGATACTTATGAATGTTCTATTAGTTCAACCTGTAAAAAATAAAAGCCATACACTGAACCTTACACCTCCCTTGGGATTAGGATATTTGGCTTCTTCTATAAGAAAGTATCATTATGTAAAAATATTAGATTGCGTTAAGGAAGGTTTTAATTTTGATAACTTTAGGGCTTATGTACTTAAAAATCCTCCGAATATTATAGGTTTTACCGTTTATTCCTGTGATGTTGAAAATGTAAAAAAGAGCATAAAGATAGTCAATGAAATAAATCCTAAAATAAAAACAGTTGTGGGCGGACCTCATCCGTCAGGTGATCCGGAGGGGACTATATTATATTTAGATTCTTTGGATTTTGCTTTTGCCGGAGAATCTGAGAAGGGCTTTCCGCTGTTGCTCGAACAATTATCCAAAAACCCAACAAATAGAGACTATAAAAATATTCCCGGTCTTGTATGGAAAGAAAATGAAAAAATAAATATTAATCCAAAGATATTTTTGGAAAATCTGGATAGTATTGAATTTCCCAGCTGGGATTTGGTTAAGTTGGAAACATACAAAGGAGGAGCGCACGGTATATTTACAAAACAATCTCCGACTGCTCCGATTATAGTTACTCGCGGATGTCCTTACCTCTGCACTTTCTGCTCAGCACATAATATCGTAGGAAGAAAACTCAGATACCGTTCAATAGAAAACGTTATGGAAGAAATAAAACTTCTATACTGTAAATACGGTATAAGAGAAATACATATAGAAGACGATAATTTTACTTTTAACGTTGAATTTGCTAAGAAGTTTTGTAATACGTTGATTGGTTTAAATTTACCGCTTACTTATTCCTGTCCCAACGGTATAAGACTGGATAGAATTGACAAAGAACTTTTACTATTAATGAAAAAAGCCGGTTTTTACAATATATTTGTTGGAATTGAATCCGGTTCCCAGCGAATTCTTGAAAGCATAAAAAAGAATTTAAAAATTGAAGAGATTTCTGAAAAAATAAAACTAATCAAAGAAGTTGGTCTGGAAGTATCTGGATATTTTATTTTAGGATTCCCTGATGAAACTGTGGATGATATGGAAAAAACTATAGCGTTCTCAAAAACTTTAAACATTGACTGGGCGCAATTCGGTGCATTTATGCCGATACCAGGCAGCGATATCCTGAAAAACGAATATGTAAAAAAAACCGTTGCAGAAATGAGCTGGTCAGATGTTTTTAATACAGATGTGCCTTTTGCACCGGAAGGTATATCAAGAAAAGAATTAAAAAAAATCCAGAAAAAGGCATTTTTAACATTTTATCTTAGGCCTCGTCAAATAATAAATTTAATCAAAAGAGCGAGAATCAGCGATGTTTCTTTTATTTTAAGAAGAATCATATCGCATATCTTTAAATGAAAACCGATTAAGACAGATGAAACAATGATGAACACAGATAAAAATAAATCCGTTACACTGGTACGTGGTCCTATTGTATTTAAAAATGGTTCAATCAATAACGAAGCGACCCCGGCTATAGCATATGCATATATTTCAAGTTATCTTACCAAAAATGGATACAAAACCGTTATTGTGGATGCCATCAAGGAGGGACTTAATCTAACTTGGCCGTTTAAAGATAAACCAGGATTTAGTTGTCAGGGATTGCCGTTTGAAGAAATAATATCCAAAATACCAAAAAATACGGATGTCATCGGGTTTTCGGCAATGTTTTCCGGAGAATGGCCGGTTCTAAGAACACTGATTATAGAAGTACGTAAATTTTTCCCAAATACATTGTTCGTAGCTGGTGGAGAGCACATAACAGCTCTTACGGAATACAGTTTAAGGGATTGCCCTGCAATAAATGTCTGTGTTCGCGGCGAAGGGGAACATACTTTTTATAATCTTCTGGAAACCTATTCTAAAACAGGCAATTTTTCAGACGTTGCGGGAATAGGATATTTAGACGATAAAGGCAAATATTGCCAAAATGGAACTAAAACTCCGCGAATCAGCAACATAAATGATATACCATGGCCCAATTGGCCGGAAAATTATCTTGAAACTTTTTGGAAAGAAGGCAAATCATATGGTATCGCTACACAACGTGATATGCCTTTTATTATTTCAAGAGGCTGTCCGTATCAATGCACTTTCTGCTCCAGTGCACAGATGTGGACAAACCGCTATATATTGCGGAATATTGAAGATGTTATAAAAGAAATTAAGCATTATATTAAACACTATAATATTACAAGCTTGCAGCTTTATGATTTAACTGCAATTACTAAAAAAAGCTGGATTATAGAGTTTTGTAATAGGTTAATTTCAGAAAAAATAAACCTGTTCTGGTCTTTACCAAGTGGAACCAGGAGCGAGGCACTTGATTCAGAAACCATAAGCTTGTTAAAAAAAACCGGCTGTAATTATCTTGCATATGCGCCGGAAAGCGGGTCACTGAGAATTTTGGAAAAAATAAAAAAACGGCTTAATCTTGACAGATTGTCAAAATCGGTTATGGAAGCAAGAAGGCAAGGTTTAACTGTCAGAATCAATCTAATAATCGGATTCCCTGAAGAAACATTTAGCGATATTCTTAAGACATTGGCTTATGGGATTAAAATGTCGTTAAAAGGCGTGGATGAAGTACCAATTTTTATTTTCTCCGCATATCCCGGTACTGAAATTTTCAACAAACTAATGAACGAGAACAAAATCACTCTAAATGATGATTATTTCTTTAACCTTACTTCTTTGAACGGTTCTTATCTTTCTACCAGTTTGCTATCTTATAATTCCAATGTAGGAACAAAATTAATCGTATTTAGTCGTATAATATTTACGCTATTAAATTATATAACAGGTTATATTCTATATCCAAAACGAATATTTCGTACCTTAAAAAACTTATTCTCCCATGGTACCGCATCAACTGTCTTTGAACACCGCCTTAAAGATATGTTCAAAAGAAAAAAATATTATGATTAAAACTTTGCCTTTTGATTTATTAAGCATACTCATCATTTGTCTAATATCGGTAATTATTGGGAAGAAATTGCTAAGTTGGTTTAAATTCGATGCTATACTTAGCGGAAGCTATCTATTCTCGTTCGGTGTAGGAATATCTCTTATGATATTTTTAACTTTTACATTAGGGCATTTGGGTTTATTACATAAAAAATTATTTTTAATTTTTTTTGCCTTAATAATTTTATTAAATTATAAAGTTACCAAAAACGTTATCGATTATTCTGCAGGCAAATTCTACTCATTAATTTGCCAGATTAAAAACTATCCACTAATCAATTCAATTTTAATTGTTATTCTTTTCTCTAACTTAACATTCAATTTTTTATACAACTACGCTCCGCCGACCGCGGATGATGAACTGATTTACCAAATAAGCCTGCCAAAATATTATCATGATAATCATAAAATAATCGCACGGCCCGATAACTTCAGCAGTTATTATCCGCAATATGGACAATTACTTCTTACGCTTGCGATGGTTGTCGGCAGCCCTTTATCTGCTAAACTTATGGTATATTTTATCGGACTTTTTTTGTTATTAATCTTATATAATTTTTCAAAAAGATATACATCCAAAGAAACCGCACTGTTAACCACCACAATCTTTTATACCATGCCCATAATCACTTCATTAACCGGTATAACATCGGCTGACATAATAAATATATTTTTTCTGCTTTTGTCGGTATATGCTTTCTTTAATTGGACAGAGGCAATACAGGAACAAAAATGGTTTTACCTCAGTGCATTTTTTTCAGGAATCTCATTAGGCACCCGACCGCACAGTTATTCAACAGTAGGTGCCTTAATTCTATTTATTTTTATATTCCTTATATTTTATAAAAAACTAGAAATTAAAACCTGTTTTTCAAAAATAATACTTTATTGTTTGATTGTATTCGCATGCTTTTCACCTTGGTTAATACGTAATCTTATACTAACAGGTAATCCAGTATACCCTTTAAAACTAATCGGTAAGGCTGGGGATGTCTTTTTTTCAATGATGATGAAATTCCGTGTAACTGATAAAAACTTATTAACCTTTTTATATGAATTTTCCACAAAACCCATTATATGGAGCTGTGGTGTGATTATTACCGCTTTTGCACCTATTAACCTGTTTTTTAGAAATAATTCTTTTTCTAAGCAGATATTTGTTCTTTCCACTTTTATCTTGTTAGTTGTATTTATAATGTTTGTACCGGAACAAAGATACTACTTGCTTTCGTTCCCTTTATTGTCTATCTGCGCGGCATCTTCAATTACTTTAATTATAAATAAAGCATCTTTACTTTGGAAAAAAATAATATACGTAGTAATTATTCTTGCTCTTTTATTTCCTAATTTTATTTTTAGTTTCTACTGGGGTGCCAAAAGAATTCCGCTGTTTATTGGTAAAGAATCTGTTGATTCTTACTTATTCCGCGAACACACAGTTTTAGAAACTTATCACATAGCAAAATATATAAATGAGAATATCCCAAGAAATAAAAATATTTTATTTCTTGGTACGGTTTGGGCACCGCAATATTATTATAAACATAATAAAACCATCGGCATGGGGGGATATTCACCGGAATTTTTCGGATGGGACATCCGTGAAGTTACTAACCGTTTACGTCGGGATAACATACATTACTTTGTACTTCTGCGAAAGGATCTAAAAAAGGATACTGATGATAATTTTTATTATACTTATTTATATCAGCCTCCTGGAATGTTAATATCATGGTTTAACAAAAGAAATAT
>Ga0208246_1001301_pt1 | contig 14511 bp, 14 predicted proteins | sample RifOxyD2_FD_184039 | JGI IMG/M metagenome (GOLD analysis project Ga0208246, IMG submission 184039) | Soil microbial communities from Rifle, Colorado - Rifle Oxygen_injection D2 (SPAdes) | ecosystem: Environmental > Terrestrial > Deep subsurface > Rock core/Sediment | place: Rifle, Colorado... | reverse complement strand
GGCAATTTTGACCTTGCCCCAAACGTTTCTCGAATCATGGCGGATTTGCAAAATTTTCTGTTCAGTATCTTTTGATATTCTTTTTCGATTTTCGGTATTATGTGGCGCTTTTGATTTTGGTTCCAGAACTCGCGGATCTTTGCCACTCTTTTCAAACAAAGTTTTGAGCGGAGACAACCATTGTCGGGTGATGCCAATCTTTTTAGCGGCTTTGGTGATATTGGCACTCGGTTCTTTGTAGAGTACCCAGAGCCAATACAGGCGTTTTCTGGCTTCTTCGGACAGTTTGTATCGCTTTGGATTTAACTCTTTCTCAGCGGTGTTTTTCATGCTGTTTAGATGATTATTTTTGATATCATCTAGCCAAGCATTATTGGCTGTCATTTTCAACATATTCATTGTTTTCAAGGTTCAATCTAGTGTCAACTGTATCATAGGCCAGTGCAAGCATTGCTTTTGATGGTTAAAAATGTTAAGATATTAAATAATATTAATTAATAATAAAAAAATGAAAGGTGAAAGAGAATATTTGACCAAGGATAAGTTTGACGAACTAAAGAAAGAACTTGATGAGTTAAAGACAGTCAAGAGAAAAGAGGTGGCGGAAAGTTTGGACTATGCTCGAGGCTTGGGTGATTTGTCTGAAAATGCTGAGTATCATGAAGCTAGAGAACTTCAAGCCAATATTGAGGATAGAATTGCCAAGTTAGAGTCTATTATGAAAAATTCTACCATTGTTTCTAGAGAGTCACCACAAGGTGAATATGTTCGTATTGGTTCAACTGTAATTGTAGAAAAACAAGGTGGAAAAGTTCAGCAAAAGTTTAAGATTGTTGGTTCAGAGGAAACGGATATGTTGCAAGGCAAGCTTTCTAACCGTTGTCCACTCGGTGTGGCTATTTTAGGTAAGAAAGCTGGTGATTCTTTTTCTTTTAACTCTCCCGCCGGAATAATGATTTATAAGGTTATTACAATAGAATAATCAGATGGCTTCATTTGAAGAAATAAGAAAAGTAAGAATTGAGAAGTTAAACAAACTTTTGAGTAAAGGTTTGAATCCTTATCCCGCTAAAACGGATAAAGAATATTCTTTAAATGAAGTAATAGAAAAGTTTGATGAATTGTCTAAAAAGAAAAGTTTGACTTTGGCTGGACGAGTGCTGGCTATTCGGGGTCAAGGAGCTTTAGTTTTTATAAATATTAGTGATGGTACTGCTCTTTTTCAGGGTCTTCTTAAAAAAGACGAAATGAAAGCGGAAGATTTTGATTTGTTTGTGGAAACTGCTGATTTAGGTGATTTTATTGAAATTACTGGAAACTTATTTATAACAAAAAAGGGTCAACAGACTTTACAAATTTCCACTTGGAAAATATTGACTAAAAGTTTGCGTCCATTGCCAGATAAATGGGATGGCTTGCAGGATGAAGAAGAAAGATTAAGAAAAAGATATTTGGATGTGATGTTTAATCCAGAGGTGAAAGATTTGATTATAAAGCGAACAAAATTTTGGAATGCTTTTCGTGAGTTTTTAAACTTGAAAGGTTTTATAGAAGTGGAAACACCGATTTTGGAAAATACCACCGGTGGAGCAGAAGCTAAACCTTTTATTACTCATCACAATGCCTTAGGTTTGGATGTTTATTTGCGTATTTCACCAGAATTATGGCTGAAGAGACTGATGGTAGCTGGTTTCCCCAAAGTTTTTGAAATTGGTCGAATTTTTAGAAATGAAGGAATGGATGCGGAACATTTGCAGGATTATACGCAGATGGAATGTTATCAAGCTTATTCTAATTATGAAGAAGGAATGAAATTTGTAGAGGAAATGTATAAGTTTGTAGCAGAAAAAACTTTTAACACTTTAAAATTTAAAATAAAGAATTTTGACATTGATTTAGAAAAAAAATGGGAAGTTTATGATTATACGGAAATGATAAAAAAGATGACGGGGGTGGATATTACCAAATCCGATTTAAAAACTATTGAAAAGAAATTGCAGGAATTGAAAGTAGATTATGATAAAAAAGATGGTTTTAATTTGAATCGAGGAATTGATAATTTGTGGAAATATTGTCGTAAGCAGATTGCTGGTCCGGGATTTCTTATAAATGTGCCGGTGATGATGGAACCCTTGGCTAAAAGAATGGAAAGCAATCCAAACTTGGTGGAGAGGTTCCAAGTAATTCTTGCTGGTTCGGAAATGGGTAAAGGTTTCTCTGAATTAAATGATCCGCTAGATCAAATGGAACGATTTAAAGAGCAAGCTAAATTGCGAGAAGAGGGGGACTTGGAGGCCCAAATGACTGATAATGAATTTGTGGAAGCCTTGGAGTACGGTATGCCACCTTCGTTTGGTTTTGGTCTCTCAGAACGGCTTTTTAGCTTCCTCGCCAACAAACCCCTCCGTGACTGCCAAATTTTTCCCTTGCTAAGACCGAAGAAATAAGAAGTTTTAAACAAAAAAGCCCTTAGCCACAGGGCTTTTTTGTTGTGTGTGAAAAGAGAAAGTTATCCACAGGGAAGTGGAGATTTTGCTTGTGTAGTGGAATGAAGTGTTATAAAATAGTAGATAAGTGGAATAAAGTGGTATGAGAATTTAAAAACACTTTTCTTCACAACTAATAAAATGTTAATTGGCGAATATATTCACACCATAGATGAAAAGAAAAGGCTCTCCTTGCCGGTAAAATTTCGTAAAGAAATGGGAAAGAAAATTGTACTGACCTCGGGATTGGATAATTGTCTTTTTATTTTTACGATGAGTCAATGGAAAAATATTTCCGCCAAACTGTCTGAGTCAAATATATTTCGGGCGGATAATAGAAGTTTTAACCGTTATATGTTTGGTTCGGCAACAGAAGTGGAAGTGGATGCTTTGGGCCGAATGCTCGTGCCGGATTTTTTGGTAGAGAAAGCAAGTTTGAAAGGTAAAGTGGCGTTGATTGGGGTGCAGGATCGAGTGGAAATCTGGAATGAGGGAGCTTGGCAGGAGTATAAGAAGGTGGTGGAAAAGGGTGCGGATCAATTGGCGGAAAAGCTTGGTAATGCCGGAATGTTATAGCCTATGATACACGAATCAGTTCTTTTAAAAGAAACAGTGGATGGACTTAATCTCAAAGCGGGGGATACTCTTTTTGACGGCACTCTGGGTGGTGGTGGACACAGTGTCCTCGTGGCAGAAAAATTTGGCCCAAAAGTAAAAATTATTGCGGTGGATAAAGACAGTGAAGCTTTAAAGAGAGCGGAAGTCAGATTGAAAAATGTAGGAGCGGATTATTCACTAACTCTTTCTGATTTTAGAAATATGGATAAAGTTTTGGCGGAACAGAAAGTAGAAAAAGTGCAGGGCATAATTTTAGACTTGGGTCTAAGTTCCAATCAGTTGGATGAAAGTGGACGAGGGTTTTCTTTTCAGAAAGAAGAACCGTTGTTTATGACTTTTGTTAAGCCCGAAGAAAATCCAGTGGTGACCGCCCAAACAATTTTGAATGAATGGGGAGAACAGACTTTGGCGGATATTATTTATGGTTATGCCGATGAACGGTATGCCAAGAGGATTGCTAAGAAAATTGTGGAAGCGAGAAAAGAAAAGGAGATTAAGACAACTGCGGAATTAGTGGAAATTATGAGGCAAGCTGTACCGGCCGGTTATAGAAAAGGAAAAACACATTTTGCTACCAAAACATTTCAAGCGATCCGAATGGCAGTCAATGATGAAATGGAGGCACTGAAGGACGGTTTAAGAAAAGGTTTTGATTGTTTGAGTACCGGGGGAAGAATGTCAATAATTTCCTTTCATAGTGGAGAAGATCGGATCGTTAAAAATTTTTTTAGAGATAAAATAAAGGAAAAGAAAGCTATCTTAATAAATAAAAAACCAATTATTGCCAGTAAAGAAGAAATAATTAAAAACCCCAGATCAAGAAGTGCTAAATTAAGAATTATAGAAAAATGTTAAAGAAAAAAGAAAAAAGAATAAATAATCGAGAGCCATTAAAGATTTGGTTCTGGTTTTTTGTCGGTTTATTTGCTTTTAGCCTTTTTTCTTATGGTTATTTTGTTCGTGGAGCAATTGTAAATATTGTGACTAGACAAACTATGGAAAGTGACCTTGCCAGTCTAAATTCGCGGGTTTTAGATTTAGAATCCCAATACCTTAAGGTTAAAAATAATATTACGCCAGAATTAGCTCAAAATCTTGGTTTTGTGACAGCGACCAATCAAAAATTTGTAACAAAAAATACCCAAACTTCTGGTCTGTCTTTGGTTACACCCGCCCTTTAATAATCTATGAATCCTAATCGTGAAAAGAACAGAATAAGATTTATCTTTTTCTGTTTTCTGTTTTTTGCTTTAGTTTTGTGTCTTAAACTCTATTTTATCCAGATTATTCACGGTTCGGAATTTGTGGATAAGGCAGATCGACAATATGTTTCTCCATTAAACAATCTTTTTGATCGGGGGGGGATATTTTTTCAAAATAGAGATGGCTCGCTTTTAGGGGCAGCCTCTTTGTCTACGGGTTATAATTTAGCCATAAATCCGCAAAAAATTACTGATCCCGTGTTGATTTATGAAAGCCTTTCTAAAATATTATCGCTTGATCCAGACTGGTTTTATTTTAAGGCTAGTCAAAAAAAAAGTGTTTATCAAAAGATTGCCGAGCGAGTACCAGAAGAGTTGATGAAAAAAGTTGAAATTTTAAAAATTCCCGGTTTACAAATTCAAAAAGAACGGTGGCGTTTTTATCCGGGTGAAACTTTGGCTGCTCAGACTTTGGGTTTTGTTGGTTATGATGGGGATAATTTGGTTGGTCGGTATGGTCTGGAAAAATATTATGAAGATGTTTTACTTCGAAAAAATAATCAGGCGTATGTAAATTTTTTTGCGGAAATTTTTTCTAATATCAAACAAACAATTAGTGCTGATTTTCAAAAAGAAGGAGAAATCATCACCACCATTGAGCCAATGGTTCAGACTTTTTTAGAAAAAAAAGTGAGTGAAATATCTGAGAAATACACTTCTAAATTAACTGGTGGAATTATTATTGATCCAAATACTGGAGAAATATATGGCATGGCCTTGGCCCCGTCATTTAATTTAAATAAATTTGGCGAGGAAAAAGATTTGAGTATTTTTAACAATCCTCTTATTAGCGGTCTCTATGAAATGGGCTCTATTATAAAACCACTGACTATGGCAGCAGGGCTTGATTCTGGAGTGGTAACAGCGGAGACAAAATATACTGATACTGGTTCGTTGACTTTGGATACTTATACAATTTATAACTATGACAAAAAAGCTCATGGTACCATAAATATGCAAGAGGTTTTAAATCAGTCTTTGAATATTGGAGCCTCTTTTGTAGTCAGTAAGATGGGAAAAGATAATTTTGCGGATTATATGCGCCGTTATGGTTTGGATGAAGAAACGGGGATTGATTTACCAAATGAAAATCATGGTCGTTTGGAAAACTTAAACAGTCCACGGGATATTGAATACGCTACTGCTTCTTTTGGTCAGGGGATTTCTATGACGCCAATTGAAACCGTTCGAGCCTTGTCGGTCTTGGCTAATGGTGGTAAGCTCATTGTTCCTCATATTGTGAAGCGGATAAATTATACTTCTGGTCTTTTTAATAATATTTCTTATATTAATGAGGCCAAACAAGTTTTGAAAAAGGAAACTTCTGAGGAAATATCACGGATGCTTACGGTGGTGGTGGATAAAGCTTTGGCTAATGGAAAAGTTAAGTTGCCGAATTATAGTGTGGCGGCCAAAACCGGAACGGCCCAGATTGCCAAACCGGGCGGGGGGTATTATGATGATCGTTGGCTACATTCCTTTTTTGGTTATTTTCCGTCTTACCAGCCTAGATTCCTAATCTTTCTTTATACAGTTGAACCACAGGGGATAGATTTTGCCTCTCAAACCTTGACCAATCCATTTGTTGAAACTGTGAAGTTTTTAATAAATTATTATAATATTGTCCCTGATAGGTAAAAATAAGTTAAAAAATGAAAAACATATTTAAAAAAATTATAGCCAAAGCTCTAGAATGGGAAGCGAGAATGATTATTAAAAAATATCAATCCCAGATTATTGCTGTGACCGGTAGTGTGGGTAAAACTTCTACGAAAGATGCTATTTATTCGGTTATTTCTAAATCTTTTTATGCTCGGAAGAGTGAGAAAAGTTTTAATAGTGATATTGGTGTGCCATTAACAATTTTAGGCTGTAATAATGCATGGAATAATCCGTTAAAATGGTTACAAAATTTGGGGCAAGGATTATCTTTTATAATCTCTAAAAAGTCATACCCCGAGTGGTTAGTTTTAGAAGTGGGAGCGGATCGTCCAGGGGACATAAAAAATATAACCAAATGGCTCAAGCCGGAGGTGGTGGTTATAACCAAATTTGCTAAAGTCCCGGTGCATATTGAATATTTTAAATCTCAAGAACAGGTAGTGGCAGAAAAAGGTAATTTAGTGGATGCTTTAAAACATGATGGAGTGCTTGTTTTAAACAGTGATGATGAAGATGTTTTTGCTTTTAAAAATAAAACTAGCAATAAAATAATTACTTATGGAATGATGGAGGGGGCGGAAATCAAGGCTACAAATTATTCCATTTATTATCACGAAGAAACAAATGAACCGTTTGGCGTTCATTTTAAAGTGGAGTATATGGGGAATTGTTTACCGGTTAAAATTATTGGCACACTTGGATTTAACAATATTTATTCTTCTTTAGCAGCCTTGGCAGTGGGAATCAGTTTGGGTTTAAATTTGGTGGAGGCCACAGAAAATTTATCACGACATTTAGCTCCTAGGGGACGAATGAATTTAATTAAGGGAATAAAAAAATCTACAATTATTGATGATACTTATAATTCTTCACCGGTGGCTTTGGCTTCTGCCCTTCAAACCTTAAGAGATTTAAAAACAAAAGATAGAAAAATTGCGGTATTGGGAGATATGCTTGAACTCGGTCGGCATACAGTCGAGGCTCATAAAGAAGCTGGTTTTTTATCAGCGACTGCCTGTGACCTTTTGGTGACCGTTGGTTTGCGTTCACGATCTTTAGCGGAGAGTGCTATTGATGCTGGGCTAGATGCTGACAGTGTTTTGCAATTTGATGAATCATTGGAAGCTGGGAAGTATCTTAAAGAAATTATAAAAGAAGGGGATATTATTTTAGTGAAAGGTTCACAGTCAACACGGATGGAAAAAGTCATAAAGGAAATAATGGCGGAACCCGATCTTGCTCCTAACCTCCTTGTCCGTCAGGAAGAAGAGTGGCTGAAGAGGTAACCAAGGTCTGGCCTTGGAAAAGGGAAGCGTGTGGTGTAATATATTTTGTGAAGTTATTCTATCAAATGCGCGAACTTATTTCCAGCAAATTTCCTAAGTCACAAGCCACCTCGGAGTACCTCGGCGTGTCACGGATATTTTTCTGCTGAAAAATTCCGCGACCCCGACTCAGACCGCCGTCTTCCGTCTCTGAGATGCTCCAAGTATTCGCATCTCAGCGCCCTCACCCCGCTTTGCAATTCCAGATTAGTTTTTCTGAGCGCGGGGGTTTCCGATTCAGTATGGAAAAGCGGGTTTTCGGGCGGAACCTGTTTTCGGAAAAACAGGTTTTGTAAAACAGAAAAAACAACAGAATATTTGTCTCGTCCATTTTCTATTTCTTTAGTGCATCTCTGACTACGGAGACCATCCTCGGCATTCGCCTCGGACATTTCCGCTAGGGCTACTCGCGCCTATTTGTCTTGGTGCGGGCTGTTCTTTTCCAAACGGCTCAGATGGAAGGAAATGAGCCGTTCAGGAAAAGCACCCGCCACTATTTGGGGAGAGGAAGGAATCCTCTCCCCAGCGTCGGGCTCCTCCTCGTGATGATTGGTTAGAGTAATATTACTTTAAAATAGTTCTGTTATTTAATTGTGTTCTGTGACTTCGTTTGAGCACCTTCGGAGTCCGCCACTCGCACAACCCCACACCACATTTTCATATTTGAGTTGGTGGTGTCGCTTTCGCTTCTATACTTTAAGTTACTTCTATTACGTCGGCGCTCATCCTTTAGTCAGGGACGCCCTAGCGGAAATGTCCGAGGCTCATTCATTCGTGCTTGCCCCAGTCCCTCGTGATTACACTCGGGACTATCCCACCCCTGCGTGCACGGGAATCACTCCCTGTTTTTATTTATTAATTAGAAGAGACCTCTTTATTTTTCTTTTCCCAAGCACTATCAACAATTTCCATTAATTCTTTATCTCTGCACAATATTTCCCAATATTCATTTGCTGTAATGTAATCAATACCTAGATTGAGTTGCAAATATGAGTTTGAGCACCTTTTCTCATTTAAACATATTTCTCTCACCTCATTCAAAGTTAATTTTTGTGGGTATTTTTTTGAATTATTTTCCATATTATTTATATCTTAGTATACGAAACCCCTTTACCAGTCTTACCTTCTTGTTTAATTTTATTTTCTTGTTTTAGAACAGTTAGATATCTGGTAGCGGTAGCGTCTGAGACGTGGAGAAGTTTCTCTACTTCATCATTAGTGATTTTTGATTTGGTTTCAAACATAGACATAATCTTGTCTAGTTTCTTTCTTTTACGAAATTGAATTGATTCTTGAGCTTTGACTAGAAGACGGCGTAGGAAGGATGGATTTTGTTCTGTGACGAACGGCTCATTTGCGGGCATTTGAGGCGTTTGGGTTTGAGTGGTATTTGAGGGTTCGCTCTGTTCGGGAATTACCTCGGTAGAATCAGGGTTTTCTGGTTCTGAGGGTTGGCTCTCTGTAATGGTAGGTTCTGGATTATCATTATTCGCCTGAGGCATATCTGCGTTCGTTGGGAGGGCTTCTGGGGCCACCAGTGGCATATCGGAGGGTTCAGAAGTGGTTGCAGGAATAGATTCCGTGGTATCGGGAGAAACAGGGGTTTCTTCAGAAACTGGCGTTTCTGAGGGGGTGGTTGGGTCTGAGGTTGTGTTAGAGTCTGGCATATATATTTTATTTAAAGCAAGACAACCAACATTTTTCTAGAGCATCTTTAATTTTGGACATTTCTTTTTCAAAAACATCCTTACTAATTTCATTCCCAACTTTTCTAGCTAATTCGATTTTTTTACTCCCATCCTTTTTTTTAACCTCGCTAGTCTCTATTTTCCATAATGTAGGATAATATTCTTCTATACTTGGAGTATCAATCTCAAAAAACCTCTCAGTTGTAAATAATTCTAGGTGGTTATTTTTGAATGAGGTGGTGTGACTTGCATCGTGTTTATCTACTGCTACTACGACCTTATCATTGTATATACTCGTTTCAATTGGTTTGAATATGTGTTCAATTGCGTTAAAAGATCTATTAACCTGATCTAAGTCACCATCTGCTGGGATAATCTGGATATTGGGTTTTTCTGAATAAAATCTTGAAATAATTTTGGTTAGAAATTCCTGTTCACTTTTCCCTTCAACAATTAGGAAATTTTTTGGTAGGAGTAAGTCTGATGGACTACCGCCAAGTAATTCATAAATAATGTATGGTTTTTCTGTGATACAGATTGGTGTTATCGCCGTTTCCTTATTATTTTTCTCGACTTTAAAGATCGTCTGATTCTTGTTTTCATCAACGACTAGAACTGATGAGTGTGTGTTAATAAAAACCTGATCACCTTTATTTGCCAATTCTATGAGAGCATTTTTTAGTTTTCTTTGTGCGGTTGGATGAAGATGGAGTTCACCTTCATCAATAAAAAATAAGAAAAATTTGTTTGTCTCTTCGTTTTCTTTTCTAAAATCCGCATATGCTTGTATAATCGCTAGCATTAATGCTCTTTGCATACCATCTCCTTTTTCCTCGGCGTCCGTATAAACACCGTCATCAATTGATGTCTCAAAGTTTTTTAATAGATCCTCAAAAACTGGTGGATCAACTTCAAAAGAAACCTTGTTGCAATCCGCAAATTGTTTTTCAAGATAAACCTTAACTTTTCCACTCAATTCATCTAGTTTAATTCTAACCTGAGAATCTGGTGAAGAAAATAGTTCATCGAATTGGTCACGAAACTTTGTATATGTATTATCACCAGATTCTAGAATTGTTGCCAACACTCCTGATAACATATTAGCTATCGGGGTATTTTTTCCATATTTTGTTAAAGACTGAGGGTCCATTTTTGTACTTACGTATTCAAATTTTGGTAAAAAGTCATTAAATGCAGGATCAAAACCTGTTGGATTTTTTACTAACCAGTCATTAGTTTTATCATCAAAAATCTTCCTTGTTTTTACTTCCAAACTAGTCCTTTTAACGCGGACAGATGTTTTTTCACCGAGTAAATTTTTTATTGCCGTCTTGTTCTTTTCATTTTTCATTTTATCTATTCCATCCTGTATTTCAGAAAACTCAATTTCAACAGAAACTTCCTCAGTTCCACTTCTACCAAAACGAATCTTATCAATATCACCCTTACCACCGTAAAACCAATCAATTGCTTCAAAAAAGTTCGTCTTTCCATGATTATTTTGTCCAACAAAAACATTAAAATCATTTGCCGATATCTCTGCAGTTTTTATTGACCTAAAGTTACAAACTTTTATTTTTGATATTTTCATATTTTATTCAATTTTATTTCATGTGGATAACTTTTCTGTTTTTTTTCGGTATTACTGCTATAATAGCATAAATGATAACAAAACGCCAAAAACAAATTCTAAATTTTATTACTCAATATGAGTCAAAGAATGACTTTGCACCCTCACTAAGAGAAACAAAAGAGCATTTTAAGTTATCTTCTGAATCAACGGTCCATCAACATGTTGAAGCCTTAAAGAAAAAGGGTTATTTAAATAAACTAAAGAATCAGCCTAGAGGTATAGAAATTAATAAGATGGAAAAGTTTATTGAAATTCCAATTATTGGTAAAATCGCTGCTGGTCAACCAATTGAAGCTATTGAGTTCGGATATGAAAGTATCTCTGTAATGAGTCATGAAATTAAAAATAAAGAGGAACACTATGCATTAAGAGTTGTCGGCAATAGCATGATTGACGAGGGTATTTTTGACGGTGACACCGTTATAATTAGAAAGCAGGAATCTGCTAATGACGGACAAACTGTTGTGGCTGTGATTGATGACAACTTAGCGACTCTGAAAATGATCTACAGAGAAAAAGATCGGATTAGATTACAACCAGCAAATCCAACCCTTTTCCCTATATACAGAAATGAAGTGGAAATTAGAGGTGTGGTAGTTAAAGTTGTTAGAAATCTAGAATCAGAATCTGACTTATTAAATACATCTAAAGATTTAAACAAGGAAGAGTTGTTTGTTAAAAAAGATTTTGAGTTGGACAAAATATACAATATAGATTGTCTAGATTTTATGAGAAGTCTAAAAGATAATTCTATTGATCTTATTTTTGCTGACCCTCCTTATAATTTAAGTAAGAGTAATTTTAAAATGAAATTCTCAAAGACTGGCGGGTCGGATCTGAGTACAAATAAAGGCTCCTGGGATACAATGTCAAAGAACGACTTTGAAAAGTTTACGGAAGAATGGCTAAAAGAAGCTTTTCGTATATTAAAACCTACTGGTTCAATATGGGTTGCGGGGAGCTATCATAATATTTATTTGACAGGTTATCTTTTAGATAAAATAGGTTTTGAGATTTTAAATGAGATCCTATGGCATAAAACTGATGCCACCCCAAATTTATCATGTACCAGATTCGTCGCTGACCACGAGAATTTCTTGTGGGCTAGGAAAGATAAGAAAAATGTGTTTAACTATACTGAGATGAAAAAAATGAACGGAGGGAAGCAGATGAGATCAATATGGCCTAAAGGAAAAACAGCTGGTGGTAAAAGGATTCATCCGACACAGAAACCAGAATGGTTGCTCGAGCGTGTAATACTTTCTACTTCAAAGAAAAATGGCGTTGTATTGGATCCTTTTCTAGGTTCTGGTACTACTGCAGTTGTAGCAAAAAAACATGGACGACATTACCTAGGAACTGAGCTTGATAAAAATTATTTTAAATTAGCATTAGAAAGAATAAAGAATACAAACAAATTATATGAATAAACACGTTCTCATAAATGGTGATGCGTTAAAAATGATTTCTACAATCAAAAGAGAAGTAGACGCAGTTATCGTTGATCCACCTTATAATACTGCGAATAAAAACACTAAAATTCTAAAAGGTAGAAAAGCTAGGTCATCAGATTTTGGTAAGTGGGATTATTTTACAGATAAGGAGTATTTAGATTTTACAGAAGGATGGATAAATTCAGCAAAAAGTATTCTAAAAGAAAGCGGTAATATTTTAATATTCTCAAAATTAGAATATGTGAGTGATATTAAGAGAATATATGAAAGATTAGGGTTTAAACATCACGGCACTATTATATGGCATAAAACTAATCCAGCTCCCCAAATAAGAAAAAACGGTTTATTATCTTCCTGCGAAGCTATTTTATGGGCGACTAAAGGCTTTGATAGTAAAAAAATATCCTACACCTTTAACTTTTCAAAACAAAATGAAATGCATAATTTTATTCAAACTCCAATTTGTATGGGGCATGAAAGAACTGCTCACCCAACGCAAAAGCCAAAAAAAGTTTTGTCTCACTTAATAAAAATATTTACCAACGAAGAAGATTGGATATTGGATTGCTTTGCGGGTAGTGGAACATTAGCCGAAGCATCAGACGAATTAAAAAGAAATTCTATAAATATAGAAAATGACAAAGAGTATTTTAAAATAATGAAAGAAAGACTAGAGAAAAGTATCGGTAAATCAAAAGTAAAAAATAGTCTTTAAAAAGTAAGGTTTATTTCGGTAAAAGTCTCTTTACCCCAGTCAGCCTTATAAGCTTTTCTTTCGCTATTCTCAAAACATAAAAATACGTCGGGGACTCTATTACCGTGCTTAACTTTCAGTGGTTTAAATAACTTTACTATGAGGCTAGGATTCCACTCTTGCTCTGCAAATAACCATGCGTTTGACCACGCATTATTTTCTGGGTGCTTGTGATCAATATAATTTTTCCAATCATGCTCTAATTCAAGTTTTTGAGTTGTTCCGCCAGAGTATTTCAAAATAACATCACAGCCACCAGAGCTAGACATGCTATATTCGATGACATCTTTACTATCTATAGAAAATGTTTTCTTGAATTTAAGAAACTTATCTACAAACACCCAAGTTTCTTGTTGTTTTACCTCTTTTTGAATTTCAACTTCATCGCTGGATTCTTTACTTATTAAATCCTTCCATTTATAAATCAATCTTTCGTTTATATTTGCATTACCATCCGAGAACTCATTTTTTGCTTGTTCTAAACTATATAAGGTATATATATTACCTAATCTATCTATACAATTTTTTGTATCCATTGAAACCATTAAATACATAGGTTTCTTCTTAATAAGATCCTCAAATTTAATAGCATATAATTCAGCCCATGAGTTGTCTTTAGTTGGAATACTTATCAATAAATGCATGTTCTTTTTAATTATCTTTTTTCCAGACCAGTAATTATACAGGTTATATTCAATAGTATTATTATTTACAAAATTATTTAATAGACCTCTCAGAAAATACTGTCCGCCACTACTTACAACTACTGAATCTTTTTTAAAAATATTATCCCTGTTAATTCCTAATCTAACCGAATTCTTTTTAAGCATCACCTTAATGTGTGCTTGATTTTCTCGTACTTTTGATAAATAAACTTCTTGTTCAAGAAGATTTTTTAATCTTTCATTTGTAGTATTAGCACTCAAATCTGAGGAATCCAAAATTATCTCTCCATTATTTACAGCATTAACAATACGACCATCCATTCCTAAAGAATAAAATGGGATTATCTTATTTCCTCTCTTAACGAAACCCTTTAAAGTAAGCAAGGTAGAAAAATTTCCACGCAAACCGCCGAATTTAGTATCGTCCAAATATTTGTAATCCTTTTTATCAGATCTTATCCTAACTAAATCTGTTTTAAACTGATTAGCTAATTTGACCAAATCATTTGTATTGTAATAACTTTTATTGTAATGAGCGGATATCTCCAAGGCAAGGAAAAAGATTTTTTGCAAAATTACTTTATACATATTATTTAATTAATTTATCCGAGGAAATCTTAAGCGCAGTGGCTAACTTCTCTAGTTGTAATAGAGTAATATTTTTTTTACCACTTTCTATCGCACTCATATAACCTCTGTCCATATCAAGAGCTCTGCAAACATCACCTTGCGTCATTTTGTTTTTAGTCCTTATTTTCTTAATGTTTTCACCAAGTCTTGCAGTTATTAACATATTAACAGTATATATAATTTGCATTTTCAATCAATATTGAATTATAATACAAGAGGGAGCCCTCCCACCCGCTTTTCCATACTGAATCGGAAACCCCCGCGCTCAGAAAAACTAATCTGGAATTGCAAAGCGGGTTGAGGGCGCTGAGATGCGAATACTTGGAGCATCTCA